>Ga0256404_1000437_pt1 | contig 109197 bp, 90 predicted proteins | sample RumenRJG_01DNA_FD_185990 | JGI IMG/M metagenome (GOLD analysis project Ga0256404, IMG submission 185990) | Bovine rumen microbial communities from Lethbridge, Alberta, Canada - RJG_01 | ecosystem: Host-associated > Mammals > Digestive system > Stomach > Rumen | place: Canada: Alberta...
GCACCCGCAGTCAATGTCAAGGAGACAGACAAGAGCTATGTAATGGAACTTGCAGCTCCAGGCATCAAGAAAGAATATTGCCGCGTAGCCATCAATGACGAGGGCAACCTCACCATCGCCATTGAGGACAAACAGGAACACAAGCATGAGGACAAGCACCATCACTACCTGCGCCGTGAGTTCAGTTACTCAAACTACGAGCAGAACTACGTACTGCCAGACGATGTGGTGAAAGACCAGATTTCTGCCAAGGTGGAGGACGGCATCCTGACTATCACCATGCCGAAGACCGAGCCGAAGGAGAAAGTCACCAAGGCCATTGAGGTATCATAAAGTGATTCTATTTCAAAACAACAAGACCCCGACCTGCAGAAATGCAAGCCGGGGTCTCTTGGATGTTGTAATACAACAATAACACTATATGTCTGTTTATCAGACACATACTTTAACATCTCCTTGGATAGTTTAGGAATCGCTATTTTCAGAATTCTCCGAGTTTTGGATGAGATTTGGCTCTGATTTTGGGTAACGGAGAAATAGAAAATCCGCGTAACTTATTGACAAACAACTAGTTACGCGGATTTATCAGCGGAGAGAGAGGGATTCGAACCCCCGGAACCTCTCAGTTCAACGGTTTTCAAGACCGCCGCTATCGACCACTCAGCCATCTCTCCAAGCGTCTATGCGACACACTTTCTTTTTAAAAGCGGTGCAAAGATACAAAGTATTTTTGATTCTGCAAATCTTTTTGTGCGGTTTTTCAAAAAAAGATTCTTTTTGCCTTATTTCTGTTGTATTAATGAATATGTGGACAAGGTAAACATTGAGTAAACTGACGCTGTTTTCCCCTCATTGTTATAACAGGCATTCCCATGGGTTCTGGAGGCTTTGTTATGGGTCATCGCAGTATCTATTATCATTCATAGTAGTATCTCCTATGAGGGTATGGAAGATATTGCGTCGGGTAATAGGGAGCATTGCGTAGAGTGATAGTAAACTTTGGAGCGAGTTATAACAAACTTTAGTCATAGGGATAGCAAGCCTTACTCATAGGTTTATGGAGTATTACCCTATGGTTTATGTAGCATTAATGAGATTGTATTTCGTAGTTATCACTAAATTGTAAGATTAGTTATATCTCTGGTTCCCAATAATGTTGCTGCATATCCACATGCCCATTAGATTTGAAGTTGATACCTTCGGCTTCTAATAGGTGGCGGTGTTGCATCCAACCAGGGGCGGTGCGACCTACCTTATTTACAACACGGTGGCATGGCAGCTGCTCTGCACCAGGGGTATATCGAAGCGTCCTTCCTACCATGCGAGCATGGCTGGGCCATCCTGCCAGTGCTGCTATAGTGCCGTAGGTTGTGACTTTACCAAGAGGAATCTGTGACACGATATTCATCACATCATCGCCAAACCTACGTGCCTCTTCGGCTGTCATCTTGTCTGGATAGTCTTTCATGGTAGATGAAAAAGAAGGACACGCCTTTTGGTGAGCGTGCCCCTCTCAACATTTAAGTCTTATTCTTGATTATTTGCGTTTTGCCTCAATAGGGAACTGACCCATCATAGCACCTTTAGCAGCTTCATCACCATCGAGAGTAAGATATACATCTATGTTCATACCAGCCATAGCTGTATAGAAAGTAAAAGAAATCTCGTCAGCTTTCTCGGTGTTGATGTCTTCGCATTCAATTTTCTCTTCACCCATAGCCTCTGCTGTCATATATCCAGTGATTTTGCCATCTTTCTCCTCAAATACAATGGTCATCTCAGACTCACCCATTGGAGTGCTGGCAGTAGCCAACCATGATCCGATGAACGGATTTTTCTTTTCCTGTGCATAAGTATTGTTAGATACAAACAGCATAGCCATCAGGCAAACCATCATAAAAGCAATCTTCTTCATAATTTGTAATCTTTTTAGTTATTTGTTTATTAATTCTGTTGCGAAGATAGGCATTAAAAATGAAACAATGGCAAAAAAGAACGAACTTTTTTGCCATTGTGTACTATTCAGAATATCAAAAGGGAAATATCGACCAGTTGATATTACATCTTACGGATCCAGATGTTGCGGAAGCTGATGCCTGGACTTGGGTCACCGTGGCACTGCAGCAGGATAGGACCATCGCCGTGAGCCTTCACCTGTGGGAAACCGATGTACTCGGTAGTACCCAGGATTTCGGTGTGATTCTGGAGAACAACGCCATTCTGTATTACTGTGATATATGGGCGTACCTTATATGTTCCGTCTGCGTTAAATACAGGGGCAGAATATATGATGTCATATACATTCCATTCACCTGGCTTACGCATAGCGTTTGCCAGAGGGGGAGTCTGCTTGTAGATAGAACCTGTCATACCGTTTACATAAGTATCGTTGTTGTAGCAGTCGAGAATCTGTACCTCGTACATGTTCTGGTTATATACACCACTATTGCCACGAATCTGGCTAGTGAACTTAGCATCCATTTCAGGTACGCACCATTCGAGATGTAGCTGATAGCTGCCAAATTCTTCCTTGGTTTGGATGTCGCCACCACCGTTCTGATAGTCTTTGTTAACGGTCATAACGCCATCTTTAACAATCCATTTAGCTGGGTTCACTGTACCAGTGCGCATATTCTTGGTTACCCAGTTGTCGGTCATTGATTTCTCGGTACCATCGAACAATACTATAGCATCGGATGGAGCGCCAGCAGTAGCTTGATTACCTGGAGTAACCACCTTTGGTTTCGGTGACCAGTACTCAGACATGGTAGGAGTCATGCCCACACCAATCTTGTCATTACGAACATCCTGTGGCTGCTGAGCATACAATGCACCGCATGCCATAGTGAAAATGCTTAATACAAATAGTTTCTTCATGGTCTTATTAATTTAAAATTAAACAAAATCTTTTGGAATAAAAACCACTACAAATGTATAAAAAAAAACAATAGCATAATCATTATATTCAAAAAAAAACACATTTTGGCATGGTATAATAAATATAAGGTATAATATTATGAGAAAAAAGTAATCAGGGTATCATGTTGTCTTTAATATAAATAATTAACCCCACCTGTTTGGTGGGGTTAATTCATTTAAACAGTTCCTGGAATAGGAATTTTGTCAATCCTGCGTTGATGACGACCACCCTCGAACTCTTTGTCGAAGTATTCGGCCAGAATCTTATCTGCATCATAGAGCGAAACAAAGCGTCCAGGGATAGCCAGAACATTGGCATTGTTATGCTGACGTACCAGACGAGCTACCTCACGGTTCCAGCATAAGCCTGCACGAACCTTAGGATATTTGTTGAGGGTCATGCTGATGCCATTGCCTGTTCCGCACACGGCAATACCTTCATCTACCTCGTCGTTTTGAATGGCTTGCCCCAATTTGTGGGCAAAGTCGGGATAATCGCAACTCTCACTGGAATAGGTGCCGTAATCAACGAACTCCATACCCCTTCCTTTCAACCACTCTTTTACATGTTCCTTCATGTCAAAGCCTGCATGGTCGGAACACAGTCCAATCTTTTTCATAATTGATAGTCTATTATGAGGAGCGGAGTCTTCCCCCGCTTCTCAAGTTATTCTTATAACATCATTTCCTTTACCTGACGATAAACGTTGTCGGCAGTGAAGCCTAATTTCTCGTCTAGCACTTTATAAGGAGCTGAGAAGCCAAAGCTTTCCATGCCCCAAATCTTGGCATTGTTACCCACCAGTCCGGCTATGGTGACTGGTAGACCTGCGGTGAGGCCGAACTTCTTTAGACGGGCAGGGATGATAGATTCCTGATAAGCCACTGTCTGGTCATGGAACCTGCCTTCTGATGGAGCAGAAACGACACGTACCTTTACACCATCAATGCGTAGTAATTTAGCTGCTGCCATCAAGGTAGATACTTCTGAGCCCGAAGCCACCAGCACCACATCAGGATTCTTATCAGAGCCTGCAACAATGTAAGCACCCTTTATGGCTTCTTCATAATCGTTGTTGGCAGGTAAGCTCTCAACGTTCTGGCGAGAGAATATCAAGCCCGTAGGACTGTCGGTGTTTTCCATCGCCATACGCCAAGCTACTGTAGTTTCATCGGCATCTGCTGGGCGAAGCACCAGCATAGAGTTCTTGCCACTATGGTTTTTCAAGCGTTCCATCAGTCGCAGTTGAGCTTCTTGCTCCACTGGTTGGTGGGTAGGACCGTCTTCGCCCACGCGGAAGGCGTCGTGTGTCCAGATGAACTTGATAGGTATCTGCATCAGTGCTGCCATGCGGATGGCTGGTTTCATATAGTCGGAGAATACGAAGAATGTTGCACATGCAGGTATTACACCTCCGTGCATCCACATACCCATCATAACGCAAGCCATTGTGAGCTCTGACACACCTGCCTGGAAGAACGCTCCACTGAAATCTCCCTTCTTGAAAGCATGTGTTTTCTTTAAGAAACCGTCTGTTTTGTCGGAATTGCTTAGGTCGGCAGATGATACAACCATGTTACCAACCTGCTCGGCCAGTATGCCAAGTACGGTAGCCGAAGCATTGCGGGTTGCCACATCTTTCTTCTGCTGCACTTTCATCCAGTCAATCTTCGGAGCCTGACCAGAGAAGTAAAAGTCAAGTTTCTTAGCCAATTCTGGGTTCTCGTTAGCCCAAGCAGCGTGTTCAGCACGTTTATCTGCCACAATCTGACGAAGCTCGGCATTACGTTTTGCATATAACTCAGCTACTTCTGGAGCCACAACAAATGGATTGGCTGGGTCACCACCCAAATTCTTGATGGTGTTGTTGTAGGCATCTCCACCCAGAGGAGCACCATGCGTAGCACAACATGCCTCGTAGCTGGTGTTGTCGGCTCTGCGTGCACCTTTGCCCATGATGGTGTGACCGATAATGAGGGTCGGTCGTTTGTCTTCAGCCTTTGCTTCTTTCAGCGCCTGGCGGATGGCATCCACGTCATTGCCGTCTATAGTGATGACTTTCCATCCCCATGCCTCATATTTCTTGGCTGTATCTTCTGTTGTTACATCTTCGGTCTCAGTAGAAAGTTGTACGTCGTTGGCATCGTAGAACATGATAAGGTTGTTTAACCCCAAAGTTCCTGCCACGCGGCCTGCACCTTGAGAAATTTCTTCTTGCACACCACCGTCTGAGATATAGGCATAGATGGTGTGGTTCATCACCTCACCAAAACGTGCCTGTAAGAATTTGGCAGCAATTGCAGCACCAACTGCGTAGGTATGTCCCTGGCCTAATGGACCTGATGTGTTTTCGATACCACGTTGTAAGTTGCGTTCTGGATGACCATGAGTAGGGCTTCCCCACTGGCGGAACTCTTTCAGTTCATCCATGGTAAAACGTCCTTTCAGCATAAGCTGGGCATAGAGCATAGGTGACATGTGACCTGGGTCCAGATAGAAGCGGTCGCGAGACATCCATGTGCCATCGTCAGGATCGTCAATGAGAAACTCTGAGAAAAGCACATTGATAAAGTCTGCACCACCCATAGCACCGCCTGGATGGCCTGATTTTGCCTTTTCTACCATTGATGCAGCCAGAATACGGATATTATCAGCTGCCAGATTCATTACTTTTTTATCGTTCATATCTGATGTTATTATTTTCGGCAAAGGTACAAAAAGTGGAGTGGAGAACAAAATAAGTGTACATGTTTTTTTTGCTCATTGCAATTCTAAAGTAACAATGGATTTGGCAGGGAGCTTTACTTTCAGTGTGTTACCACTTATACTGGCACCATTGAAAGCCACAGGCTTTACCTGTTCAGGCTTGTCAAAGGTGTTGTGGTCAGTGATATTAGAAGAGGTAAGTATTTCTCCTGTTACTCTCTTGGCATCTACTCCTTGCAAGTTGATGCTGACATCCTGTACATTTTGTAAATCTACATTCGACAAAGAGATGTGTATTTTACCTTGTTGGTCGCGTGATGCTGTACCGCTGAGCATCGGGATGGTGCGATTGCCATCCACCTTCTTGGTAGCAACTTGGATATCCAAAGGCAGGTAGGTGGCATCTTGGTGTACATTATACATGCGGAACACGTGATAAGTTGGGGTGAGTGTCATTTGATTGCCTTTGGTCAAGATCATGGATTGCAGTACGTTTACCACTTGAGCGATATTAGCCATCTTCAGACGGTCAGTATATTTGTGGAAGATGTCAAAGGTGAGCGAAGCCACAAACGCATCTCGGAGGGAGTTCTGCTGGAACAAGTGACCGGGGTTGGTGTCTGGCTCCACATCCCACCACGTACCCCATTCGTCAAGCATCAGTGCCACATGCTTGTTGGGGTCATAAAAATCCATGATGGCAATATGACGTTTGATAACATCCTCAATCTCACGACATTTTCCTAAGGTCCAATAGAACTCGTCATCATTGAACTTAGTGGCTGAGCCTTTGCTGCCATTCCAGCCCAACACGGTGTAATAGTGGAGAGAGAGACCGTCCATCCGGTTACCCACATTCTCCATTAGTACCTTGGTCCAATTGTAGTCGTAGTCGCTGGCACCACTGGCAATCTTGAACAGGCGGTTGCCGTCATAGTTACGACAATAGGTTGCATAACGGCGATATACGTCAGCATAATATTCAGGACGCATACTACCACCACATCCCCAACTCTCGTTGCCCACACCAAAGTATTTTACTTTCCAAGCATGGTCTCGACCGTTCTGACGACGCAGGCGAGCCATAGGGGAGTCGCCCTCCGAGGTCATATATTCTACCCACTTTGCCATTTCCTCCACAGTGCCACTACCCACGTTGCCACTAATATAGGGCTCTGTACCAAGTAGTTCGCAAAGGTTCAGAAACTCGTTGGTGCCAAAACTGTTGTCTTCTATGGTGCCACCCCAGTTGTTGTTCACCATCTTAGGGCGATTTTCTTTAGGTCCTATGCCATCCATCCAGTGATATTCATCAGCAAAGCAACCTCCTGGCCAACGCAATACAGGCACCTTGAGGGCTTTCAGGGCATTCAGTACATCAGTGCGATAACCGTTGGTGTTGGGAATCTCAGAACCTTCACCCACCCAAAGGCCTCCGTAAATGCAGGAGCCAAGGTGTTCTGCGAATTGCCCGTAAATCTCTTTCGGAATGATTTGTTGTCCTTGGTCGGCATGAAGTGTCGCGGTAGTCTGAGCATTCATAGTAATTGCAATAGAAGCAAGGATGAATGACAAGTAGTTTCTAATTTTCATAAATATAAAGATTTTAACGATAAAAATCAAGTAATAGTGTATTATGATTACGATGTATTTAGCTATATTATCAGCATCTTTTGCTTACCAGTCAACGTTTCATAGCGTTGTGACACTATTCGTAAAATTTAGCCAAATAACATTGCTAATGTTTACTAACTACAAAGTTAAGTAAAGTCAAACGAAAAGCAAAATTTATTTTAGCTTTTCAGAAACGAAGTAGGCAATTTAAAGTTGCTGTTCTGCGTCTTATCCTTAATGCGGATATGAAAATACGTACTTTGCCTCCTTTTGTTTTGCCAAACATATCGTGACAATAAATGTGGATTAAACCGAATAATGAATATATTAAGTCAGGGTTAGCTTCTTTCCCGAAATCAAGAGATTATTTATTATGCTTATCCAAAATTATTGAGCATTTATTTTGGGTACAGAAAAAAACAATCGATTCGTTTGGCATTTACAATAATTTACATTACATTTGTAATCGCAGTTGCCCCATTACCTTAATATATATAAGCATGAGGTATAAGGGCGGGTGCTGACATAGTTGGAAAAGCGTTTACTATGCGCTTTGTTTTCTTGCATCTTGAAATCTCGCAAATTTCCAAAGTTAGCAAAGAAACATAGCAACGGTAGATGCTCATTGGGATATGTTTATTATCTATGCCTACACCATTATTTAATTATATGGTTTCATTGGTAATATATTCATATTCAGCGTGGGCTTCTGCGTTGCTCGTTCTTGTTAACTGGGCAATGCGAGAGCCTCAAGGTGCGGGACGAGCAACAGGTACAGATCCCCGCGCTTTTCTTTTTTATAATAGTTATCGGCTGAATCAGGGGGAACTATAAGCACAAGACTTTGTCATGAATGAAATAAATTGAATTACAGACTCGAAGTTAGTTCATCAATAATGCTGCGAGAAGGATAATCCCCTTGTTATAATTACAATTATCCAATCAATAGTTTTAACATCATAATCAAAAGACTATGATGAGTGCAACAATAATTGTTCTTATGCTTGTATAATCAGTTGTAAGAATACCTGTACAGACTGCCTGAATTCTTGTGATTCAAATTAAGTCGGTACATGTAAACCAACATGTCATACAACTCTAATCTTGATTAGTCAAGCATTCAACAAGGTAAATCTACTAATCCGAAATCAGCTATGATACATACGAATTACTCTTAGTAAGCAGCTGATTATCGAAGGATACAGCATAGTATGCCCAACATGGCATATTATTTAAATTCTTTTTTATAACAATTGGGTAGTGGAGGCTGTGAAGTTTCCACTACTATTTTTATGTGATAGTCATAAATAAACGTGAGTTCAACGAAATAAATGCCCCTCACCTATATACGTTGAACTTACGTTTATTACTTTTATTTATTATCAATTTTTGTATTTCACTGCAGCCTCTTCTACCGGCAGTGTCTGTTTATACTGGTCAATATATATATTGAAGCCTTTGATGTCTTCAACCGTAGGTGAAACCTCTACGCCAGTGTTTCCTGCAAACACCTGGGTGTCTAAGAAATCAGCCAATGTTTGCTGAGGACTATGATGCACCATATACGAAGCTAACAGCGCAATACCCCATGCACCACCTTCACCAGCAGTCTGCATAACGGAAATAGGTGATCCAAGAGCAGCAGCTAACATTCGCTGACCAACACCAGGTGTTTTGAAATAGCCTCCGTGTCCTGTGATGCGGTCAATTTTCACATGCTCTTCTTTGAAAAGAATATCATTGCCAATTTTTAAAACACCAATAGCTGCGTAGAGTTGTGCCCTCATGAAGTTAGCCAGGTTAAACTTGTCTGTAGCAGAGCGCATGAACAGCGGCCTGCCTTCAGCAAAGCCTGTAACAGGCTCACCTGATACATAGTTGTAGGCCATCAGTCCACCGCAGTCGGCATCTCCTTCCATAGCTTTGTTGAATAGCTTTTCATAGACAACTCCCATATCAACTGGTAACCCTAACAATTCCTGGTATTCTTTGAATAGTCCAGCCCATGCGTTGATCTCAGAGGTGCAGTTGTTGCAATGAACCATACCCACTAAACTACCATCTGGGGTAGTAACAATATCAATAGGTTCGTAGGGCTTCGACAGTTCTTTTTCTAACACTATCATGGAGAATGATGAAGTACCAGCTGATACGTTGCCTGTACGTTGTTTCACGGCATTGGTGGCAGCCATACCTGTTCCGGCATCACCTTCAGGCGGACAGAATGGTATGCCTTTCTTTAAGTGGCCTGATGGATCCAGACGTAAGGCACCCTCTTCTGTGAGAGACCCCGCTTCGTCACCAGCAACCAACACATCGGGTAAGATGCCAAGTAGTTCCCATCCTAATTCTTTCGGAGCAATCAACTCATCAAATTTCTTCACCATGTCTTCACGGTAATTCTTGGTGTCGGGATTTACAGGAATCATACCGGACGCATCGCCAATGCCAAGTACTTTCTTCCCCGTCAGTTGCCAATGGATATAGCCTGCCAAGGTGGTGATGAAACTGATGTCCTTTATATGCTCTTCACCATTGAGTATGGCCTGATAGATGTGTGAGATGCTCCATCGCAGTGGGATGTTATAAACAAAGAGTTTAGAAAGTTCCTTGGCAGCTTCACCTGTATTAGTATTTCTCCAAGTTCGGAAAGGTACTAACAAGTCTCCTTGTTTATTGAAAGGCAGATATCCATGCATCATGGCACTGATGCCTATTGCTGCAAGACTCTCTATCTCTATCCCATAGAGTGCATTTACCTCTTTACGTAAGTCGGCGTAGCAATCCTGTAAGCCATTCCAAATAGCTTCTGTACTGTAGGTCCACAACCCATCAACCAGTTGGTTTTCCCAAGTATGGCTGCCTTGAGCAATAGGATGATTTTCCGTATCAATCAGTATGGCCTTGATGCGCGTGGAACCGAGTTCTATACCCAATATGGCTTTACCGCTTTCTATTACTTGTTTTGCGTTCATAGATTTATTTCAACGCTTTGTTTAACATATAGTATATTTCATTGTACTGCAACTGATGACGGAAGTTGCCATAAGTAGTATCCTTGTCTATGCGGAGCATTTCAATTTGAGCAATTTCTGCATAGTCAACCCAGTATTCAGGCGTGATGTCGTACGAGAAGCAGCTGTGATGTGTGCCTCCTGCCAAGATCCATGCTGCAGTGCCGACTTCGAAGTTTGGCATTGGAATCCATAAAGCATTAGCTACTGGTAATTTTGGAAGAGACTTAGGTTCGATACATTCCACATCGTTTACGATCAGACGGAAGCGATTACCCATATCGACTACAGTAGCTGTTACACCCTTACCAACTTTGGAGTTAAATACCAAACGGGCGGTCGGTTGCTTGCGAATGCCGATGCCCAGAAAATGTACCTCTAACCTTGGCTTCTCAGCAGCAATAAGCGGACATACTTCCAGCATATGGCTTTGCAGAATGCTCGATTTTTCACCATCAAAATTAAGGGTATAATCCTCTAAGAACGAACAACCATTTGGCAGGCCTTGGCTCATGAACCAGACAGTTCGAAAAAGAGCCGCAGTTTTCCAGTCGCCTTCAGCACCGAATCCATAGCCCTCAGCCATCAGACGCTGTGAGGCCAAACCGGGAATCTGGTCGAATCCTAAGAAGTGAGGGTCATTGATATCTACTTCACCAAGGTCGTCAAAATTTGTGGTGAAGCCTTTGGCACCCTCATCTTTCAATACGCGACGAAGGGCAATCTCTGCCTTTGCTGCATTGTGCACTTTTTCCCAATATACCTTTTCACCACATTCATCGATTTTGATGATGTATAATTTTTTATATTCTTCTACCAACTCGTCGGCTTCTGCATCGGTAACGCTCTTATAATACTCCATGAGGCTCGAAACAGGGTAGTAGTCGATGTGATAGCCCAGGCGTATTTCAGCATCAACTTTGTCACCATCAGTAACGGCCACATTATTCATCTGATCGCCAAAGCGTAGGATGCGCATGTCATGAGCATCAGCCCAAGCAGCAGCAACGCGTGCCCATATAGCAATTTGATGTTGTGGTCTCTCATCTTTCCAGTAACCGCTCACTACCTTGCGAGGTTTGCGCATACGGGCACAGATGTGCCCAAACTCGCGGTCACCATGAGCACTTTGGTTGAGGTTCATGAAGTCCATATCCATGGTGTTCCATGGAATCTCTGCGTTATACTGGGTGTGGAAATGAAGCAGTGGCTTCTGCAAATCTTGCAGACCCTTGATCCACATCTTGGCAGGAGAGAAGGTGTGCATCCATGTAATAATGCCTACGCACTTGTTGTCGTTGTTGGCTGCTTTCATTACAGCTTCCACCTCTTTACTGCTGTTGGCAGTACCTTTATATACAATTTTTATTGGTATGTTGCCGCTTTCGTTGAGACCTGCTACCATTTCTTTAGAGTGTCCGTCAACAGCCACTACAGCGTCACCACCATAAAGCAATTGCGCTCCTGTTACCCACCAAATTTCTAAATCTTTAAATGCTTCCATAGTATTATGATTTTTAATATTTTGTTATTTCTGTCCGTAATAGGCATTAGGCCCATGCTTTCTACTAAAATGTTTCTCAATGAGATGTTCACTCATAGTAAGGTTGGGGTTGATGGTAAATGCAATAGCTGCCATCTTTGCCACCTCTTCCAATACGACGGCATGATAGACAGCTTCTTCTGCGTCTTTGCCCCAAGTAAAGGGACCGTGGTTCTTTACCAGTACACCTGGAGTGTGCACTGGATTAAGTCTTTCAAACCTCTTCACAATCACATGTCCTGTTTCCAACTCGTAATTGTCTTCCACCTCCTCATGTGTCATATCTGCCGTGCAAGGGATGGCATCATGGAAGTAGTCGGCATGTGTAGTACCGATGTTGGGTATGTCTTTACCTGCCTGGGCCCATGATGTGGCGTAGGTAGAGTGGGTGTGTACCACTCCACCGATGGCAGGGAATGCTTTGTAGAGCACCAAATGAGTAGGCGTGTCAGAAGAAGGACGTAAGTTGCCTTCTACAACTTGACCATCAAGATTTACCACTACCATATCATCAGGTGTCATTGTGTCATAACTCACGCCACTTGGCTTGATAACTACTAAGTTGCTGTTTCTGTCGATGGCAGAGACATTGCCCCACGTGAAAAGTACCAAACCATGTTTCACCAAGTCGAGGTTGGCCTTGAAAACCTTACGTTTTAAATCTTCTAGCATACTACAATTTATGTTTCAAGTAATGTTCGTAGAGGCGCTGGTTAAACCGATAAAGAGCAGCTCCTCGCTTAGAATTAGACTTGTCAATTTTTTCTGTTTTTTCTATATAATAAGCCTCTTCCACCACTTTTCGAAAATTGCGCTTGTCACGTAGTTTATCCTCAATAGCCTCTACCAACTTGTGCAGTTGGGAGATAGTGAATAAGGGAGGAAGCATACGCAGGCCTACAGGCTTCTCCATCGTCCTATATCTCATGCGCTTGATGGCAACTTCCACCATCTCGTTTTGATCATACATCATGACTGGAAGTTCTTTTACAGGAAACCATCTGGCATCATTACGTTTGTTTAGCTTCTCGTCATAAAGTTGAATGTTGATGAGGGCATAGTACATGATAGAGATGATACGAGCGTAGGGGTCACGATTCAAATCTCCGAAACATCTAACTTGTTCGATGAAGATATCCTCCAATCCTGTTTTGGCAGCTAATGCACGCCGAACGGTGTTGTCAATGCTCTCATTTTCATTGACAAAAGCAGAAGGGAGGCTCCATTGACCTTTAGAGGGTTCATTGTCTTTCTTAACCAACAATACCTGAAGTTGGTTATCCTTGAAACAGAAAACCACACAATCGGTCACTAATAGGAATTTGGAGTATTCATTGTAATATTGTTGTCCCATATAAATAAGAGGTGTTAATTACCAGAAATAAATATAGAAAGCAATAGTCAATGAGAGGATGATAACCGTATGGAAAACATCCCAATAGTTCCAGCTTGCCCTTGAAGCAGCTTTCTGCTCAGGGGTAGCGGTCCCGAATACCAGTCCTTGGATTTTCTTCTCGTCTGGCTTTTCGGTGCACAAACTCACTACAATGACTACCAGTAGGCAGAATATCAGCATACAGCCACTGAAGAATAGCCAGTTGAAATCATAAAATACACTCTTGAACCAAGTCTGAGTAGCATCGGGTACATTGGTAAAATACACCTTGGCACCCAAACGAGTCAGACCTATGATGATGCCACTGATAAGTCCCCACATGCCACCTTTGGCAGAGGCGCGTTTCCATGTGATACCCAAGAGGAAAGCAGCAGCAATGCCTGGAGCCAGCACAGATTGCACATCTTGAAGGTAGTTGTAGAGCACATTGCCTATGCTTCGCATGATAGGAATCCAGAGGATACCCAACATTACGATGACTACGGTAGCTATTTGTCCAATACGCACTAAAGCCTTTTCTGATGTCTGGGGACGAAGCCGTTTGTAAAAATCGATAGTAAACAGCATAGATGATGAGTTGAAGAGTGAGGCTAACGAGCTCATCAAAGCAGCCAGAATGCCACAAACCACAAGACCTTTCACGCCAGCTGGTAATAATTTGGCAACTAAGGTAGGAAAGGCTGCATCGCTCAATGTATTTCCATTCGCATCCAAAGGCAGGAAGCCGCCTCCTGTCTTTACGTTGATGGCATATGCAATCATGCCTGGAATCAAGAATATGAATACGGGAAGCATTTTTAGGTAAGCACCAAAGATTGTTCCTCTGCGAGCTTCTTTCTCGTTCTTTCCAGAAAGTACTCGCTGCACGATAAACTGGTCGGTACACCAGTACCAGAAGCCAATAGTGGCAGAAGTAATCAATGCACCTAACCAAGGGTATTCTGGGTCGCGATTGTCGCGAATCAGATTAGTCATGTGGTCACCATAATCGTTGATTGTCACAGCACTGCAGATGCCTATCAATTCATCCCATCCGCCTAAGGCCTTCAAACCTAGCACCAAAATAATGATGGAGCCAAGTAACAAAATAGGGGTCTGCAAGGCAGAGGTGTATAGTACTGACTTCATGCCACCGAATATGGTATAGATGGCTGTCACTATTACCAGGCCGATGGCAGCTATCCAGAAGAAGTCGATACCCCAAAGTGTATCTATGCCAAAGACCTGTTGGAAAACCAGACCACCGGCATATACGGTAACAGCCACTTTGGTCAATACGTAACTGACGAGTGATATAATAGACAATATGGTGCGTGACTGGGTGTTATAGCGTTTCTCTAAGAATTCAGGCATGGTATATACCATACTGCGACTGTAGAATGGCACAAATACCCAACCTAAAATCAAAATCATCCAACCTTGTATTTCCCAGTGGGCCATCGCCATACCACTGGAGGCACCCGTACCAGCCAAACCAATTAAGTGCTCAGAACCAATATTAGAAGCAAAAATGGAAGCGCCGATAGCAATCCAAGTGGCATTTCGCCCTCCTAAGAAATAATCGGCGGAGTCGTTTTGCTTGCTTTTCAATACCCATATAATGATACCTATTAACACGCAACAAAAGGCTGCTATAACAATCCAATCGAGTAATTCCATGTCTTTAAAAATAAATATACAATCTATTTATATTAGTTGACTCTTTATTTTTCAAGAGTGAATTTGTAAATACATTCACTCTGATAGGTCTGTCCAGGTTCCAGTACTACGCTTGGGAACTGTGATTGGTTGGGAGAGTCTGGATAATGCTGTGTTTCCAGACATACAGCTGTACGTTTGTTGTATGCAATTCCATGTTTCCCGTTAACTTTGCCATTCAGGAAATTACCAGTGTAAACCTGTATGCCAGGTTCGTTGGTATATACCTCTACACTGATACCTGTAGCTGGGCAAGTGGCTTTCGCAGCCAGTTGTGTGATATCACCATTGGTATTCAATACCCAGTTGTGGTCGAATCCGTTACCCAGCTTCACCTGTTCGAAGTCGGTCTGGTTGATGTCCTGACCAATAGGCTTAGGGGAAGTAAAGTCCATTGGCGTTCCCTTTACGCTATCGATATTGCCAAGTGGGATTAGTTTGGCATTCACTGGTGTAAAATTATCTGCATTCACATACAACAGATGGTCAGTAACATTCTTTGTGGGGTCACCACTTAGGTTGAAATATGAGTGATTAGTCATATTAATCACGGTGGCCTTGTCTGTAGTGGCGCTATACTTGATGTCGATGGCATTGTCTTCTGTCAGTGTGAAGGTTACCTGCACTTGCACATTGCCAGGGAAATTCATGTCACCATCAGGAGAATGCAAAGACAATTGTACCTGCTGGTCGCTCAACTGTTTGCCTTCAAACACTTTGTATTGCCAGCCCTTAGGGCCACCATGCAGGCAGTTGTCTCCATCGTTGGCAGGCAATTCGTAAGTGGTTCCGTCCAGCTCGAATTTCGCTCCTGCAATACGGTTGGCGTAGCGTCCGATGCTCGCACCAAAATCGCTGGGGATGCTCTGATAGTCGTTTATGTTGTCAAAGGCCAGTACTACATCTCTTGGTACTCCGTCCTTGTCAGGAAGGACAACAGATACGATGCGTCCGCCGAAATTAGTGATGCATACTTCCATGTTATTCTTGTTGGTGAGCGTATAAAGATGTGTCTGTTGCCCATCAACAGTTGCTTCAAACAATTGTGAATCTAATCCCGACTGTGTCAATGCAGTCTCTGATTTTTTCTGTGAATTGCAGGAACATAAAGCCATTGCAATAAAACCTGCTAAAAAGATTGTGTTTTTCATTGTCTAAATTATAATTAATACCCTACAAAGATAATACTATTTTTCTTTATTTGTAATAATTAAGGTAGAAAATACACACAATTAGACAATAATTATTGATTAATTGCGTTTCCAGAAATTAGGAGTGAAGAGCAAGATAACGGTAAAGATTTCCAGACGTCCAAGGAGCATCAGGAAACTCATGAGCCATTTGCCGGCATCAGGCATGTTGCTCCATGTGCTGGAAGGACCGTAACTGCCAAGGGCAGGTCCCATGTTGCTAATCGCTGAAACAGAACAGCCAATGGCTTCCATAAAGTCTATGCCGAAAGCTGACAGGAAGATGCTGCTACCAGAGATAATGATGAGATAAATGAAGCAGAAGGCCATAACGGTGCTGAGCAGCGAAGGTGGTGCCACTTGTTTGTCAATCCTGATAGGAAGAACAGCGTTAGGGTGGAGGATATGTTTGAATTCATTTAATAACACTTTAAACAGTACTAAAATGCGAATACATTTCATGCCTCCAGAAGTGCTGCCGGCACAAGCTCCAACCACCATGACAAGTAATAACATGCCCCATAGTGCAGAAGGCCAAAGCATGTAATCGGTGGTACTGAAACCTGTTGATGTTTGCAAAGATACCACCTGGAAGAGGGCATGCCTGAATGCATCTTCGCTTTCCATGTCCTGACTTACCCATAATAAAGTAGTAATGAAAAGTGTAGCGATAACGACAATCAGGGTATATGATTTCAATTCACTGTCTTTGAGAGCCCTCTTAAACCTACCACTTACAAAGAGAATAAGTAGACTATAGTTCATGCCAGAAATGAACATAAATGTTATAATCACATATTCTATGTAAGATGAATGGTAGTAAGCGATGCTCTCCTGATGAGTAGAGAAACCACCAGTTCCAGTGGCAGTAAAAGCATGACAAATGCTGTCAAAGCCTCCCATACCTCCCAGCAACAGCAGAATAAAGAGTAACGCTGTGATACCGATATAGATGCTCCAAATCCAACGGGCTGTGATACCGATGCGAGGGGTTACTTTGTTGTGTGTCGGTCCACTCACTTCGGCAGCGAACATCTGCAGACCACTTACACCTAAAAAAGGCAATAGGGCTATGGTGAAGATGATGATACCCAATCCGCCAAACCACTGGGTGATGCTACGCCAGAACAGTAGCCCATGAGGCATGCTGTCAATGTCGTCGAGAATGGTGGCCCCAGTACTGGTAATGCCGGACATTGCTTCAAAGAAAGCATTAGTGATAGATGGGATATGTCCTCCTAAATAAAAAGGAAGCATGCCGAACAAGGCAAAAGCTAACCATGAAGCGGTTACTATAATATAGCCATCACGACGGGTAAATACATTGGGGCTCTTACGGAAAAGGAAGGACATAAGCAAACCAATGGCACCTGTAAGGCTTGCCGTAACGAGCAGGCTTTTTAAAGCATCATCTTGATAATAAGCCGATACGCCAGATGATAGCAGTAACATCATTGTTTCTAATAACAATAAGTTGCCAATGACCCTTATGATAGCTTTGTAGTTGATCATCTGTTAAAATAGCTTCTCAATCTTCTGGATAGTCTGTTTAAGACAGAACACCATTACATGGTCGCCTGCTTCGATACGTGTATTACCTCTTACCAATATTCCTTCTCCGTTACGCACCATACCACCGATGGTAGCACCACGAGGTAAACCGAGGTCTTTTACCATCTGTTTGGTAACACGTGCATCTTCCTTGACAGTAAACTCAGCCACATCAGCATCGGCAAAAGTCAGACACTTCACGTTGCTCACATCAGCATCCAGCATCATTTGGTATATATGAGAGGCAGCTATCAGCTTCTTGTTGATGACAGTGCCTATGTCAAGGCTTTCTGCCATACTGATATAGTCGATATTCTCTACTTCAGCTACTGTCTTTTCCACCCCCATGCGTTTAGCAGCCAAACATGCCAGAATATTGGTTTCGCTGTTACCCGTCAGTGCCACGAAAGCATCTGTGTTATGCAGTCCTTCTTGTTTTAATAGATCTAAGTCACGACCATCACCGTTTATAATCATTGTCTTATCACTCAATACTGTGGTGAGATAATGACAACGGTCTGGATTCTGCTCAATAATTTTAACCTGCATATAGTCAGGGGCATACATGGCAGTGCGGATAGCGATACGGCTGCCACCCATAATCATTACAGAACGAACATCAGGATAGTCTTCTTTACCTGCAACCTTACGCACATATGGAACATATTTTCTGGTAGTGGTAAAATAGACGATATCATAGAGTTTGATTTCATCGTTACCCCCAGGTATAATGGTTTCATTGCCACGTTTGATTGCCACTATATGATAAGGTAAGTCATTAGCACCTAAGTCTTTCAGTGGAATGTTAAGTATTTCTGCTTTTTTTCGCATTTTGGCACCCACGAGAATCAGTGCACCGTCGCTGAACTCCCACCATTGACGCACCCAGCTCATGCGGATAGAAGAAACGATTTCCTCTGCGGCCAAGTGTTCTGGATAAATCAGGGAACCAATGCCCATGCGTTTGAAAAACTCTTGGTTCTTGGGTTCAATATATTCATATTTATCAATACGAGCCACCGTCTTCTTGGCACCTAAGCTGCGTGCCAACATACAGGCCATCGAGTTGGTTCCTTCGTCGGGGGTAACCGCAATAAAGAGGTCGGCATCAGAGACCCCGACATCTTTTAATGCCTGAATAGATATAGGAGAGGCCACCACAGTCATGAGATCGAAGTTGTTGCCTAATGCGCTGAGTTTTTCTTCGCTTTCGTCCATCAAATAGATGTCCTGTTTCTCACGTGACAGCAGTTTGGCTAAATGAGTGCCTACTGCCCCTGCTCCAGCAATAATGATTCTCATATACTCATCAATATTTTATAAATACCCTCCTCGTCCATTCCGCAAAGATGATAAAGATTCTCGGGTGAGCCATGCTCAATAAACGAGTCGGGTAAGCCTATGCGTTTCACAGAAGGCGTATAGCCTTGTTCTGCCATAAATTCCAGTACGGCACTTCCCATACCTCCACTACAAATACCATCTTCTACGGTAACAATGCGATGGAATTTCTTGCCTATTTCATCCAGCATCTCCGTATCTATTGGTTTGAGAAACCTTAGGTCATAGTGAGCAATGCTCAGCTCTTTATCCTTTTCAGCCTTAGTTATGGCTTCGGCTGCTGTATAGCCAATAGGGCCGATGGTAATGACAGCAATGTCAGTGCCATCTTTCAACATCCTGCCTTTGCCGACAGGCAACTCTTTCATGGGTTGGCGCCAGTCGGTGGTCACGCCCCGTCCCCTCGGATAGCGAATGGCAAATGCTCCTTTGTTGGGCAGTTGGGCCGTGTACATCAGATGACGCAGTTCCACCTCGTTCATTGGTGAGGCAATGGTCAGATTGGGGATAGGGCGCAAAGCTGCCATGTCAAGCATACCGTGATGAGTGGGTCCGTCTTCACCGACAATGCCTGCCCTGTCAATACAAAAAACCACAGGTAGCTTCAAGAAAGCCACATCATGAATGATATGATCGTATGCTCGTTGCAGGAAAGAGGAGTAGATAGCACAGAAAGGCTGCATGCCTTCTTTAGCTAAGCCTCCGCTGAAAGTTACGGCATGTCCTTCGGCAATACCAACATCGAAAGTACGTTCAGGGAATACTTCCATCAATTTATTCATACTGGTGCCTTGCAACATAGCAGGTGTGATGCCTACTATCTTATTGTTCTGCTTGGCCAGCTCCACCAATGTCTCGCCAAAAACATCTTGGTATTTGGGTGGCAGGCTTGTTGTGTCCTCAGGGATACGTTCCCCTGTCTCAGGGTTGAACTTACTGGTGGCATGCCAGAATGCAGGGTCTTCTTCTGCAGGTTTGAAACCTTTGCCTTTCTTAGTATGCAGGTGCAGCAGCTTGGGCCCTTTCATGTCTTTGATGTTGTTAAGCACTCGTATGATTTCCTCGACGTTATGTCCATCAACAGGACCGAAATAGCGAATGTTCATACCCTCGAAAACATTCTGCTGATTGGCGGCGAAGGATTTAAGGCTATTGCCCAGGCGGATGAGCATCTTCCGGCGTTCGTCATCGAGCAGACCTAACTTTTCCAATGCTTTTGCAGCGGTAAAACGTAGTTGGTTGTAACTGGTAGTGGTGGTTAGGTTTAGCAGATAATGTTTCATACCCCCCACACTGTTATCAATCGACATGTTATTGTCGTTAAGGATAATCAGCAAGTCATTGGGCATGGAGGACGCATTGTTAAGGCCTTCATAAGCCAGTCCGCCACTCATGCTTCCATCGCCAATCACGGCTACCACATGCTTGCCTTTTTCTCCCTTTAGCTGAGCGGCCACAGCCATCCCTAAAGCTGCAGAAATGGAATTGGACGCATGTCCGCAAGCAAATGTATCATAAATGCTTTCTTCCGGAGATGGAAAAGGACGAATGCCTTTGAACTGACGATTGGTGGCGAAAGCCTCGCGCCTACCTGTAAGAATCTTGTGTCCATAAGCCTGATGCCCCACATCCCAGACTATTAGGTCTTTTGGTGTATGGAATACATAATGTAAGGCTACGGTCAGTTCTACAGTGCCCAAACTCGAACCAAAATGCCCTGGATTGTGAGAAACCTCCTTGATGATGTCGTTCCTCAGTTCCTTGCAAACCTGAGGAAGTTGTTTCACGGGAATTTTCCTAAGGTCTTTCGGGTCGTTGATTTGTTCAAGTAGGTTATATGTTGATTGCTCTTCATTCATATTTTACCACTTTGGCTGCAAAAATACATAAATAAACATTATCTTTGCACGAAGATAAAGAAAAAATATCAATATGAATCTCTTTACAAGTGTTGTTGCAAGTAAAATATCCCCACAGCTAGACTATGATGATGTCCTGCTATTCATGGGCTCGTGCTTTGCTACAGAGATAGGTCAACGCTTGCAAGAGACCAAGTTGCGCTGCCAGCTCAATCCTTTTGGCGTATTATACAATCCTCTAAGCATTGCTTCCTCATTACGTACATTGTTGGATAATAAATATCCAACTGAGGATGCTTTTATCTTCCACGAGGGATTATGGCACAGCTTTTCTTTTCATGGGAATTTCTCTGCTTCTACAAAAGAGGAATTGATGGGGAACATCCGTCATTCGCTCGATACATGTCGTGATGTACTGAAACAGGTTACTTGCCTTTTCCTTACTTTTGGCTCAGCTTATGTCTATGAATGGAAAGAGAGTGGAAAGGTGGTGGCCAATTGTCATAAGTTACCGGAGAGGCTGTTTAATAGAAGTCGTCTGACTGTTACAGAGATAGTGGATGAATATACTTCTTTGCTGCAAGATATATGGATGGTGAATCCTACTATGAGGGTGTTGTTTACAGTCAGCCCAATCCGTCATATTCGTGATGGTTTGCATGAAAACCAATTGAGTAAAGCCACCCTTTTGTTGGCAATAGATCAAATCAAACAGTTGTTCCCTGGCAAGGTACTATATTTCCCGGCTTATGAGCTGCTTTTGGATGAATTAAGGGATTATCGTTTCTATGCCGATGACTTGGTGCATCCCTCTCGTGTGGCTGTAGAATATATCTGGCAACGTTTTTCAGAAGCGTGTTTCGATAAAGACACTTTGATGACAATGAAAAGTGTTAAAGAAATTAAAAATATGATAGAACACCGCCCTTTTCATCCCGAATCAGAAGAATATGAACGCTTTTTACAACAAATAGTGTTAAAAATAGAAACACTTTCAGAAAAATATCCTTACTTTGACTTCGATAAAGAAAAAGAATCATGTCTTACCAAATTGAACAGATTGCGTTAGAGATGGCAGCAAATAGGGTAGGTGACACTCCCGCTACCATCGATTGGCTGTTGACCGACAGTCGCTCCCTCAGTTTTCCTGAGGCAACCCTGTTCTTTGCCTTGACGACAAAGCGCAACAGTGGCGCTCACTATATCAACGAATTATACCAGCGTGGCGTGAGGAATTTCGTGGTTGCTCGCTCCGACTATGGCGAGGTGGAGTCCCTCAACCTTCAGAATGTCAATATCTTGTTAGTGCCTGATACGCTCAGTGCCTTGCAAAAGTTGGCACAAAGCATCAGAAAACGATACGATATCCCGGTAATTGGTGTAACAGGTAGTAATGGCAAGACTGTTGTAAAGGAATGGTTACATCAGTTGTTGAGTCCTGATAGGGTAGTGGTGCGTTCTCCTCGCAGCTATAACTCTCAGATTGGCGTGCCACTTTCAGTGTGGCAGTTGCATGAAGGTACCGAACTTGCAATTTTTGAAGCTGGCATTTCACAGCCAGGTGAGATGGAGGCTTTGCGGGACATTATACAACCTACCATTGGCGTACTTACCAATATCGGCGGAGCACATCAGGAGAATTTCTTCTCGCGTCAGGTGAAATGTATGGAAAAACTGACGCTTTTTAGAGACAGTGATGTAGTGATTTATAATGGAGATGATGATTTCATCAATAATTGCGTGAGCAACTCTTTGCTCGCTACCCGTTCGATGGCATGGAGCCGTAAAGATGCTGACCGCCCTTTATATATTAGTAAAGTAGAAAAAGGTGTGGATAGTACGAAGATAACCTATCGTTATCTCGATATGGTGAATCAGTTTACCTTGCCTTTCATCGATGATGCTTCTATTGAAAACAGCCTACACTGTTTAGGTGTTTGTTGTTATTTGATGCTCCCGCCAGAGCAGGTGGCTGAACGTATGGCACGCTTGGAACCTGTTGCCATGCGATTAGAGGTGAAAGAGGGACAGAACAATTGTCTGCTCATCAATGACAGCTACAACTCCGACCTTACTTCCTTGGAACTGGCATTGGATTTCCAATATCGCCGTTCACAGGACAAACAGCTGAAACGTACCTTGATTTTGAGTGACATTTTGGAAACAGGGAAGAAGGCTCATATGCTTTATGGTCAGGTGGCACAGTTGCTCAAAAGTAAAAACATTGAACGCATCATTGGCGTAGGTGAAGAGATTAGTTCTTGTGCTGATGAGTTCGGTATTGAAAAATCGTTTTTCTTATCGACAGCAGACTTGCTTAAAGCTATAGATGAACGAAAACTAAAGTTAGATCATGAGATTATTCTTATCAAGGGTGCTCGTAAGTTTGGCTTCGATGAGCTGACGGAAGCCATCGAGAAGAAGGTACATGAAACCATCTTAGAGGTTAACTTAGGTGCCTTGGTGGCTAATTTTAACTATTATCGCAGTTTGCTGAAGCCTGCCACCAAGATGGTGTGTATGGTTAAAGCTTCGGCCTATGGTGCAGGTGCCATCGAAGTAGCTCGCACCTTGCAAGATCATCGTGTGGATTATTTAGCTGTGGCAGTGGCCGATGAGGGCGCTGAGCTCCGTAAGGCTGGTATTCATGCCAACATCCTCATCATGAACCCAGAGATGACAGCCTTTAAGACCATGTTTGATTACAAGCTCGAACCTGAGGTATATAGCTTTCATTGGCTGGAAGCGTTGATTGATGCTGCAGAAAAAGAAGGTATTACCAATTTCCCAATACATGTCAAATTGGATACAGGTATGCATCGTCTGGGATTTGATCCTTCAGACATGCCTGCATTAATCAATCGGCTGAAGAAACAGAATGCCCTGATAGTTCGTTCGGTGTTCTCACACTTTGTGGGCAGTGACTCTGAAGAGTTTGATGCATTCACCTGTCGTCAGATGAATACTTTCCTGAAGGCGTCAAACGAGTTGCAGGCTGCTTTTTCGCATAAGATATTACGTCACATCTGTAACTCGGCTGGCATAGAGCGTTTCCCGAGTATCCAACTGGACATGGTGCGTCTTGGGTTAGGTCTTTATGGTATTAACCCCATCACTAATGCAGTGATGCACAACGTTTGCACCCTTAAGACTACCATCTTGCAGATACATGATGTGCCAGCTGATGAGACTGTGGGCTATAGTCGTAAGGGACACCTCAACCGTCCGTCACGCATTGCCGCCATACCTATCGGTTATGCCGATGGCTTGAATCGTCATTTGGGTAATGGTCATTGCTACTGTCTGGTCAATGGCCAGAAAGCACCTTATGTGGGCAATATCTGTATGGATGTTTGTATGATTGATGTTACAGAAATCGATTGTCAGGAAGGTGACAAAGTGGAGATATTTGGCGACCATCTGCCTGTAACTGTTCTGAGCGATGCACTGGAAACCATTCCCTATGAGGTATTGACCAGCGTGAGTAACCGAGTGAAACGAATCTATTTCCAAGATTAAGATTATTATTAACAATTTAAAACAATAGAATTATGGAAAACTTACTGTTAATGTTTATGCCTTCGGGCTCAGAGTGGATCATTATCGCGTTGATCATCCTGTTATTGTTTGGTGGCAAGAAGATTCCTGAACTGATGAAGGGCCTTGGTAAGGGCGTTAAGAGCTTCAAGGACGGTGTCAATGAGGCAAAGAACGAAATCAATGACGCTACCAAGGAATTGGAAGACAAAGATACTAAGAAGGAATAATATATTAGTGATTGATACTTGGGTCTTGATGATATAATAAGGTAATGCCAATTACTTTATTAGTTGTCAATTGTCAATTATCAATTGTCAATTAGAATAGAATGGAAGACAGAGAATTGACGTTTTGGGAACACCTTGATGTGTTACGATGGGCACTGGCCCGTATTGTGGGATTGTGGTTTGTGCTGGCTATAGGTTTCTTTATCGCCATGCCTTACATTTTCGACCCTGTCATCATGGGGCCGTGCCACGACAACTTTGTCTTCTATCAATTCTTACGAAAGATAGGTGAGGTGTTCAACCTGACTGGTGACTTCTTTACCCAGCGGTTTGATATCAAACTGCAGAACATCAACTTAGCTGCACCTTTCTTTGTGCATCTCACCACATCATTCGTTTTGTCTATCGTTATACTGGTTCCTTATATTTTTTGGGAAATCTGGCTTTTCATCCGTCCAGCCCTCTATCCCAATGAGGCTGCAGGTGTGCGCAAGGCGTTGCTGTTAGGCAACATCATGTTCTATATAGGTATGGCTGTGGGCTATTTCATGGTCTATCCGTTGGCTTTGCGTTTCCTTTCTACCTATGACCTGAGTGATAATATCGATACCCTCATCTCGTTGAATTCCTACATCGACAATTTTATGATGCTGGTTTTGGCGATGGGCATTGCTTTCGAATTACCCTTGGTCACTTGGCTGCTCTCTCTCTTTGGCTTGCTTACCCGCAGTACTTTGCGTGAGTATCGCCGTCATGCCATCGTTGTTATTGTCATCGCTTCTGCCATCATCACCCCTACGGGTGATCCGTTCACGCTGACAGCAGTGGCGTTGCCTTTGTATGCATTGTATGAGTTGAGTATCTTTATGGTGAAAGAAGATAAAGACGAAGAGGATGAAGAAAATCCTTCGACAAGCAAAGGAAACGGTGGAGGAAACAATGGTGGACCAAAGCCTGCTCTGGAAAAGAGACCTGATGGAGGCGGAACTCCTGATGCGCCTGCTGCTGATGCGAAGGAGATTAAGCCAGAGAATAGAGATATCAAAGAAACTTTTCGTCTGCAGCGTGAGGCAGCAGAGCAAGCCAAGATAGAGGCCAAGAACAAGGCCCTGCAAGAACGCATCGACAAGGCAGCAGCTGCAGGTGTGGCAGGTACTGCTGCTGAAACAGGGGAAGCTGCAGAAGGCACTACTAAGGAACTGACGGCCAATACCGATCCTTCTGTTAAAGATGCTTTGGCCGAAGCTAAAGAGGCGACCGTAGTGAAAAAGAAGAAACGTGAACCTCGCATGGTTATCATCAACGATGAAATCTATTGGGAAGAAGGCCCAGAAGTTGATGTCGTTGAAGAAACGCCTGCTGAGGAACAAAAGGCTGAAGAATTGTCCGCTGAGAATAAAGAAACGGCTGAGAATACACCTGTAGAAAGGGAAACTGCTCCAGAACCTGCCTCTGAGAATTCTCCTACCCCTGAAATTGCACAGGAACAAACATCTGTTGATGAACCTGTTTCATCAACGCCTGCTGTCGAATCTGTAACAGAAGAAGCACCAGTTGAAAAAGTTACTGTTGATGCTGAAGCAGTAAGGACTCCAGCTGAACCTGCAGTAGAAACACCGTCAGTGGATGCCTCTACAGAAAGTCCATTAGCGGAAACTTATATACAGGAGCCCGTCAATAAGCCCGATGTTTTAAATGAGCCTTATTACGATGATCCAGAGGCAATGCCTGATCTCAGCAAGTACTATGCAGAGACTCATCGTGAGATGGCAGAGGAAGAAGCAGCTGAGGCATTGGCCAATACGTCAAAAGATGTAGCTTCTCTTGCAGAAAGCATTCCATCTGTCCCTGATATCCCTTCATCTGCCAATAGCATTGTCGAGCAGGCCCGAATGGCGGCAGAGAACGCACGTAGGGCTGCTGAGCAAGCTGTAAAAGCTGCTCAAGAGGCTGCTCGCATCGCTGAGGAAACTGCCAAAGCTGCCGAAGAAGCTGCCAAAGCCGCTGCACAATCTTCTATTGATATCAGTGGTATCCGTTACGACTATGGTCGTTTCAACCAATGAAACGCATAAGGGTCACATTCCTGCACAAAGACGACCAATACCTATATGTGCAGTCTGGCGAGCCAATGGCTAAAGAGCTGTTGAAGGTACGTTATGCTGTCGTTGATGTCAATGCTGAGTTTAATGCTACAGTGCTGCTGCTGTGGCCACAAGCACAGCTTAACCTCCTGGATGTAAGCATTGATGAAACAGGTGCTCTCATACCTCGATTTATTGTATTGGAACCCGATTATCTGATGGATGCGAGTTCGTTGGCAGAATGCTATAAGAACTATGGCGCCCATCCTGCCAATTACATCTTTTCCAAACTTACCCCATCTGAGAATACAGTTCCGCTTATCTTGGGTAACATTGCCAACACCTTCCTCGATGAATGGATCAACAATGATGCCCCCGATTATAAGGAAAGTATGATGAAGGCATTCCGCCAACATCCTGTCAGCATCTCTGCCTGCATTGCCTTGAAGGATACCGCCAAGGAGCGCGAATTGGCACAAGCCTGCCAGCAACACTTCCGAAACATCCAGCAAACGGTTGATGTAACCTTCCGTGAGCCTGGCTATCAGTTGGATAAATCAGATGCAGTGCTGGAACCCTCATACATCTGCGAGGCATTGGGCATACAGGGACGTCTCGACTATATGCAACGAGATATGCATGCATTCATTGAGATGAAATCAGGTAAGGCCGATGAGTTTACCATGCCCGGACATGTGCTGCCTCGTGAGAACAATCTGGTGCAAATGCTGCTTTACCAGGCCATGTTGGAATATACGATGGGCATTGACCATCGGCGCGTTAAAGCATACTTGCTTTACACTCGTTATCCCATGCTTTATCCTGCCAGTCCTTCGTGGACGATGGTACACCGCATCATCAACCTGCGCAATTGTATTGTGGCGATGGATTACCAAGTACAAGCGCATGATGATGAAGACTATACAGCTGACGTGCTTGCTCAAGTCAACCCATCAACTCTCAATGAGCTACGGCTAAGCAGCAAGTTGTGGACACAATACCAAGAGCCGCAGATTGCCGCCTTCCAACATAACCTGCAACGGCTTACTGCGTTGGAACGCAGCTACTTCTATACGCTTTACAATTTCATTACTCGTGAACTATATACAGCTAAAACAGCAGGTGCTTCCGATTATGAAGGTCGGAAAGGGCAGGCTGCCCAGTGGCTTGACACCTTTGATGAGAAGATTGATGCAGGTGAAATTGTGATAGATCTCCACCTCCTTGAGAATCATGCCGATGACATTCTTAATCCCTACTTGATTTTCGGAACTAAAAAAGGTGATGTTGAATTTAAGAATCGAGCGAAACCAAACTTCCGGGAAGGAGATGCTGTTGTTCTCTACCAACGGGATACTCTCGATGCCAATGTCACCAACCGACTGTTGTTCAAAGGTTCGATTGAAGAAATCTATCCTGATGGTAATTGGAAAATAACCCTTCGCCAATCCCAACGGAATCATAAGGTTTTGCCGGCTGAAACTCTCTATGCCTTTGAGCACGATTTCATGGATACCACCTTCCGTTCCATGTATCAAGGCTTGGGACTTTTCTTGCAAGCTTCACAAAAGCGGCGTGACTTGCTATTGGGACAACGGCAACCTATGCATGATGCCCGTTATGATAAAGCTATCCGGCAAGCGAAAGATGATTTTCAACGCATTACCCAGAAAGCGTTAGCTGCTAAAGACTACTTCTTGCTGGTAGGCCCTCCTGGCACAGGCAAGACCTCTATGGCACTGCGAAGCATGGTAGATGCCTTCCATCAGCGAGGCAAACAAATACTATTATTAAGCTATACCAATAGGGCAGTGGATGAGATTTGCAAGATGCTGGGTAAGTTGAGTGTTGATTATCTCCGCATTGGCACGTCTGCAGCTTGTGCTGAGCCCTATCGTTCGCACCTTCTCGAGCAGCAGGTCACTACCTGTACCAATCGTCGTGAGGTGTTGCAGTTGTTGGAGCGTTGCAGTATCTTTGTCGGCACAGTCTCTACGCTTTCAGCCCGCACCTCCTTATTCAATATCAAGCATTTTGATGTTGCCCTGATTGATGAGGCTACCCAGATACTTGAGCCCCAGCTGTTGGGTCTGCTCTGCATGAAAGATGGTGAGGGTAGGGATGCCATCGATAAGTTCATCCTCATAGGCGACCACAAACAATTGCCAGCAGTGGTGCTGCAACCATCATCCGTTTCTGAAGTCAAGAGCCCTCTGCTGCGTGCCATGGGGCTCACCAACCTCAAAGACTCCCTCTTCGAGCGACTCTATAGAAATATTGATAATATGTCTGTTGACATGTTGACCAAGCAAGGCCGCATGCACCCCGATGTGGCCAAGTTTGCTAACGATGCTTTCTATGAGGGCAGACTACAACCCGTTGGCTTGCCCCATCAGACAGAAACGATGACACAGCGTACACGGTTCATCCCTTCGGACCCAGAGTCCCCACAGTACTCCCATAAGGTGAACCACAGCGAGGCTGTGATTGCTGCAGAGATAGCGGCAACTATCTACCAACAGACTGATGACTTTGATGCTCAACATACCTTAGGCATCATCACCCCCTATCGCAGTCAGATAGCCCTGATCAGAAGCGAGTTGGCCAAGCTCTCCATCCCTGCATTGAACGACATCACCATTGATACCGTTGAGCGCTATCAGGGAAGCGAGCGCGATGTCATCATCTATAGTTTCTGCGTTAACCGTCCTTGGCAGTTAGAGCAACTCAGCAACCTCACCGAAGACAATGGTCACCTTATCGACCGCAAGCTCAATGTGGCGCTCACGCGTGCCCGCAAGCAGTTGTTCCTTATAGGAGTGCCGCAACTCCTGCGCCAGCATCCTATCTATCGCCGAATGTTGCAATATTTTGACACAAAGGACATACACTTATAGATGCTTATAAGTTTTTTCCCAAATCAAAAGCAACTCTTGTAACTTCCCCCTTTTTGAATAAAAAAAGCTACATTTTTTGTTCTGCATTCTTTTTTCAGTAATTTTGCAGAAGAATACTAAATCATAATCAAGATGAGAAAATTATTACTTCTTCTCCCTGCTTTTTTGCTTCTGTCATCTGTGCTACAAGCGCAAGAACAGAGAACTCCGCCTACTCCAGAACAGATTCAGGCTTATTTAGCTTCCCTTCGTCCAGAACCAGAGAAACATCACTTGTTTCCTGATGCTGAAGCTGCCAAAGAAAGTCCTTATAGGAGCTTTGCCAACTATGGAAAACGTATTGCCGTATTTGGCGGATCACTATCAGTCAATAAGGAGTCTGACGCTGCCAAGCAGCAATGGGCCAACCAATTAGGAACAGAGGTAGTCACTTACGGCGTTGGAGGTGCCGGCTTTTCTATAGAACAGGGTTGCTCGCTCCAGAAACAGGTTGATGAGGCAGGAGTATATGATATCTATGTACTTTGGGCATCCACCAATGACTACGTCAATAGTCGTCCTTGTGGCAACCCGCTGGATTATACAGCTTTGGACAACTACGATGAGGGTAAACTCAATACCCAATGTGGCGGTATCAATTATTGCATCAAGCGGTTGCGTGAAAAGAACCCGCAAGCCAAGATTTATTTTTTCACCTCCCTCCGCTTTTTCGGTCAAGATGCTGGTCACAACCCTTTCTCAACGGCTCCTAACCTTACCGGACAAACCTTTGTCCAGTATGTGGATGCCCAAAAAGCGTGCTGTGCATATCATGGAGTTCCTGTGTTAGACCAGTTTAGTATGCAAGACGTTGATGAACATAATTACGAACTGTTCTATCAGAAAGATAAGCTGCACATGAATGAAGATGGCTATCGTCGCATCGCTCCACTGCAAGTCAGTTTCCTGGCACAGTAACTAATAATCCAGTGCGACTCATGTAAAAGATAACACAATAAAATAAACAATTATGAACGAAGTTTTAGCTTATTTGAAAGAGTGTGGTGCTTTTTTCCTGGCTACTTGCGATGGAGATCAGCCCCGTGTACGCCCCTTTGGCGCAGTAGAGATTATCAATGACCGTTTGTACATCATGACTGGCAAGGTGAAAGATGTGTTCAAGCAGATGGATGCGAATGCCAAGATTGAGATTTGCGGCATGAAGGCCAATGGTGCCGAATGGATGCGCCTGTGTGGTAAAGCGGTAAATGACGATACTTTGTCAGTAAAGGAAAAGTTCCTTGAACTGAACCCAGAATTGAAATCTATGTACAAGGCGGATGATGGCAATATGGCTGTGCTTTATATCACCGATGCAACTGCAACTTTCTATTCTTTTACCGCAGCTCCTAAAGTAATTTCATTCTAAGCATTTCTACGGGTCGTCGCAGTATTTGCTATCACCCGTTCCAGTATCTGCTATTACTCATCGCAGTATCTCCTATACCCCTATGGGAGATATTGCGATAACCCATGGCAACTATTGCCGTCGGTGGTAGCAAGTTCTCCCAATAGTAATAGCGAGTTTTAGGTATTGTAATAACAAGCTTCCCTATTATTGTTGGCAGGCAGTTGTATGAATTTTAGTAGTCAAACATCTTAATGCGGTAAATGCTTACCTGCCTGACCAGCAGGGATATAGGCTAAGCAGAAGCTGACATAGTTGCCATTGAGGCAATGGCCTGCAACAAAGACTGGTTTAGTTTCTCTTGAAAGGCAATGTATCTTGTCACATATGGTGTTGTAAGTTGTGGGTAGTCGCGATTGAAGCGTACAAGGGTTGTTCCTTCAAAGTTTCCAGCCATTTGCTCGAAGGGGAAACGGATGATAATTGGCGTGTTGAAGCCCACACCAAACTCTAATAACAGCATGTTCTTCTTACTGCCTGTCAGTACGAAATCTTGATATTTATCAGCTTGTTGGTGCCAATGTTCATCCTCTACAAAAAAACTGTCACAACGTAAATTAGGACTCAGTGCCTCACCAGTATCTGGATGATGGGGTATCAATGATGTGGGTACCTTGCAATTAATGGTTGCATCCATCGCTTGCTTCACCCATTCCTCATTATAAATCAACTTTTTGTTTTCTCCACCCTTAGCTTGAAAATAGGCATAGTCGCCTTGTGTGGCAAAAATTCTATCTTTCGAGAAGCCCGATTTCTCAAACTGTGCATCCACATTGGTAGTGATGACAAAATAATTCTTGTCTTTAACCAAATCAAAAAGCTGGTGATAAAGCTCCATACCTTTGACGCGATAGCGAGTAAACCAGATATGCCTCGCCCAATATGCCCATCTTTCCTCTTCTGTTGGGAATGGATAGAATGAAGAAGAATAAAGGTCTTCAAATCCATAACGCTCTATCCACTCATGAAACTCCTGCTTGAACTCCGCGCCCCCATAGTCCAAGCCAGCTGCTGCTGAAAGCCCCGAGCCTGCACCAATCAATACATGGTCAGCTTCGTACAAAAGTTTCCTCACTTGTTCAATACGATGCTTAAACGTTGGTTGTGACATTGTCTTTTTACTGAATAAGTCGATGATAGATGTCATAGTCTTTGTCTATAAATACATTGAAAACAATAGTTTTGAGTGACGTCAAGGGATATTTTTTTACAGTTTCCACAGCTATCTCAGCAGCTCTTTGGTTAGGAAAATGAAACACACCAGTAGAAATACAGCAAAAAGCGATGCTTTGTAGCTTATGTAGCTCGGCCACTTCCAAGCATGAACGGTAGCAAGAAGCCAATAGCTCCTCTTGTAATGGGGTAGGGTGTCCGTCAGGGATGATTGGCCCTACAGTATGAATCACATATTTCGCTGGTAGGTTATAACCTTTGGTCATCTTTGCCAACCCTGTAGGCTCTTCATGTCCCTGAGCTTGCATCAGCTCATGGCATTCCTGTCTTAGCTGAATACCAGCAGCAGAATGGATGCAGTTGTCAATACAAGCATGCAAAGGTTGCCAGCAACCCAACAACTGTGAGTTGGCCGCATTCACAATGGCATCCACTTGCAAACGGGTGATGTCGCCTTGCCATATGGAAATACCAGGTTGGTCAATCTTAACGATACCCTTATCCTTAGCCTGTTGCTTTAGTTCAGCATCTTGAGCTGCTATGAACTCATCTGATGCGGGCACAGGTTGGCGCACGTTCATCAATGCCCGCATTAATCTTTGTTTTGTTTCCAGATTATCTGGCAACTTGGGGGGGGCTCCTTGTTCCTCAAACAAGTATTTCAATACAAAATCAATATTTTCAATCCTATCCCACATATAGTATAATGTTCAAGACTCAAAAACGATTTATCTAATAATCAATTTTCAATATGATTTTTCCTCCAGCACCACCTTTCTCTAACAAGGTATGTGCCTCTGCTATTTGATCTAAAGTGAACACCTTGGCATAGAGCGGTTTTAGCTGTGCCTTGTTAATCAAGTCAAATAGGTTGTTTATAGATTGATAAGTTGGGAAATTGGAATAGAACCCTGTGAGGAATACTCCGTTTGGTATATATTTGATTGGGTCGAACTGAGTAATGGAGTACACATTGCCCAAAACACCAGTGCTGCATACATAACCAGGGTGTGTGACGGTAAGCAACGAGTCACGTAATGTCTTTGGACCTATTAACTCTAAGATTTTGTTGGGTTTGAGGGGTAATAACTGCTGGTTGAGTTGTCCATCATCGATGATACAATACTCAGCCCCAATGGCTTTCAACTTTTCGAAAGATTCTTCCTTACGGCAAGCTGCAATCACCTTTGCACCAACTGCTTTTGCCAACTGGATAGCAGCTTGTCCTACAGTACTGGTTGCTCCACGTACTAACAGTGTGTCTTCAGCAGTAAGGTATAGGCATTCAAGCAAAGAACCGTAGGCTGTAAAATAAGTTTCAGGGACAGCTGCCAATGATATCCAGTCGAGGTTAGTATCAACTTTGAACACATGACTTTCTGGTAGCAAAGCATATTCAGCATAACTACCATTAAAGCTGCGCCCCATGCCTCCCATTAAGGCAATCACTTTATCGCCTTTTTGAAATTGAGAATCAGAAGCTTTGGCTATCTCACCCACACACTCTATGCCTGGTACTATGGGCGTATTGATATAATCATTGTCGGCCTCAAATATTCTCAGCAGTGCTTCAGAATGGTTTAAGCCAGCTGCATGCACCTTCACTAATACCCAGCCTGGCTTTATTTCTGGAACAGGTATCTCACTTACTCTCAAATCTTCGGCCTTACAGCACTTATCAACAACAATAGCCTTCATTATTTTGTTTGTTTTTTATTGCTCGATGGTCTTCCAGCATTGTGGATCTGGAGCATAGAAGTTGCGAGTATATCCAAATGCAACAGCAGGACAGCCTCGGCAGAATCGTAATAGCTCACATTTGCTGCATTTCTCAAACTTCTCATGCTGACGATACAGATTCATCTTTTCTCCATTGAACACTTCACAGAGCTCTTCATTTACCGTACCTACATAGCTATCGAAGCGACGGCAAGCCATCAAACGCCCTTCGGCAGAAATGGTGAAGTGGCAGTTACCACAATTGCAACCATCATAAATGATATCATCATTAAGCCCCTCAGGAATCTTAAACAATCCTTTCTCGTAGAGGAAGAGCGTCCACAGATGATCCTTCAGGTTAAAAGTCGTATCTGAGTTCTTGTATTGTTCGTACTTCGCCCAGCATTTCTCTAATAAGTCTCGATATTTCAGTGGCTCGATATGCCAGCCTTTATCAGGTGTAGCCTTGTCCTCACTGGTGGGGCAGTACCTGCCAAACGCGAAGATGTCTGCATGATGTTCCACTACCAAATCAATAATATCAGGTATCTCGTTAATGTTCGTACCAGATACCGTAGCCATGATGGCACAATGCATACCGCTACGGCGGATGGTTGAAATAGCTTCCAACGTGCGGTCAAACGAGCCGGGTTTACGGAAATAGTCATGTGTCTCGCGCAGTCCGTCAATGCTTAGCTGATACTTGCGACATCCCAAGCTCTTGAGACGTTGGCACACTTCGTCTGTCAGATGAAATGGGTTACCCATTATGGTGAAAGGAATGTTGTGGCTATGCACTAACTCCAGAAAATCCCAAAAGCGACTATGCAAAATAGGGTCGCCACCTGTAATATATAAATATGGTAGGCGGCTCATCTTCCGACACATGCGTTCCACGTTGGCAAGCACCGAAACCAACCTTTCCCAAGGCATCTCAATCAACTTGGGATGCCCTTCGGAAAAGATATAACAATGCTTGCAACGTTGGTCGCACTCATCCGTAATATGCCACTGGAATGCAAAATACTCCATAAAGACTAGTTACTTCTCACCTGCTCCGCATGCGCTACCGCAAGCAGCTGGCTTCTCTTCAGCTGGTTTGTCGCCTGCTCCGCATGCGCTACCGCAAGCAGCTGGCTTCTCTTCAGCTGGTTTGTCACTTGCACCACAAGCTGCACCGCATGCAGCTGGTTTCTCTTCGTTCAGCATAACGCCTTGGGCGCTATGAGCGAAATTGTAATCAATTCTCTTCATATTTTCTATTATTTGAAAGTTAATAAAAAGGCTGTTATTTTTTTAAAGACCATTCCAACAGGTCGGTCATATAAGCACGACTATCTTTGCCCCACCAGCGGGTTTCCATACCGTTCCTTACTTTGCGAACACCATCCTCATAACCTAAGAGTAGGCCTACCATTGTGTCGCCACCGGCAAAGAACTTGCCTCCATTGTCGAGTTTTACATAGCTACTGTGCAGCCAACCGTCTTCCATGCAGACACTGGCAGGAATTCCGCCTGTCATTACGCAAGCGCCGCTATATGGTATTTCATAGCGCTCTTTGAAAATCTCGTTTTTGAAAGAAACGGCTCCCACATTACCTGGTAGGGCTACATCCTCTCCGAACTCAATGCCAAACGCTCTCGTAACGTCGTTGGCCCCATAACGGCTTAAATCTACACGATGGTTGTCATCAACGAAGAATATGAGTGAGCCACCTTTCTTCACAAAGTCCACCAAAGTTTTCTTCTCTACCTCCGTCAAGTCTTTTTGCAATTTGTTACTCAAGGGTGATAACATTACCAATACATCAATGCCTTTCAGTAGCTGAGGAGTGATCTCAGCCTCTTCGTTTACCACTAATTCAGCACCCAACTGCTGTGCCATCTCTGTATAAGCAGGCACCACCAATGGATAGGTTTCGTGACCCTTGTAAACATCAGTACACTGACTATGAGATAAGTCGAACATAATCTTTTTCTGCCCTTGATCACAAGACGTCAGTGCCAATAATACCAATGCAATAGTAAATATCTTTTTCATATTCTTAAAGCGATTTATTTCTTGAAAGTCTGGATGGCCATCTCACCTATTGCGGCTTCAGCCAATTGAGGTACAATGCGGGTAAAATGATCTGCATTAGAGTGAACGTCCAATGAAGGCTGATCCTTCCAAGTCTCGAATATCATCAGCTGTGTCTTGTCTGTCTGGCTCTGATAGATATCATAGTCAATTACACCAGCATCCATGCGAGAAATTTCCACCAATTCCTTAGAAAGTCCCAAAATCTTTACCAAATTGTCAGGAGCAACCTTAAATAAGCAGTTGATGCGAATGCCATCACCCTCGCTGTCAGCAGTGAAAGACTGGATAGCCATCTCACCAACGGCTGCATTAGCCAACTGTGGAACGATGCGAGTGAAATGAGCGGCTGCAGAGTGAACATCAAGTGAAGCCTGATCTTTCCATGTTTCGAAAATCATCAATTGTGTAGGGTCAGTCTGACTCTGATAAATGTCATAGTCAATGTTACCACTATCGTTGCGAGAAGCAGCCACCAGTTCCTTGCTCAGGTTCACGATGTTAGCCACATTCTCAGGAGCCACCTTAAACAGGCAGTTGATGCGTATTTCGTTGTTACTTGCGGCTGCTGGAGCTGCCTCTTCCTGCTGCTGTGCAGCTTTCTGTGCGCATGATGCCATACCAATAAGGCTCATCATTGCCAAACCATACATTATTCTTTTCATACCATTATTTATATTTACTTTTAATTAGTTTCTTGATGCAAAATTACGTAAAAAGGAAATGCTTGTCAAGAGGTGATAAAAAGGTAGGGTAGTTACAAAAAAGTCTATATTGGTGATTTCAGCCTGTTATAAAAATGACTTTAACTTTTATTATAAAATTATTTGGCTGTGTAATATTTTTCCCTTATCTTTGGACTGATAATTATGAACTTAACGCACAACTATCATGCTTAAGAAAGAAGAGAAAAACAGCATCTTTGAGGTATGTCCCGTTCGTAACGTAGTAGCCCGTTTTGGCAATAAATGGGCGTTCTTGGTCATATTGGTAGTTAGTGAGAAGGGTTCTATCCGTTTTGGTGAGTTGAACCGTGCTATTCCTGATGTGTCAACAAAAGTGTTGTCAAATACACTACGGGCATTGGAAGACGATGCTCTTATCCAACGTGAAGTTTTTCCAGAGGTTCCTTTGCATGTAGAATATCAGCTCACGGAATTAGGCAAGGAACTTGTGCCTTTCATCGTATCGCTTACTGCCTGGGCCGACAAGCATCGTGAATATATTGTGGCTCATCGTAAGAGCAGCAAAGGTAAGAAGTTTAAAGAGGAGGAGCAGTAGAGTTATTTGCTTCATTATGAAAATAAATAAAGGCAGACCAATTGGTCTGCCTTTATTTGTTAATAATAGCTGAAAAGAATTCCAGCTATTAAATCCTTTAGTACTCAAACATCTTGATACGGAAGATGCCCACCTGACCCGCAGGGATGGTGGCAACGCTGAAGCTGGTTTCATCACCGTTGAGACGATGGCGCAGTTCCTTGCCGTTGGCGTCAAAAGTGAGTTGGTCAACCGAAGCATAAGAGATGTGCTCTGCCTTGCTCTTGGGACTCTTCTCAATTACTACAGAGAGACCGCCAATACCGCCGGCAATGAGGAACTCATCCTCGCCAGTTTGGATTACCAATAAGCCGGCCGCAACATCCGATTGCTTTACTTCATCCACACTCATGCCAAACAGATTCTCAGCGCCTTGGGTAGATGAACGCCTGATAGAGATGGTGTATTTGCCCATATCAACCTTGTCGGTTGTCTTGTTCTTGTTGATAAACAAGCCGTCCATCTGGTCGGTATATTGATACTTCAAAATCTCAGGCATGATGTTCTTCAAGGCTCCGTATGCCAACTGAATAGAATTATCGCCTTCGGCAGCATTGTTGAAATACCAGTTGCCGTCAATGCCGAAAGGTGAGTAGCACAGGGCATCATACTTGCCATATACATAAAACGCACGGGCTGCTGCACTTGGGTCAACAGTGGTTTCAGGGATAAACAGTGGGTTGCCAGAGAACTGGTATTCCTTTGCTACCCAGTCGATGAAATCAACAATATAGATGTCGGGCGCAAAGAAATCAACAGCAGGAGCTGCAGCACGCCAAACATCGAATGTATGAGCAAATGGAGCACCAGAAGGATACTTGCCAGGTTCTGGACCAGACTCCTGTTTCATCCATGCATTGACATACATGGGGATAGGATATTCAGCCTTGCCCTGACGGGTTACTTCGCCCACATATTTAGCATAGTTCCATGCACTGAACAGTTCTTCGGTATAATAAGGATATGTGATCTGCCACTCGGTAGAACCTTCCTTGAAATCAGGTTTGGGCTGACCTTTGCCAAACACCTCTTCCCAAGTGCCTTTCTCCTTGTTGCCGTTGGCTTTCCATACCTTCTGCAACTCAGGATGCAGTTCGTTCTTATGTGCTTTTAAGTAAGCTATCAGCTCAGCAGGTACCTGACTGTTGAATGCCTTGTTGGCAGCATCGCTGTAGTCACGCTGGCTGTGGTTGTCGCCTGGGCGCATAAAATTGCCCATGTTGAACATACCCAGTTCGTTCTCGACCTGCATCATCACCACTGTATGGTCTTTGCTATCTACCTCCTTGATGTGTCGCATCAGTGCAGCGTAAGCTTTTGCATCAGCCTTCATGGCATTCTCGCTCAGCGGAGAAATCATGTTCAATGTCACACCGTCGCTGGTCTTGGCACGTGGGAAGCGCTTGCTGTCCTTCTTCACCCATTCTGGTGCGTAGGTAGATTCTGTGTTTTTCCAAGAAGCAAACCAGATAAGTACCAGCTTGAGGTTTTCCTTGCGGGCACCCTCGATAATGCTATCTACCAAGTCATATTCATACTGTCCCTCAACAGGCTCAAATAGTTCCCAAGATACGGTGGCAATTACAGTGTTCAGGTTCTTATCGGCCATCTTCTTCCAGATAGGTGCAATGTAGTGGGCACTGCCTGCCGATGAGTTGTGCAGCTCGCCTCCCAACATCAGGAAAGGTTTGCCATCAATGATAAGTTGAGTACCCTTCGCATTTTTCTGCACGCGAGGCATGTTGGCATCCTGCGCCAAGGCGAATGCCGCCATTACGGAGAGCGACAAAGCCATCAAGATTTTTTTCATTTTCATAAGACTAGATTATTATAATAGTTATTTTATTATTAATTGTCTTAGTTCTTCCACACTGTCCACGATATGTTGTGGATGGAATGGTTCCAGTTCGCTGCGCGGACGAAACCCCCAGGTGACACCACAAGTCTCTACACCTGCATTGCATCCCGTCTGCATATCCACACCCGAGTCGCCCACATAGAGCACTTCAGTTTTGTCAACACCTGCTATTTTAAGTATGTCGAATACAATTTGTGGGTCAGGCTTTATGTTGATGCCTTCTCGTTGCCCTAATACAGCAGAAAACCTGATAGATGGATACAATTCTCCAATGATCTTAGTAGTAGCCTCCTGGTACTTGTTGCTGGCCACTGCGATGAAGGTGCCTTGCGCCTGTAACTCTTCCAACAGTGGTACCATGCCAGAGTAGGGACGGCTTAGATCGGTGTTGTGGGCATTATAGTAAGGTATGAATTCTCGCCTTACACGCAGCACATTTTCATCAGTCTTCTCCCCTTCTGGCAATGCACGACGAAACAGGTTGTTGATGCCATTGCCCACCCTGAACTTGTAGCTCTCAATGTCATGTGTAGGGTACCCCAGCTTTTGCAGAGCATAGTTGGTACAAGCCCCCAGGTCGGCTATGGTGTTGATCAGCGTTCCGTCTAAGTCAAATATGACAAGTTTCTTCATGTTTCCTGCTATTTATAAATGTTGCCCATTAAATGTACAGTAAGAAGATGCAAGGTATCTTACTCAAGTCAGGCACATGTCCTTTCCATTCCTTCAATGTCTTCGTCTTTATGTATTCATCCTCGCAAGTGATGTTGGCAGCAATGCAAAGGCGCGTCTGAGGACGGCAGTTCTTCAAAATGTCTTCTACCATCTTATTGTTGCGATAGGGAGTCTCGATAAAGAGCTGTGTCTGATGCTCTGTGGCAGCACGCTGCTCCAAAGCTTTCAGCTTTTTGGCACGCTCTGCCGGTTCGATGGGCAGGTAGCCGTTGAAGGCAAAACTCTGTCCGTTGAAACCACTACCCATCACACTCAGGATGATGCTTGACGGACCAATGAGTGGCACCACAGGCAGGTTCTTGCGTTGGGCTATTGCCACTACATCGGCTCCAGGGTCAGCCACTGCCGGGCAACCTGCTTCAGAGATGACTCCCATAGCGTTGCCTTCCTCTAACGGCTTGAGATAACCACTGATGTCTTGAGGTGAAGTGTGCTTGTTCAAGGGATAGAACTGCAGTTCATCAATGTTGATATCCTTGTCCACCTTCTTAAGGAAACGGCGTGCCGAACGCACATCCTCCACAATGAAATGGCGGATGCCCAGTATCACTTCTTTGTTGTACGAAGGCAGTACCCTCTCAACGGTGGTATCACCCAACAATACGGGTATCAAGTATAGAGCAGTCTTCATTATCTAATATCTTTTTTCATCATTGCTCTTTCAGCATAATATGATGAGCGCACCAACGGTCCGCTCTCTACCATCTTGAAGCCTTTAGCAAGGGCAGTCTCCTTATAAGCAGCAAATTGTTGTGGGGTAACATATTCCTGTACGGGGTAGTGCTTGTGGGTGGGTTGCAGGTACTGCCCTATGGTGAGGATAGAACATCCTACTGATAGCAGGTCATCCATCGTTTCCTCCACCTCTGCGATTGTCTCACCCAAGCCCACCATGATGCCTGTCTTGGCAGGAATAGGACTGTTGGCTACTTGTTTCAGCACTTGAAGACTTCTCTCGTATGTTGCCACACTACGTACCACAGGCGTCAGTCGGCATACGGTTTCCATATTGTGTGATATCACATCAGGATGTGCTTCAATAATGCTGGCAATAAGCTCTTCTCGCCCCATAAAGTCAGGTATCAGCACCTCCATCGTTACCGATGGGTTGAGTCCCTTAATGGCCTTGATGGTGGCTACCCAATGGGCAGCACCGTAGTCTGGCAAATCATCTCTGTCAACTGAGGTTATCACCGCATGGTTGAGCTGCATCAGTTGGATAGATTCTGCCACATGCTTAGGCTCCGACTCATCCAAGGGCAAAGGCTTTCCGCTATTGGTGTTGCAAAACTTGCAGCAACGGGTGCAGATATTGCCGCCAATCATAAAGGTAGCCGTACCTCGTCCCCAACATTCACCGATGTTAGGGCATCGCCCACTGCTGCAAATCGTATAAAGACGGTGAGTGTCGACAATCTTCTTTGTATTCGAATATCGCTCGTTGGCGCCGAAGTTCACCTTTAGCCAGTCAGGCTTTCTTACATGCTCACTCATTTCTTCAACTGGCTATTGAAGAAGTTAGTAATCTTAGTATAAAGGTGTTGACGCGTGTTGCCACCAGCAATGCTGTGGTTGCGGTTGGTATATACCTGCATATCAAACTGCTTGCCCTTCTGTACCAATGTTTCGGCATATTCAGCAGCATTCTGGAAATGCACATTGTCGTCTGCCATACCATGAATCAACAGCAGGTTACCACTTAGCTTATCGGCACGTTCCATTGCTGACGCAGCCTTGTAGCCATCAGGGTTCTCCTGTGGAGTACGCATATATCGCTCGCCATAAACGGTATCGTAATAGTTCCAGTCGGTGACAGGAGCTACTGCAACACCTGCCTTGAACACAGGCGTTCCTTCGCTCATGCTCATCAGCGTCATATAACCTCCATAGCTCCATCCCCAGATGCCGATGTTACCTTTGTCAACATAAGGTTGCTGGCCCATATACTCAGCCACTGCTACTTGATCTTGTGCCTCTTTTACACCCAGGTTCTGGTAGGTCTGCTTCTCGAAGTCGGCTCCACGGCCACCTGTTCCTCGGCCATCCACACACACCACGATATAGCCCTGAGAAGCCATATAGGTTTCCCAAGATACACTGAACTGGTCTTGCACTTGTTGAGATCCAGGACCACTGTACTGATACTGCAGCACTGGATACTTCTTCGAAGCGTCAAAGTTAGCTGGCTTCATCATCCATCCATTGAGCTGGGTGCCACGTGAAGTGGTGAAGGTGAAGAATTCCTTCTTTGGCATGTTGTATTGAGCCAACTTTTGCTTCAGTTCGGCATTGTCAATCAGGGTAGTCAATACCTTGCCGTTATTGTCGTTCAGGGTAATCACCGTAGGGGTGGTGAGATTGGTATAGCGATTCAGGTAATACTTCATGTTACTGCTGAAGAGTGCGTTGTTTACACCTGCCTGTTGTGAGAGTTTGGTCTTCTTGCCTTTCTTATCCACTTTATACACTGCCTTTCGTAATGGACTCTCCTCGTTGCTGGTAAAATAGAAGGTTTCGTCAGCAGGCGAGTAGCCCAAGAATTCCTTTACCTCGTAGTTGCCGGCTGTTACCTGCTTTACCAAGTTGCCTTGCAGGGTGTACCAATACAGATGATTGAAGCCACTCTTCTCGCTGGTAAATGTGAAGTTGTTGTCGTAGAAATGAATATCGTCCAGAACTTCCTCCTTAATATATGTATCACTTTCGTCACGCAGCACCAGTTTGCAGACAGTACTACGGGCATTGCCCATATACATATCCAGTCGGTTCTGATGGCGGTTCATGGTGATAATCGCCAACTGGTCGGGTTGCTTGGTGAAATAGATGCGAGGGATATAAGCACCTTCTTCCAGAGGCACTTGCATGGTGCGAGTTACCTTGCTCTGAATGTCGAAGGTACGCACCTCTACCTTGCTGTTGGCCTCGCCCGTCTTGGGATATTTATAAGTGTAGGCACCAGGATACTTGGCATATTCGTTATATTTGGGTGATGCACCAGCAAACAATGGAAATGAGTAGGTTGGCACTTTGCTTTCGTCATAGCGGATGAAAGCCAACATCTTGCTGTCGGCACTGAACTCCATCGCACGGCTCATTGAAAATTCCTCTTCATATACCCAGTCGGGCACACCGTTGATGATGGCATTGCGTTGTCCATCTTCCGTTACCTGACTCTCACTGTTGCCAAACAGCAACTTCACCAGATAGATGTTGTTGTTGCGCATGAAAGCCACCATCGATCCGTCTGGTGAGAATACAGGAGCTTGCTGTGGTCCACCATCAGATAGTCTTTCTACTGCATTGCGTATCTGCCCAGAAGTGTTGCGGCGTAAGCTATAGAGATAATACACCGCCTTGAACGAACGGCGATAGATAGACTCAGATTCCGTTGCGATGAGCAAGGTCTGCCCGTCAGGAGAGTATTCGTAGCTGTCAAAACGCTTGAAAGGACAATCGCGAGCCGTAGCCACATCGAACAGCACCTCCACTTGTTGTCCCGTCTTGAATGAATACTTGATGACCTGTGTACGTTCCTGGTTCATCTGTGAATAGTGCTCGCCATCGCCAGGGATAGGGGTTACACCATAGATGTTACGAGGAGTAAACTCTCCTCTTAACACATCGTTCAATTCAAGGTTTCTGCCCTGTGCCCATGCCATCACAGTGCACAGACACAACATAAAAGTAATGCCAATATGCTTCATAGTCTTAATTATTTCTTTATTTATTGTGACTACAAAGATAGTGCAAGCCGAACACAAAAGCAAATAAAAGTATTTAATTTGGTTTTGTTGAGGCGCCGCCTATCTTAATCTAAAGATAGTGCAAGCTGTTGCTCTCCCCCGATAACGGGGGAGCCAGGAGGGGGGACAAAAGCAAATAAAAGTATTTAATTTGGTTTTGTTGAGACGCCGTTTTACACCAGGTGATACTCTAAAGCTTTACGAACCAGTGTGGCTGTGTTGTTGGCATGAAGTTTCTCGCGCAGGTATTTTGTATAGCTGTGTATGGTCTCAAATCCCAAGCAGAGTTTAGACGAGATTTCTTTCATGGTATATCCTTCGACAATCAGTTTCAGGATTTCTTTCTCTCGCAAGGTGAGTTTGATGGCTATGTCTTCTGGCTTGGTATATTGTTGCTTTGCCTCCTGACAGATATAAGTCTTGCCTTCCATGACCATCTTGATACCCTCAGTAAACTCTTGTATGTCGGTAGTTTTGAGCATATAGCCGTGTGCTCCGTTGGAAAGAGCTCTGTTGATAACAGTAGCTTCAGTATAAGAGGTTAGGATGATGGCCCTCATGTTAGGAGTAGCATCCAGCAGTAGAGGCAAGGAGTCAATGCCGTCACCGTCGTTCAGTGCTACATCCAGCAGCAACAGGTCTGGCTGTTGGTCTCTGCAGGCCACAATGCAATCGGCCAAGGTATGCACAGTAGCTATCACTTGTCCGAAAGATTGTCCGTCTATAGTCATTTCCTTAATGATACGGGCAATGCCTTCTGTTACAATCTGATGGTCGTCTGCAATGATAATCTTATACATAGCTCATTCCTTTATTTCAATGTTTACTTCAGTACCTTCGCCAGGTTTAGAGTAAATATCCAATTTTCCGTCAATGGCTTTTACACGTTGTTCTATGCTTTGCATGCCAAACCGCAACGACTGTGTTTGCTCTGGCAATCCTTGTCCATCGTCACTCACGTTAACGGCTGTGTAGCCCTCGTTTATGATGAGCTGTACATAAATATTGTTGGCATGGGCGTTCTTGGCAGCATTGTTCACCAATTCATGCACGATATAATAGATAGCCTCCTCTTTAGGTTTGGGTAAGCGGTGTTCCTTTCCAACGAAAGTAAAGCTTACTGTAGGCACCGATTGGCAGAAGTTCATAAGTGCTGTATGTAAACCATAACGTTTCAGAGAGTCGGGCATGAGATGATGCGCCACATTGCGCATTTCCACGACAGCCTCGTCTGTCAGTTTCAGGGCATTGTCTTTGGCAATGGTGTCTTGGTGGTTCTTGGCAAACACTTCTAAGTTCAGCTTGATACCAGTGAGCAAAGCTCCCATGCGGTCGTGCAAGTCTCGGCCAATACGTTCTCTTTCCTTGGCCTCTGCATCTATCCGCACCAAAACTTCCTTATGCTGATGGCGCAGCTTGTACCATCGACTGACAATAATGAACAAAAGAATCACTAATAGCAAGATGACACATACTAAAGAAGTGCCCCATGTCCACCATCTCTTTTCTATTTTAAGTTGTTCTATCTCAGCTTCTTTCTTTAAAGTTTGATACCTTACTTCCATTTGAGATATGCCACTCTGATAGTGCTCTGTAGAGAATCGTTCCATGCCTTGATGCAACTTGTGGACGTATTCAGCAGCTTTATCCTTTTGTCCCATCATAGCATATATTTCGGTCAACAGAGCGTAGTTGTCCATGTCATTGAAGGTCTCATTAGGGTCTGCATCTATCGCCTTCAATGAATAATCGGCGGCTTTCTTCCAGTCGTGATTCGCCATCGCCAACTCTGCTGTAGCGCTATATACATCAGAAAATGTTTCAGAGTCGGTATCCTCATCCAACAGAGACAATGCCTCTGTAATAGTTTTCTCTGCTAACAACAAGTCTGTATGCCCTTCCATCAGATGTATTCTGGTCAAACCAGCCAGTACCTGCAAATAGTCGTTTGGCTCTTCTTCTCTGTGTGGATGATAATAGGCGTAACAAGTGTTGGCTGCCTTGAGAGCCTGCTCGTAATCGTTGTTTCCGATGTGTATCTTCATCAATCCCCTGGTGGGTAATGCTACCATCAGTGAATCCCCCGTTTCCGTTCCTTTCTTTACCGCTAATTCGTAGTTGCGCTTAGCCTCATCTGTATTGCCCATGCTCAGATAGAGTTCGCCAATGTTGTGGTAGAGGATGGTCTGACTCTCAAGCCAATTATACTTTTCGAATATAGGTAATGCCTTCTGATAATATTCAATGGCGAGCAACGCCTGGTCTTGCATATTGTACACGTTAGCTATTGAGCCATACAACGATGAGAGGTTATCGTCAATGTTCTTCTCTGTGTAGCGACTCTCTGAACGCATGGAGTCATTCACTGCCAATGCCTGCTCAAAGTATTTCAACGCAGTAGCATAGTCATTTTTGCCATAAGCATGAAGCCCCAATATGCGTAAAGCATCTACTCGAAGCATCATCGCCTTGGTTGGGTAAGTCAACGCTAACAGTTTGCGGGCATTCTCTTCCGACTTTTTGCCGTCTTTTTGCAAATAACCCCATGCCAAGTCACGATAGGCACGGAGCAAGTCATCTCCTTTAGGGGGAGTAGTACTCGTCAAGACCGTTTCTATAGAGTCAACATAGCGTCCTCGATGGTCGGCATATTGCCCCATCAAGGCTGTGGGCGTTAACATGGCCATCACTCCAATGAAAAAAATACAAATGGCGTAATTCGATTCTAATTTCATACCGCTAAGGTAATGCTTTTTGTTATTATATCCCTATGTTTTTTTCTTCTTTTTAGAATAAGTAGTCGCAAAAACCCCCAATTGGGGGGTTGTGTGTTAGGCGGATATCAGATAATTTTGTAAACACGAATTAATATAAAGTATTATAGCTATGAAAAGAATATTGATGTTTGTGACGTTGCTGGCATTGGCGTTGAGCTACTCAGCCGATGTGGAAGCACAAGGTTTCTTGAAGAATTTGGGAAAGAAACTGGTAGAGAAAGCTAAGGATAAAGTGGAGCAGAAGGTGGAGGAAAAGGCTGACAAGGCTATGGATAGTGTGCTGGATGGCGTACTAGAAGGCAACTCTGAAGGTGAAGTCGAAGCTGAAGAATCAGACGAGATTGTTACCAAGAAGAGCAAAAAATCCGATGCTGATGAGATAGAGATTGGCGAGACTGACCCTGCTACAGCTACTGTTTCTGATTTCAAACGTGGCGACGTCATCATGTTCGAAGATGATTTCAAGGGTGAACAATTGGGCGAATTTCCTTCCAAGTGGGACTTGATAGAGGGTAATGCCGAAATAAAAACCATTGGTGGCGTGAAAGCTGTCGAGATAACCAACGGTGGTATCATCACTCCTTTGATTATAGAGCAAGGCGCCTATTTGCCTGAAGAATTTACCATAGAATATGAATTCTACTATTGGAACCAGAAAGATGATATTGGCCTGAACGACATCAAGTTAGTACTTGCAAATACTACCGATCGAAATGCAAATCCATTAAGTCCTACTGACCATGCATTTTCTTTAGTTCATAGTGTTTGTGCAGATTACCAACAGCATTATGAATACAACAATGGTTCTTTAAGTGAAGTTAAATCTACTGGATTTGAATATAAATTCAAGCAAGGTTGGCACAAAATAGCAATATCTTTCAACAAACGCGCTTTGAAAGCTTATATTGATGGCAATCGTGTGGTGAACCTGCCAAGAGTACAACAACCTACTTGGTTCTGCTTTCATGTACCTTACGATTATGAGAACCTGACCTTTGTTCGCAACGTGGTATTGGCAAAGGGTGCTGTTGAGCTATACGACCGCAATGCACAAAATATGTCTGCCGTTGAGAAAGCCATTGCCGAGACAGGAAAGTTTGTTACCAACAATATCCTGTTTGAAACTGGCAAGGCAACCTTGAAGCCAGAGTCAATGGAGGAAATCCAGAAGGTGGCAGAGTATATGAAGAAGAACCCAACAGCTCGCTTTGAGGTACAAGGTCATACTGACAATCAGGGTTCTGACAAGATTAACGACCCATTGAGTCAGGAACGTGCTGAGGCTGTGGTGAAGGCGCTCGAAGGTCAGGGCGTTGATCCTTTCAACCTGCGCCCGGTAGGCAAAGGCAGTCACGAACCAGTTGCCGACAATAGCACTGAGGCTGGTCGTGCCCAGAACCGAAGGGTGGAGTTTATCAAGAGATAATCTATCAAAACCAGTGCGCTGCGTTTGTAACGTGGGTGCCAAACGTTGGTACGGGTGGTGCTAAGCCTTGGAACGACTGGTTCCAGGCTTTGGGACTGGCGATACCAGACTTTGGAACTGGTAGTACACGACTTTAGGAAGAGTGGTACACAAAATCGAAACAAGTGGTGCCAAGCGTAGGGATAACTATACGTAAGTTTTACGATAAATAAGAACGTTTTATGAAGAAACTAATTACCTTGATTGTAATGGCTTTGCTGTTCGTTCCCGTACAGCAAGCCGATGCGCAGGGTTTCTTGAAGAAAGCCCTCAGCAAAGCAAAGGCAGCCATGTCTTCTCAAGCTACAGATGAAGAAGAGGAGGAAGAAGATGAGGCTCCTGCAAGGAGCAGTAAGTCATCTCGCAGTAACAGCGATGAGGATGATGGTGGCATGATGGCGGCATCTGCCAAAGACCAACTGCAACCCAAGCGTCAGAGTACTCTTACTTGGGACGAGGCTGTGGTGCCCAGCACGGCATCATCCGCCGAAGCACTGATGAAGGAATTGCCAGCTGTACCTTCTGTAGCCCAGTTGATAGAACCTGATGAAGATGCGCAGATTCTCTATTATCGTGCTATCAAGAAGGTGGCGTTGCGTGCCGAGGAGCTGAATGAGGATGCCACCTGCGACGATGAATTTACCGAGCAGTGGCGTAACAAAGCAAACCAGGTACTGAAAGACTTGGGACTGAGTGATGCGGATATTAAAGCCCTTGAGAATGAGAATCTGTCGGAATCAGAGCGTGAACGCATCTCACAGAAAATGGCGAAGGCTATTTTGGGAGATTTCGACATGAACTCTTTAGGGAACATGAATCCAGACAACTTGGACGGGAACGCCATGATGAGGCAGATGGTAACAAAGACGAATGCCATCTACGACAAGTATGATGCTCAGTTACGCAAGTATTCTGGCATAGGCGCTGCAGAGTATAAGAATGCCAATAATAAATCATTGACTGATCCTAAAGCAGCAGAGAAAGAAATGGATGCCCTCTCCAAACGTGCTACAGCTTATACCAGACAACATTCAGCTAACAATCCTCAGTTTGAGAAAGAGGCACAGGCTTTCGGACAGCAACTTAGTGCTGAGTTGCAAGCTGCCAGCATGAATACATCACCAATGGCTGGGACGGGCAACCTAAACGACTTGGTGAACAATGCCAGAAATATGGCCAACAAAACAGCTGGTATCCAGCAGACACAACAGGCCATGATGGTATATGTAAATAACCTCAAGAACTTGATGCCAAACTCTGACCTGAAAGAAAGCGATGTTTCGTTTGCTGCTGCTGAACGTAAGAAAGTAGAGGATTTGAAGAAGCAGATTTACAAAACTGACGATGCTAGCGTTTATAATCCGTTGTATCTGCAAGCGCTGGAACTGATTAAGACTTATCGTCAGCGCGTTGCTAAAGCTTGGCACGATGATCTGGTAAGTCGTGTAGATCAGCTCAAGCAAAATCTTCCAGAAGCCATCAGTCTGCAACGTCAAGCCATCAAGGACGAACTGATACCGGAGTGTGCCCTTTGGCGTGTGCCTTTGAATTTGGTGATTCAAGCAACCGATGTGTTAGGTGATGCCTACGCAGAGTTCCCCAGTGACTATCCTCCAATGTATAACGAAGAGGTAGTAGGTTCGATAACATTGGGTCCTGGCCAAGGAACATTTACCTACGCAGAATCGAGAGTAGCGAGTAGTTTGGATGATGCTTTGTCAGGTAAAGGCATCTATAGGATAGATGGCGATATTTTCTATGAATGGAAAAATGGTCGATGGGAGGCTATTGACAACGAGGCGGCTAATAAAGAGATGAAGACGGTAAATAAACCTGAGAGTGCATCATGGAAGTCGCAGGACGGCAAACGAGAGGTGCGTTTCAATGCTGATGGTGGTTTTATCAGTCTGCCTGAGGGCGATGAAGTGTCACCCATCGCTTGGGTAAAGAATGGCAACTCAATTATATGGGTTGACTATGTAATTTCCGAAAGTCAAGCCGGTGGTGAAAGCCTGCAGATTAAGAAATGTACTTACAAGCTGTAATAGATGGCAACTGAGCGCAAGTTATGGAAACGTATGGCGGTTGTACTCATCGTGGGTGCAACCGCTTTTTCCTCCATTGATACTGCCCAGGCAAGTCTGAAACAAGATGTGGAACCTGCTTTATCCCAAGCATGGAAGGAGGCAAGCCAGTATGCCGAGAGTCGCCATGAGGCGTGGAACGAAATTTGGACAGCCTTTGATGTTCCTGCCGATGTGGCTGAGGCTATTGTGTTTCCGGAGATGCTACGCTATTCGATATGGCAAGATCAGTTGGAAACCTCGGCGGTGAAAGGTACTTATGTTTCAATGGGCAGTCAAGGCTTTGACTTCAGTATCGGTCGCTTCCAGATGAAACCCTCGTTCGTGGAACGCCTAGAGAGGCGGTGGATGATGAGTGCCTTCCCTTCACAATATGATGCTTATTTCGATACCGATAACACCAGGATGGCACGTAGGGTACGCTTGAGTCGTATAGAGGATGAAATCTGGCAATGCGTGTATGTGGCCATGTTCATCAAACTTACCTATTTAGACTATCAGGGGTTGTCAGCTTTGCCGATAAAAGAGCAAGTGAGGTTAGTGGCAACGGCGTATAATCGAGGAGCCGTATCAAGCGTTTCAGGCGGTGGTGATATAGAGAAACTTCGCCAGTGGGCGAGTCAGCGCTTCTACCATTTTTCCCTATTACCCACAAAAGACGTACAGCGGTACGTTTATGCCGATTTAGCCAACCAGAGGTTCGAACAAGCAAAAAAACAGCTGAAAAATGATGAGTAAAACGAATATTTTTCATATTTTTGCGAGTTAGAACTTTAAAAGACATAATATGAAAGATATCTCTCTGCTGAAAGGCAAGATTCATTACGTAGGAGTGAACGATCGCAAGACCCATCTGTTTGAGGGTATGTGGCCCATCCCCTATGGTGTATCCTATAACTCATATCTTGTTGTCGATGAGAAAGTGGCGCTGGTTGATACCGTAGAAATTGGCTATTTCGACATTTTCTTGCAGAACATCAAGTCCATTTTAGGTGACAGACCTATTGACTACCTGATCGTGAACCACATGGAGCCCGACCACTCCAGTTCGATTGCCTTGATTAAGCAATATTATCCCCATGTTACTTTAGTGGGCAATGTCAAGACTTTTGGCATGATTGATGGCTACTATGGCGTAGAAATTCAGCGTCTCGTTGTGAAGGAGGGTGATACCCTTGACCTGGGGCATCATAAGCTGTCATTTTATATGGCACCAATGGTACACTGGCCCGAGGTGATGGTTACCTATGATGCTACTGAACAGGTGCTCTTCTCAGCTGATGCTTTCGGTACTTATGGCACAGTGGATGGCGGTCCGATAGACACGCAGATCAACCTCGACAAGTATTGGGACGAGATGGTGCGATACTATGCCAACATCGTGGGCAAGTATGGCACTCCCGTACAGAAAGCATTGCAGAAGTTAGGCGCTTTGCCTATCCAGATGATTTGTTCCACTCATGGTCCTGTGTGGACGGAGAATATCAGTAAGGTGATTGGTATATACGACCGTCTGAGTCGTTACGATGCCGACAAGGGTGCGGTGATTGTCTATGGCAGCATGTACGGACATACCGAACAGATGGCTGAGCTCATAGCTAAGCAACTTACAGCTAATGGCGTGAAAAACGTGGTGATGCACAATGTCAGCAAGAGTCATTCGTCATATATTCTGGCAGATATCTTCAAGTATAACGGACTGATTATCGGTAGTCCGACCTATAATACCCAGCTCTATCCTGAGGTGGAGGCTATCTTAGGCAAGATTCTGATGCGCGACATAAAGGGCCGTTGCCTGGGATGGTTCGGCTCTTTCAGCTGGGCAGGCAAGGCTGTTGGGCTGCTGGGTGAGTTTGCCGAGAAGAGCCACTTTACACTGGTGGGTGAGCCTGTGGAGATGAAGCAGGGCATGCTGACGTCTGTAGAAGAACAGTGCAAGGCGTTGGCAGAAGCAATGGCAGAAACAATAAATAACAACTAAATAAACGCTTTAATTTTATTAGACTATGAGAGTAATTATTGAACCGAACTATCAGTTGGTATCCAAATGGGCTGCCAACTATGTGGCTTCAAAAATCAATGCTGCAAAACCAACAGCTGAGAAGCCGTTTGTCTTAGGCTGTCCTACTGGTTCTTCCCCTCTGGGTATGTACCACGAACTGATTGAACTGAACAAACAAGGCAAGGTGTCATTCGAGAACGTAGTGACATTTAATATGGACGAGTATGTCGGTCTGCCAAAGGAGCATCCGGAAAGCTATTATAGCTTTATGTGGAACAACTTCTTCAGTCACATCAATATCAAGGCTGAGAATACCAATATTCTGAATGGCAACGCTCCTGACCTGGAGGCTGAATGTGCTCGCTTCGAAGCAAAGATCAAGGCATATGGTGGCGTTGACCTGTTCATGGGTGGCATTGGTCCTGACGGACACATCGCTTTCAACGAACCAGGTTCTTCACTGACTTCTCGCACTCGCCAGAAGACATTGACTACTGATACCATCATAGCCAACTCACGTTTCTTCGATAACGACGTGAACAAGGTGCCAAAGACTGCGCTTACCGTAGGTGTCGGTACTGTGATGGATGCTAAGGAAGTGATGATAATCGTCAATGGTCACAACAAGGCTCGCGCTTTGCAGCATGCAGTAGAGGGTGGTGTTACCCATATGTGGACAGTAAGTGCATTGCAGTTGCATCCAAAAGGCATTATCGTTTGCGACGATGCAGCTTGCGAAGAACTGAAAGTAGGTACTTACCGTTACTTCAAAGACATTGAGGCTGGAAATCTGTTGTGATTAAGGCACTGTTCTTCGATATAGACGGGACACTGGTGAGTTTCAAGACTCACCAGATACCCGTTTCTACCGTGTCTGCCATTGCGGAGGCGAAAGCCCGCGGTGTGCAGATTTTTATTTCTACAGGACGCCCTCAAATTATAATTAACAACCTGGCTGCCTTAGAAGAACGGCAACTCATCGATGGCTATATCACCATGAACGGAGGCTATTGCTTTGCTGGTGATACGGTTATCAGCAAGCATCCCATCTCTCCGCACAGCGTGGAGATTATTACTCAATATGCTACGGAGAGGAAAATTCCTAACCTTGTCGTGGGGGAGCATAACATGGTGATTTGTGACAAAGGTGAGATATTCGAAGAGTTGTTCTACAGACAACTGAAGGTGGGCATCCAGCTGAAGGAGAAGACGGTGAAAGAGGCCATTGCTGAAGAAAAGGATATTATCCAACTCACTACCTTCATTACCAAAGAACAAGAGGCGGAGTTACAACCTCTGGTGCCCGATTGTGAAATGGGACGTTGGCATCCTGCCTTTGTCGATATCACGACTCAGGGATGTACCAAGCAACAAGGCATCGACGAAATGATTCGCCACTTTGGCATCAGTTTGGACGAGACGATGTCGTTTGGTGATGGTGGCAACGACATCCCCATGATACAACATGCGGCTATCGGCGTGGCGATGGGTAATGCCTTAGACAGTGTTAAAGCTGTGGCCGACTATATTACTGATACCGTTGACAATGACGGCGTTGCGAAAGCGCTTCGCCATTATGGCGTAATATAATTCATTGATGAACAATGTTCAGCAAAATAAGGAGAATGTGAATTGGCAGAATGCCATGAATCTGGTGAAATACACCCACCAGTCGGTGTTCCTCACTGGAAAGGCAGGCACAGGCAAAAGCACGTTCCTCAAGCAGGTATGTCAGGAAACCAAGAAGAAATATGTGGTGTTGGCACCTACCGGCATCGCAGCCATCAACGCTGAAGGCAGTACGTTGCATAGCTTCTTCAAATTGCCTTTCTATCCCTTGTTGCCGGATGATCCCAATTTGTCATTGCAACGAGGGCGCATCCATGAGTTTTTCAAATACAGCAAGTCGCACCGCAAGTTGCTTGAAGAACTGGAACTTGTCATCATTGATGAGATTTCTATGGTGCGCGCAGACATTATCGATGCTGTCGATCGCATCTTGCGCGTCTATTCCCACAACCTGCGTGAGCCCTTTGGTGGAAAGCAGTTGTTGCTGGTAGGTGATGCCTTCCAGTTGGAACCTGTGGTGAAAGCCGACGAGCGCGACATCATCAACCGTTTCTACCCCAATCCCTACTTTTTCTCGGCTCATGTGTTCAGTCAGATTGAACTGGTGGCAGTAGAACTGACTCATGTCTATCGGCAGAGTGACCCCGTGTTTGTGGGAGTGCTCGACCATATCCGTAACAATACTGCCACAGCCCATGACTTGCAATTGCTCAACACCCGTTATGGCAAGACTGTTGTCCACGATGACAAAGATCTGTATATCACCCTGGCTACACGGCGCGATCAGGTAGATTATATCAACGATAAGAAATTGGCTGAGTTGCCAGGTGACCCCGTAACGTTTAGGGGTATTATCCACGGTGATTTTCCCGAAAACAGTTTGCCCACCTCGTTGGAACTGGTAGTAAAGCCAGGCGCACAGGTTATCTTTGTCAAGAACGATTTCGACAAACGTTGGGTGAATGGCACTATTGGTACCATTATGGGCTTTGATGCTGAAGAAGAAACCCTTTATATCCTTACCGACAATGGTGACGAGGTGGATGTAAAGCCCGAGTCCTGGCGCAACATCCGTTACAAATACAACGAAGAGAAGAAAGAAATAGAAGAGGAGGAACTGGGTACGTTTACGCAGTTTCCTATCCGTTTGGCGTGGGCCATTACCGTACACAAGAGCCAGGGCCTCACGTTCAGTCGTGTGGTGATAGATTTCACTGGTGGTGTGTTTGCTGGTGGACAAGCCTACGTGGCATTGAGCCGATGCACCTCGTTGGAGGGCATTCAGCTCACCAACCAACTCAGTCGCAGTGACATCTTTGTCCGAGCAGAGATAACCCAGTTTGCCAAGCGCTTCAACAACCAGCAAGCGGTGGATAAAGCCCTGAAGGAGGCACGTGCCGATATAGAATATACAACAGCAGCTAAAGCGTTTGATAAGGGCGATTTCCAGCAGTTCCTCGATTCGTTCTTCAAGGCCATTCATGCCCGTTATGACATCGAGAAACCATTAGTACAGCGCTATATCCGTCGTAAGTTGTCGGTCATCAATAGGTTGCGTAGTGAGGTGGCCCAACTCAAACAAGAGGCACAAGAAAAAGAGAAAGCCCTGTTGAAATATGCCCGTGAGTATGTGCAGATGGGTGATGAATGCCTCAAGCATAATATGCCTGATGCAGCTTTACGCAACTATGACAAAGCCGTTACGCTTTGTCCCTCCTATAAGGAAGGATGGAAGAAAATCAAGAAGTTGGAAAAAATAATGAAGAAGTCATGATACTGAAACTCTATGAAAAAAACAACAACCCTGCCGATATACAGCAGGTGGTAGATGTACTCAACGACAGTGGCATTATCATCATGCCTACTGACACTAAGTATGCTTTGGCTTGCAATGCCTTGAAGGAGCGTGCGGTGGAACAAATATGCCGTCTGAAGGACATCGATCCGCGTAAGAACCATCTCTCGGTGATTTGCTACGACATGAGTACCATCAGTGAATATGCTAAGGTGGACAACAACTCGTTCAAGTTGATGAAGCGAAATCTTCCAGGTCCCTTTACCTTCATCCTCAACACCACGAGTCGTTTGCCCCGCATCTTCCGTAACCGCAAGGAGGTGGGCTTCCGTATGCCTGATAATGCCATTGTGCGTGAGATATGCAGTGTGCTCGATGCTCCGTTGATGGTGTCATCAGTACCTTTCAGTGATGATGAGGTAGATTATCTCATCAACCCTGAGTTGATGGACGAGCGCTTGGGCAACCAAGTTGATATCGTCATCGATGGAGGCTTTGGCGACACCGTAGGCTCTGCCGTCATCGACTGCACCACGGGCGACCCCGAGGTGTTACGTGAGGGACCTAAGGAATTAGATTTCGGATAAAATAGTACCAATTATGAAAATAAAATCAATCCTTTCAGTATTAACACTCACGCTGGCCGTGAGCGTAGCAGCGCAGGAGAATCCCCTGTGGATGCGTCATAACGCCATCTCTCCTGATGGCACAGTTATCGCCTTCTCTTATAAAGGTGATATCTTTACCGTACCCGTAAGTGGTGGCAAAGCTACCCAGCTTACCACTAATGCCGCACAAGACTCTTATCCAGTGTGGAGTCCCGACAGCAAGCAGATTGTCTTTGCTTCTGCTCGTGAAGGAGGCTACGACCTCTATATCATGAGTCGTGATGGAGGTGTCCCCCGTCGTCTCACCACCCATTCTGGCAATGAGTTGCCTATGGCGTTTTTGGATGCCAACACCGTTTTGTTCCAGGCAAACCTGATGCCTGATGCAGAGTCGGTTATCTTCCCACAACGCTACCAGCAGGTCTATACGGTGAGCACCCAGGGCGGACGTCCTCGTCTGTTCTCTTCAGTGACATTGGAAGATGTCAATGTGGGCAAGGACGGCGTGTTGCTCTATCACGACAGAAAAGGTATGGAAGACCAGTGGCGCAAGCATCACGAGTCGTCGGTGACACGCGATGTGTGGATGGCTACCCCCAAAGGAAAGGCCTATGAATACAAGCAGCTCACCACTTATTACGGCGAAGACCGTAACCCTGTGTGGGCACCCGACGGACAGTCATTCTACTACCTGAGTGAGCAGAAAGGCACTTTCAACGTGTTCAAACGTGCCATCAACGATAACAACGATGTGCAGCTTACCGCTATGAAAGACCACCCTGTACGTTTCCTCAGCGTGGCCAACAATGGTACCCTGTGCTTTGGCTACAATGGCGAACTCTATACATTAAAAGAAGGTGCACAACCTCAGAAAGTAAATGTCACAGTAGTGACCGACCGCAACGACAAAGACTTGATTCGTCAGGTGCAGAGCCGTGGGGCTACTGATGTAGCCGTATCACCTAATGGCAAGGAAGTGGCTTTCATCATGCATGGCGATGTGTATGTGACCTCTGTTGAGTACAAGACCACCAAGCGCATTACCGATACCCCTCAGCAAGAGCGTGGCATTGACTTCGCTCCTGATGGCCGTGCGTTGGTTTATGCAGCTGAGCGCGATGGCTATTGGCAGATCTATCAGGCCAAGTTGGGCAAGGCTGACGAGAAACTCTTCACCTATGCTACCGACATTCAGGAAGAGCGTCTCACCAATACCAAGATAACGTCTTTCCAACCCTATTATAGTCCTGATGGTAAGAAGGTAGCTTTTTTGGAGAACCGCACTACATTGCGCGTCATCGACCTCGCTACAAAGAAGGTGGTTACCGCTATGGATGGCAAGTATGAATACAGCTACAGCGATGGCGACCAGTGGTTCCAGTGGAGCCCTGACAGTCGTTGGTTGCTTACCAATTACATAGGCTTTGGAGGTTGGAACAATAAGGATGTGGCGCTGGTCAATGCCTCTGGCAATGGCGAGATACACAACCTTACCCAGAGTGGCTACAACGATGTAAGTGCCAAATGGGTATTGGATGGCAAGGCAATGATTTTTGCCTCCGACCGTGCAGGCTATCGCAGTCATGGCAGCTGGGGTGCTGAGGATGATGTCTATATTATGTTCTTCGATCTTGATGCCTATGAGCAGTTCCGTCAGACCAAGGAAGAAACCGCTCTGCGTGAAGAAGCCGAGAAAGACAAAGATAAGGAAAAGGATGATAAGGCTGGTGATAAGAAAAATGCTAAAGACACCCCATCTAAGGATAATGGTCAACCGGAAAAGAAGGACGTTGAACCTTTGAAGTTTGACCTTGACAACTGCAAGGATCGTGTGATTCGCCTCACCGTCAACTCCTCCCATTTGGCAGATGCTGTGCTCAATACCAAGGGCGACAAACTCTATTACACAGCTTCGTTCGAGGCTGGAGCCGATCTCTGGATGCACGATCTCAAGGAGGGCAGTACTTCTATCGTGTTGAAGAATGTAGGTCGTGCCGAACTTGTTCCCGATAAGGATTTCAAGAAACTCTACCTCGCTACCCAGGGGGGTATCAAGGAAGTGGACCTCGACAAGAAGAGCAGCAAGAACCTCGACTTTGAGGCTAACTTCAATTATCGTCCTGCTGATGAGCGGACTTATCTGTTCGACCATATCTGGCAACAGGTGCTCGACAAGTTCTATGACGTCAACCTGCATAAAACCGACTGGAACAAGATGCGTGATAACTATCGCCGTTTCTTGCCCTATATCAATAACAACTACGACTTTGCCGAGATGACCAGCGAGATGTTGGGTGAACTCAACGCCTCCCATACCGGTACACGATACAGCCCTGCAGGTCCGCAGCTTACTACCGCTTCGTTAGGCTTGTTCTATGACTGGAGCTATACAGGTGACGGACTCAAGGTGAAAGAGGTGATTGCCAAAGGACCGTTTGCCGTTAAGAAAACCGAAGTAGGCGAGGGTAGCATCATCGAGAAAATTGACGGTCAACCTATTGGCAAGGACACCGACTACTATCCTATGCTCGATGGCAAGGCAGGCAAGCCAGTACGTGTGAGCGTCTATAACCCCAGCACAGGCAAGCGGTTCGATGTGACTGTAAAGCCTGTATCAGCTTCCGAACTCACCGATTTGCTCTACAAGCGTTGGGTAGATCGTAACAAGAAGTTGGTCGAGAAGCTCTCAGGAGGCAAGGTGGCCTATGTGCATGTACGCGCTATGGACAGTCCTTCGTTCCGCCAGGTATATGCCGACATCCTCTCCGATGAGAACCGTCAGAAGCAGGCGGTCATCGTCGATGAGCGCAACAACGGCGGTGGTTGGTTGCACGACGACCTCTGCACCCTGCTTGCAGGCAAGGAGTACCAGCATTTCGTTCCTCGCAACCAGTACATCGGCTACGACCCTTATAACAAGTGGACCAAACCATCATGCGTGCTGATTTGCGAGAACGACTATAGTAATGGTCACGGCTTCCCTTGGGTATATAAGACCTTGGGCATCGGCAAACTCATCGGCTCACCCGTCGCAGGTACCATGACCGCAGTTTGGTGGGAGACGCTGATGGACAACACCCTTGTGTTTGGCATCCCACAGGTAGGTTGTGTGGATATGAATGGCGTCTATCAGGAAAACACCGAGCTGAAGCCGGATATCACCGTTTATAACACCCCAGAGGATGTGATGAATGGCTACGACCGCCAATTGGAGACCGCTGTTAAAGAAATGATGAAAACTGTTAAGTAAAGAGATGGCTTCCCCCTCAAGTTCCTCCCCGCAACGGGGAGGTGCCCTGAGGGGCAGAGGGTTATGATAGCCGTCAAAAAGTAATATGAAAAGAACTGCTATAATTTTGCTGCATTGCCCCGACAGACCAGGCATCATCTCCGATGTCACCAACTTCATCACCGTCAATCAGGGCAACATCATCTACCTCGACCAGTATGTCGATCGGGTAGAGAACGTATTTTTCATGCGTATAGAGTGGCAACTCGAGAAGTTTGCCATTCCTGAAGAAAAGATAGAAGACTATTTCAACACCCTCTATGGTCAGAAGTACCAGATGCATTTCCGACTGTATTTCTCCGACCAGAAGCCCCGCATGGCCATCTTTGTATCTAAGATGTCGCACTGTCTTTATGACCTGTTAGCGCGTTATAGCGCAGGCGAGTGGGATGTGGAGATTCCTCTCATTATCAGCAACCATGAAGATATGCGACCAGTAGCGCAGAAGTTCGGCATTCCTTATTTCTGTCTGCCCATCACCAAGGAAAACAAGGCAAAGCAGGAGGAGATAGAAATGCAGCTGTTGAAAGACAATGGCATCACCTTCATCGTACTGGCACGTTATATGCAGGTCATCTCGGAGGAAATGATTGCCCGTTACCGCCATAAGATTATTAATATCCATCACTCGTTCCTGCCCGCCTTCATAGGTGCCAAGCCCTATCATGCAGCCTTCGAGCGTGGTGTCAAGATCATTGGTGCTACCGCCCACTACATCACTACCGAGCTGGATGCAGGTCCTATCATCGAGCAAGATGTTGTGCGTGTCACCCATAAAGACACCATCGAGACATTAGTCAACAAAGGCAAAGACCTCGAGAAGATTGTCCTCTCCCGTGCCGTTCAGAAGCACATCGAGCGCAAGATCCTCACCTTCAAGAACAAGACGGTGATCTTTAACTGATTCGTCCATTTTGGTGATCCCATCGTTATATAAAATGAACCCCGATAGTTAGACAAAACTATCGGGGTTCACTTTGTTTTCACTTCTTTAGCACAACGGTAACTCCACGGGCGGCTTGAGCGCCATAGACGAGGGCCGACTCAATATCGGCCGTCTTGCTTGGACCGCTGATGAAGGTGCCGAACTTGTATTGCTGGAAGTATTCTGCTGACGTTGCTAATCGTGCATAGGCTTCATGCATGTTGTTCACAATATCATCACGTCTCAGGATGATGACCAGATACTCAGATGCAAAGCAGACGGCCTTCTCCTTCATCTGTTGCGGAATCCAGATGCAAGCATTTTCAGCCACACCTATGCGACCTTCAATGATGCCTACGTCCACCTTCATCAAATCTTCGACATGTTCAACGGTATCAGGATTCAAGTCGGCCTCGATGCCTGGAAGATTGCTTGCCAGCACCTTTGCCTCAGGATAGGCCTTGCGAATGAGCTCATTCAGATTGTCGCTTTCTTCCATCTCGATGAGCTTGGCCCCAGCCGTTGTGGTGGTATTCTTGATGAATTCGGCCACAGGATCAGGAAACGTAATGGGATTCAATCCACTCAAGTCAGGAATGTCGTAGGTTTCACGCGTGTTCTTCCGCAGCCTTTCCAGTATTTCTTCTCTTGCACTCATAGTTCTTCCTCCTTCCATAATTCGTGGAACGACTTCTTGGGGAATGTCATCATCTGATGACCGTAGGCCCAAGGATTCAGTTTCATATTGATCAGTGAGTCAGGCACCCAGTTGACCATCGGTGACAACCACAGTGCTCCTTTATAGACCGATGGGTGATTGAACAGGAACGACATGCCCCTCGACATCATTTTCTTCATAGGATCAGCCTTGCCGAGCGAGTCGAGTTGTTGGCGCCAACGATAGACCTGCGTAGAAAGGTCGACCTTGACAGGACACACATTATCGCATGAACAGCAAAGCGAACAAGCCGACACATTGTCGGAATACTGCTTGGCATCACGCAACATGCCCAGATTGATGCCAATAGGTCCGGGAATGAAATAAGTGTAGCTATAGCCAGACGAACGGCGATAGACAGGACATGTATTCATGCAGGCCCCACAGCGCATGCATTTCAGTGTCTGCCAATGTTCCTCGTTGCCAAGCATTGAGCTGCGCCCATTATCCACGAGGATGATGTGCATCTCACCACCAGGGCGAGGTCCACGGAAATGACTGGTATAGACGGTGGTCTCCTGACCCGTTCCGTTGCGTGCCAACAGTCGTTGGAACACTCCCATCGCCTCATAGTTCGGAATAAGCTTCTCGATGCCCATCGACACGATATGCAGCTTGGGGAATGAAGTCGACATATCAGCATTGCCCTCATTGGTGCAAACCACCACATCGCCCGTCTCTGCAATACCGAAGTTGGCTCCTGTCATACCCGCTTCTGCCTCGGCAAACTGCTGGCGCAGATGCATACGGGCCACGTAGGTAAGGAAGGTAGGATCGTTGGGATCATCGCTCTGATTACTAGTCAGGTCGGGATTATCCATCAGTCCCTTTTTGCGGAAGCAGTCGCCGATGTCCTCACGATGCACATGAAGAGCTGGCATTACAATGTGGCTGGGGGCTAACTTCATCAGTTGGAGGATGCGTTCACCCAGGTCGGTCTCAACAACATCAATGCCACACTTCTCCAGATGCTCGTTCAGATGGCACTCCTCAGTGAGCATACTCTTGCTCTTTACTACCTTTTTCACCTGATGCTTCGATAATATGTCGAAGACAATGCGGTTGTATTCATCGGCATCGGTCGCCCAATGGATCTGAACACCGTTCTTGACGGCATTACTCTCAAACTTTTCCAGATAATCGGCCAGATGGGTGATGGTATGCTTCTTAATCTGATTGGCAGCTTCGCGCAAGACCTCCCATTCAGGTAAAGCCTGGGCCATGCGGTCGCGCTTCTGACGGACGCCAAAGAAAGTCTGGTCATGATGCTGTACCACCTCTGGGTGCTGCTGGTAAACTTCAGCAGCTTTAGAATGTTGTGTACTCATAGGCCGGAAGCAAGTATTTGTGCAACATGAATAAACTGTATAGGCAGATGCTCTTTTTCAGCTACGCCTTGCATGTGCATCAGACAAGATGAGTCGGGACCAGTCACATATTCGGCACCCGTAGCGATATGTCGTTTCACCTTGTCGATGCCCATCCTGCGGCTGACGGCCTGCTCTTCGACGGCAAACATACCCCCGAAGCCGCAACACTCGTCAGGGCGTTCCGGTTCGACTACCTCGATTCCTTCCACCAGTTGCAACAGGTCAATTATCTTATTGAAACGAGGCACGTTGCGCTCTGATGGCGATGAGAGTCCCAATTCCCTCACTCCGTGGCAAGAGTTGTGAACGCTTACCTTATGGGGAAACTTGGCAGGCAAGCTCTTCACCTGGATGACATCGTGCAGAAACTCTACGATATCTGTTGTCTTGGCAGCTGCATCACACGAACGACCTTTCATCAGATGGGGATGAAAGCAACGCACATAAGCCGCACAACTGGCCGACGGAGCCACCACATAATCGTATGGAGCAAATAGTTCGTCGAACTTCTTTGCCAACGGCTCTGCCATGTGTTCAAAGCCCGCATTCCCCATAGGTTGTCCGCAACACGTTTGCCGTTCGGGGTACTCCACATCAAGTCCCAAGCTTTTTAAAAGCCTGTATGTCGATACGCCCACCTCAGGGTAGAGCGCATCGACATAGCAAGGAACGAATAATCCAATCTTCATAGATTACATATCTTCATAAGTATCCAGATAGGTCACATGGGTTACGAGATATTCCTCAACGCCATGCTTACCGTCGGCACCACCGATGCCACTCTTCTTCACGCCAGCGTGGAAACCCTGAATAGCCTCAAAGTGTTCGCGGTTGACATAGGTCTCACCAAACTCCAATTCGCGGCAAGCCTTCACAGCTACGTTCAGGTCCTTCGTGAAGATGCTCGATGCCAAACCATATTCACAATCGTTGGCCATAGCAATCACTTCGTCGATATCAGAGAATTCAATCAACGGTATCACAGGACCGAAGGTCTCTTCGTGGATGATGTCCATATCCTGACGACAATTGTCAAGTACCGTAGCAGCATAGAAATAGCCCTTCTCGCCAACCCTATGACCACCGCACAGCAACTTGGCACCCTGCTTGATGGCACGTTCCACCTTTTCAGTAACGCTCTCCAGAGCACGCTGTTCCACCAATGGACCCATATCAACGCTCTCTTCAGCGCAAGGATCGCCCACCTTTACGGCACTCATCTTAGCCACAAGAATATCCGTAAACTGCTTCTTCACTTCCTTCTGCACATAAACGCGCTCGGCATTATTACAGATTTGTCCGTTATTACCGATACGGCTGTCAACAATCCATTGTGCAGCACGTTCCAAATCGGCATCCTTCATGACGATAGCAGGAGCCTTGCCGCCCAGTTCGAGCGATACCTTAGTGATGTTCTTCGCAGCTGCAGCCATGATGCTTTCGCCTGCACTTACAGAACCTGTCACGCTGACAATATCAATCTTTGGCGAGCCAGCCATCTCGTTACCGATAACAGAACCCTTACCCGTCACAATATTGATGACACCTGCTGGAAGTCCTGTTTCGGCTACCACCTTTGCAAATTCAGTACAGTTCTCAGGAGTGAGCTGAGAAGGTTTGATGACAATCGTACAACCAGCTATCAATGCAGCACCAGCCTTACGGGCAATAAGGAAGAATGGGAAGTTCCAGGGCAGAATACCTGCTACGACACCGATTGGCTTCTTCGTCAGCAGGATGGTCTCGTTGGGACGGTCGCTGGGGATAATCTCACCCTCGATATGACGTGCGAAGGTAGCCATATACTCAAAGTAGGCAATGGTAGCGCCCACCTCGATGCTGGCCCATGTGCGTGTCTTACCTTGCTCGCGCATGATAATCTCAGTAAATTCCTTTTCACGCTTCTTGATACCTTCAGCCATTTTCAGCAGGTACTGTGCACGCTCTATGGCAGGCGTCTTTCCCCATGCCTTCTGAGCTGCACGGGCAGCGTCCAGTGCACGGTTCACATCCTCAATCGTGCCTTCGGGCTGACGTGAGATCACTTCCTCGGTTGACGGGTTTAGTACATCAATCCATTTTCCGTTCGAGCTTTCGCAGAACTGACCATTGATATACATTTGTAAGTCTTTCATGTTTTTAGTTTGTTAGGTTAGTAAATGATGTATTTTGTTCTTGTGAGCAAATATAATAAAAAAAAGTCACCCTACGAGTGTGAACTCGCCTCTTTTTGATAATTTAACGTGAGTTCGAAGAAATATATTGTCCCGATTTAGGTCTAAATGAGTTGAAAGAGGTGTGCAGGACATCTCAAGCGAGGCGAGAGCATATCAGGTTGTCGATGCGTATTGTAAAGAACAGCGATGTGCATGTGTCGGTTCCTTTGGGTGTGTGGTGAATGTGGTTGCCTGAGGTCTTGGAAGTGGTTTTAATGCTATAGAATAGTGTTGTAAAACAAGTTTTTGGGTTATTTATTTTGTGATTTGACAAAATGTTACTAAATTTACAAATTCAATGATATGATGTAGAATTGCTATGAAAGCAGAAAACAAAGATAATAAGAAAGTTAAGAACAAAATACAGCACGAGCAACAGCCTGGAAAAGTGGTTGCTATCAAGGCTTTTCTAAAGAGTGAGACCTTGCATTTCATTTTGGGTCTGGCCATTGCACTGATGGCTGCTTTTGCTCTTGTTTCCTTCGGTTCGTTTTTCCTCTATGGCGCCGCTGATCAAAGCGTGATCGATCATAATGCTGCTGTTGATGTGCAGCCGGGTGAGACGGATGTACAGAACCTGGGTGCCATACGGGGGGCGCAGTTGGCGGACTATTTTATCAACCGTCAGTTTGGTGCACCGTCTGTCTTTATGGTCATCTTCTTCCTTGTGTTGGGCTTGAAAATGATGCGCGTGGTGAAGATAAGGCTGTGGAAATGGTTCATCGGGTGCTCACTGCTGATGGTGTGGTGCTCGGTGTTCTTTGGCTTTATGTTCAAGGGGATGTATGAGGACACGTTCTTCTATCTGGGCGGTTTGCATGGGTTTAACGTGAGCAGTTGGCTGGAGAGTCAGGTGGGTGTACCGGGTGTGCTGATGATCTTGTTCTTTACTGCTGTATGTCTCTTGGCTTATTTGAGTACGCAAACCGTTATTTGGTTGCGTAAGTTGTTGGGCTTTGGCTATCTGAAGCGTAAGAAGAAGGAGAAGCCTGAGGATGAGGCTGGGGGTGCTCCCGCTGAGGAGGAGATGCCTTTGACGGTGAATCTCACTGATGAGGTGGTGGAACCAACAAAGCCTGCAGAGATTGATCTGGGTGGTCCTGATGATAATCACTTCGTGGTGCTGAACCCTGCTGCTGAGGCTACTCGTGAGGATGATAAGGAAGAATTGTTTGAGGAAGAACCTGAGGAGGAGCCTGAAGACGATAAGGAGGATGACTTGGACCCTGATTTCGATGTGGATGTTCCTGAAGATGAGGAGATGGTGGAGCTGGAGCCTTATAACCCAAGATTGGATTTGTCACACTATAAGTTCCCGACGCTGGACTTGATGAAGCACTTTGACAATGATGGTCCGAGTGTGGATATGGAGGAGCAGCAGGCTAACAAGAACCGCATTGTGGAGGTGTTGCGTAGCTTCGGCATCGAGATTAAGACGATTACGGCAACGGTGGGTCCTACGATCACGTTGTATGAGTTGACTTTGGCCGAGGGTATTCGTATCGCCAAGGTGCGTAATCTGGAAGATGACATCGCTTTGCAGTTGGCTGCCTTGGGTATTCGTATCATCGCTCCTATACCTGGCAAGGGTACCATCGGTATTGAGGTGCCTAACAAGACACCAAGAGTTGTGTCAGGTCAGAGTGTGATAGGCAGCAAGGCATTCCAGGAGAGCAAGGCCGACCTGCCTATGGTATTAGGTAAGACCATCAGCAACGAGCCTTTCGTGATTGACTTGGCGAAGATGCCTCACATGCTCGTGGCTGGTGCTACTGGTCAGGGTAAGTCGGTGGGCTTGAATGCCATGATTGCTTCGTTGCTGTATAAGAAGCATCCTGCTGAGCTGAAGCTTGTGCTGGTGGACCCGAAGAAGGTAGAGTTCAGCGTGTATAGCGAGCTCGACCATCATTTCCTGGCACAGTTGGAAGATGCTAAGGAGCCTGTGGTGACGGATGTCAAGAAGGTGGTGCGTACCCTCAATTCGCTGTGTGCTGAGATGGATGCCCGCTATGACTTGCTGAAGATTGCCAAGGTGCGCAATATCAAGGAATATAACGAGCGATTCAATAGTCGCCGTCTGAATCCGAACAACGGACATCGTTTCTTACCCTATATCGTGGTGGTGATTGATGAGTTCGGTGATTTGATTATGACGGCAGGAAAGGAGGTTGAGTTACCAATTGCCCGTATCGCTCAGTTGGCTCGTGCCGTGGGTATCCACATGATTATCGCTACCCAGCGTCCTACGACCAACATCATTACGGGTACCATCAAGGCTAATTTCCCTGCACGTGTGGCATTCCGTGTGGCTGCTATGATTGACTCTCGTACCATCCTCGACCGTCCGGGTGCCAACCAGTTGATTGGTAAGGGTGATATGCTGTTCCTGCAAGGCAACGACCCTGTGCGTGTGCAGTGCGCCTTTATCGATACCCCGGAGATTGAGAATATAGTGAAGTATATTGCCGAGCAGCAAGGTTATACCACACCATTCTATTTGCCAGAAGTGGCAGAAGATGTTGATTCAGATGGTGGTGGTGCTGATGTGGATATGGACAAGCTCGACTCTTTGTTTGAGGATGCTGCCCGTCTGTTGGTGATTCATCAGCAAGGGTCAACATCTTTGATACAAAGGAAGTTCTCGATAGGCTATAATCGTGCCGGCAGATTGATGGATCAGTTGGAGAAAGCAGGCATCGTAGGCCCTGCTATGGGGAGTAAACCGCGTGATGTATTGTGTGTGGATGAAATGGCGTTGGAGGAGAAACTTGCCAATATTAGGAATTGAAAATTGAGAATTAGATTATTCATATTATTGCTGCTGGGCAACCTGCTTGCATTTGGTCAGACGCCTAAAGCTTTGCTGGATGAGGTGGTGAAGAAGGCCTTTGCCGAAGGCTGTGTAGCTATTGACTTCTCGGTGTATATGGATGAACAAAGCTCGCAAGGCCACATTACCGTGCAAGGCAGACAGTTTGTGTTGGAGACTCCTGGCATGAAGACTTGGTTTGATGGCAAGACACAATGGACATTGGTAGAGGAAAACGAGGAGGTGAATGTGTCTGAGCCCACAGAAGAAGAGTTGCAGTCACTGAATCCCTATGCATGGATGTCACTCTATGAGCAAGGCTACGACCTGAAGTATGGCGAGACGGGTGTGCCTGATGTCAGAAAGATTATTATGACAACCACAGTCCCTCGCGAGGAGATGCAGAGCATTGTCCTGTTGATACATCAGACAAAACTCTATCCCGTGCGCCTCAGTATGGCGAGCAGGGGTGGTTTGGATGTAGTGGTGATAGACATCAAACGCTATGAGGTGAAACAACAACCCCTTCCAGCTACAGCTTTTGTGTTTGACAAAAGCCAGTACCCTGGTGTGGAGGTTATCGACTTAAGATAATGTATAATTAATTGTCAATTGCCAAATTAAAAAAAAGATATTATGGAAACAGAAAAAGTAAGATTGCTGATTATCGGTTCGGGACCTGCTGGCTATACTGCCGCTATATATGCATCACGTGCCAACCTACAACCTGTGTTGTATGCAGGTTTGCAGCCTGGTGGTCAGCTGACGACAACTACAGAAGTAGAGAATTTTCCAGGTTATCCTCAAGGTGTGGACGGCAACCAGCTGATGGAAGACTTGCGTCAACAGGCTGAGAGATTTGGCGCCGACCTTCGTCAAGGTGTGGCTACTAAGGCTGATTTGAGCCAGCGTCCGTTCAAGATTACCATTGATGGCGAAAAGGTCATCGAGACAGAGGCTCTGATTATTGCTACCGGTGCTGCTGCCAAGTATCTGGGGTTGGAAGATGAAAAGAAATATGCTGGCATGGGCGTAAGTGCTTGTGCCACTTGCGACGGTTTCTTCTATCGCAAGAAGGTCGTGGCTGTTGTAGGTGGTGGCGACACCGCTTGCGAGGAGGCTACCTATCTGGCAGGCTTGGCTGCAAAAGTATATCTGATTGTACGTAAGCCTTTCCTACGTGCATCGAAAATCATGCAGGAACGTGTGATGAATCATCCTAAGATCGAGGTATTGTTCGAACACAATGCAGAGGGGCTTTTTGGTGAGAACGGTGTGGAAGGTGTACACCTGGTTCATCGCAGAGGTGAGGCTGATGAACGTCATTATGACTTGCCTATCGATGGCTTCTTCTTAGCTATTGGTCATAAGCCCAGCTCAGACATCTTCAAGGACTATGTAGAGACCGATGCAGCCGGATATATCGTGACAGAAGGAAGCAGTCCGAGGACCAATGTGCCTGGCGTGTTTGCTGCTGGTGATGTGGCAGACCCTCACTATCGTCAGGCTATTACGGCTGCGGGGAGTGGCTGTAAGGCGGCCATTGAAGCAGAGAGATTCTTGTTAAACAATGAGTAAGATGGTGAAACTTAGTATTACGGATATTAATATCCCCGAACTGATTTCGGATCTTTGGATGCCATTGACGCTTGATCAGCGTGAACGTATGGCAGGCAGTTTCATTCTGCAGACCTATAAGAAGAACGAGATTGTGCACAGCGAAGATGAGAAGCCTACCCATCTCTTTTGCTTGCTGAAAGGAAAAGTGAAGGTGTTTAAGGAAGGCGTGGGTGGCAGAAGTCAGATTGTGCGCATGATCAAGCCTGTAGAGTATTTTGGTTTTCGTGCTTTCTTTGCCAATGAACTCTATGTTAATGCGGCTGCTGCCGTTGAATCTTCTGTAATCTGTCTGATACCTTTGAATATCATTGACGAACTGGTGAAGGAGAATATCAAATTGGCTTGTTTCTTTATCCGCAACTTATCCACTTCTTTAGGTATAGCCGACCGTCGTACGGTGAACCTGACACAGAAACATATCCGTGGTCGCTTGGCTGAATCGCTGTTGTTCCTGCGCGAGAGTTATGGGTTAGAAGAAGACAACTCTACGCTCAGTATCTATCTGTCGCGAGAGGATTTGGCCAACCTTTCCAACATGACTACCTCGAACGCGATTCGTACCCTTTCGCAATTTGCCTCAGAGAAACTGATAGCCATTGACGGACGCAAGATAAAGATTATCGATGAGGAAAAGTTGAAGAAGATTTCCAAGATCGGTTAATAGACAACCCCTCCGTCCTTACAGGACACCTCCCCTAACTAAGGGGAGGAGTTTTGAGTAGGGCCACTGTAACTTAAAAAAGGTGTTTTTGCCTATGGGCGAGCAACCATAAAAATGCCCCCCTTAGTAGGGGGGGCTGTCGCATCGAGACAGAGGGGTATGTTGTTATTTAGTAAACAGTAATTCCCGGTACTTTGGCAAAGGCCATATCTCATCATCAATCTCCATTTCGAGATTGTCGATATGATCACGGATGGATTCGAGATAAGGCTTCACCTCCTGCTCGTAAGCAAATGCACGTTCTTGGTAGTTCTCCATGTGATTGGCTTTCTTGCGAGCCTCTGTCATCTCGTTTACCAGTCGCTTGATTTCTGTTATTCGGAAAGAAATCTCGCGAATCAATTCCTTACGGTCGGCACTTTGCATTTCATATTCAGCATCGTCGAACACCTCACGCAAGCCACGCACGTTTTCTAAGAGCCGGTTTTGATAGATCACAGCTGTAGGTACGATGTGGTTGATGGCTAAGTCGCCCAACACACGGCTTTCAATCTGTACCTTTTTGGTGAACTTCTCTAACTCCACTTCCAGACGGCTTGCCAATTCGGTTTCGTTGAAAATATGTTCGCCAATCAAGACGGCCCTTGACTGCTTGCTTTCATAATGCATCAATGCTTCAGGAACGCTGTTGATATTGCTCAGGCCTCTCTTAACCGCTTCCTGTTTCCATTCATCAGAATAGCCGTCACCTTCGAAACGGATAGGTGAGGATTCTATAATGGCATCTTTCAGCGCATGGAACAATGCTTCAGTCTTGGTCATGCCATCTTCCAAGAAGCTGTCAACGGTGGCCTTGAACTCCTCCAGCTGATTGGCCATTGCGGCATTGATAGCAATCATGGCTCCTGCGCAGTTTGCAGAAGAACCCACGGCACGGAACTCAAAACGATTACCTGTGAAGGCGAAAGGTGAGGTGCGGTTACGGTCGGTGGTGTCCAGCAGAATCTCAGGAATACGGTCGATGCCCAATTTCAACGTCAGGCTCTCGTTGTCACTGTTGCTACCATAGTCTTGCTTCACAAAACTATCCAGCACAGCTGTGAGCTGCTTGCCTAAGAAGATAGATAAGATGGCAGGCGGTGCCTCGTTCGCGCCTAAACGATAGCTGTTGGTGGCACTCATAATAGAAGCCCTCAACAGGTTTTGGTTCTTATAGACCATCATCAGGACGTTTACCAGAAAGGTCAGGAACAACATGTTGCCTTTGGGGTTCTTGCCTGGAGCAAACAGGTTGATGCCTGTATTGGTGCACAGCGACCAGTTGTTGTGTTTGCCAGAACCGTTGACGGAGCTGAAAGGTTTCTCGTGCAGCAACACGGCAAATTTATGCTTTTGGGCGATGCGTTTCATCAGGTCCATCACCAACTGGTTATGATCGTTGGCCAGGTTGACATTCTCGAAGATAGGCGCCAACTCAAACTGGTTGGGTGCAACTTCGTTATGACGTGTCTTCAGGGGGATGCCCAATTTGTAACACTCAATCTCTAATTCTTTCATGAAAGCGGTGACACGGGCTGGGATAGAACCAAAATAGTGGTCATCTAACTGCTGGTCTTTTGCTGACGAATGTCCCATTAGCGTACGACCAGTCAGACATAGGTCGGGACGAGCGTCATACAAAGCGCGATCCACCAGGAAATACTCCTGTTCCCAACCTAAGTTGGCATGCACGCGTTCCACTTTAGTGTCAAATAGTTTGCAAACCTCAGTAGCTGCTATATCTACGGCGGCTAATGCTTTCAGCAACGGCGTCTTGTAATCCAGTGCCTCACCCGTGTATGAGATGAAAATGGTAGGGATACAAAGCGTATCGTCCACGACAAAGGCAGGAGAAGATACATCCCAGGCAGTATAGCCACGAGCTTCAAAAGTGTTTCGTATGCCGCCGTTAGGGAAAGATGATGCGTCTGGCTCCTGTTGGATAAGCAGTTTGCCGGAGAAACGCTCTATTACGTCACCGTTTTTGTCGAAATCTATAAAACCGTCATGCTTCTCAGCTGTACCGTCGGTCAAAGGCTGGAACCAATGGGTATAGTGAGTCACATTCAATTGTTTTGCCCAACTCTTCATGCCATTGGCAATCAGGTCGGCTGTCTCAATGCTGATGCGCTTGCCTTTCTCTATGGCATCTTGTACCGCCTTGTATGCCTCTTTGGGAAGAAACTCCTGCATCTTCTGCTGGTCGAACACATGGATACCATAGTAGTCACTCAGCTTGTCAGAAGGGAGGCTCACATCCACAGGTTTCCTGTTAGCCAACTCTTGGAGGGCAAAAAATCTCATTTTTGACATGTTAGTATATCTTTTAACGGTAATTTGGCACAAAAGTACAAATTAAATTTCTACTTTTGCTATTTAGATTATGAAAAAAGAGCACAAAATAGAATTCATCTTGTGGTTAGCCTTGATAATGACTTTCACACTGACAGCTGCTCATGCCAGTGAGAAGAAGCGTTATCCCCTCGATGTGCTGGCCGACAGCCTTGTACGGCTGACGTTCGAGAGGGCGAGGGACAGTGTGGGCTTGGCTAGTGAATACAATGCCCAACTCTATATCAAAGGACAGGTAAATGTACGCAAGAAGAATGTGTTCTATCACCAGATACCCGGCATGTTTCATGTCAGCAGAAACGGACAACGTAAATTCTTTATTGAGACCCTCAACCAGATACATTTTACCTCACCAGACATCTATGACCAACGAACAGAGGCGATGCTGGGTACTACCAACAGTTTCTTCGAGGCAGACGGGAGGTTATCTGACCTTTTTCATATCACCCCATATAACCACATGCTGTTGCAGGACAAACTGATATCGCCGCTATCACCCAATAGGGACAAATACTATACCTATACCTTGGACTCCATCTTTTATGGTGGAAATGTTCAGCATTATAAGGTCTCATTCCATCCTAAAGTGGTCAGCTATCAGTTGGTGGAGGGCTATTTCATCATCACCAATGGGGCGTGGACTGTTAGGGAGATGTATTTTGAAGGACGTAATGAGTTGGTGAATTTCAAGAATAAGATGACGATGGGGAGGGTGAATACCCAAACTGAGATGTTGCCTGTGAGTTACGATCTGGATGTGCTTTTCCATTTCATGGGTAACCGTATCAATGCTACCTATAAAGGCTTGGTGAAATATCAGGACATACAACAAGAGACACCATTCCTCACCCTGAAAGAACTACGGCAAAAAGAAGGAAACAAGTATGACTTGTCGCGCTATTATAGTCTGAGCAGTGACGATAGTGACCCCATAAGGGATATGCGTTATTTTGAGAAACATCGTCCCACGCCACTGACCACAGAGGAGTTAGATTTATATACCGATTACATCAATTCGCAGTTGAATATGCGACTTGACAGTGTGGGTAATGCGAAGGAAAAACGCACCCGTTTTTGGAACAATGTAGGGGGCGCCTTTGTCAATAGTAGCTCTTTTTATGTCAAAGATGTAGGGGATTTCCGTATCATGCCGTTGTTCAACCCCCAGCAGATAGGATATAGTCATCGTAATGGTGTTGCTTATAAGATGGATATGCGCTATACCCGAAGGATGGTCAACGACCATGTATTTGAGGTAACCCCCCGTTTGGGCTTTAACTTCAAACATAAGGAATTCTATTGGTTGCTGAGGGGCTCTTACCAGTATATGCCATCGAAACAAGCCTCCTGGCGTTTTGAGATGGGTAACGGTGATAAGGTGTATAACAACGAGGTAATAAATGACATTGAAGCTACTACGGGTGAGAAGGTGGATCCCACGGAGGTGAACCTGGAATATTTCAACCATACCTACCTCAAGATCTCGCATAGCTTGGAACTGTTCAATGGCTTTACCTTAGACTTAGGTCTGAACCTGCACAGAAGAGCGGCTACTGGCAATACCAACAACAAGTATAACCATACCTACAACAGTTTTGCACCGATGATGAGGATTACGTACACGCCTGGACAGTATTATTATATGGAAGGCCGACGTAAGATTAATCTCCATTCTTCATATCCAACCTTTATCTTTGAATGGGAGAAAGGATTGGGGGGGATATTGAAAAACTCAACGGTGTACGACCGTTTCGAGGTGGATATTCAGGATGATTTGCCACTTGGGTTGAAACGAACGTTATACCTGCGATTTGGTGCTGGTGCCTTTGCTTATAAGGATCATCTGTATTTCATTGACTTCGAGCGTTTCCGCCGGCATAACCTGCCTATGGGCTGGAGCGATGATATCGGTGGTGTTTTCCATTTACTTAACAGCGATATCTACAACTCTTCTACCAGCTATCTGAGGTTTCATGCCACCTATCAGGCACCTTTCCTGATTATTCCGCATGTAGCCAAATACTTGAAGTATGTGATGAATGAGCGTTTATATTTTAATACTGTATTCCTGCCCCACCAGGATCCTTTCTATGAGGTAGGATATGGCTTGGGAACGCATATATTTGACTTTGGACTCTTTATGTCGTTTGCCAAGCAGAAAAAGCGGGAGTTTGGGATAAAGATAACATTTGAGCTTTTCAATAGATAATTGAAACAAATAATGATACTATGAAAAAGTTAGTAGTTTTATTGGTAGGATTTGCTCTGTTGGTGGCTTGCCAGAAAGGAAGGCAGGCTGTAAGTGAGCAAGAGGCTAATTTCGTACAGTATGTTGATCCGTTCATCGGATCTGGCGGACACGGGCATGTGTTTGTGGGGGCTAACGTACCCTTTGGCTTTGTCCAGTTGGGACCTTCGCAAGTGACGCAGGGATGGGATTGGTGTTCTGGTTACCACTACTCCGACTCTGTGTTGGTGGGCTTTACACACCTGCACCTCAGTGGTACGGGTTGTGCCGATTTGGGTGATATCGCGTTTCTGCCCCTGGCTAATAAAGAGCAGCGCACTGATAAGTTCAGCCATGAAATGGAAATGGCGGAACCCGGCTATTATAGTGTGCATACCCAGGAGGCTGATGTGCAAGTGGAACTGACGGCCACCACTCGCACGGGCTTCCATCGCTATTTCTTTCCTGATAGCAATGAACAACTGTTGTTGGTAAACCTTAAATATGGTACTGGCAGTGGCGATGAGGTGCGTGAGGCTGCCTTGCGCCAACAAGGAGACAGAAGCGTGGAAGGCTATCGTATATCAAAAGGATGGGCAGTGAACCAACGGGTGTATTTTGTGGCAGAGTTCAACAAACCCATCCGTAGTTTAGAGCAACCGGAAGATAACTTCAGCGTATTGGCTTTCGAGGGTGGCAGTGAACCGCTGATGGTGAAGGTGGGACTCTCTGCCGTGAGTACTGAGAATGCTCGTCTGAACCTGCAGACCGAAAATCCACGATGGAACTTCGATGAGGTGTGGATGCAGGCCAATGCATTGTGGGAGAATCAGCTGAGCAAGATACAGATTGTTACGGACGATGAAGTGGCTCGCAACATCTTCTATACGTCACTTTATCATACCATGATAGCTCCGTCTGTGTTCAATGATGTGAATGGCGACTATCGTGGCTCTGATGATAAAGTCTATGAGAAGGCTGATTTTACCAATTATACTACTTTCTCTTTGTGGGACACCTATCGTGCTGCCCATCCGCTATCTACACTTATCCATCCTGACAAACAGCGTGATTTTGCCCAGACTTTCCTGAAGATTTGCGAACAGCAAGGACGCTTGCCGGTTTGGCACCTGATGGCAAACGAGACCGATTGTATGGTGGGCAACCCTGCTCTTCCTGTGTTGTCTGATATCGTGCTGAAAGGCTTTGATGTTGATGGTAAGGCTGCTTTAGAGGCGATGAAGCAGACTGCTATGGTGGATAGCCGGTCTATTGGCTTGATCAAGAAATATGGCTTTATTCCTTGGGACAAGGAACCTACCAACGAGACGGTAGCCAAGGCGATGGAATATGCGTTGGCAGACGATGCTTTAGCACGTGTGGCAAAGCAGTTGGGCGATGAAGAAACTTACGAATATTTCTATAAACGTGGACAATCCTATAAGAAATACTTTGATCCCAAGACTGGTTTTGTGAGAGCCGTAGATGTCAATGGCAAGTTCCGTGAGCCGTTCGACCCTATCAAGGTGATCCATCGTGCCGATGACTATACCGAGGGTAATGCTTGGCAATACACTTGGCTGGTACCTCACGATGTGAAAGGTCTTGTTGGTCTGTTTGGCAGTGAAGAAGCGTTTGTCACTAAACTGGATTCCCTGTTTGTGGTTGAAGGCGACTTGGGCGAGGAGGCATCACCAGATATCAGTGGTCTGATAGGACAGTATGCACATGGCAACGAGCCCAGTCACCATACCATTTATCTGTATAATTACGTTGGTCAGCCTTGGAAGACAGCTCAGCGCTTGCGTGAAGTGATGACTACCCTCTACAAAGCCGATCCCGATGGTTTGTGTGGTAACGAAGATGTTGGTCAGATGTCAGCTTGGTACATTCTCTCTTCTTTGGGACTCTATCAGGTTGAGCCAGCTGGAGGTAAGTATGTGTTTGGTTCACCGTTGTTCAACAGTGCCGATGTGAAGATGGGAGACAAGACTTTGCACATCATTGCCCACAACAACAGTGCTGAGAATATCTATATCCAGTCTGTTCGTTGGAACGGACAGCCATACGACAAGTCGTATATCGATTTCAAGGACTTGCAGCAGGGAGGTACGCTGGAGTTTGAGATGGGTGCCTACCCATCCGATACTTTCGGTGTAGCTCCAGCGAGCCGACCTTGATATGATTATGAAGCGTATTTGCCTATTACGGGAGGACGGCAGCTCCTCCCGTAGTAAAGCACCCTTTTTCCCGTAGTAGAGCATCGTTCTTCCTGTAGTAGGTGAGGTGATCTTCTTTTGCCAATCCTGCCGTCACCTACGGCTCCCAGATGCGTCCTCTCACCATCAGCGAGAACGGTTATGTGGCAACTCTCACTTACGACGCTGCAGGCGCAGTTGGCTGTCTTGCAACGTTATTTGGAGGACCAATAGCAGGAGGCATTGTAGTTGGTTCTGCAAACAGCTTTGTCAACCAAGGCTTTGGAATGAATGGCAGATGGAACTGGGGCAACATATCTACCTCACGGCTGCTGCTTGATGGTTAATAAAAATAATGTTAATAAAAATAGTGTTGAAGAATTGCCTTTACAGGAACATCATTTTGCGACTAATAAAAACTCATAATATACTCCAGAAATGGAGAGTATTGCAAAAAAATATGGATTAAAATTAGATGATGATTGGAATAAAAAAAAATGCACCATTTGGGGCGCCATCCAGATTTGTATCACGAATGGGTTTTAAGTCAAATGAAATCTATTGATAAAATACCAAATTTAACTCAACAGCAGTTTATTTCCTTGTTTAGAATAAAGGTAATACAGCCAGTGAGCAGTAATCCTTTAATGTTGAGAAAAGCTTATTGGAATAATAAAAAGTGATTTGTTATGAGAAAGAAAAGATTTTATTGTTTAATATTAAAAACTGTGCGTAGTATTGGAGTGCTTTATGCTCCAGAAAACGTTGATACGCAGTTTGGCAGTGAAGTCGAACCTGTCATAGTCCCATGCGGAATGACATTTGAACTAAGAAAAGGGGATTATGCGCCATATATGGCATCCAATGTCTCTGCCAGATTTATAAGTTTCGAACTTAAAAAATTGTTTGAGGAATTTTTGCCTGATAACTATCCTCTTGAATTTATTCCGATGAAGATAAAAAGCGAGAGGTTTGGTGACAAGACATATTATATCCCCCATTTTAAAGTTGTTTTTGATGTCATAGATGTTGAACATTCCAAGGTTATACCTGGAACAGGGGTTATCACAGTCCCATGTATAGATTTCGAAAAGGCTAAAGATCTGGATATATTTAACAACAGTGCTTATTTTGATTCGGTTGTAGTTTCAGATAGGGTGAAAAGTGAAATGAAGAAAAGAGAATTAGATGTTGGAATCCAGTTTTGGGAATGGCATTCTATATAATCAAGTGAAGTTATTATAAGTAAAAAAAATATATATGAGCTCACTAATCTCCAAAATCTTACGTTCAAGCTTTAACAATAAAAATATAAGGCATTTCCCTCATCTGTTTCGGAGCAAAGATGAAATAGATTATTTAGCTATTGAGAAGACAATTAAAGATGTAGTAGAAAAACAAAACAGTTTTTCTTTCAAGTCATTGAATTTGAAGGATGCCGAAGTGTATTATTTGCCAACTAAGGGTTATTCTTGGGTTGGTGTTATGTCAGGTCTTTTTGATGATTATCAAATGCAAAAGTATAAACTCCATGAGAAAAATAAGCTTAGAAAGGGAACACAATATTATCAAAGGATTATAAAGAGAAATGGTTTGGTAGATAGAATAGAAAGCTTCAGGTCGGGCAAAATTGATGTAGTTTATTTAGCATATTATGAGGATAATATAAGATATCTTTTTCCTTTTTCTGAAACAGGTTTCATATATCCTACTTATATATGTGTCTCTGTTTGGGAGGGCAATGAAGTCATTGAAGCTTTTCTGGTTAATGATGTACAAATTGTATTGCAACAATATAATAAGCTGAATGATTATGAGACAGAAATTGTTTACCTAAATGCTGTACCAACGGGGGAAATACCTCTCATAGAGCACTATTATGGGATAATCCAGACAAAAGATAATATTGAGTTGAAATGGAAGTCCATATATCATTGGGAAATGTCTATATGACAAGACATAAAGAAAGATGGCGGACAAATATATAATAAGATAAATTCTATTAATTCTGTGTTATGGCATGATTATGATATTCCTGATACAATATTTAAATAATAGTATATGAACAGAATTGTTATCAAGAAAGGTGATGTGTTTGTTGTAAAAACAGATTGCTACAAACGTTATTTCCAATATGTAGTAGATGATCTTACCCAATTAAACAGTCGGATAATTAAAGTATTTAAGGAATCTTACCCTTTAAACGTTGATGTTAATATACATCAAATAGTTCAAGGTGAAGTGGAATTCTATACTCACACTATGATAAGAGATGGAGTGCGAAATCATTATTGGGAGAAAGTCGGAAAAGCAGAGATTGTGGACAATATAGTTTTCCTATTTAGGTCGAGTTTAGACTATATTGAGGGGAACAAAGTGGCGGTGTCTAACAGATGGAAAGTTTGGCATGCTAATGATAATTGTATGAAATATATAGGCAAACTGACAGATGAATACAAGAAAGCGGAAATAGGCTTTGTTGATGATGCAGAGAGTGTGTATATTAGGATTATAACAGGTAAAGTCCGTGGATATTATCCAGCTTATGAATGACTTTGTGTAATTATTATTAATGAAGTATGGTTTGAAATATAGGCAAGAATTGACCAACAGTATATTATTGACTATTGTTATGTAGTTTACAGCCAGCGTATTTGCAAATCATTTTATATCAATCACTTGTACTTTAAACGGTAGAAAAGTGATTACCTAGATTCTAAAGATTGGGGAAAAGACGAATATTATTTATATATGAATGCCATCTATACAACAAGAAAAACGCTATAATTAGCCAATGAAACTTAATTTCAACACTTAAAGTATTGTTGTATGAATGAAATTTTGTATTTTTGCGGTCGGAAATATTTGTTATCATTCCGACCATAATTTATATACAAAATCAATGGAGAATGCAGTAGTACAGCAGATTAGAAAAAGGATTACTCGCAGTAAGTTCGGCGAGATATTCTTTGTTTCATCTTTTCCTCAATATGATGTCGAGTACGTCACCAAGCTACTCGCCATATTTGAGAAAGAAGGGTTGGTTACGCGTATAGCCAAAGGAGTGTATGTCAAGGCACGTAAGACACGTTTTGGCATCCTTTACCCTTCGGCTTACGAATTAGTGAAAGAAATTGCCAAACGAGATAAGGCAAAAGTTATACCAACTGGAGCCACAGCCGCTAATCGCTTAGGATTCTCAACGCAAGTACCAATGAATACTATTTTTCTGACTACTGGGTCTGGGCGAAAATTGAAATTAGGTAACCGAACAGTTACTCTGAAGCATGGAGCACCTAAGAACTTCGCATTCCGAGGACGTTTGATGCCAGAATTGGTACAGGCATTACGCAACATTGGTGAGCATAACATCACTCAGGATGTTGAAGCGAGGATTGGACAACTGATCACGGAAACTCCTGAGACTGACACCATAGAATATGATTTATTGTTGGCTCCTGTATGGATGCGACAAGTTATAAAGAAAGAAATCAAGCAATGAGTAAGATTTCATTCAAAGATCTGAACAAACGGTGGCTCCGTGATGACATGATTGGAGCCATTCACTATACGACATCGTAACAAAGTAATTTGCTTAACTTCGTACTGATAATCTTGCGCGGGAACTGCGCTATGTTGTCAGTTTCCGCCCGAGTTTATTCCGTAGAATGAAGCTAAATAGTCCATATAATGATACCCTAAATTCGATTATTTCGTTAATAAATCAGCGGAAACCGCATAATTTTATCGCTTTCCGCTTGTTTTTTCACGAAATATTACTTTCTTTATTATTGGAGCTTGTTGCAGAAAGGAACAAGCATAACTTCCGAGATAGATAGACTGTTTTTTTCGCCTAACGGAGAGCTGCATGATGAATTTGAAATGCTGTATGCTTCATTGTTCAAAAAGCCAGAACCATATGTTCGTGTCATAGAGCTATTGGCCAAGAAAAAGATGGGCATGACTCGAAAAGAGTTGTTGGTGGCAGGAAAATTTGAAGACAATGGAGCCTTCTCTGACATTCTGAAAGATTTGGAGTGGTGTGGCTTGGCATTTGAGCGCACTTGCCTATGGCATGTTGACCAGATTAAGAAGAAGCTCGGTATTAGCGGAATACTGACAAACGAATATGCATGGCGTTGCTTGCCTGATGAAAACATCGGTAAACCAGGAGTTCAGATAGACCTGCTTATAGACCGTAGCGATGGAATCATTGATGTGTGCGAAATGAAATACTCAAAGGATTCATACACCATCACTTCCGATTATGCAGATGAACTTTCCCGCAAACGCAATGTATTCCAGTCTGTAACAGGCACAAAGAAAGCAATTCATTCCATCATGGTCACCACTGATGGTCTGACTCGGAATGAATATTGGGGAGATGTTCAGACAGAAATACAACTGGACGATTTGTACGAACTGTAGACAAACAGTATCTGTATTATCTCGTGACGGGTGTTTTGCACGGCAAACAATCCTGAATTTGACTAAATCCAAGGTGATATAATATAACTTGCCGATTGGGAACATCGTGGTATCATAACACCTTTATTGCGAATAGAGTATTCTTATATACAGATACTTAGCAAAGCGAGTAAGGCTCAAACGTGGGAACTGTACTTGTTACTCGTCCCACGTGTAGAGGCTCTGGCTTTGGCCCTGGTCGTCTTTCCAATCCTTGGTTATTACACAGGCTAGTTTTACCTGAACGACACCATGACGTTCCTTTGGGCGTAGCGAGGGGAAATTTAACGAGGTGGTTTTGCGTGAAAATTGGAAGTTCTTGTTAACCGCTAATGTCCTTATATCCTCCTTTTCTTTGCCCTTTTTTTAGAGCTGATAATCAGAATGTAAAATATCGAAAGAATCTTTCAAAAGCTCTTTTCTTCGCCCTTTTCTTCGCCCTTTCCCAGCATATAGTACATATAGTTTCTTTTCCCTTCTGTTACTATCCGTCCATCCTCCCTTAACATATCAAGAAATCTTCGCATTTGTTTCTCAGAAACATGATTACCGACAATCTTATCCAAATCTGCTCTTTTCGCTTTTCCATATTTCTTAAGGAACGGCTTTATCACTGCCCACACCTGATTGATGTCCCAGTCTGTTGCCAATGAATATGCTGCCACATCTCCAGCAAACTCATAGTAGCGACGAGGAAGAATGTAATGGATGGCATTTGTCTTGCCATGCTTCTCTAAGAATCCCATCTGCTCCAGCTTTTGTGCAATCTGTTTGTTTGTTGGTACCTTTTTACCATCACGTACTTCACAGAGAGCCATCACATCAAAAACAGTCAATTTCTTATCTTCAGGCAATGACTGTTGTATGCTCTGCACAAAGATGGCGAAAGCCTTGTCTTTTATGGTTGCTGACAAAATTGCCGTCACATTGAAGTCATCACTCTCCGTATAGTCAGGGTCAGGCTTACCTTCAGACAGGGTTTTCAAGAAAATCTTGTCCATACCTTGGCCAGAACGTTCCACAATACCAGTCTTTGCCAAGATGTCAGCCAAGAGTCTGTTACGCGGCATGCTCGGAGTGGTCAGCAGATTGTCGATTGTCACGCCTTTGGGGAATCCTCCTGCATTGATGACAACTAGTTTTGCTGGATACTGCTTGACAACGATTTCGCTATTTACCCGATAATTACGATGTGCAAAAGCATTATTGGCAACCTCTCTTATCACATCCTCATTGAAGAACGGAATACCAAAGATATAGGCACCCTCCCTTACTGGCACAGAGCCATTGCGCAGATTAATGGCATCCCAGAGTTTATCAATCAAGAGAAAGAACGGTTGTCCGAATTGCATACGGTTGTCGAAATGTATCTGAGGTTCTGTATTGCGATACTCCAGCATCACCTTGGCCTGTGGGAACACCTTATTGATAAACTCTTCCTTACCCACAAGTAATACGGCAGCGTTAGTGATACGATTCCCAACGATAAGGTGCAAATCACTCAATGCCTGCCTGTCATCCAGCGAAACGAAAGAAGGATTCTCCTGCTTTTTGGCATACTTCTCTTTCATTTCTTTGATTGCCTTTGGATCAAGGTCATCGAAAGTCGCTTCATCGCAGAACTGCTCAGAAAAGTCCGGCTCCTGCTCCTGAATGATGGAGAGATATGTTTTGTCATCCATTGGTAACAGTTCCTCGCCGACTCTCATCAATGGTACATCCTCAAACTTATACACCTTTCCGATAGGTCTTGACGGCACTTCGATAACCACTACTCGTCCTGTCTTTTTGGCTTCGTCCTCGTATAGCTCGTATACTTCAGTGCGAATATCTGAATCCCTAAAGATTTTACTCTCCAGTTCGCCCAATGCGTTCTCGTTTTGCTTGGTTCCTGTCACCTGATGAGGATGCTTGTCGTGCATACCGATAACCATCCTACCGCCCCCCTCATTGCAAAGGGCAGTGACATAACCCAAGATGCACTTACGCCTGTCTTTAGGTCTTTCCTTGTCACCTCCGTTATACGAGACATTGCCGTATTCGCCTTTTTTGAACTCTACGTGGTCTTCCGACTCACGCATCTGTTGCAGTTGAGCAATAGTATATCTCTTCATTCCTTAATTCTATATTCTTTAATTTGTACTGCAAAAGTACACACTTTTTCTTTAAATACACCATAAATATTGAAACAAAGATCCTTTCTGCCATATGATTATATTATCAATGCAGAGCCTTAGCTATTTTGTGCAAAATTATCTTTCCATCGCAGATAGCAATGGCGATAAAAGAACAATAGCCAACTGCGGATAGGCAAAAGGTGTAGCCAGATATTGACCTTGATTTGTTCTTCTTTTTTATAAAGATCAATCTCCTTGCCATTTCGTATTATCCTATTTACCTTTCCAATAACATCTTTCAACTGGCAACATTCTTTTCCCCTTAAATTTCCATCACCCATCAAGACAATGCTCTCGCCAGCCATAAACGAAATGCGATGAAGCACGTAATGCCCTTTCTGTATCTCTGCCAAAACAATATCACGTTCTTTTAAAAGACCAGGCTTAACCAATTGAACACTATCCCTATCTCCTACAATAAAAGGTAACATGCTACGACCCTTAACCTTAATAGTCACCGAATGCCCTTCCGCAATCATGCGCCTTACCTCTTCAAGCATCACCTCATTTGACACTATATGCTTACTTACCATCCTTTGAATACTTTACAGAATTGAAACTCATAAGAGCTGCTTCCTTTTCAGGGCGATTTCTCAAACTAAAGACGGGAACCTGCTGGATGATCTTCTCAATAGTTGAACTGACAGCATTAGCACAATTATTCTCCCATCGCATGTTGGAAACTGTAGGTAATATTGCTGCGTATGCCTGAAACGTGTTTAATCGTGTTATCTCGTTCACTGAGGCTTGAAACAATTTCACAAACCCACCCACAGGTACCCGTTTGTTTTTATAACAGGGAGTTTTACCACTCCACGGAGTTCCAAATACCCAAGGTTTCCCATCGATTATTCGGACTACAGGATTGTCATCATTTAAGAGCTCACATCCTTCTATATGCTCTAACCATAACCTGCTATGTGTACTCTTTCCCGTTCCGCTTTTCCCCAAGAATAGGTAACCTCTCTCATCATGCATAATCACTGAGGCATGAAAGAGCAAGGAATCGTAGGCAGAGCAACAAAGGGCAAACATAATCATCAAAGCATTATTCAAGGAATAAAGTAGAAAGTTGGCATGTCCGAATACGCGAAGCTTCATTTGACTTAAATCCTGGTTATAATCAATACACGACCACATCTCATCCCGGCTTAAAAAGTATGAAATATAGTGATAGAAATCCTCCTTATCCCTATAAATCTCCGTAATAATCCCCTCAAATTCAGTGTTTATCACCAAATCCCAGTCATTATCGTATTTTGCCCTGCTACCTTCATCTACTATTACAGGAAGCATAAAAAGCAGATTGCCAGGCTCTTCACAAACAAAAGGTTCATAAGCACTAAGTTCCAATTCAAAATCAATGTCTCCTTGTAACTCGATGCCAAAAGTCAAACCTGCAACTTTAAAATATCTCTTTTTTCCCATCACATGATATCTTTTGTAGGGTGATTATCTTATCGCAATATTGAAGAATTAAGTCTCTATGGGTAATAAAAATCATTGTCTTCTCAGTGGCATACTTCATCAGACGCTCTATGAGCGTACGTTCTGTCTCCTTATCCAACGAAGCACTAAACTCATCCAGCAACATAATGCTACCAGGGCGAAGCAATCCGCGAGCGATAGCGATTCGTTGTGCTTGTCCCTCACTCAGTCCATCGCCCAATTCACCACAATGCGCATCAAGCTTCCCTGGTAAATCCATCACAAAGTCTGCCGCTGCTACATGTAGGGCTTGCCACATCTGACTTTCAGTAGCATCAGCATCTCCCAAAAGCAGATTACTGCGGATAGTGCCACTCAACAGGCTGTTACCTTGAGGAACATACACCAAATTAGTTCGAGCATCAGGAGAAACAGGCATTTCCTCTACCTTATTATATAAGAAGATAACTCCTTCCGAGGGCTGTAGAATAGACAGAATCAGTTTAACTAAGGTGCTTTTGCCTGCTCCAGTTTCTCCAACAATTGCCGTCCTACTTCCTGGTTTGAAATCGAAAGAAAAACGCCTGTAAATATCCCGTTCACCTGAGAGATATCTGAATGTCATATCTTCAATCTTGATTCCTGCTGTTCCCTGTAACAAATATCCTGAGCCAATTGTCTCGTTGGGCAAATGCTCTAATTCCTCTATGCGGTCTATTGAGGCCGAGGCATGTATGAAACTTGGTAGCACACGAGCCAAATCAACAGTGGGGCGTTGGATGCGGTTCACTAATTGAAAGAATGCTGTCATCATACCGTATGTTATTACACCATCCTGCAAGCTTACAAGTCCCCACGTGAAAGCAGTAATGTAACCCGTGATAAACCCCAAATTCACCAACCCCCTTGAGTAGAGATTAAAACGTGTGCGATGCATCGTTTGTCCATAGAGCGATTCCTGCAATGAGCCAAGCCTGCCAGAAAAAACATCATGCTGCTCCATGCTCTTAATAAGCAGATGGTTTTGCAGGCTCTCTTGTATCACTACTTGCACCTCACTGTCAGTAGAACGGATACCTTTCGTAAGTTTGCGCAACTTGAAGAAGAACAGCTTACTTGCCACAAGGAAAAGGGGCATTATAAATAGGATGATCCAAGCCAACATAGGATTTAGGGCATACAGGAAGAAGAAGGCTGCAATGACTTGTACACTGGTCACAATCAGTTCTGGAATTGACTTACTGATACATTCGGAAACAATTCTCACGTCTTCTTCCAACCTGTTCAGCACATCGCCACTATGAAGCCGTTCCCACTCCTCCCATATCACACGCATCAAATGATTGAAAAGCTGTTGACGTAAGCGGTTTTTCAGTACTATTTCTGTCTGGTTTTCAAGCCAGTTAATCAGCAGGCTCAAAGCTAATTCTATCAAGTAGATTGATAACAAGATTGCACCATACAGATAGGTAGTCGTTTTTGTGATACCTGAACCGTAGGTCACATAATCAATAGCCTCCTTACTATAATATACAAAAAGAAGACTGGCACAAATATAGCAAAGTCCACACAATGTATTGATAGCCATCTTGGTATGAATACCTGCTGATTCCTGCCAAAGCCAGAGAAGAAACGACTTTATCATTCAATCAACCCCGCCTGTTCCCATTGATGAATAATCTGGGTTGCATCTGCCTTTGCCACATCTTCTGAGACATCATATTTATCTGTCAGCAATCGACAGGCTTCGTCAATGGTAAAATCTTGGTCTTGCAATGAAACCCATAAGAACTTGGCACTGCCATTCAAACTAATCAGTTTATTGAAATTAATTTGTTCAATACTTTCTGGTACCAATACATGCATGTTGCATATTTCCCTTAATGTAAATCCTTTTTTCAGTTTCATCTTTTTTCTTTGTTTAATAAGCCCTTTAAAGCTACTTGAGTTCCATGTAATACAAAAACAACATAATTACCAAGCATCCAGGAAGGGAATAAACGCATCAATCTCAGATATCGATTCGTTTGGGAGCAAAAACTCTCCCACTTTCTTCCCAAATAGGATGAGAATCTGTGTTTTTGCTTTCCAGAATAATAACCGAAATTGCCCTCATTTAGTATTACTTTCAACACCCTCTCCGTTTTTTCCTTAGTGTCTTTGTAAAAAGGAAACTCTTCCTGAGTAAGCCCTAACCAATGCACCAAAAGGTATCCAAACACCTGCCAAGGATGCATCAATTCGTAGTTATGAAGATGCTTCTCCAACAGCGACAAGTCCAATTGCTGATGAAACACGTGCAACATACGAGCCAAATCGCAGAGTTGGCGCAACCCAATGCCAGATTTTGTAAAATGGTCAAACAGGTGATAGAATACGAATAAGACATTGAATTCTGGCGTTGGTATGGCGATAGGTTTGGTCTCATACGAAGGAATAAAAGTCGTTTTGCTTTCTTCAAGCAAGCGTTCACTCCATTCTACTATTTGTTTTGTTTTCCTCTTACTATTAAAATAAGCAGCTACCCGATGTATCTCGATATGGACTCCGTGCCATTCTCCATGAAAATGTTTAATGCTTTCGTCGCCTTCCATTCCCCATGATTTCATCAGTTCACAGGCTTTCTGATAGTTCTTCCTGCCTACAAAGAGGTCGATGTCCCCACAATGACGACGCAAAGGATTCAAATAAAAAGAGGCATTACCTTGTCCTTTGAGCAACATGGAAGGAATGTCTTCTGCCTCCAATCCGCTAACAACTTCTACCAATACATGATTCAACAGTCGATGTGTCTGCTCCGTCTTATTCACCCTGCCATACCATTTCAGGCGTAAGAGTTCATCGGGTTGCTGCTCTTCAGGCAAGTGTATCATCCCGTCAAAGATGATTCCTTCCAAGGTTTGCTTTTTTGCAAACCGATGTAGTTCATCCCATTGAATGCTTGATAATGGCACATCTATGCAAGGCAGGGCTTTTTGCCAAAGTCCAGCCTGCAAGAGTGACCAAAAGGCTTGATTAATCAGCATCGCCTTATGACTTTCGTTTTTATTCTAAATAAATAACTTCTTTGAATGCGGCTTTGTTAAGATTGTTGATTATTCTATCCCTGAATCGTTCAGGAAGGTACAGAGTACAATTAGACAAATCTGATTCTGCAAATATGTTATTATAATTATTATCAGCATATTGCATGTAGATGTGCTCCAAATCATCATAAAAATCACCTTGAAGGCCATTAGGACCTGTCCCAAAATAGAATGTCTCCATACTCTCGTTTGCTGCAAAAGCTTCAAGTCCAATCCTATTTAGACTGGGCAGATTGATTGTCTTAAGTTGATGACATGCATGGAAAGCATTAGCAGAGACATAAGTTACTAAGGGAAGATCTATTTCTTCAATGCCTGACTCCATGAATACAGCTGCACCTATTTCTGTAACTTTTGGCATATAAACAGATTCGAGGCTCGTGCATTCTGCAAATGCACGCCAATCTAAAGTTGTCGCATTTGGTGCAACAATTGTAGATAATGATACACATCCATCAAAACAATACTCTCCAATAATCTTTAGTTTTGGGGCATAAACTGTCTCCAATGCAGTGCATTCCTTAAATGCTTCATATCCAATTTCTTCTACATTTGGTAAATTAACAGTGACTAACCCTTTATTCCCTCTAAAAGCGCCACTACCGCTACAAATTATCTTTTTAACAGATGGTAGATATAAACTCGTAAAATTCCCACCTAGATAACTTTCTATATCAGAAGATAATTTAGGAGCATCCAATTGGGTTATGCCACTATTAAAAAACATGGCATAATTCGTCCCTTCAAAAATAAAAGTAGTTGCCTCAGGTAAACTTAAATGGTCTAACGCATAGGTGTTGTAAAAGCAATCATGCCCAACAGTAACTACCTTTGGAACATTTATGTCTTCTAATAATCTGCAATTTGAGAAAGTCCAGTCACCTAAATTGGTAGCTTCTGGTAAATTAACTGAAACTAAATTAGGACATTCTCCAAATACACCATAACCCAAACTTATGGCACCGGTTAATTCTGCAGACTCCAATAATCCACAATAAGCAAACGCTTCATTTCCTATTGTTGTAGCTCCTGAAATCGTGACAGAAGTTAATCCTGTTGCATAAAATGCATGACTGCCAATAGAAAGCACATTTGAAGGTATGGAAATCCTGGCTAGATTAGTACATCCATAAAAGGCTTCATCAGCAAGGCTAGACAAACCTGTGAAATACTGTAGCTCACCAAAATTGGTAATCTCTGTATTATTTTTAAATACGGTTCCAAGACTCGTAACAGCTTCTGCTTCATCGTAACTCAGTTCTCCATCGCTATCTGTATCCCAATTTGCAACACACAACGCTTTTATTTTTGGGTCAGCAAAGGCTATGTTTTTCTCCAAAACAAATGATCTGCGATAACGTGTTTTTGGATTAAACTGACCTATAGGTCTATCAGGGTTGATAGTATAGCTATAGCCTTCATCATTGATGATAGTAAGCCTTACATTATCAGCCAATGCTTCAGTTGGTGGGATAATCATATAGATGATAAAGCTTTCATTCGCTGAAGTAGTGGTGATGTTTTCTAAATCTACTGAGATAGAAGAGCCATAGGACAGTCCCGTGATTGTGGGAACATCATTATCAGTAGTTTCAGTCAAATTATAAGTACCTTCTTGCATAAAGTAATCTTCACCATCGTCAGTAGTCAAAACGGCTTTGACGTATGTACCGGGATCTGGGAGTGAAACAGTAAAAACACCATAGGAAGCGATATTCCAAAAAGTGAAATGAATATTTCCATTATTGTTAACACCATAAGACACGAAAGGAGTCCTTTTAGCAAAATCTGTTTGATTTTTTCCATCCTGTGTCTGACCTGTGAAAGATACTTTCATCTCATTTTTAGCATTATACCCCCAAAAACTTTTCCTGTCAAATGGATAATAGGCATAATAAGTGGAGGTAGCCTTCAATCCCCATCCTCCACCATTAAAACTAATGGTTGGCTTACCTGCCTGTCCTGAAACTGGAAAACTGACTTGGTCACCTGTGTCTGGGAATATGCCTATAGTATCAGAAGCAGCCCAAAGAAAAGTACTGTTCTCATTATCAAAAGTAGCCCTTGTTACACCATCATCATCTAATGGCTCTTCAAAAATAGCAACAATCTTATTTACTTCAGTAACCTCTGTTTTATCAACAGAAAATTCTGACTCCACCATCTTTGTACAAGACATGAAGGCTGAAACACAGAATAAGACTAGTAAGTTTAACTTCTTCATTTTACAATAAAATTAGCCTTCATTATCATTTCCAAAACCACCTGTAGGATCTGCAATAGCACCCTGCAATTCTAACTCAACCACTTGCATAGTTGGTTGTTCATAAACTTCCTTATTCATTATCGTATAGTTTTTGTGCTTCGCCAATTCCCCCAAAGAAGCTGATAAATAAAAAAGAAAGACGTGGGAACTGTACTTGTTACTCGTCCCACGTGTAGAGGCTCTGGCTTTGGCCCTGGTCATCGAAACGAGCAACGCAGAAGCCCACGCCAGTATGTATATTGCCACCAACTCTATCCAGAACGGATAGAGAAAAGATGGATATCATACACCGCAGACATCTACTGTTGCTTTGTTTTTAACGACCATCGAAACTGCCAGATTCCTACACGTTAAACACAAAGCGTCAAGTAAACGCCTTTCATAATAAAACGTCCTTCATACCCTAAGCCCTAAGGGCTTCTGTATGATTGACATTGCAAAAGTAATTTTTTTTTTAAGAAAAAGCAAATTATTATGTTGTTATTATGCATGAGATTGTATTTTTATGAAAAACAATATAACCGATTTTGTTTATCTTCAAGTCCAGCATTGCCTGTGAAAGTAGGGGGGGTACTATTACCATTCGCCCTGCTGTACCTGGTTCGTCCAGCCTTTTTGTAGGCGACACAATCATCCTTAAAGTATCACCTCAAAGTATCATTTCCCTTTGATACTTTGGGATGCCTCCATCTTGCGATAGACACCATGTCTGACGCGCTCAATGAGCTTCTGCTCAGCCATTTTGCCGAGCCAACGCTTGGCTGTGGGCACAGACACACTGCGCTTGTCGCACTCTTCCATGAACTGTGTGGAACTGAACTCAGCGGGCAGGTCGCCGAAGAACTCTGAGAGGCTGTTGATGCGGTGCATCTTCTTGGGCTTCTCGACCGAGGCAGGCAGTGACGAGTTGAGCAGCAGGCAGTGGTGCAGCGAGGTCATGACAATCTGGATGGCAGTGTCGAAGTCCTGCTCCGTACAGAACAGTTCTCTAATCTCCCAAGGCCCTTCACAATAGCGCAGCACTGTCAGGATGGATGCTATGCGCACGGCATTGAGACCGTGCCTGAGGACAATGGCACGAGCGGACTCGTTCTCCTGCACCTTGACCTGCAGGAACTGCTGACTGAACAGGTCGGTATGCTTCTGCCAGAGGGCCTTGCTCAGTTTTACCTTCACGGGGTGTTCATTCAGCCGGAGGTGCATCTTCAGCACTTCCTCACCTAACACGTAGTAGTATTGGCGCAGGTCATTCTCTTCATCCTGCGGCATGCAGTCCTTCCATGGCACGTCATTGTCGCGCATCAGACACATGAAACGGCTCAGCAGTCCGTTCTCCGACGAGCGGATGAAACTCCTCACCTGTTCGTAGGTACCACTGAGCAGCAGTGCCAGGCGAGGTGTTTGTATGTGTACGGGCTTACCACTGATCTTGAACGAGGCATCTATCTGCTCGTGGTGGAAACATTTCAGCAGGATGTCGGCAAAGTCGCCATAATCTTGTCCTACTGCACCTTTCAATGTGGTGATTTCTGATGTTGACATCAGGCAACCTGTAGCCTGGGCGTTGGCAAGGTGCTCAATAAGGCGCGACTTACTGGTATTGGCTGATATGTGAGGATAGACCAGCGTGGGCAGTGACGGTTTGAGACTTACGTCGGCCTTGCGCTTCTCACGCCGTGCCTTGTCCTGCTCGAGCTCCCAGATGGCCTGTGCATCGGCATGTTCTGCCTCTCGCCGGTCATTCTCCTTACTATAGTATCCTTCTATGCAGCGCAACAGCGAGGCGGTGCTTTCCAATACACCCTTGCCTGAGCCTGCCGTGCCGGTACCCATGAAATAGAAATGGGGTGAATACTCCAACGAGGAATAGCCTAACCTCACGGCCGAGAAGGCCTCGCTCAGGCAACAAGCCGACCCCATGAGCATGAAGTCGCGCTCGCGCTTGTCTTCTGCCCTTATCACGCAGCGTTGCAGGAAGTCGGGCAGGTTGTCATATACCTCATCGGGGATAAATGGGGCTTCCTCTCGCAACTGCTGGTTAAATTCTTCCACTTCTTCTTCATCTTCTGTCATCGACGCTCCGAATGTACCGTTGCCTGCCATCTCGTTCCCTGGATATGGCTTGCCTGCACTCGTTCTGTATGTCAGACCACTTTGGGCTGCCTGTCCGAAAGTATCATAGGGAAATGATACTTTCCCGTGATACTTTGAAGCATCCAGTGGAGCATCGGGTTGTTCTATTACCCACCCGTAACCGTCACGTATGCAGCGTTCTATCTGATAGGCATCATAACCGCTGCATTGGTAGCGCACAATGGACTCCCCGATAAGTTTTTCGAGAACCTTAGCTCCCACTTTTCTGCTGCCTAACCACTGCCCTAAGTGTACCAGATAGTCGTGATGGTTGCCTGCCACATAGCTGTCCTTGGTCTCAAACTGATTCAGTAAAGCCGTCGCCTTACTGATTATTCCATCTTCATCCATCGCATCTAACTCTTTTAGTCCATCTGCCTCAGCGAGCCCATTCAGTCCTTCCTGTTCATCACTCTTATCCAGCACTTTTATTTTGAAAGCCTCTGCTGTTTCCCTATACCAGGCTTCGGGGTCGTAGCTGTAATAGCAGGGCTGTGTGCGAATCTTACATTTCAGGTCACACTCCACTCCCAACCGATGCCGAACATCCTGCGCCACTATAGCATAGAATTCTTGGTAGTCCAACTTCTGCAGGTCGTCACTGTCAACTACGACAAAACCTTTCACGCCTTGACCGCCGATGCTCACATTGCCTGCAGCCATGTAGGGGATGTCCTTGAGACGCTCCCTCACCTCGCTGGCATTGTCAATATGGTCGATGTCGATTTGCATGAAAGGTGAGGGCTCCTTCAGGTCGCTTACCTTATGGCCACCGACGCATTGCCCGGCTGCTATGAAACACATCATGCCGTCTTTAATCCGTTTGGCTTCGTCAAGATTGGTCGCCAGCAGACTGCGGTGCTTCTCCACAATTTCCTTGAATCGGCCGTTGCGGATGTCGTTAATTACTTCGGGGAGGGTAGTATCCCCAGTTTTCCCACTCCTCGGAGTCAGGAATACACTCAGCTTATAATCGCTGTAATTCATCATAATACTCTGTTTATATAAATAATTGATATGACGTGTGAAAACACGATGCCAATGTGTGAGGCTAGACGATAGTATCGTGCTAGTTGTTACCATATTATCGTGTTGACCGTCACATTACTAACGTGTTTAAGGCTCTCCCAACGACTCGACGATGAGACGCACCTGTGCAGGCGTGAACTGGTGGCTTGTCTCCTTGAATCCAATCTTTCTGAGCTGTTCGGTAAGACCAGGATAGCGGTTGATCCACTTTTTGAATTTTATGTGCGCTGCCCGCGATGAGATGTATGGGCTATAGAGCTGCGCCAGCTCAGTTCGTCCGTAGGCACGGACCTTGAATTCTATCTCCATATACTATTTTATAAGATAATAATCATACCTTTTATTAACTGATTACGACACTGCAAAGATACTAATAATTATTCTAATTATCAAATAATTAGGTGTAATTAATTATACATAAATCTACATTAATTTACCTCATTTTATACTCCATTCTGAACCAACCCTACACCATAGTGTCATACTGGCTTTTGACTGTATATTACCTTTGTCACAGCAATCAAGATGCACTGGTGGCTGCCGGCAGCTAAAAGACTCGTGACGGCGGTATTTGCATGGCGGTTGCATTGTCTGATCGCGATGGACAAGAAGATGTTTAACCTTTAAAAAGAAAAAAAGTATGATTAACTACAGTTTAGTGAAACGTTATGCCAAGGTGGGTGACGAAACAAGCACCTTGCTTACCTATGGTACCGCTCAGACCGTGAAGACGCTCTCGCTCTATGATTTTGCCAGGCACATTGCCGAGCATGGCAGCGTGTATGGTCGCAGTGACGTACAGGCCATCCTGACCATGGCGGTGGACTGTCTGCGTGAGATGCTGCTCTCTGGTTATAAAGTGAACCTGGGCGATCTGGGTGATTTCTCTGTGAGCTTGCGCAGCAAGGGTGTGGAGGATGCCAACAACTACAATCCTGCCATGCAGGTGAAGAAGATCCGTGTAATCTGGACACCCGGCAACTTGTTCCGTAACCTGGCGGAAGATGCCGAATATACTTTGGTGCCTACCTTGCGCGAGCGAAGGGCATTGCTGAAGGCTGTCAAGGCTGGACAGACCACCGTGGATATCTCAAAACCTGAGAAACCTGCATCGGGCAGCGGCTCTGGTAGTCGTACTGGCAGTGGTTCAGGCTCTGGCAGTGGAACGGGTAGTGGCTCCGGTACCGGCGGCGGCAACGGTGGCGGCAACGGCGGCGGCGATGATATGCAGATTTAAACACTCCCCAGTACCCCTCAGTCCTTCGGACAGCTCCCCTAATAAGGGGAGCAGCTCTCAAAAAGCTCCTCCCCTAATAAGGGGAACAGCTCTCAAAAAGCTCCTCCCCTAATAAGGGGAACAGCTCTCAAAAAGCTCCTCCCCTTGCAAAGGGGAGGTGGCTCGAAGAGCCAGAGGGGTAATGAACTTAAAAAAACATTAATTAGATGAAAGGAAAGATTAATATTAACTGGAATACAGTGATTCAAGCATTGTTGGCAGCAATAACATCAATTGCCAGTGCCATAACCCTGAACTCATGCATTAACTAACGGCCTTTGTGCCAAGACAAAGAAAATGATCATAAACTATGAGAACAATATCATTGATTATACTGCATTGCAGTGCAACGCGCGAAGACCAGCGTTATACGGCAGAGGACTGCAAACGTGACCACCTGAGCAGACCTCACTTCAAGGACATTGGCTATCATTTCTATATTGAGCGTGATGGCAAGGTGGTGGAAGGTCGCCCCATCGAGAAGATTGGTGCCCATTGCCTGCACCACAACAACCACAGTATTGGCATTTGTCTGGAGGGAGGCCTTGACAGCCACGGTGCTCCAGCTGATACCCGTACAGGAGGGCAGGTGATAGCACTGCTCGACCTACTGGCCAAGTTGAAGAACGATTATCCACATGCCTTGATTGTGGCACATCATGAACTGAATCCCGACAAGCCCTGTCCGTGCTTCGATGTCTCGGAATACCGGCAGTTATTTGGATAACAAAAGTATCCCCGCCAATTTGGCGGGGATATCTTTTATGTACCTGAATACAGTGTGATGTGACCTTAATTAAGATTAATCCCCCCTAAAATTGCTGGAGGATTAAAACTATGTGAAAATGATACGGCTATTATTTGAAAGGAACAAACCAGAGAGATTTCATTATGGGGTAAAAAAGCATGGTTTGTGATAAATAAGTGTGAAAATATTGCGAATAATCAGAGTTTATTAATTATGTTTTATAGAAAATGCTTAACTTTGTAAGCCAAACTTAATAAAATTTCCAGATTATTATTAAATATAATTTATATGAGTATCAGTAAAGATGTCATCAAACAATGCCTGATTAATAAGCAGCGCGAGGTGGATGAGGCGGTGATTGTGGACCGTCCTGTAGAATTCGAAGAGAACGGCAACTATGTAATAGTTGGCGTAAGACATGCGGGTAAGTCGTATCTGCTGTATCAGCGCGTGCGTCAGCTGCAGGCTGCCGGGAAGGGGTGGGACGAGATTTTGTTTGTGGACTTTGAGGATGAGCGTTTGGCGGAATTCCAGACAGAAGACTTCAACAGTCTGCTGGAAGTCCATCTAGAACTGTATGGCAAGAAGCCAGTGGTGTTTCTGGACGAGGTGCAAAACATTCCACACTGGGATAAGTTCGTGCGGAGATTGACTGATGCGAAATACAGGGTCTATGTGACGGGTAGCAATGCAAAGATGCTGAGCAAGGAGGTGGCAACTACGCTGGGCGGACGGTTCTTTATCTATGATGCGTATCCATATTCATTCAAAGAGTATTTGGCAGCGAAGCAGGTGAAACTGAGGGAGCATTGGGAGTATGACACGATTCAGAGAAGCGAAGTGAAGCGACATCTGAATGAGTACTTCTATTATGGCGGTCTGCCGGAGATCCTTTCGTTTAAGAACAAACGGGCTATGCTTTCGAGCTTATACCAGAAGATTTACCTGGGTGATATTTGTGCCCGAAACAACATTAAAAACGACAGGGTGCTGAACATCCTGATCAAGAAGATGGCAGAGAGCGTGAAGCAGCCACTTTCATTTAACCGCTTAAGGAATGTGATTGTATCAACGGGATCGGCTCTCAGTGTTCCAACGACGATTGACTATGCGGGATATGCCGCTGACAGTTGGCTGATACTGCCCATGGAGAACGAGGTAGGAAAGTTGACGGAGAAGGAGACTCAGAAGAAGTATTATTTTATTGACAACGGTTTGTTGAACCTGTTTCTGATGAATTCAGAAACATCGCTGCTGGAAAACATGGTGGCAGTAGAACTGTGCAGGCGTTTTGGCAAGGAGAATGTATATTATCTGAATGCTGATAAGGAGATAGACTTCATTGTGCCTGACGAGAGGCTGGCCATACAGGTATCCTACAGCATAAAGGATGAGACCACTTACAACAGGGAGGTATCGCCACTGGTGAAGTATGCCAAGGTGCACGAGGACTGGAAGTGCCTGCTGATTACGTATGATGAGGAGGGCATGGAAGAAGGAATACCCGTGGTGCCAGTGTGGAAGTGGCTGATGGAGATATGATTTCGGAGCTAGTTATGGCAAGCCTTACCCTATGAATTAGTAACCATTAACCATAGAGATAGCAATGGTTAACCATAGGGTTAGGGCACATTAATCTATGACTATTTGTCGCTATGAATTATGCTCAATCTTCTGTTGTTGTTTCTTCTAAGACAGCAGGTGCTTCTTCTTGAACAGCATCCTCAGTAGCAACAGGCGCCTCTTCAACTTTAGCATTAAAATAGTTTTCCAACTCCTGTTCGGCTGAGTTATTCTCATTCATCAGGTCACGGATAATCTTGCCATGTTCCATCAGGGCGATGCGAGAGCAGATATCTACCGTGTGGTTGAGGTTGTGGGAAGAAATGATGACGGTGGCATTGTGCTCATCGTGGTACTTCTTCAGCAGCTGCTTGATAACCAACTGTGAGGTTGGATCGAGGAAGTTGAAAGGCTCGTCCAGAATCAACAGCTGAGGGTGATGGATCATGGCACTGATGATGCCTACCTTCTGCTTGTTGCCGGCAGAATAGTTGCGGATATATTTCTTCTGACCGATGACCTCACCATTCATGAAATGCTCAAAAGGCTTGAGGCGTTCGTCTATCTCTTGCTTGCTCAGTCCATAGACCTTGCCGATGAAATAAAAATACTCTTCGGGGGTGAGGTAGTCAATCAGGAAACCATCGTCGATAAACTCACCTGTTGTCATCTTCCAATCCTCACTTTTACTGACATCGATGCCGTCAATGGTAACATTGCCGTTGTCAGCCTGTAATAAATCCAGTATCAGGCGGAAGAGGGTGGTCTTGCCGGCTCCGTTGTTGCCCACCAAACCTAACATATCGCCTTTTTGAATGACATAGTTGTCGATATCTACGGCTTTTGTCTCGCCAAACTGCTTCAACAAATTCTTTATCTCTATCATAATTTTCAATTCTCAATTTTCAATTCTCAATTGGCTACGCCCAATCCCGTCACGACTCGGCATAGTTCAAGCAAGCTTGACTCTGCCCTCGCTGCTCCGAGAAGTCTCAATTTTCAATTCTCAATTGGCTACGCCCAATCTCGTCACGACTCGGCATAGTTCAAGCAAGCTTGACTCTGCCCTCGCTGCTCCGAGAAGTCTCAATTTTCAATTTTCAATTTTCAATTTTCAATTTTCAATTTTCAATTCTCAATTTTCAATTCTCAATTTTCAATTATTTCTGTCTTGAGTCTCTAAATCCTTCCATATTAATATACCTGCGCTTCATGAAACGCTGATAGACATTCATAATCCACCAGTTGGAGGTAACGACAAACATCAAGCCAATTGATAGGATGATGATGCCCATCCACATTTCACCCACCATGCCTTTCAGTGCCAAGCCAATCGTAACGGGCACACCGAAAGCCACTAACGAGATGATGTTTTGCTTGCCCGTGCCTAAATAGTTACGGTTGGTCATCTTTTCGTTCATGGGGATGGTACGGTTATTATAGACTGCCAACTGGAAATAGCAGCAGAAAACGGCTCCTATGGTGAAGAGCATCCATGCCACGCAGGTCAGGAAAGGCACCTTGCCTGTAAATACGGCTGGCAACATGAACAGCAGTGGGATAAGCATAGCCACTGAATAGATGTAATACTTGGCTCTGAGTAGGGTATAGATGCTTTCCTTACGGCTCATCAGGCCGTCAATATAGTTGCCTTCAAAGCTCATCAGCATACTGAGGAACATCGTTCCGAAAATAACGAAGTTGTAGATAATGAGGAAGTCTTGGAAAGCTCCTTGATATACGTCAGAGAAGCTGATCAGCAGTGAGAACACAATTACCAGGATGGAGATGGATATCAGTTGCTGACGACTTACCTTATTGCGTGTCAGCATCTTCAACTCCAAGCGCATATACTCGCCAATTTCTCCAAAACGGTCGAAGAACTTATACTCGCTGACATGACTTACCTTTGTGTCTGCCACCTTGTTCATCTCGTCATACATCAGTTTGCCTATCAGCCAACGGTTGATGAGGAACAGTACAGCAATTAGCGCAAGTACCCCTAAGAAGATTAGGATATTTGCCCGTATAAAACCTTCGCCTATCTCCAAATGGATTTTATACAAAGGGTCGAAGTCGGCCACAGCCAGTCCGATAATGCTACCCCAGAATGCCAAAGGCAGCAGGAACCACCATATCTTCTCGCCCATAAGCAGTTTGCAAAGCTGGAACCAGTAGTTGTTGGCTACAGCCAAAAGCCATATACCCACACAATAGGTGATGACACCCCAGATGCCATAGAATTTGGTGACGGTGAGGATGGCGAACGGAACGAAGAAGAACAGCCAGTAAAGGTTGAAGCTGCTCAATGCCGACCGAACTAGCAACACATTGATAACGCTGCTGCGCTTGACGGGCAGCAGTATGTAAGGCTTCATCTCTTGGGTGGCGAGCTTCTGGAAACCGAATCGCATCAAGAAGTCTATTCCGAAGAAGATAAACAGTCCTGAGTTGATATAGTGGTAAGGTTCCTTTGCTCCGTCTTCCAGGATAAAGGCAAACAACACACCGAAGAAGATGAGATAGCAAACGTAGAAGGCGGCAGCCAGATAGATAAAGAACTGTGCTATCTGGCTCTGCTCATAGAACGGACTGCGCTTACTGCTCAGCTTATCATGTTTTCTTAATTCAAGAAACAAATTCATTTTCTTAATAAATAATTGATAATTTTCAATTGGCTTCGTAACAATTCTGTCGCGCCTCGGCATAGTTCAAGCAAGCTTGACTCTGCTCTCGCTGCTCCAGAAAGTCTCAATTGGCTTCGCCCAATTCTGTCGCGCCTCGGCATAGTTCAAGCAAGCTTGACTCTGCTCTCGCTGCTCCAGAAAGTCTCAATTCTCAATTCTCAATTTTCAATTTTCAATTCTCAATTGTAGTCAGCACCACCGTTACCTTGTTGCCCTGCTTGATGAGGTCGCTGGCAAAAGCCTTCACATCCTCAGCCGTCACGCCGCTCACGATGTTCAGGTAGTCGGTATTGAAGTCGGTACCATTATAGTAATACTCATCCAAAGCACTGATCCAGTAGCTGTTCTCTTTCTGGTTGTCATTATAGGCCTTTACCATGTAGTCGCGCACCTTTTGCATATGCTCTGGTGTAGGACCCTCAGTCGCCATCTTCTGCACCAGTTCGTCAATCAGTGCGTTCAGCTTGTCCTTCTTCGTGGGGTCAGTCTGGTAAACAATCTGTAACAAGGCTCTTTCATGTGGATATTTATTGAGAGAACCGTTGGAGCTAACGCCATAGGTACCACCCTCTTTCTCGCGTACTTCCTCGGTAAATACCATATCCAGCACTTGGGTCAGGTAATCCATCAACACATTGTTGCGTAAGTCATAGGCCTCTTTGCCTGAGTAAACCATAGCAGTTGTGGCCATAGGTGTCTGCATCTCCTTGCTGTATTCCTTTACACGGGTACCAGGCAGGATGTCCATCTTACGGTCGATAGCTGCTTCTTGACGCTGCTTGTTGGGCAATGCGCCCAGGTACTGGGCAATCAACGGTTTTACCGCATCCATGTCGATGTTGCCAACGAAGTAGAAGGTAAAGTCACTGGCATCGGCAAAACGGTCGGCAAACATGTCCAGACCACGCTGGTAGTTGATTTGGTCAACCATCTCTGGCTGCATCATCACAAGGCGAGGGTGATTGCCATACATCGCGATGCTGATGGTATCGCTGATGGTTGATAACGGGTTGGCTTTTGCATTCTCCAGCTGCGCCTTCAGGCGTGTCTTGTATGACTCGAATGCATCGTTGTCCACGCGAGGAGCCTGGAACCTCAGATATACCAACTGCATCATGGTCTCAAAGTCTTTGGGAGAGCTGTTGCCACCGATGGTCTCACGCTGACCAGTGACTGCGGCACTCATGGATACCTTTTTGCCAGCCAACTGCTTGTTGAGGTCGGTCTGACTGAAATTGCCCAAGCCGCCAATACTACCCAAATCATCCAGAACCTCCACCTCTAATTTGTCCTTGTCCTCAAACTGAGTGGTACCTCCAGGACTGACGGCACGCATGCGAATCTCGTCCTCCTTGAAGTCGGTCTTTTTAAGATATACCTGCACACCGTTGTTCAGTGTCAGTTTGGTAGTGCCAAAGGCACCAGTTTCTTCTTTCACAATCTGACCACCTTGCGGTATTTCGCTTACCAATGGCTCATCAGATACTTTATCTACGTATGCCTCAACATGCAACTGACTCATGCCATTCAGCATGTTTAGCACTTGTTCCTTGGTGGGGCATTGCTCCACAGCATTGTCGGGTACAGCAATAAATACCACACGGTTGTTGTCAGGAATCAATTGCTGTTGCACGAGGGCATTGATGGCTTCTATAGGAATATTGGGCGCTATTTGGTTGATCAGATTGTATTCATTCTCAATTCCAGGTATAGGTTCGCCGTTCAGGAAGTGCTGCACATACTCATTCACGAAATTGGCGTTCTGGGTATTGTTACGCTCCTTATAAGCCGACTCCAGATGTTGCAGGTAGTTGGCACGAGCGCGTTCATATTCTGAAGCGGTGAAGCCAAAGCGCTTCATGCGTTCAATCTCAGTCAGGGCAGCCTGCAAGCCCGTTTCGATGCCATCAGGTTTGGTCATCACTGTTACGCTGAAAGCTTGTTTGGTCTTGCTCAGGAAATAATCGCCATATTCAGGGGTTGCTCCCGTGAATGGAGGGTTAGCCTGTTGCGTCATCTCGTCGAAGCGCTCGTTCAACATCTGGCAGATTATGCTTACCATATAATATTGAAGCATATATGACATGCTCAGCTTTTCTTCGTTGGTAATGGCATCGTGCTTGAAATAAATCTGCACGTTTGGGGTACTTACTTCCTTGTCATTACCTATATATATAATAGGAGCGTCGTTGTCAGCCACTGGGTAATACACACGTTCCGGCTTACCCTCGGCTTTTGGAATCTCATTAAACAGCTTCTTTACCTTTCCCTCCATTTCATCCACATCGATGTCGCCAACGATGATGATGCCTTGCAAATCAGGATGATACCACAGGTTGTAGTAGTCCCGCAAGTCCTGATAAGGGAAGTTGTTGATGACGTCGATGTTGCCGATAGGCATACAGTCGGCATACTTCGAACCGGGATACATGGTTTCCTGTGCATCGGTATAGACACGCAGCAGTCCGCTGTTGCGACTGCGCCATTCTTCCCGAATCACGCCACGCTCCTTGTCAATTTCCTCGTCCTCTAAAAGTACATAGCTGCTCCAGTCATGCAGAATCAACAGGCATGAGTCGAGTACTGCCTGGTTATCAGTAGGTATGTTGCTGATATTATATACTGTTTCATCCACGCTGGTGTATGCGTTCAGGTCATAGCCAAACTTGATGGCATGTGCTTCGCACCAATCTACGATGCCCTTGCCACGTTCGTCACCAGGGAAATTCTTGGTACCGTTGAAAGCCATGTGCTCTAAGAAGTGTGCCAAGCCGCGCTGACGAGGCTCCTCCTGAATGGAGCCCACTTTCTGTGCGATGTAAAACTCCACTCGTTTTTCCGGCTTTTCGTTATGACGAATGTAATAAGTCAGGCCATTGTCCAAATGTCCAATTCTAACTGCCGGATCCACTGGGATGGGAGGCAGTTGCATTGCTTGACCATTGATGGTTGACCATTGAGCATTGACCATTATCAATGCAATCAGCCAAAACAGTTTCTTCATGATTCTTTCCATAATCAGTAGTTTATATTTTTTTATTTTCAATTGGCTTCGCCCAATCTCGTCACGACTCGGCATAGCTGATGCAAGCATCGCTCTGCTCTCGCTGTTCCGAGAAGTTTCAATTGGCTTCGCCCAATCTCGTCACGACTCGGCATAGCTGATGCAAGCATCGCTCTGCTCTCGCTGCTCCGAGAAGTCTCAATTCTCAATTCTCAATTCTCAATTCTCAATTAACTCCATAATAGCATTCATCTTATCTTCCATCGACAAAGTGGCTTCTATCCAGTGTATCTTAACCCCTCGGCGTTCCATGCCTCTGAACCACGTCATCTGTCGCTTGGCAAACTGATGGATGGCTATTTCAAGTTGGCTAAACATCTCGTCATAGGTTATTTTGCCTGTGGCGTATAACGTCAGATATTTGTATTCCAAGCCATAGTAGATCAGGCTTTCGGCAGCAATACCTTCCGCCAGCAGACCCTTCACCTCATCCACCATGCCTTCGTCCAGGCGTTGGCGGAGTCTTTTCGATATCTTCTCCCTGCGCAGCTCACGGTCAATACTTACTCCTATCACTAAAGGGCGATATAATGGTTGGTTGCCTTCGGAGGCTTGTGCCAAACCATGCAGCTTGTAGTAGTCGGCTATCTCTATCGCACGGATGGCCCGCTTGGCAGTATCGGTATCAGTGGTGTTGTGCAAGGTCTTGTAAGTCTTCAGCATCTCTGTCAGTTCTTCCAACGACTTACCTTCCAGTTGTTGGCGCAGTTCCTTGTTCTCAGGCACATCGGCCATCTGATAGCCTCGCAGTACGGATTCAATATACAACCCCGACCCGCCGCACACAATCGGCAACTTGCCTCTGTCGGCAATGTCCTTATATGCTTGCAGGAAATCCTGTTGGTACTGATAGACATTGTACTTGGTACCAGGCTCCACGATGTCAATCAGGTGATAGGGGATATGCCTTCCCTCCACCTCATAGTCGGCCAGGTCCTTGCCTGTTCCCAAGTCCATGCGGCGATACACCTGTCGCGAATCGGCACTGATGATTTCAGTATCCAGCTTTGCAGCCAAATGTGCTGCCAAGGTGGTCTTACCTGTGGCTGTAGGTCCTAATATGGCGATTAAGTCATATTTCTTCATGATGCAAAGATATACATTAATTGATAATTGATAATTGAAAATTGATAATTATATGTGAAAATCCGTTATCTTTGCATCAATTATTATTAATACAAATACTATTTACAATGAAAATTATCAAAAGTTGTTTATTGGCTGTAGCTTTGCTGGCAACCATCCCTATGTGCCTGATAGCGCAAGATGTCACTTTGCCAGAGTATGATGCCGCCCGTGCGTGGACACCCGACAAGAACGAACAGAAAACATTCTCGCTGAGTATTCATCCGAACTATTTCAAGGGATCTACCCGTTTCTGGTATAGTTTCAAGACCAGTCAGGGAGAGAATGTATATGTGGTAGATCCTGCCACACGGACCAAACGTGTGCTGTTCAGTACTGAAGACATTGCCTCTCAGATTTCAGAACAAAGTGAACAGAAATACACTGCTCAACAGTTACCTGTCAAGGACTTGAAACTCAAGGACGATAATGTCACCTTCGAGTTTACCGTTGATAGCGTGAAATACGAATACCAGTACGCACAGCAGAAGCTTACCTGCCTTGGCAAGGAGAAGAAAGAGCGCCCAGGCATGAAGTTTGGCAACGTAAGCCCTGATAAGCAGTGGGTAGTGTATGCCAAGAACTATAACCTTTACATGATGAGTAATGCCGATTACGAGCGCATCCAGCAGCATCCTAAGGATAGCACCATCACCGAAATTCAATTATCCAAAGATGGCATCAAGGACTTTGGCTTCACCATGGAGCGCAAGACGGTGAGTGATGGCAGCGATCCTAAAGTGGATACCTCTCGCCGACAGATGGCCAACGGCTACTGGAGTCCCGACTCCAAGTATTTCGTGAGCATCATCAGCGACCTGCGTAAGATCAAGAATCTCTGGGTTATCAACGTCATGTCAGAACCTCGTCCTACACTGGAAACCTATAAATACCAGATGCCGGGTGAAGAGGGTGCTACCCCGCACATGTATGTGTTTGATATTGCAGCTCGTTCGCAGAAGGAAGTGAGCCTGGGTGATTGGACAGAGCCTGTGGTGCGTATTTTGACAGGCAAGCAAGGTAGTGCTTACAGCTTCGCCCCAAATGAGGTGCGCACATGGGAGAACCACCCCGAATGGTGCTATGTGATGCGCATGAGCCGTGACTTCAAGAAGGTGGATATCTGTACTTATACGTTCGGACAGGATGCCATCGTGCCTGTATTGGAAGAGCGTATGCCGCAGTCTTACCTCGACACGCGTAACCTTATCTCGCTCGACAAGGGCAACCGTTTCATCTGGTGGAGCGAACGCGACGGATGGGGACATCTCTATCTTTACGACAAGGCCGGTAAGCTGATCAACCGCATCACCAAGGGTGCTTGGCATGTGGAGGATATCAAGGGTGTGGATGAGGCCAAGAAAGTGATTTATTTCAGTGCCAATGGACGTGAGCCTGGTGATGCTACGCCATACTACGAACATCTTTATAAGGTGAACTTCGACGGCTCTGGCTTGCAGCTGCTTACTCCCGGCAATTATTTCCATACCTCGTTTATGGACGAGCAACATGCCTATATCGTGGACAACTACTCTCGCGTGGATACTAAACCTGCCATTGACCTGCTTGACAATCAAGGCCGTAAACTAATGACTTTGGAGGAAGCTGATTTTAGTCAACTCTTTGCTGCGGGTTATAAGTTCCCGGAACTGTTCAAGGTTAAGGCTGCTGATGGTATCACCGATTTGTATGGTGTGATGTACAAGCCTTTCGATTTTGACAGCACGATGGTTTATCCTGTCATCGATTATGTGTATCCAGGTCCGCAGACCGAAGGTCCGTATTGGCGATACAACCGTGTCTCTCCACGTACCGACCGACTGGCGCAGGCTGGCTTTATTGTCATCAGCGTTGGTCAGCGAGGCGGCCATCCCAGCCGCTCGAAGTGGTATCACGATTTCGGTTACCAGAATTTGCGCGACTACCCGTTGGCAGACCATAAGGCAGCTATCGAGCAGCTCTGTGCCCAGAATAAGTTCATGGACATTACCAAGGTGGGCATCACTGGTCATAGCGGTGGTGGATTCATGAGCACCGCAGCCATTCTTACCTATCCCGATTTCTTCAAGGTGGCGGTGTCATGCAGTGGCAACCATGACAACAATGTCTATAACCGTAGCTGGAGTGAGAAATATCATGGTGTTACTGAGCGCATCGATGAGAACGGTAAGGTGCATTTCGATATCCATATCCCAGCCAATCAGGAACTGGCAAGCCGTCTAAAAGGCCATCTGCTGCTTATGACAGGAGACATTGATGATAATGTGCATCCTGCGGGTACCATCCGTATGGTCAATGCCCTCATTAAGGCCGGCAAGCGTTTCGATATGCTCATCCTGCCCGAGAAACGTCACCAGTATGAATACTTTAATGAGTATTTCTATTGGAAAATGGTAGATTACTTCAGTGAGCATCTCAAAGGCAAGAGCGAGAAGAGCATCGACATCAAGGACCTCAAATTAGGTAATTGGTGGCGTGGAGCCCAGGAAGATATTTAATAATACAAAAGAGAGACGCCTCATGGTAAGATGAAGCGTCTCTCTTTTTTTATTAATGATTTAATCTCTATCTTGATTGGCGATAGATGTAGTCCATGATGATATCTACTGCATCGTCTTCTTTGAGGTGCTCCATGGAAATGACAAGGTCGTAGTTGCGGGTGTCATAACGAGAGGTGCCACAGAACTTCTGTATATAGTTCTCACGACGCTCATCTACCTGGTTGATTATCTTGATGGCCATGTTGCGGAGCAGTTCCTGACGCATCATGACGCGCTGGATACGCTGTTCCATAGGAGCCTGAATCAAAACGCTCAGGTGGTTAGGATGGTCTTTTAATACAAAGAATGCACTACGGCCAGTGATGACGCATGACTCTTCTTCAGCAATGCCCTTGATAATCTCGGTCTCAGCCTTGAACACTTCCTCGGTAGTGATGATATCTGGCTCTTCACCCGCAGAACTAGAATATGGGGTATTAATCTCTGCAAAAGGCACTACTTTGCGCTGGAACTCAGCCCACCAGCCTTCTTTTTGTCCTTTCAGCTTTTCTATCTCCTCGGTAGTGAGGTGATACTTTGCCTTTAATGCCTTGATAACGGCTTTGTCAAAGAATTTAACGCCCAGCCTTTCAGCCAGTTTCTTACCTACACTACGACCGCCAGAACCTAACTCGCGGTTAATTGTAATGACAAATTTTTCGTTTCTATTCATGGTATTGTACGTTTAATTATAAACAAGTCTTGGTATGTACCTAATTGTACAAAGCCAAAGTTACGACTTAATGAGGGAAAAACCAAATTTTAAAAGAAAAAATATGCATTGTATTCTAAAGATTAGTGATGAGTGCTTTTTTCCTAAATGTGACAAAGTGGCACTCCGTTCTGCCAAATCTGCTTTGTTAAAAGCCCGATAATGTTGTTTGGTAGTTTGGCACAGTTTTGGTACTTTTGTCATCGCAATGTTGAAACTATTAGAATTAACAAATTAAAAATATTAAGAATTATGACAGTAAAACCAATGGCAGACAGAGTTCTGGTATTACCAGAAGCTGCTGAAGAGAAGACTTCTACTGGTCTGTTTATTCCAGACACAGCGAAGGAAAAGCCTGTTAAGGGTGAAGTTGTTGCAGTGGGCAACGGTACAAAAGACGAGGAGATGGTGCTGAAAGTAGGCGACAAGGTGCTCTACGGCAAGTACGCTGGAACTGAGTTGGAAGCAGATGGCACCAAGTATCTGATTATGCGTCAGAGCGATGTGCTGGCAGTAGTTGAATAATTAAACAAAGGAGAAAACTAAAAATGGCAAAAGAAATTAAATTCAATATCGAAGCCCGCGATCAGTTGAAGAAGGGTATTGATACATTGGCTAACGCAGTGAAGGTAACGCTGGGTCCTAAAGGCCGCAATGTAGTGATTGAAAAGAAGTTTGGCGCTCCACAGATTACCAAGGACGGTGTAACCGTGGCTAAGGAAATCGAGTTGGCTGACAATATGCAGAATACTGGCGCTCAGCTGGTGAAGGAAGTTGCAAGCAAGACTGGTGATGCTGCTGGTGATGGTACTACTACTGCTACAGTATTGGCACAGGCTATCGTAGCTGAAGGTCTGAAGAACGTAACTGCAGGTGCAAGTCCTATTGACATCAAACGTGGTATCGATAAGGCTGTGGCTAAGGTGGTTGAGGCTATCCAGAACCAGGCAGAGAAGGTGGGCAGCGACTATGACAAGGTAGAGCAGGTGGCAGCTGTTTCAGCTAACAACGATCCTGAGATTGGCAAGCTGATTGCTGATGCTATGCGCAAGGTTTCTAAGGATGGTGTAATCACCATTGAAGAGGCTAAGGGTACTGACACTGCCATTGGTGTAGTAGAAGGTATGCAGTTCGATCGTGGCTATCTGTCACCTTATTTCGTAACTGACACTGAGAAGATGGAGTGCGTGATGGAGAAACCGCTCATCCTGATCTATGATAAGAAGATTTCTAACCTGAAGGATTTCCTGCCTATCCTGGAACCAGCTGTACAGACTGGCCGTCCTCTGTTGGTAATTGCTGAGGATGTGGATAGCGAGGCACTGGCTATGTTGGTAGTTAACCGTCTGCGCAGCCAGCTGAAGATTTGCGCTGTGAAGGCTCCAGGTTTCGGCGAGCGTCGTAAGGACCTGCTGGAGGATATCGCTATCCTGACCGGTGGCGTAGTTATCAGCGAGGAGAAGGGTCTGACACTTGACAAGACAACTGTTGACATGTTAGGTCAGGCTGAGAAGGTGACCGTTAACAAGGACAATACTACCATTGTAAGCGGCGGTGGTAACTCTGAGGCTATCCAGGCTCGCATTGAGCAGATCAAGATGCAGATGGAGAACACCAAGAGCCAGTATGACCTGGAGAAACTGCAGGAGCGTCTTGCCAAGATGTCAGGTGGCGTGGCAGTTCTGTATGTAGGTGCTGCTTCTGAGGTAGAGATGAAGGAAAAGAAGGACCGTGTGGATGACGCTTTGCGTGCAACCCGTGCTGCTATCGAGGAAGGTATCGTTCCTGGTGGTGGTGTGGCATACATCCGTGCTCAGCAGGCACTGGATGGCTTGAAGGGTGCTAACGATGATGAGACCACAGGTATCGAGATCGTGAAACGTGCCATCGAGGAGCCTCTGCGCCAGATCTGCGCTAACGCAGGCAAGGAAGGTGCTGTGATTGTTCAGAAGGTTCGTGAGGGTAAGGCAGACTTCGGTTACAATGCTCGTACCGACGTGTTCGAGAACCTGCATGCTGCAGGTGTGGTTGACCCTGCTAAGGTAACCCGCGTAGCGCTGGAGAACGCTGCTTCTATCGCAGGTATGTTCCTGACAACCGAGTGCGTGATCAGCGAGAAGAAGGAAGACCTGCCTCCAATGCCAGTTCCTGGCATGGGCGGTGGCATGGGTGGCGGCATGATGTAATTCATCGCTATGCCATAATATATTATAAGGAGACGGAACTTTTGGTTCCGTCTCTTTTTTTACACAATAAAAGCTGCGATTCCTCGCAGCTTTTATATTTTTCAATAGTTGCTCCCTTGTTTAGGGGAGCTGTCACGAAGTGACTGAGGGGTCTTTTTGCTCCCTTGTTTAGGGGAGCTGTCACGAAGTGACTGAGGGGCCTTTTTGCTCCCTTGTTTAGGGGAGCTGTCACGAAGTGACTGAGGGGTCTTTTTGCTCCCTTGTTTAGGGGAGCTGTCACGAAGTGACTGAGGGGCCTTTTTGCTCCCTTGTTTAGGGGAGCTGTCACGAA
>Ga0256404_1000438_pt1 | contig 109054 bp, 91 predicted proteins | sample RumenRJG_01DNA_FD_185990 | JGI IMG/M metagenome (GOLD analysis project Ga0256404, IMG submission 185990) | Bovine rumen microbial communities from Lethbridge, Alberta, Canada - RJG_01 | ecosystem: Host-associated > Mammals > Digestive system > Stomach > Rumen | place: Canada: Alberta...
GTCTTTGCAGGAAATTATTTCTTTCAGTTTTTCTGGTAAAGTTCCGTTTGTGTCTAATTTTATTTTGTAGCCAAAAGATTTTGCTTCTGAGATTATTTCCTTTAGATGAGGATTCAGCAACGCTTCGCCGCCGGTCAATACAAACCCCGAAAGCACATTTTTTCGTTTTTGAAGATGCGCATAAAGTTCTGAAAGTGAAACTCTGTCTTGTGGGGGAATAATTCCTTTTGCAAGTTCGTGGTTGTAGCAGTACGGACATTTTAAATTGCATCCGGGCAGAAAAAATGTACAGGCGACGCGCCCTGGAAAATCCACGAGAGTCGTTTTTATAAGAATTCCCTGGGGCTCATCATTTTGTGAGAACATATTTTATGCGCCTAAAGGAATTTTTGCGATGATTTCCTCGAGTTCCTCAACGTTGTGGCCGCGGGCTGTTTCGTTTCCGTTTTTGTCATAGAAAATTACTGTAGGTGCGGCAAAAACACCTTTTTCCGCTGCTTCTGCAAGTCCTGTCGCTGAATCAACATCAACTGATTTTCCGGACAACTTTATTCCGTTCATGAATTTTTTTACAGGCGGACAGTTCGGGCAGGTTTTTCTTGTGTATATTTCGTAGTAGCTATTTTTTTTCTGCAGGATTCTTGAGAAATCGTTTTTTTTGTCTTGGTTTTCAGGTTTTTGTGAAAAATCTTGTTTTGATGTATTTTCGTGCGCGTTTTGCTTTTTTTGCCTGCTGTTTTCTGGATTTTCAAGGGAAAACATTTTTCTGTGTTCAAATTCGTCGCGTTTTCCTTTGTTCCAGTTCCGTACGGCGCGGTAGTAACCTACGATTCTTGAGTAAACTTCTGTTTCTGTTCCGTGGATATTCTCCAGCTCGGATTTTGTCTCTTCAATCTCGTTTTCAATTTCTTCAAGTGTACGCATGAGTTCCTCCCGAAAAAGCAGATTTCGCTTTTTGTTCCCAGAATTGAATTTAGCAATCAACAGTTTTGGTGTCAATGAATTTTCAGGCTGAATTCACGAGTTTTTCAAGAGTGCCTGTTTTTCTTTTTCAAGTGCGGCAAGTTTTTCCTGAAGTTTTTTCTGTTTTTCAGACTTGCATTTTGGACATTCAAAGTGAGTTCCGCTCAAATATCCATGGATAGGGCAGACTGAATAAACCGGAGAAATCGTGATGTATGGAATCTTGTAGTTTGTAAAAATTGCTTTTACAAGATTTGCGGTGCTTTTCCAGTCTTTAATCTGTTCTCCTACAAAAGTGTGGAAAACAGTTCCTCCCGTATATTTTGTCTGAAGGCTTTCCTGATGGTCGAGCGCTTCAAAAATGTCCGAGGTGAAATCAATTGGAAGCTGGGTTGAATTTGTGTAGAACGGTTCCTTTTCGCCGCTGGTGATTATGTCCGGATATTGTTCCCTGTCATGTTTTGCGAGCCGGTAAGAAGTGCTTTCTGCAGGAGTTGCCTCAAGGTTAAAAAGTTCCCCGGTCTCTTCCTGGTAATTTTGAAGACGGTTTCTCATGTGGTCAAGAATTTCTTCCGCAAATTTTTTGCCTTTTTCATCCGCAATGTTTACGTTCAGGAAATTAAGGCAACATTCATTCATTCCGCAAAGCCCGATTGTATTGAAATGATTATCCAGCGTCTTTAGATAGCGTTTTGTGTACGGAAAAAGTCCGCCGTCGTATAATTTCTGGATGACTTTTCGTTTTATGCACAGGGATTCCTTTGCAAGATCCATAAGATGGTCGAGCCGTGCGTAGAATTCGTCTTTTGATTTAGAAAGATACCCGATTTGCGGAAGATTGATTGTGACAACTCCGAGCGAGCCTGTGAATTCATCTGAGCCAAAAAGCCCTCCGCCGCGTTTTCTGAGTTCCCGTTTGTCTAGGCGTAGCCGGCAGCACATTGAACGCACATCATTCGGGTTCAGATCTGAATTTATAAAATTCTGAAAGTACGGTGTTCCGTATTGGCCGGTCATTTCAAAAAGCATTTTTGCGTTTTCGGAATTCCAGTCGAAATCTTTCGTTATGTTGTATGTCGGAATAGGATAGCCGAATCCACGTCCGTCTGCGTCGCCTTCTTTCATTATTTCAAGGAAGTGGCGGTTTATCATATCCATTTCTTTTTGACATTCTCCGTAAGTGAAGTCCTGTTCTTTTCCGCCGACAATCGCTTTCTTGTTCTTTAAGTCTTCCGGACAAGTCCAGTCAAGCGTTATGTTTGTGAAAGGTGCTTGAGAACCCCATCGGCTTGGCACATTGATTCCAAAAATGAATGACTGGATGCACTGGTGAACCTGTTTTTCTGTCAGGTTGTCTTTTTTTACAAACGGCGCAAGATATGTGTCAAAAGAACTGAAAGCCTGCGCTCCTGCCCATTCGTTCTGAAGAACTCCTAGAAAATTCACCATCTGGTTTACAAGCGTTGAAAGGTGGGAAGCCGGTTTTGAGGAATTTTTGTCCGGAACACCGCCAAGTCCTTCCTGGATAAGCTGCCGCAAAGACCAGCCTGCGCAATATCCGCTGAACATTGAAAGGTCATGTATGTGAAAAGCCGCATGTTTGTGTGCGTCTGCGATTTCTTTTGTGTATATGTTGTTTAGCCAGTAATTTGCGGTGATTGTTCCTGAATTGTGCAGAATAAGTCCGCCTAACGAAAAATTGACATTCGCATTCTCGTGGACACGCCAGTCGCTTTTTGCAAGATAACCGTCCATTGTGCGGTTTATGTCAAGCATAAGACTGTGTGTATCGCGCATTGCTTCGTGCCTAGCCCGGTAGATTATGTATGCTTTTGCGACTTCTACTTCTTTGTTTTCAATAAGTACAGATTCAACTATATCCTGAATTTCTTCAATTGCAGGAATTGAATGGGCACGGTTTCCGGCCATCTGAAGGCGGATTCTTTCTTCAACAAGATCTGTAAGGGCGGATGCTTTTTCCGGGGAAAAATGTCCTTCTACTGCTTGTATGGCTTTGTCGATTGCGTTCTCGATTTTTTTACGGTCGTATTTCGCGATTTCGCCTGAACGTTTTACAACTGATTTTATGACGTTTCGGGTTTCTTCATCTGAGGCTGAGCCTAAGAATGCCCGCCATTCTGGAAAAACTGACTGTTCGCTCATTTTTTGTTTCCCTCCACCGATTTTATTTCGTTTATGAATTCTTCAAGGCTTTCAAAATGCTTGTAGGCGGAGGCAAACCGGATGTACGCGACTTTATCAATTTCGTAAAGCCGGCGCAGGACAATTTCTCCTATTTTTTGCGTTGAGATTTCGCGGGTTGTGCGTGCGCTCATGATAGCTTCGTCTTCAATCTCAAGAACGATATTTTCGATTGTTCCTGTTGCAACGGAGCGTTTTTCAAAAGAACGTTCAATTCCCTTTTCAAGTTTTGCACGCTCGAATGGTTGCCGGCTTCCATCCTTCTTTATCACCATAAAAGGTTTTTCTTCAATTTTTTCGTAAGAAGTAAAACGGTAGCCGCAGGAAATGCATTCTCTTCTTCTTCTGATGCTTTCTCCGTTTGCCATTGTTCGAGATTCTACAACTTTATCATCAATACTTCCGCAGTATGGGCAACGCATTTTATTTTCCTTTTGAATATATTTTGTCAGATTTTTTTATCTTTTTTGTTTTTTTGAACAATTTCCGTTCGGATTTTACAATCAGACTTTTATCTTTTGTAACATAAGATTTGCACATTGAAAAAATGATTGTTAAAAACGCAAGAACCGGAAGCCAGTTTCCAAATCTTTGATAAATCGTGGTTTGCTTTTTATAGACTGGAATCTGTACAAATTCCGCGTGTTCCTTAAATAGCGGCATGTCCATTACAATTTTTCCGGCTGGATTTATTACAACAGAATAGCCGGCGTTTGTTGAGCGCGCCAAAGTTGTTCTTTGCTCAATTGCCCTGAAATAAGAAATCACAAAATGCTGGTATTCTGCGGATTTTTTCTTTGACCAGGAATCGTCTGTTATATTCATGAAAAATTCCGAGCCATATTTTACCAGCGGCCGGCATACATCAGGAAAAGCGTCGTCGTAGCAAATAGGCGCACTGAATGTCACAAAAGGCTTTTTTTCCTTGATTGAATCTGAATAGCTTTCTTTTAGCGAGATTACATTTGAAATCTCAGGGATTTTTTCATCCGGAAAACTGCACGGAATGCAGAACATTGTGTATTTGTCTCCGGCTGACCAGCCGGCTGAAATTCCTATGGCTTTTTTAAAGAATTCTGCGACAACTTTTATGTCAGAGAACGGAACTGCCTCTGCAAGCGGTACAAGGTGATTTTTTGGATATGCGCCACGGAAATTTCCTTCTGAATCAAAAAGAAGTGCACCGTTAAAATGTTTTGTGCCGTATTCCGGGGCGTAGGAGCCACCGAGCAAAAACGGAATTCCTGTTTCCTTTATGAACGGAATCAGAGGTTTTTCAGTAGGGTAATAGCTATAGTGGCTTGCAGAGCGTGGAAACCTGTATTTCAGGCAACCTTCGCTCCATACAATAAGATCAACAGAAGTTCCAGCCGATTTTGCTTCTTCCAGTTTTTCCTGGGTTAGCCGTTCAGATGCAAGAATCGTTGAGTCATCAGAAGAAAGTGTCCATGGATCTGCGTTTTGCTGAACCATTATTGTGTTTACAATTTTTTCAGGAAGTCTTGTCTTTGTATATTGAACAATTCCGTACAAGAATGAAGCGCAGAAAAGTGCCGCCAAAGTTATTGCCGTGCATGAAAATCCAAAGAACGAACGCCTTTTTGATTCCTCTGTTGTCCTTGAAAAATACAGAAGGAATCCTTCTCCAACAAGTGCCGAGAAATATGCCATAAGAAAACTTATACCGTAAACACCTGTTATGTCCGCAATCTGAGTAAAAATCTTAAAATGATAAGTTGTCTGGTAAAGCGTTCCCCATGGATAGGCAAGAAATCCTGTGGATTTCACCCATTCGTATGTGACATAGCAGAGCGCAAACCAGAGGATTTTCAGAGATGTGAAAGAAATTTTGTTTTCAATAAAATAAGATTTTCTGTTTTCAGGTCCGCCGGTTATATAAAAAGGAATATAGAAAAAAAGTCCGCAGATTCCGCCGACAACCGCAGTTCCAATTGCGGAGGCTCCAAGCGTAAGCGCGGCAAAATCCTTGAAGTAAGCGAGCCAGTAGCTTGACATAAGATGTGTCAGCCCTGTGTGCAGAGCCATGAAAATAAAAGTGTCTTTATAAGATTTTGAATTTGCAAAAACCAGATACAGCGGAACAAGCGCGAGGAATCCAAGGACAGGCGAGCCAAAAAGATAAATTTCGTTTGGAATTCCAAGAGAAAGCATTGCGGCTGACAAAAAAATACAAAAAACTTGTAAAATACGACTCATTGATTTAATATTAACAGTATACAAATAAAAAAACAATAATTAAAATGAAGGTAAGATATCAGCTTATATGAAACTATTGAATAAGGCACATTTTTCAGAATACGGCGTGAATCCAGATGTTGTTGCGACTGCTCCTGGACGTTTTCATCTTATTGGTGAAAATACATGGTTCTTTAAGGACAAGACTTTGTCTATGGCGGTGGCTCTTCCGGTTTATGTCGGCATTTCCAGACGGGAAGATTCTTCTGCGCATTTTTATTTTGCCCAGCTTAATGACAGGAAAAAATCTTCAGTAACATCATTGAAATATAAAAAGGAAGACCGGTGGGCAAACGCTCTAAAGGCGGTTATCTACGGATTTTCTTCCGGCGGATATGAGCTTGGCGGAATGGATATAACTGTCTACAGCGAGATTCTTCCGTCCGCAGGATTTGGAATTACCACAGCAATAAAAGTTGCCGCCGCAAAAGCTATCTGGGAACTTTTCAGCCTTAACTGCGATGATGTCAAGTTGATTCAGGTTATCGAGCGCGCCAACAAAATTTTCCTTCAGCAGGTTAATCACAACGCGGACAATTTCTCTGCTCTCTTTGCGAAAAAAGGAAATTTCATTGTAACAAATTACTCAAAGAATTCATGGGATTTAATTCCGTTTGATTTCAGCGACAAGCATATATTTCTTGTGGACGCAAAAGTTCCCCGCTATGAGCTTTGGAACCGTGAAAATCTTTATGAGCCTCAGAATGCGCTTGTCCTTGGAGATCTCCGCGAGACAAAACCGAATGTTTATGGTGGCTGGCAATATATAAACAATGTCACAGACATAAACGAGGAGCTTTCTGTTGTGGGAGAGGATACAAAGCGCAAGCTCCTTTGTGTAATGCGCGAGCATCAGGATGTTCTGGATGCAATCAATGCCTGTCAAAAAAATGATTTTATGCATTTTGCGCGGGCTGTGAACCATAGCCATGAAAGTCTTAGGGATTACTTCAATCTTTCGTGTCCTGAAATCGACTGGATTTTAAAGCGGGTGAATGAGCTGGAGCCTAAGCTGGAGTTTATCAGAAATCCTGTTACTTGCGGTCGCCTTACCGGAAAAGGTTTCGGACGTTGTCTTTATGCGTTTATCCGGGAGCAGGATATTGAGCCTTTTAAACAGAAGCTTGCCGAATACGAGCGGATTTTTGGATTCAAGCCAGACTGTTACGAGGTTCATTCCAGCGACGGTGCAAAGGTTTTAAAAGATTAATATGACATTTCTTCTTACAAATGATGATGGATTCGGGGCGGAAGGTCTTGAAGTTCTAAAAAAAAGACTATTGAAGGATGATCATACAGTTTATGTAATGGCTCCTTCAGGAAACCGTTCGGCTGTTTCACATGGAATGACATTCAGTTCCTTGAATTTTAAGAAAATTTCTGAAAATGAATGGACTTGCTCTGGAAAACCTGTTGATTGTGTTGTTACTGCGATAAGCAGCAGTATTTTTCCAAAAAAAATTGACGCGGTTATTTCTGGAATAAATGCCGGAGCAAATATCGGAACGGATGTTGTTTATTCTGGAACTTGTGCGGCGGCGCGTCAGGCTGTGATGATGGGAGTACCCGGAGTTGCGCTGAGCGTTCAGCCGGTTGGGGAAGGACATTATCTTGTTTCGGGAACAGCGGATGAAAATCTCTTTATTTATGAGCCAATGGCAGATTTTGCCGCAAAAAATATAAAGACTCTTGTGGAGCTTTGCAGGGTAAACATTCCGTGTGCATTTGTAAGTGTGAATGCGCTTGCTCTTCCTGAATATAATGGTGTTGAATTTTGTCCGTTCCTTTCCCACAGGGCTTATAAGGATGTTGTTGAAATCAAGGAAAAAGATAAAGACAGCGAAAAAGATAAAGACAGCGAAAAAGATTCGTTTGAATCAGTTTTTTACGGAGAAGTTCCGGTTTCAACTTATGTAGATGGAAACGATTTTCATGCTGTTGTAAACGGAAAAGTCGCGGTTTCCCTGATAAATGCGGAACCTTCAGCTTGTGCTGTGGACGGTATTAAATTTTCGTTATAGAATAGAAAGAACTCTAACATTTCTCAAGTCAAGGTGGTGGGGACTATGAGCGATACAAATATTTTGTCTCAGGGAATAGATTTATACAATCAGAAAAAATATTCTGATGCTCTGGCGTTTTTTCTGGCTCTTCCAGAGGATTCCGGTTTGGATTCCCAGGAGATTGCTTATTATCTTGGCTTGACTTATGCAAAATTAAAAAGATATGAAGATGCTTTGCTTTATCTGGAGCAGGTTGTTACAGGCGGCGAGCAGATTGAACGTGTGCTTCAGTGCCGTTTTATCCTTGCGGTGATATATACAAAATCAAAACGGAAAAGGCTTGCATCTTTTGAACTGAACAAACTGCTTGAAAGCGGATATAAACCGGCTTCAGTCTATGCTTCTATGGCTTTTATTGCCTGGGAACAGCAGGAAATTGACATTGCGCTTTCTTATTATGAAAAATCGCTTGAGATTGACGAAAATAATGTGACTTCGCTGAATGGATTGGGCTATGTTCTTGCCACTGAAAACCGTGATTTGACAAAAGCTCTCTCTTGCTGTAAAAAAGCTGTTCAAAATTCCCCTGATTCTGCCGCTTGCCTGGATTCTCTTGGATATGTCTATTTTAAGCTTGGACTTTTGAAGGATGCGAAAAAATATCTTGAGATGGCAGAGCAGATTGATAAAGAAAACGAAATAATTGCGGAACATATCCGCGAAGTTCAGCTGGCAGGAGCGTAGAATGAAAAAAAACAAAAGAATTGCCGTTGCCTGTGTGCTTTCTGTATTTTCATTTTTTTCCGCATATTCCCAGACTTCAACAGCGGGAGTTTATAATGGCGAGGTTCGGACTGCGGAAGAAGGTTTTGCCGCCCAGGAATTTCGCCGCGGAGTTCAGTCATATTACCGCGGTACATTCAATGATGCGGTTATGCAGTTTGAAAAAGCATTGAATTATATGCCGGATGATTCGCTGATTCTGGAATGGCTTGGAAAGTCGTATTATCATTCAGGATTTGAGGGAACTGCAGTTCAAAGCTGGAGAAAAGCTAGTCAGAACGGATACGGCGGACTTCTTTTAAAAAATAAGATAGAAATTGTGCAGGAACGTCGTGTTTCTTCCTTGCAGTCTGATATAAATTCAAAATATACAGAAGCGGGCTCGTTTTCAGGTTTTTACGGACAGAATCTGATTTTTAGCGGTCCGGTTTCAGTTCTTCCGAATAATGATGGAACTGTCTGGGTTTTGGCTTATGGTTCGAATGAGCTTATAAAACTTAATATCAATGGAACTGTTGTTGCAAGAGTTACGGGGCCGCTGAACGGTTTTGACCGTCCGATGGATTTGATTCGGCTTGAGGATGGAAATCTTCTTGTTACAGAAAGTGCTGGAAATCGGCTTTGCGTTTTGGACAAAAAAGGAAAATTTATAAAATACATAGGAAAAAAAGGTCGTGCTGTTGGAAATCTTGTTGGACCTCAGTATGCGGCAGAAGATTCCAGACAGAATGTTTATGTTTCTGATTACGGAAACCGCCGGATTTCAGTTTTTGACAAAGATGGAAATGGAATTTTTTATTTTGGAAATGCGCAGAATGATTTTCCGGGGCTAAAAGGACCTACAGGAATTGCTGTTATTGGTGAAAATATTTTTATTGCAGATAATATTTCCGGTGGAATTTATGAATTTGATTTAGCTGGAAATTTCAGGCAGATTCTAGTTCCTGAAAAAACTTTTGAGCATCCTGAATCTATGCGCGTCTGGGGAGATTATCTGGTTGTCTGCGATTCAAATAAAGTTTTTTCAATTGATTCAACGTCCGGTTCTGTTTTTGAAAATGTGAATGCGGGAAATGCTCCGGCAAGACTTACCTGTGCAGTTCCAGATGTGAATGGAAATGTGATTGTCTCTGATGTGATTTCAAATGAAGTTTATGTCATGTCAAAAATGCAGGAACTTGTGGGCGGACTTTTTGTTCAGATTGAAAAAGTTAATGCCTCGAAATTTCCTGAAGTCTATATCGATGTCCGGGTTGAAAACCGTAATAGAGCTGAGGTTGTAGGGCTTGGTGAAAATAATTTTTATATAACAGAGCAGAAACGCCCGGTAAACAAGCTGAAATTTGTAGGCTCATCTTCTTATTCAGATTTTGCTGACATTACTTTGCTGATTGACCGCAGCTCATATTCTTCCAGATTCAGCGAGCAGATAAATTCCGCAGTGCGTGAAATTGCCGCGTCCATGAAAAATCGAGGAACATTAAAAATTGTTTCTGCCTCAAAAATTCCGGCTCTTGAATATTCCGGACAGCCGAACGGTGCTTTGGAATTTGATGTTTCATCGCTTAAAAATCCGGTTTCAGATGAAATTCCGCTTGATTTGGCACTTAGGCTTTGCGCAAACGATCTTGTGAATGCGGAAAGAAAGCGCGCGATTATAATTATTTCTGCCGGAAAAGTTTCTTTGAATGCTTTTGAAAAATATAGCCTTTCAGAAACAGCGGCATATCTGAACAATAATCATATTTCGGTTGCTTCTGTGCTTTTGACTCAAAATGCCTGTGATGAGGAATTGAATTTTATCGTTTCAAATACGCCTGGAAAAGAATATTATATTTTCAGACTAGAAGGACTTGCTGAAATCGTTCCAGAACTTATTGAGCTTCCGAGCGGATTGTACACTTTTTCATACACATCGGTTCTTTCCACAAATTTTGGCGAAAAATATCTTCCTGTTGAAGTTGAGGCGTATCTTTTGAACAGAAGCGGACGTGATGAATGCGGTTATTTTGCTCCGCTCCAATAAATTGAAAAATTATTTATCGGGTAAAACTAAAAACTGATTTTTCCTCCAGCTGTTCCAGAAACTGTAATTGCTGTGATTTCTTTTTTTACGTTCAGATAAAAATTGAATCCGCAGTTGAAATCAAAATATTTTGAAATTTCTGCAGAAATTTTGTGCGAAAAATCGTATGTTTGCGCTAAAAAATCCTCATCATTATCATAGTTTAATGAAAAATCCATGCTGTCAGTTCGGAAAAGCTTCTGTTTTTTCAGTTTTTCCGGATTTTTTTTATCCGCGAGCTTTATAATTTCAGATAAAAGATTTTTTTGAACGCGTCTTTTGTACTGTGCGCTTCCTGTAATTTTCCATGCGGAATCCGGTGAGATTTCTGTTTCAAATCCGGTTCTTAAAACATCTGTTTCATTTATAAAATATCCGGCTTGAACATAAAAATTCAGGTTCCACAAAGTGTCGGCAGGAGAATTTTCAGGAATTTTCACTGTTCCAGAAAGTGAAATCGCATATTCATCAGTCTTGTACCATTTGAAAATCCTGTTTTTGCTTTGGAATCCAAAAATATTTATCGGTGTGTTCAAAATTGACGCTTTTAAAACGTAAAATCCGCTAAAATCAGAAGAAGCCGAGATTCTTCGTTCTGAAGAAAAATCAAAAACTGCCGGAATGAAAAAATCTTTTGTGTCTGCAAAAAGCGGGCGTTTCCAGTTCAGACTGTATTTTCCGCTGTAAAAAATATTTTCCGCATTAGATTTTGAAACTTGCTCAAAAACTGAATCTGAAAAGTTTGAATCAAAAAAATCTTGAAAAGGTGTGGCAAAAAAATACCAGCTGCTGTTTTTTATTGAATCAAAAAGTTCCTCAAAATCATTTCTGTAATTTCCGCCGGCATTTGTATTTTGCGTTTTGCTTCCGTTTTTTGAATATTTAAGCGTGAAATTTGTGTTTTTTACACTGAACGGAATTATAAAATCAAAATTTTGGCTGCTTGTGTATTTTGCGGAATTTGTGTTCGAGTATTTTTCGTCTGCCAAAAAAATTATTTCCGGCGAAAGATTTAAAAACCCAAAACTTGAAGAAATTTTTGTCTTTACATTGCGCTTTGTGGCTTCTTCTGAACCAAAATCGAATGAAAAAATTGTGGAATCGGCATAATTTTCTGCGTAGTTTTTCGCATTGATTTTGTCAATTTTTTCCTGCGTTGAAGGAATTTTTTGTGCAGCGGAAATTTCTGTCTTTAAATTTGCGTTCCATTTTTCCTTTTTTATGTTGAATAAAATATCGGATTCCATTTTTCCAGAAAAATTCCATCTGTTTTTTTGACTTTCGGTTTTTATGTCTGCGGATAAAGGAATTCTTATGTTTTTCAAGTCTAGGGAAGCGGCTGATGATTTTTCGGTTGAAGAATCTGTCTTGTTGAAAATAAACGAATCATTCGCGCTAAGAATTTTTAGCAATGGTTTTGTGGTTTTTACAGAATGACCTGCAGAAAGCAGAAGATTTTCTTCCTGCGATGAAAAGGCCGCATCCGCTGAAAATTTTACAGTTGCAAGCGTTATTTCCGCGGAAGAAATCGAATGTACGAATCCGTTTTTTTCAAAATCGCTTTCTTCTGGAACCGAAGCGCCACATTCTAGTTCTGTTGAAAAAAAAGCGTCCTGTACAAGCGGAAAATTTTTTGCACTGACTAAAATTCCTTCTTTTTTTGCCTGAAATTTTGAGATATTCTGAAAATCAAAATTCGCCGAGGCTTTTTCCATAAAAAGTTCGTCAACAAAAAAATCATCTTTTAGGTTCGTTGGGATGAATTCAATTTTTAGGCGTGTAGGCATTTGATTGCGCCTTATGGAAATAGCAAAATTTTCGGAAGGAAGTTCCTCGTTATCGATTTTTACGGATTTTTCAAGCAGATTTATTTCGAGCGAATGCCAATTTCCATCAGTTTTGTTAAAAGTTTTTAGCGCTTCTTCATAGAACTTTAAATTTACAGCTTCAGTTCCATTTTCAGAAAGACTTGCAGAATCTTTGTCCAAAATGAGATTAAATTCTTGGAAATTCGCATTTTTGTAGTAAAATTTTAAATATTTATAGGAAGAAATGTCAGTTTCGTTTAAGAATTTTCCCAAAATGATATTTTTTTCGTCATCTTCGGTTGGTGAATCAAAATTCCATGAAATTTTTTGCGCAAAATTATCATCGGTATTGAATGTTTTTTTTAAAGGAATTGAATTATCTTTTATCTGCTCTGCTTTTGCGTTGGCTTTTTCAGATGCGTAAATGGAAATTCCCTCTGGAACAGTTTCATAAGGACCTGCAAAAATGATTCCGTGTAAAAGTTCCTGCGTTTTAGAATTTGATTTTACGATAAGCCGCGCGTCGTGATAAAACGAAAGATAACTTTTGTCGTAGTCGGTAAGCTGAATTTCTACGGTCTGCCAGCCATTCGTCTTGTTTTTCTGCAAATTTGTTGAGCTGGAAAAAATTTCCCGGTCGATATTCAGTTTCCATGTTGGAATTCGTTCTGATTCTTCCGCGTCTGGATTTTCGTCTGCCTGAACACCAAGCTGAATGTAGACATCCAGCGATTCTGGAAGTTGCTCTGAAAGCTGCAATGCAATCCTAAAAACTGAAGATGAAGGCAAAATGTAGCCGCCTGAAAGTTTTATGTTGCATGCGGCCCAGGCATTTTCCAGAGAAAGATTTGAATTTTCTTCCGCGGCAGGAAAATTCCATTCAAGAGGAATTTTATATCCTGAAATATAAGAATCTTTTGCGCCATTTTTGCAAACGCCCTGAACCGTAAAATTTTGTGCCGAATCAAGTTTTTCTGGTGTTTCATTTGAGTCCGGCCGTGGATTCAGCACAGGAATCTGGTTGTTTTCAAGCTCGAAGCCGGAGTTTTTTTCAAGATAACAAGTTTCGGACTGCGCATTTTCAAATCCATCAATTCGATACTTGTCTGTAACATCAAGTTTTTCATAAATTGCTGCGGCGGCTGTTGAAAATTTTATATTTTTTGCCGAATAATCGATTCCTGTTGAAAAAGCTGCGTAACCGCCGGCATTTCTGTTGTATTCTGAATATTCTGCGAACGGAGAAACTGTCCAGTTTGCCGCCATTGAAACATCTGCAGAAAAATTCGGACTGAAAAAATATTTGAATGCGGCTTGACTTGCAACTGCACCGGATTTTGCGTTTCCCGAAGTTTCATTCCAAGTGATATAAATTTTATCCATGTCCGATACAGAAGAATTCAGTTTTACAGTTCCAGATTCAGAATCGTATTCCGCGCCGGAAATTAAAATTCCATTTTTGTAGACTTTTACCGAATTTGATTCTGCGTTTGTTCCAATGTTGTATGTTGAAACTGGATTGTATTTTTGGACGATGATTTTTAAATCGGAATCAACTGCTGTGTTCAGATATGTTTTGGGAATTTTTTTTGCAAGCGGAAATCTGTTTTGCGCGCTGAATTCTTGTTCAGAATTTTCGTCTGTGTAGATTTTTGCAAAAGTGTGCTTTGCATTAACAAAAGTTGAAGAGATAAAATTTTCAAAATCATCTGTTATTTCAATCAGGAAATCTTCTGATTTGTTTTCTGAATAAATGCTTCCGATTTTTACGGTTGCCGAGCTGGAAAGTCCCAGGTCGTAATAATTTGCGCATAAAAATGGAGAAAAAGCGGATGTTTCCTGCAAAATGAGCGCTTCGGAATTTTCAATTTTTGTAGTGAGCGGATTTGTATATTTTTCAAGATTTATTTTTTCACCAAAAACCTGCTGAATTTCCTTTAAAAAAGAAATATTTTCGCCGCCCGTGGAGTCGTTGTATTCGCCAAGAAAAGAATTTATGTTTTTTTTGTAAAATGTAACAAGAATTGCAGGACGTTTTCCGTTTTTTTTTGTTATTCCTGCGTCATTCGAGATTATCAGTTGCCTTTTTGAAACAATTGTAAGAAATTCATCCTGTGAAAGTTTTTTGAATTTCCTTTTTTTTTCATCTTGATAGCTTCCAGTAGAATTTTCAACAAAAATTTCCTTTATATTTTGAATCAGTTCTTCTGGCAGAGCAAAAAATTGTCCCGTCATGAAATTTGAAAGTTCAATGAAATCTGTTGTAACGCTGTTTTTGCCATAAAAAGTTGCATCGTGCTGTTCTGTCATGTCATAGCGAAGCGCAAAATCAGCAACCCATTTTTTTGAAGATGGCGACTCAAAATGCGCGAGAATTCCTGGCGCCTGATTTTCACCGCCACCGATGCTTCTTTTAAAAAGGCTCATTGAGTAAAAATCTGGAAAAATTATATTCCGGTTTGAGATTTTAAATTCTTTCAGCGGATTTTTATTTTTTCCATAGAAACCGGCTGAAATTGTGTTTTTTGTAAATTCATCCGCAAAATTTGTCTTAAAATACCACTGTTCGTTCAGCATAAAAATAAGAGAAAGATCAACCTGCTGCTTAAAAATAAAATTCGGCGTTGAATTGTTGAATCCGTTTCTTGAACTGTAAGTGGCGTTCAGTTGACCTTCCATTTCTCCTGTCCACCAGCCATCAGCAAGAAAAACAATCTCATTGTCATGGATATTAAAATTAAAAAGCGAAGCCGGCGAATCTTCTGGAACAGGAAGCATAATGGAAGGGGAATTTATTGAGCCCGCGCTTTCCGACTCGTTCCTGAAAATATATTCTTCTTCCGCGCTTGCGTTATTTTTTGAAAATACGAAAAACGCTGTAAAAATCAGCGGAATTATTTTAAGTTTGTTTTTTAATGTCCTCGCTTTTTGAATTTTTATTTCAGGATGTTTTGAGGAAAGTTTCAGGATTGCATTTTCAACAGCCTGCTTTTTCTTTTCGCCAAAATCGAAAAGAACCTCCTGAACCGGCGCATCTTTTCCCTGAATATTTTCAAGTCCCGCGCCTAAAAGCCGGATTCCTCTGCCGTTCTCATATTTTTTTTCAAAAATTGATTTTAGTTTTTCAAAGAGATCATCGGTTGAAGTTATATACTCGCTAAAAGTCTGTTGGACTGTAAATGTTGAAAAATCATCGTAGCGGATTTTTAGAAAAACAGTTCTGCTGAATGATTCCTCCCGTAAAATTCTAAACATTATGCTGTAGCAAAGTTCCATCAGCGCAGTCTCTGCTGTATAGACATTTGTTATATCTTCTGGAAACGTGATTTCGTTGCTTATTGAATGTGCGGAAGGTCCTTTTGTCGGTGTTTCTATTCCTCGGACTGTATTGTAAAGGAAATTCCCGGTGCAGTCGCCAAAAGAAGATACAAGGAATTCTCTTGAACGCAGATATATGTCCTTTGTTGTAAAAAATCCGTTTCTGTTCAGTTTTTCAAGAGTTTTTGTTCCGATTCCCCAGACTTTTTTTAGCGGAAGTGAAAGCATAAAATTTTCTTCCTGTCCGTTTGGAATCGCAAAAAATCCGTTCGGTTTGTTCACTTCGCTTGCTAGTTTCGCAAGATATGAGTTGGAGGCTAACCCGATTGAAACAGTAAGCTTCGTCTGTTCAAAAATTTCTTTCTGGATTTTTAAAGCGACTTTGTCTGGCTCTCCAAAAAGAAGTTCCGTTCCTGTCATTTCCATGCTTGCTTCATCAATTGAAACTTGATGTAAATCCGGTGAATATTTTGAAAGAATCTGCATAATCTGCATTGAAACTTCAGAATAATGCTTGTGGTTTCCGTGGATAAAAATTCCATTTGGGCAAAGCTTTACAGCTTTAAAAACTGGCATCGCTGAATGAACACCATATTTTCTGGCTTCGTAAGATGCTGTGGAAACAACGCTTCTCGGTTCACCTGGAAGTCCACCCACAATTAACGGCTTTCCCCGCCATTCCGGGTGGTCACGCTGTTCAACAGAAGCAAAAAAAGCGTCCATATCTATATGAAGAAAACATTTTTTATATTTCACTGTTTTTTTCCTTGCTGAATGAACTGTTTTTGCCCGGAATTTTTATTGAATTCCTGAAAATTTCAATTTTATCTTCCTGTGAACGAATTGTTTCCGTTACAATTATCTCTGATTCCTGAAGTGTGTCCGCAATATAACTGAATGTCATTTCCTGCGGTGGCCAGACAGGAATTCTGAATGTGGAAACTTTTTCTGAAACATTGTAGTTGTAATTTTCATCTGAATAAAGAACAGGATTTCCGTCTTTTCCCTTTACTGTTATTGAAACATTTTCTTCCTGTGATTCAAGTTGAACAGTAAAAGTCCGAATTGTATCGCCAAAAAAGTCCTGGTCAAAATATGAGATTTTTATTTTTTCAGAATTGTTTATTTCTTGCGCTTCCGGGCGTTTTTTTTCAGAACGTTTGTATTCGTCCGGCATAAGTGCGGTGGTCAAAATTAAGATTACGCCGAAAATCAGGAATGCGCTGGAAATTGCAAGAAAATTCTGCTTTATAAAAGTTTTTTTTCCGTTGTCAACGCTTTTCCAGACAAAATTCAGCCGCGCAAGAATTTTAAACCATACAAGTTCAAATGGAATGAACGCGCATGCAAAAATTGTGTTCAAAAGTGGAGTTGCCATTAAAATTCTGTTCAAGGAATTTTCCGTCGCACAGCTTAAAAATTCAATTATATAAGGCAAAAACGGAATCGAAATCAGAAAAAATGAAATAATCAGCAGCGGAAGTTTTTTGAATTTCTGCGTAATGACAATAAAAAAATATTCAAAGGCAAAAAGATAAAAAAGAGACAGGTCAAGTGCGGAAAAAAGAAAAATATTTAAAATTCCTATTATGTTTATAAGCAGCGAAAAAATCTTGAAGCCGGAATTTCTTGTGAGTTTAAAAAACAAAAGATAGGAAAAAGAAATTGCAAGAAATGAAAAAATTATTTTAACCGCATATGCTATTAAAATTGAAGTTCCTAAAATTTTTTGCACAAATAACGCAACGTATTGTCCGACCAAAAATGAAATTACTGTAAAAATCAGGCAGATTACAAGAAGATACCATTTTTTTAAAATCTTGCGTGAAAAAAGTTTTCTTTGCAAAAGATGAATAAAATAGAATTCGCATAGAAAAAATAAACTTACTGCGGAAACAAAAATAAAAAGAACAACTGTAAATTTCTCAGAAAGCAAAATCGTGTAATTAAAAAAAATAAAAGGCCGGCTATGTCTGTCCCATTCAAGAGTATTTTCCGGATCAAAATTGTATGCGAGCGTTGCAAGAAAATTTGCGCTGCGTGCATTGTATTCTTCATTTTTGGTCGGGGCGGCAAGCTCAAGACCACATGCAGGAATTCCTTTCTGCATAAAAATTTCAGTCTGACGGTCAGCCTTTAAAATATTCAGCCTGTACAAAGTGTTCAAAATTCCGCCTTTTAAACGGTAAAACATATTGTTTTCGTGAAAACTTCCAGAAATAAGCTGAATTATCCAAGCTGGGGAACAGTCTCCGCCGCCGCCAGGAAGAATTGTGTTTTGAGATTTATCAAGTTTTACGCAAATCACGGCGTGGTTTTCAGAATCCTCTATTTCTCCAGCAAAAATTTCCGTTCCAGAAATAAGATTTTCAGTTCCGAACGCAATTTTGTCGCCATAAGTAAAAAGAAGCTCAATTTTTCCTTTTCTTGAAAAATTTTTGATGGATTCAAGCATTTTCAGCAAAAAATCGTAATTTTGCCCGATTTCTTCAATCGAAAAAAGCAGGACGAGCGTGTCAATTTCGTCTGTAGTGCTTAAAATTTCATTTTTTGACTTTGAATTTTCCGGAAAAAAATCAAGTTTCACATTGAACGGAAATTCCGCGGAATTATTATTTAAAATCGGGATTTTCTCCGCAAAATAGTCATGCGCCTGAAGAAAAATCAGAAGATTATTGCATTCAGTCCAGCCTTTTTTCTGTTCAGAATAAGAAAAACTGCAAAAAAAAGCGAGAAAGAATGAGAATATAATGAAAAAAAAACTGTTTTTCTTCATATTTATAGATTATAATAATAATGGTTTACATTGCAAGAACTCTAAGTTATAATTTGCTTTGTTAAACTTTAGGAGAAAGCAAGAGCTGATGAGTGCATCCGGTAGAAAAATGATGATTGAACTTCCTTTGAAGGTTGTTCTTACAGAAGATGGAGCGTCAAATTTTATTAGCCATAAAAAAAAGCTGATACGTTTCCGCCTTGCTGATAATATAGATGAATACGGTATCTCAATGCGTCAGTTTTCGCCACAGTCTATCCAGACTATGCTGATGCTTGACTATATTTCTAAAATTGAAATATCTATGCCAGAATTTGTTACTTCCCGGCAGGAAGTAATGGATCTTTCAAAAATTATTGTCTATTCTCTTCTTTATAAGCAGTTTGACCGCGATATTTATACTGCGATTATCCAGTGCGATTGTGTACGAAAATATAACAGGGCGCATGCTTCGCAGCTTATTGATGAAAAAACAAAAATGAGCGAAAAACAGTTGCGTTCAATTCTTATAAGTAAAGATGAGGTGATTGGACAGACTCGTTCAGAAATTCTTGAACCGGTTTGGGAGTCAATCCGCAACAATAAAGATTATTCAATAGAAGAAAAGAATATCTATATGCTGATGACTGAAAAATTTATGAACCGGATGAGCCTTCAGAACTGGTATGTAATTACTTTGTTCCATAAAAAAGAAGGTTTTCAGGACATGATTGTCGCAATCAGAAATATTCTTGCCCAATACATGGAAAAATCCAGAGTTGCAGAATATATTTCTGTAATGGTTATGGAACTTGCGCTCAACAATGAAAATACAAATATCCGCAAAGAAGCAAAAAGTATGTATCCTACTGTTGATGATATAAATGCTCTTGTTGTTGACCCGGATGTTCGTTCCAAAATTGTAAAGGAACTTCAGAAAAAGCGTGTTTTGGTTTCTGTTTCATGGAAACTTGGTGGCGGTTCAACTTCTATCGGAAAGCAGGGAAGACTTCAGATTACTTTGTACAACAAAGATGACGAATTCCAGGAAGTTAAGGAAAATATCGAGACAAAGGCGAGTGCAGATACAAACAAACGTACGCTTATTGATTTTTACCGTGAAACTCCAGATGGTGGCGGAACAGATTTGGGACTTTATTATCTTTCGTATCTTGATGATGCCTGCAAAAAAGTAAATGTTAAGTTTGAGTCAATTGTAAATCAGTTCTCTACAAGCGATCTTACGGTCATCAATCTTATTTTCAATTTTTAGTATGAAAGACGTGCCCATATCAAGACTAGTTTTTTCTCTTCTTATTGCAGTGATTTTGCTTTTTTCTGGTTGTTCAGATTCTGAGCCAGAACTTGTTACTGCAAAAGGTTATGTCGTTTTTGATTTTTCAGAAGAAGAAAAAAATCCTTCTGCGCGGCTGGCTGCTTTTGCTGAAATCTCAAGCGAGGTGCGCCGCGTTGACAGTATCCGCATAAAGAATCTTGCGACAGATTTTGAGTGGAATTGCCTTAACCCGGCTGTTTTCTCAAATGACAAAAAGCAATGGTCTGGTTATGCAGAATTTCTTTCTCCTGACGGAATCGAAATTCCATCTGGAATTTACAATTTTTTTTATACCGATGCACAGGGAAAGGAAGTTTCTTCCTCTTTTTTAATAAATTACGATGAAAAACTTTTGAATTCAACGCCAGAAAAGGTTTTTTCAATATTGAATGAAAATGCGACTGAGCAATATGCGCTTTATTCCGAAAAAAATACGCTTCTTTATTTTGGTGCAAAAAAACAAAACTGGACTGAAGATTCAAGAATTTTCAACTTTGACAAAAAGACAAATTATTACCGGAAAATTTATATGGCGACAAATGATCCGGTTGTGTGCATTTTGCCGCCTGTTTATAAAAAATTGAATTCTGATACGAATAAATAATAAAAATAAAAGGACTTTATGGGTAACGAACAACTGCAAAAAGAACAGGAAACTGTAGATGGCTCTGAGGATGTGTCCTCGAAAAATCCGTTTTATAGAGCGGTAAAAACTTATGTTCTTCGTGCTGGCAGAATGACAGCGGCTCAGGAGCGGGATTATGCGGAACTTTCTAATGTCTGGTGCATTCCGTACGAAAACAAAAAGTTGAATTTTCTTGATATTTTCGGAAATACAAATCCTGTTGTGATTGAGATTGGTTTTGGAATGGGAACTGCAACTGCAATTATCGCGGAGCAGAATCCTGATGTTAATTATATAGGAATTGAAGTTCATACACCTGGGGTTGGAAAACTTTTAGGAGAAATTCGGGCGAAAGATTTAAAAAATCTTTATATAATTGAACATGATGCGCTTGAGGTTCTTGAGAATATGGTTGTTGACGGTTCGGTAAATGGATTTCATATATTTTTTCCAGATCCATGGCAGAAAAAACGGCATCACAAGCGAAGGATGATTCAGCGTCCTAGAACAGATCTTTTTTCAAAGAAACTTGCGCCAGGCGGTTATCTTTATTTTGTTACAGACTGGCAGGAATACGCTGATTTTGCGCTTGAGCAGTTGACTCATACTCCTGGACTTCACAACAAATATGAAGGTTTTGCGGAACATCAGGAATGGCGTCCAAAAACAAAATTTGAAAGAAAAGGATTAGAGAAAGATCACGTTATAAACGAGCTTTATTTTATAAAAGATGAATGATTTGTTTGATGTAGACGAAGCTTCTCTGGAAAATGACAAGGCTTTGAGAATAAAAGAATTGGTTTCTCTTATAAAACGCTATCAAAAAAGTTATTATGATGGTGAAGGTGAAATTTCTGACGCAGAATTTGATAAACTTTGGGATGAACTGAAAACTTTGGATCCGGAAAATGAAGTTCTAAAAAAAGTTGGTGCGGATTCCGGAAATTTTGCGAAACTTCATCATGTAATGCCGATGGGAAGCCAAGAAAAAGCTGCAACTCCAGAGCAGTTTCTTGCCTGGGCAGGAAAGCACGTTTACGATGAATATCTTGTTGAATACAAGCTGGATGGGGCGAGCCTTGAGCTTCAGTATGAACATGGAAATTTGATTCATGCTGTTACACGTGGTGACGGCTCAGTTGGCGATGATATTACGGCGAACGCAAAAAAAATGAACGGTGTTCTTCCTGCGCTTGTTGACTCAGATTTTATAACAATTGATTATACTGGCGGAATTCGTGGCGAAGTTATAATGACTCACGATGTTCATGCTGAAAAATTTTCAGATAAAGCTAATTGCCGGAATGCCGCAAATGGTCTTATGAAGCGAAAAGATGGCGACGGCTGCGAATATTTAAAACTGATAACTTATGATGCGTGGTCAACGAGCGGAACGCAGCCATTTTCTGATGAGGAAGGTAAAATAAAATGGCTGGAAAAATTGGGATTCAGTGTCTGTCCGCTTTTTATTGCAAAAAATCCTAAAGAAGTTATTGATTACCGTGCGCGCGTGATGGAAGAACGAAAAAATCTTGATTATGATATTGACGGTCTTGTTGTAAAAGAACGAAAAATTGATCACGCGGATGCAAGCCGGAATCGCCCTGACAGGCAGATTGCATTTAAATTCAGCCTTGAGGAAGCTGTTTCAACGCTGAAAAATGTGGAATGGAGCATAAATGGCGGTACATACACGCCGGTTGCGGTTTTTGACGAAGTTGCGTTGAATGGAACAATGGTTCAGCGGGCAAGCCTTGCAAATCCAGACACAATGCGTGCTCTTGGGGTAAAAATCGGATGCAAAGTTGTTGTTGTAAAGCGTGGTGAAATAATTCCAAAAATTGAAAGTGTGATTCATGAGCAGGAAGAAAACGAAATTCCTGTAAAAATGCCTGAAAAATGTGAATGTTGCGGAACAAAACTTGTGGATGAAGGAAGCCGCCTTTTTTGTCCGAACAAATCTTGCGAAAAGCGGGTTCTGCATCAGCTTATGAAATGGAATTCTGTTGTTGATATCCGCGATCTTGGTGAAACCCTTGTGAACGAGCTTTTTAAAAGCGGAAAAGTAAAGTCGATTACAGATTTATATTCGCTTACAGAAGAAGATTTGACTCCGTTTTTTTTGAATGAGAGCAGCATTGCGAACGAAAAAAAATCTCTTGGCGCACAAAAAGTTGTGAAATCAATTCAGGCAAAACGTGAGCTGCCGCTTTCTGTTTTTGTTGCCGGATTTGATATTGAAGGAATCGGTGAAACAACTGTAGAAAAACTCGTTGCCGCAGGTTTTAATTCTCTTGAAAAACTTCTGGAAATGACGAAAGATGAATGTGCCAGAATTTATGGATTTGCAGAAACTATGGCAAATATTGCTGTTGAAGGACTTGCTGAAAATAAAGAGGAAATGCTTTATCTTGCAAAAAATGTCATAAAAATAAAGGAGATTGGCGGTGGAATTCTTGCAGGAAAATCTTTCTGTTTTACTGGCGAACTTTTTTCAATGAAAAGGGCGGATGCCGAAGCATTTGTAAAAGAAAACGGTGGAACTTGCAAATCCAGCGTTACAAAAGATCTTTCTTATCTTGTTACAAATGACAAAGAGTCTGGCTCTTCTAAAAATCAAAAAGCGGTAAAGTTTGGAATTCCTGTTATTGATGAAAAACAATTCTTAAAATTGATTGGAAGATAATTCATGGCTGTAAAAAAACTCAGCAGGCGAAAATTATTTTTTTCTATTCTCTTTTCAGTTGCAGGAATTTTGCTTGTTTTGCAGCTAGTCGGTTATCTTCAATGTTATTATTTTGTTCAAAAAATTCCACAGGACAATGACCAGATTCTACGTGTCATGCTGTTTGGTTCAAGTGAAAATCCTGAGGGAGAAACTGTAAGCGCAAAAATTTCAGTTCTGGACAGAAGCGGTGCGGAAATTGCGGTGATTGAACGTTCCTGGCCGCAGCTTTATCTTGCTGTAACTTTTAGAAGCGCATCTTTTTTGAATAAAACCTACTTTTTTCCTGAAAGAATTTATGGAACAAATTCTGTTTCAGTGAACCAGAATATTCTTGAACGAAAGTCAAGTTCATATTTTGTGCGGTATTTTGTAAAAAATCATCAGTGTTTTTTAGGCACGGATGATTTTCAGCGAAAAGGTTTATACCGGATTTTTTATTTTGCCTTGAACAAAACCACTGTAAATCTTTCTGGTTGCGAAACTGGAAAAAATTACGGTGTTTTTGCAGAAAATGGAAAACTTATTGTCCGCTCTGAGTAAAATCCTGCATAAAAAATTCAGGTTTTAAAGCCGCCATATTCAGTCTTACTTCCCAATGAAGATGCGGACCTGTTGCAAGCCCAGTTGAACCTGAAAGTCCGATTTTTTCCCCAGCTTTTACGTAGTCATTTTCTTTTACGTTCAAACTTTTCATGTGGTAATAAAGGCTGTAGAGTCCCGGAAGATGTTCAATCACAACCGACCAGCCTGTAGAGATTCTGTTTTCTGCCATAACAACCCGGCCTTCCGCGCAGGCAACAACTTCAGTTCCTTCTGGAACACCGTAATCGTTTCCGTAGTGAGGAGAGGCGGCTGTTTTTCCGTTTGTGTATTTGTAAATTCGCTGATCACCGAAATGGGCTGTGTAACGGTTTGATTTTACAGGCTGAATGAAAGGTTTTATGCTGTAAACATCATTTTCCATTAAAGTTCCAAGAATATTGTTCAATTTTTCAATTTGGGCAAGCCGTTCCGGACTCATATCTTGCCGAATTTCTGAATTTTTTTCATCAAGCGGAATTATTTCTTTTTCCCATTCAACATTTTCAAGTGTGAAAGGAAGAATCGCTTCTTTTGGAGTGTCTTCAGTTCCTGTGGAAAAAATAACTTTTATTGAATAATTTTGTGCCGTGTCTAGCCAGATTGAAAGCGGAAGCCCCGCGAGCATTTCTGGATTTGTCTGCCGTTTTCCTTTTGAATTCAAATGATAGAATTTTGCAGAGTCAATTTTTTTGTCATCTTTTACAAGCTGAATCACCGCGACTGGTTCCGCAGAATTTTTCCGCCGTTTTTCAATTTTCATATTCAGTCTAGCCCAGATTGCTTCGCCGGGTTTTGCTTTTTCATTGTAAGTTATCGTTCCGCTGCAATAAGCATTTTGAAAGGAAACTGTGTTCGCAAAAAGAATTCCGTTCCCGATAATAAAAATTGCCGCAATTGCTGTAAGTTTTTTCATTTTTACTCCATAGATTTTTATATTTCTTTTTTAGTTTCCGCGTCGATTAGAATCATTTGCGGAGTAATATTTCCCTTGAATGAATTTTTTGAAACTGTGTACAAAATGTTCATGTTATCGCCGGTCTTGAAATCTCTGTTCAGCCGTTCAGCCTGTCCCCAGAACATTGCCGGAAATTTGTATTTTCCGCAGTCAAAAATCAGTTTTAGGCTTTGGATTTTTGATTTTCCGATTGGAATTCCATCCTGCAGCTTTAAATTTTTTGAGACAAATATAAGTTCCTTGTTCTGCTCGCCATAAGGTTCAAAACGGTCAACAAGATGCAAAAGTTCAGGCGTTATGTATTCGGCCGGAAGTTCTGCGTCAACATTTATTGATTCTTCTTCCGCTTCAAGATTAAATTGACGCGAAAGCATCCACGCTTTTCTCATGAATTCATTCAGCTTGTCTTTTGTGAAACTGAATCCTGCCGCCGCGTCGTGTCCGCCGTGATTTATAAAAAATCCTTCACCAAATGCGTCCAGAAATTTTGTGGCAACAATTGAACGGCAGCTCCTCATTGAACCAATTGCAATATTATCCAGAAATGTTATTGCAAGGGAAGGCACATTGTATTTGTTCATTATTTTTGCGGCAAGAATTCCAGTTACACCGCGGTTGATTTTTTCGTCGGTTACAACACAAAGTTTCTCATTGAATTTGTGAAAGTTTTCTTCTGCCTGTTTTGCTGTGTACATTTCACCTTCCGAAACAAAATGTTTTCGGTCTTCATTTAATTCAATGATTTTGCCTGCAAGCCGATTCCGTTCAGACGCGTCCTCTGCAATAAGAAGCTCAAGGCTTACATTTGATTGTCCCATGCGGCCTGAGGCATTTAGTGCGGGGATTATTTTCCAGGAAAGATCTGTTGAGGTTAACTCTTTTCCGGCAAGATCAAGCCTTGCGATAAGCTCAGCGATTCCTTTTCTTGTTTTTCCGCCATTTATTGCGTTCAGCGCATTTTTTACAAAAATCCGGTTTTCATTTTGCATCGGCATTATGTCTGCGAGAGCTGCAATTCCAACAAGCTGAAGATCCTGAACTGCATCCGCGGAGTGCTTTGGAAAAATCTTTGAGTCTGAAAGTTCCGTGAACGTAACAAAAATGCTGTAAAAACCGTCAATTTCTTCAACTTGAGAGTCTGCGTATTTTGCAAATTTTGACATTTCCTTGATTTGTGTCAAATTTTTTCCCTGAACAGCCGGAATTGCTTTTGCGATTTCCTGCTGCATGTCAAGCATTTCAAATTCAACGCCAGAACCAAAAATCTCTTTTAAATAGGAAGAAACAAGTTTTTTATTCCAGCAGAAAATTTGCTGTCCACGCAGAAATGACGGCAAATTCGTGTTTGAGATCGGTCCGAATCCTGCTTCAAAAATTTTTGAATAATTCTGTTTTTTTACAAGATTTCTTGTCTTTAAAATATCCAGCTTGAATTTTCCATCTGAAAGTTTTTGAACATCCAAAAGAGAAATGTCCTGCCCAAAAAGCTCGGATTTTCTGAACCTCAAAGCCTGAACAAGTTTAAAAGCCACTGCCGCTCCAGAAATATCTTTAAATGGATAGCCAGAATCCGCAAGTTTTGGATCAAGAAAAACTGCCGCGTCAGGAAGATTTTCCGGTGGATTATGATGGTCTGTAACAATCACATCGATTCCAAGCTCGTTTGCGTGTGCAATCTCCTGAACATTTGAAATTCCGCAGTCAACCGTAATTATCAGCGAGCCGTAATCTTTTGCAAATGAATCAACTGCTTCCATAGAAAGCCCGTAAGCGTCATCGCCCATAGGAATCCTGCAAGAAACATCAAGCCCCTGCGACTTCAAATATCCATAAAGAATCGCGGTGCTTGTTATTCCATCAACATCTTTGTCGCCAAAGATAAGAACTTTTTCGCCCTCATCAATTGCGTCAGAAATTCTGCTTACTGCATCTTCCATGCTGCTGAATTCAAAAGGCTGATGCATAAATCTTTTATCAGTTTCAAGAAAATACATCAGAGATTCGCCGGAAGTGATTCCCCGTCGTGCAAAAACCGCCGCTTCAAGCTGAGAAAGCCCGAATTTTGTGTGAAGTTTCATTACTTCGTCGCGGCCAACATTTTTTTTGTTAAATTTTTTCAATTTAGAATTATCCTTGAGATATTCTTTAGAGGCAATCTATTGAATTATTTTGTAAATCAAAGGTTGTTTTTCAGGTTTTTCATCAGAATAGGAAACGGCTTCTTCCAGCTGTTTTTTTGCCGGCTCAAGGCAATTTTCATCCTTTCCGAAAATCTCCATTATAATATCGCCTTTGTTTACGTAAGTTCCGCTTGTTGCGTGCAGAATCATTCCTGCATCTGCACAAACCGGATCAGAAGTCTTGTTTCGTCCAACGCCCAAAGTAACGCCGGCAAGACCTGTTTTATATGCTTCAATAAAAATATATCCTGATTCAGAAGCGCAAAGCTCAGTCTTGAACTTGCTTCTGCGCTTTCCATATTGCGCCTCAATTTCCTGTGGATTTCCGCCCTGTGCTTTTACATTTTCCATAAAAAGACTGTATGCCTTTCCAGATTCAACAGCATTTTTTGCCATTTCCAGCGCATTTTTTCTTGAAGAGGCTTTTTTCCCAAGAAGAATCATTTCCGCCGCCAAAGCATACGTTTCTTCCATAACATCTTCCGGACCGATTCCTTTCAGGCAGTCGAGGGTTTCTTCAATCTCAAGGAAATTTCCAATTTTCAGACCAAGCGGCGTGCTCATGTCAGTTATTAAGGCTGCCGCATTTTTTTCCATGGCCTGTGCGGTTTTCACAAGAAATGAGGCGAGCATTTCAGCGTCCGGCAGGGATTTCATAAACGCACCGGAACCACATTTTACATCAAAAACAAGGGAATCCGCACCTTCCGCAATTTTTTTAGAAAGAATGCTGGATGTTATCAGCGGAATTGATTCAACCGTGCCAGTAACATCACGCAAAGCATAAAGAAGCCTGTCCGCCGGAACAATCTCTTTCGTCTGCCCGGTCATTGCGAATCCAGTTTCAGCAATTATTTTTCTAAATTCATCAGGTGTAAGCCCAACTTTGTATCCGTTGATTGACTCAAGTTTGTCCAGCGTTCCGCCAGTGTGCCCCAACGCGCGCCCGCTCATCATAGGAACTTGAATTCCACAAGCCGCCGCAATCGGTGCAAGCGGAAGCGAAATTTTATCGCCAACACCACCAGTTGAATGTTTATCCACAAAAGGTCCGGTCAGACCAATATTTTCATATCCATGCGTCTGAATTGTTTCCCCGGAATGAAGCATGCAGTCCGTCATAATTCCGGTTTCCTCAAAAGTCATTCCATTAAAATAAACTGCCATCAAAAAAGCCGAAATCTGATAATCAGGAATCGTTCCAGCCACATATCCGTCCACAATGAATTTTATTTCTTCCGCAGAAAGAACCGTATTTCCTGTCAGTTCCTGTTTTCCATCCTTTGAACGAACAAAAGTTCCACGCTTTTTCATAATGATGTCAGTTGCTCTCATAAAATCCACCCGTTCATACAAGATTTGACTTTTTCAGAATGATTAATCGCCTATATGTTACCTTAAATGTTGATTATACGCAAACAAGATTAACAAAAAAACTTTAAGATTAGTTTGGCTATTTTTCTTTTTATATGGGTGGCTTTTTGAACATTTGCAAAAGCAAACGTTCAAAAACCGGGCTTTTCAGGGTTTGCGCTACCGCCCATTCCTGCGCTCCGTTCCACTTCGCTCCGGAACAACTTCGTTGCCCTTACAATCTCTGCCACATTCGCCTAAAAAATCTCTGCGTATGAATATTTATAATATTCCGGCTCCAGTTTTTAAAGAAACAAGTTCCGTTCCGCAGGCATTTTCAATAAGATAAAAAACAAGCTGCTTTACAGAAGAAACGCTTTCTTTATAGAAAGGAATTTTTCTTGCATCTTTTGGCGATAAATTTGAAATTGCTGAAAGATATTCAATTCCGTTTTGTGTAATTTCCAGCGGACTTTTGTTCTGGGTGCAGTTTTTGCAGCAGAATCCATTTTCCGCAATATTAAAAAAAGCTCCGCCTTCTATTTTTTTACCGCAGTAGCAGCAAGTTGAAGCATCCGGCTGGATTCCCAAAATCGCAAGGTACCGCCATAAAAATCTTATTAATCCGGCTGTGCATTGCTCGTTTTCTGTGCAAAGCTCAAGCCCGTCCAAAAAACCGTTTGTAAGTGCCCAGCATTTTGCCGGACTTCCTGCGCATTTTGTTTTCATTGCAATTTCTGCGGCAAGGGAAGCGGCCCAGAATTTTAAAAGATTTTCCCTGAACGAAAGTCTGTAGGTTTTTACATCAAAATCAGAAATTTTATAATTTCCGGCAGTTGTAACAGAAAAATAAGCCATTCCTGTATTCCACGGAGAAACAAGTGATTTCATTTTGCTTTTTGGTCCGCCGTACATTGTCGCGTAAAGGATTCCCTCATTTTGAGCTAAAAAAGTTACAGAAGAATTATTTTTTCCGCTAGGTTTTATCGAAATGACAGTTGCCAAAGTAAAAAGCGATTTAGGCATAAAATAAATATAAACAAAAAAAAAAGACTGTTCAATATAAACTGAACAGTCTTTTGTGAGCTATGATGGACTCGAACCATCGACAGCCGCCTTAAAAGGGCGGTGCTCTACCACCTGAGCTAATAGCCCCTGCATTTCGTGAATGCTTCATTAATATATAAAATATAAAAAAAAGTGTCAATAGTCAAAATGCAAAAATTTAAAAAAAAAGTGATTTTTTTTTGAGCTGTTAAAAAAATTGAGTTTTAGCTGTAAATTTCTTCAATTTTCTGGACTGTAAATCTGGATATTTTTTTCCAAAAGTCTTAAAAATTTGGAATTTTTAAAATAATCTTTGTAACAAAAAAATCTGAAAAAAAACTAAAATTTTTTCTTTTTTTGTTGACATCATTTTATCTTGGTGGTATATTAATATCAGCTTGTAAATAAGCTGATAAACTCTCTCCGATGACCGTGAAAATCGGTCGGCGAGGCTTCTGGAAACGTTGTTCTTCGGAAGCCTCGTTTTTTTTATGTGCAGTTTTTTCAGCTTTTCTTTTGTTTGACGTTAAAGTTTAATTTGTATATAATAGAAATATTATTTAGCTTTTAGCATGAACTTTGAAATTTTCATTTAATTGAGGTGGTAAGAATGAATACAATTTTTCCTTTGGAACAGTTGATTGGTTTTAAAGATAATATTTATATGATTACGGTTGCCGCAAGTCGCCGTGCTTATCAGATGTCAAAAATCAATGATCCTGAGATTGAAAAAAATGCAGGAAAAGCAGTTTCTTTGGCTGCCAGACAGTTGTTCTGCAATAAAGTAACTTACAGAATCGAAGACGCATCGAACAGATAAAATAATATGCGGATACCAGTTATTGTGCTATTCGCACCAACTGCATCAGGAAAGACTGCTTTATCCATAAAACTTTTTGGAAAAAGCAGTCTCTCTTGTTTTAAAGACAAGGCTGAGCTTATAAGTGCAGATTCAATGCAGGTTTATAAAGGACTTGATATTGGAACTGCAAAACCTGATGAAAACGAAAGAAAAGAATTAAAACATCATCTTATAGATATTTTGGAGCCGGATTGCCAGTTTTCTGTGGCGGATTTTGTCTCTAGGGCGGATTCTTGCTGCTCGGAAATTTTTTCACGCGGAAAAATTCCGTTGGTTGCCGGAGGAACTGGATTTTATATCCGGAATTTTATTCTTGGGCTTCCGGAAACGCCTGTTTCAGATGAAAAAATAAGAAATCAATTAAAAGAAAGAATAAAAAAAGAAGGAAAGGAAATTCTTTACGCAGAGTTGAAGTCCGTTGATCCCGAAAGTGCGGCAAAAATCAATGTGAATGATGAGTACAGGATTTGCCGGGCGCTGGAAGTTTTCTATTCAACTGGAAAACCCCGTTCATCTTTTAAAATGAGTACAAAAATGCGCGAGAATTTCAATTTTAAAGTGCTGATTCTTGAAACTCCCCGGGAAAAATTGTATGAACGGATAAATTTACGTGTTGAAAAAATGTTTGAGAATGGACTTGAGCAGGAAATTCATTCTCTGTACAAAAAAGGTTTTGGAAAATCTGCGCCTGGAATGCAGGCGATTGGTTACCGTGAATGGTTTTTGGAGGATGGAACTTTGCGCTCTGATTCGGAGCAGGTTTTGCTTGAAATTCAGCATGACAGCAGAAAATATGCAAAAAAACAGTATACTTTTATGGCGGATATTCCCGGCGCGGTAAAAATTGATGCTTCGGATGATGAAAAAATGTATCTTGAAGTCCAAAGGAATTTAAAACAATATTTTGAAGAAATTCAGCTTTGAAGTATTGACCTAAGCTGTTATTTGTAAGATAATGAATCTACTTTACTAGTAGAGGGGTGCCATCGTGCCTTGTGGAAAGAAACGAAAACGCCAGAAGATGGCGACACATAAGCGTAAGAAGATGCTTAGAAAAAATAGACATAAGGCAAAGTAGTTTACTTTGATATGTCTTGAGAGACCGGGTCAGAAGTTTTTGTCCCGGTCTTTTTTTTAAGTGAGAGGTTATTGTGTTGCTTTCGTCGATTCATTCGCCAGATGATATAAAAAAATACTCGCAAAAACAGCTGAAGGAACTTGCTTCGGAAATCCGCAGGACAATTATTGATGTTGTAGGAAAAAACGGCGGTCATCTTGCGAGCAATCTTGGTGTTGTTGAACTTACAATCGCGCTTCACCGTGTTTTTGAAAGTCCGAAAGATGCGGTTATCTGGGATGTTAGCCACCAGTGTTATGCGCATAAACTTCTTACAGGACGGTACGGACAGTTTTCAACATTAAGAACTGAGAATGGGCTTTCTGGTTTTACAAAAAAAGAGGAATCTCCTCACGATTATTTTGACAATGGTCATTCTTCAACTTCTATTTCTTCTGCCTTGGGGCTTCTTGTTGCGCGGGATATTCAGCATAAAGATGGAAAAGTGATTGCTGTTATTGGTGATGGTGCTCTTACTGGCGGAATGGCTTTTGAGGCTCTTTCTAACGCAGGACAGCTTGGAAAAAATCTTATAGTTATAGTGAACGACAACCAGATGTCAATTGACCACAATACTGGTGCAATCTCAAGTTACCTGAGCCGCATTACAATGACTTCTCCGTATCAGTCGTTCAGGCACAATGTTGACCGTTTTATCCAGAAAATTCCTGGAATAAATAAAATTCTTACAAAATTTGTTTTCAGGTTCAAGCGTGGATTGAAAGGGCTTTTGCTTTCCAATAATCTTTTTACCGATTTCGGATTTGAATATGTAGGACCGCTTGACGGACACAACGAAAAAGAGCTTGAGACAATTTTTAACCGCGTGAAAAATATGAAGCATCCTGTTGTTGTTCATGTGATTACAAAAAAGGGAAAAGGCTACAGTCCGGCGGAAGATCATCCAGAAAGATTTCATGGCGTTGGACCTTTTGCAATCAGCGACGGAACTGTTGAGAAATTTGACACTCTTAGTTTTACGGAAAGTTTCAGCAATGCGTTGATGGATCTTGCCTTGAAAAGAAACGATATTGTTGCTGTTACAGCGGCGATGTCTAAAGGAACTGGACTAGACACATTTGCGCGTCATTATCCAGAACGTTTTTTTGATGTTGGAATTGCGGAGGAACACGCTGTTACCTTTGCAGGCGGACTTTCCCGCGGCGGATTGCTTCCGGTTGTCTGCATTTATTCAACTTTTATGCAGCGCGCGGTGGATCAGCTTATCCACGATATTGCTCTTCAAAATCTTAGGGCTGTAATTGTTCTTGACAGAGCAGGAGCAGTTCCAAACGATGGGGAAACGCATCAAGGGCTTTTTGATATTTCTCTTTTCCGCCCGATTCCGAATATAAAAATAATGTCGCCGGCAAGCGCAAAAGATTTGTCCATCTGCCTGAATTATGCCGCTCAGACAGACAAGGCAGTTGTCATCAGATATCCGAAAATGTCTTGTCCTACAGAAGTTCCTGCGTTCAGTCAAGATGTAAAGGAAGGCAGAGGAATTTTTGTTTCTGCGATGGATTTTGAGCCTTCGTTTGCTGTTCAGTTTGAAGATTCAGCTTCTGATTCTGTTCATAAAGTTCTTTTTGTTACAACCGGTGGAATGTATTCTGAAGTTTTAACGGCTTCTCGCTCGCTTTCTTTTGATAATGTTCTTTGCGACATTTATTCTTTGCGATTTATAAAACCTTTTGATGAAGAATATTTTTTGAACATTGCAAAAAATTACGATGGAATTGTTTTTGTTGAAGATGGAATGGAAACCGGCGGAATCAGCGAATATCTTGTCCGGCTTTGTGCGGAAAACGGAATTGAAAAAGTTGCGGTAAAGGCTTTTCCGGAAGAATTTTATCATCAGGGAACAAGAAATCAGGTTCTTTTGCAGGCTGGGCTTGCTCCTGAAAATCTTCGGGATGCGGCGCTTGAAATTTTAAAAAAGTAAAAAAATAAAGAGGAAAAAATGATTGAACTAAAACTTCGCGACAGAACTATTGCCACAAAACTTCCTGCGTTTGTCATGGGAATTGTGAACGCCACGAATGATTCTTTTTGGGAAGGAAGCCGTGGTGGGGCTGATGAGGCGTTGAAACTGATAGATGATGGTGCTGATATAATTGATGTTGGCGGTGAATCAACCCGTCCGGGAAGCGAATATGTTGCAGAAGATGAGGAAATCCGCCGGATTGTTCCGGTTATTGAGAAAATCAGAAAATCTTCAGACATCGCAATTTCTGTTGACACAAGGAAAAAGAATGTTATGAAAGCTGCGTTCGAAGCCGGTGCGGATATTTTGAACGATATTTCTGCGCTTGAGGACGATTCTGAAATGGCAGCTTTCTGTGCGGAGACAAAAATTCCTGTTATTTTGATGCATAAAAGGGGAATTCCTTCAGAAATGCAGGCAAATACAGATTATAAAGATATTTTTAACGAAGTGAATAATTATCTTCTGGAACGATGCGCATTTGCGGAAAATTCGGGAATTGCTCCTGAAAAAATAATTGTGGATCCAGGAATCGGGTTTGGAAAAAATCTTGAAGGAAATGTTGCGCTTATAAAACATATTGGCGAGCTTTGCGGAAAAAAATACAAGATTCTTATGGCTCTTTCTAGAAAAACTTGCATCGGGCAGATTACTGGTCGTGATATTCCAGACCGCTTGGCTGGAACTTTGGCCGCGGACTTGATTTCTGTGATGTATGGTGCGGAACTTGTGCGCGTTCATGATGTAAAAGAAACTGTAGATACTTTGAAAGTCTTGGAGTATATTAATAGATAGCAAAAATCAGAGGATACAAAAGTGAAATCAATTGATATTGACAGCATTCTTTCGGTTTATAATTTTGTGCGACCAGTTCTTGATATAGGTTTTATCACATTTGTTTTATATAAAGCTTATCAGGTTATGGTAAAAACGAACAGCATTCAGATTTTGAAGGCGGCTGTAATTCTTTTGATTTCTTATTTTGTGGCTTTTCTTTTAAAGCTAGACACTTTGCTGTGGATTTTTCAGACTGCGGCTCCTGTTATAATTATCGGACTTGCGATTGTTTTTCAGCCTGAAGTCAGGAAACTTTTTTTGCGGCTTGGACAAAATCAATGGTTTGCGTTCGGACACCGTTCAAAGCATACTTATGTTGACTCTGTTCTTATTGCCGCGGAAATGCTTTCAAAACAAAAAAGAGGAATGCTTGCGGTTTTTTTGCGGCATACAAAACTTGATGACATAATTCAGTCTGGTACAAAACTGGATGCGGATCTTTCTTCTAGTCTGCTGGTTACAATTTTTGGAATGGATACGCCTTTGCACGACGGAGCTTGTATCATTCAAGGTGGAAAAGTTGTTGCCGCCGGTTGTTTTTTACCTTTGAGCGAGCAGTATGACATCAAAAAAACATTTGGAACGCGCCATCGTGCGGCTCTTGGACTTTCAGAAGTTTCTGACGCAGTCGTTCTTGTTGTTTCAGAGGAAACCGGTGCTTTGAGCCTTGCTTATGATTCAAAACTTCATTATGACCTTTCCGTAAAAGATTTGACAAAAATTCTTGAAAATCTTCTGGAAATCATTCCGGACTCATTCAATATGGAGGACACAATCGATGAACATAAACAACCTGATTGACCGGATTTCAAATAACTGGGCCGCAAAAGTTATATGTCTTATTCTTGCGTTCTTTCTTTACATTTATAATAGAACAACTTCTTTGCAGAAAAAAACATTTACAGTTCCTCTTACTGTGGAAGCGGAAGGGCTTATGATGCCGGCTGCAAATCTTCCGAAATTTGTGAAAGTTCTTGTGACTACAACAAAGGAAAATATGGCTTTTATTCAGGAAAGTGATTTTTCCGCAAAAGTTGATTTGAGCAATTTTACAGAGCCTGGCGAATATACAGTTCCGGTTTCTGTTTCAGTTTCTGAAAAGCTGGAGCTTCTTGACACATTTGAATGTCGTGTGAAAACAGAAACGGTGAATGCCCTTCTGGACGAAAAGATTTTGAAATATATTCCTATTGAAGTTGCCCCTTCTGGAACTCCCGCCTATGGATATAAAATTTCAAAATTTGATGTTTCTCCTGCGACGGTAAAAGTTGTTGGCCCTTCAAGAATTGTTGAAAAAACAAAGCGTATCTACACAAAAAAAGTTATTGTTGATGGTGCGGCGACCAGTTTTTCTCTTGATACCAAACTTGATACAGCTTTTAACTCAAAAATAAAAATTCTTCCGGAAAGCGATTTTAAAGTCACTGTAAAAATTGAACCTGTTGAAGAAACCCGAAAATATGAAAAAATTGTTCCGGAGATTTTAAATCTTGACGAAAGATTTGAGATTTTAACAGAACTTCCAAGAATTGATTTTTCTGCATCTGGAGCAGTCTTGAATTTGGATGATTTCAACCCGGAAAAAGGCGTTGTCTTTGCAAATCTGAAAGATATTTCAGAACCGGGAGAATACGAAATTCCGTTGGAATTCTACGTTCCGGACGGAATTAAAATTGAATCTAAATCTGCTGAAACTGTATTTTTGAAGGTTTCGGAAAAAATCGCGGAAAATATTTCTTCAGAATCAGAAAACCAGCAGGAAACTGAAATCCCGGAAAAATCTGAAAGTGCAGAAAACTCAGTTTCGCAGGAAAAATCTGAAAAGAAGGCTGAATGATATACGGAATTGGAATTGATATTGTAAAAGTTGAACGCATGAAAAAATGGATTCAGGACAAAAATATGGTTCAACGCTTTTTTAATCCTGCCGAAATGAATTCCTGCGGCTCAATTCAGGCATCTGCGGAACATTATGCGGCTCGTTTTGCGGCAAAAGAAGCGTTTGGCAAGGCGATTGGAACTGGACTTGCGGGGTTTAGGCTTCAGGATGTTTTTATAAAAAACGATGAATTTGGAAAACCTGAGCTGATTCTTCAAAATGAAGCCGCGGAATTATTAAAAAAAAAATGCGGAAATGCAAAAATTCATGTATCATTAAGTCATGAAAAAGAATATGCGGTTGCGTATTTAATAATTGAAAAAATCTAGGAGCGGAACAAGTGGCTGTCGTAAAAAAATCAACTGCTGCCGGTGAAAAAAAGAAACCTGCGATTTCATATTGGTCAAAAGAAAAATGCACTTGTCCGGTCTGCAAAAAAACTTTTGAAAAAGAAGTTATGCTCAGTGGAAACGGACGAATGATTGCAGGAAAACTTTCAGATGATTTGCACAGAACTTTTGAGCCTTCTGCGAAATTCGGGCGGATCTATCCGTTGATTTATGAAATCGGGGCTTGCCCAAATTGTTATACTGCATTGATTTGGAGTGACTTTAAAGAATTGCGCGACAAAAACACAACGGATGCGCTTTTTGATTCCCGAGAGGAACGCCGTGAAAAATGTGAGACAATTTTTCCTCATTTCAATTTAAAGAAAGAGCGGACTTTGTACGACGGTTGCGCAATTTATTATCTTGCGCTCCTTACTTACAGCAAAATGCCGGCTGATCATCTTCCTACTATGAAAAGCGCTTTTCTTTCTTTGCGGATGGCTTGGCTTACCCGAGAACTTGATATGGCTGTCCCAGAACATAATTTTAAGTATATTTCTGATGTCATGTACCGGAAGGCACTGTTTTTTTATCAGCAGGCGATTGTGTGTGAAACTTCAAGGACTGAAAAAAGTTCAACTTTGAATAATTTTGGTCCTGATATGGACAAAAACTATGGCTGGGACGGCGTAATTTATCTTTGTGGACTTCTTGAATATAAATATGGCCAGCAGGAAGATTTGCAGCTTAGGCTAAAAAAACTTTCTGAGTCAAAAACGGCAATCGCAAGAATTTTCGGGCTTGGAAAATCTTCTAAAAATAAACCGGGGCCGCTTCTTGAAAAAGCCAGAAATCTTTATGATTTGCTTACAAAAGAACTTAACGATGATGAATTTTAATAAAAGGGCTGACTGTGCGTAATATTCTTCTTACAATTTCGTATGATGGAACTGATTTTTGCGGATGGCAACGCCAAGATTCAGCAGAGAAAAAAAATGTTTTCAGGACTGTTCAGGGTGAAGTTGAAAATGCCCTTGAAAAACTTCATAAAATGCCAGTAACGCTTTATGGCTCTGGCAGAACTGACAGTGGCGTTCATGCAGTTGCGCAGAAAGCGAATTTTTTTTCACCGATTGATTCAATTCCTGTTGAAAAATATGTCTGTGCCCTGAATACATTTTTGCCGCAGGATATTCGTATCACCGAATCTTGTGAAGTTCCAGAAGATTTCAACGCGCGGCTAAGCGCAACCAGCCGGATTTACCGGTATTTTCTAACGCCAAAAAATATTCTTGCGAACAACAACCGTTTTTCGTGGTTCGTGAATTATGAGCCGAATATCGAGCGCCTTAATAATTACTGCAAATGCCTTTCCGGGGAAATTGACTGCGCGTCTTTTGCTGCCAGCGGAGACGAAAGCCTTTCAACTTTCAGATATTTGGAAGGCGCACTCTTTTTCAGGCAAAATTCTTTTCCGGACGGCAAGGAAATTGTTGTTTTTGAAATAGAAGCCAACGCATTTTTGTGGAAAATGGTACGCACAATCACAGGAACGCTCGTAAATCTTGATAAAAATAATGCGTCGGAAGATTCTTTTCAGAAAATTCTGGAGGCAAAAGATCGCACAAAAGCCGGAGCGACTGCACCGGCAAAAGGTCTTTTTCTGTATGATATAAAATTTGATGGAATCCGTCGGCACGTTTAATTTCTGAATTTTTTAATTCGTTCGTTTTTATAATAATGAGACTGGATCAATGTCAAATTCAATGTAGACAGAAGCTGGATGAGTGTAGTTGTACATCAAATTTGAGATAGCCTGCTGCATTGCCCGTATGTCAAGTCCACGGAGAATTACCTGATACCTGAAATTCTGGCTGATTTTTAAAATCGGACATTCTGCAGGACCGATTACATCTGTGTTTTTTCCACAGGAATTTTTAAGGATGACCACAGAATCATTTGCAAATTTTTCCGCAAGAGTTTGTTTTGCGCTTCTGAATACAAGCCGTGCGAGTCTGCTGAACGGTGGAAATCCTAAAATTTTTCGGGTTTCAAGTTCGTAATTGTAAAAAGCTTCAATTTCTCCTGAACAGGCATATTTTATCGGCTCTTTGTACGGATTATAAGTTTGAACAAAAACTTTTCCATCTGGAAAATATCTTCCGGCGCGTCCTGCAACTTGAGTAATCAGGCTGAATGTGCGTTCGCTTGCCCTAAAATCCGGCATGTGAAGCCCTGTGTCGGCAAGAACAACGCCAACCAGCTGAAGGTTCGGAAAATTCAATCCTTTTGCAACCATCTGAGTTCCAAGCATTATATCGTATTCACCGTTTCTGAAAGAATCCAGTTTTTCCTGCAGTTCGCCTTTTTTTGTCAAGGCGTCAGTGTCGATTCTTAGAATTTTTGCGTTTGGAAATTTTGTGCGGGTTTCAGTTTCTATGTATTCAGTTCCAAATCCGCTGTAGCCAACATCAAGGCTTGAACATTGCGGGCATGAGCTTGGTGGCTGGATTGACCATCCGCAGTAATGACATCTCAATCGGTTTTCGGCTTTGTGGTATGTCATCGGAACTGAGCAGTTTTTGCATTTTATTTCATATCCGCATGAATTGCATCTGAAAAAATGCGTGAATCCGCGCCGGTTTAAAAATAAGATTGCCTGTTTTTTTTGTTCAACAGTTTTTCTTATTTCTTCCGCGAGCTCATCGCTTATGCAGCCAGAATTTTCTGTTTTAGAAAGATCGATTATGTGAATTTTTGGCATTGCACCGCCTGCAAGCCTTTTTGTGAGCGTATGCCGTATCAGTCGTCCGGTTTTCATAAGTTGCCATGCCTCAACGCTCGGTGTGGCGCTTCCCATAAGCAGAGGAATTCCCAACGCACTGCAACGGTGCATTGCGGCTTGTCTTGCGTGGTAGCGAGGAGTTTCCCCGGATTTATACGAACCATCGTGCTCTTCATCAATGATTATCATTCCCAAATCTGGAACTGGTGCAAAAACCGCGCTTCTTGCGCCTACAACAATCCGCGCCTCTTTGTGCATTATTCTTCGCCATTCACTTAATTTCTGGCTTGGCGTAAGCCCGGAATGCAAAACGGCGGCAGTATTTCCGAATCTTGCTGTAACAGCTTTTACAACCTGCGGAGTAAGTCCAATCTCTGGAACAAGATAAATAACGCCTTTTCCTTGGTTCAAAAACCATTCTGCGCACTGAAGAAATACTTCTGTTTTTCCAGTTCCTGTCGGTCCATAAAGATAATGATACGAAACGCTTTGTTTTTCAGCGGATTTTAGAACAGCATTGACTGCGTTGATTTGTTCATCGCTAAGCTGGTTTGTTGTTTTTGCGGTAATGTCGTCTTCAAAAGAAAATCCAGGACAACTTACTTCGCGTTTTGCGCGGGAAGGGATTATTGAAAAAACAGCCTCGCCGATTGAACAGATGTAATATCTTGAAATCCATGTGGCAAATTCGTAAATTTCCGGTGTGAACAATGGTTCTTTGTCTAAAATCTTTGTTACAGAACGTATTTTTTCAGCAGAAATCGGGCAATCTTTTGGAATTTCGTCGCTTACAGAAACAATAAATCCTGTCATTTTCCTGTTTCCAAAGCGGACTTCGGCTCTTTTTCCTGTTTCCGGCATTTCTTCCGGGGAATTTGTATCTTCATCTTGCCAGAAATATGTAAAAGTCTGGTTCAGTGGAATGTTCAGTACAATCTGTAGATATTTCATTTAGGCTGAAAATCCTTTGCGTAATCAGGTGAAAGCGTAATCAGCTTTGATTTGAAGAATTTTAAATCTTCCCATGCAGGTTTTTTGAATTCAATGTTACGTAAAAGTGCGCTCGGATGATATGTTACAATAAGTGGAATTTTGTTGTATTCGTAGATTTTTCCACGGTAACGGTTCAACGAAAATTCTCCCTCGATTTTCAAAAGATTTCTTACTGCGACTTTTCCAACTGCAAGAATCATTTTTGGTTTGAAAACGGCAATCTGCGCATCCAGAAATGAACGGCAGGTTTCTGCTTCATCTTTTTGCGGATCACGATTGTATGGCGGTCTGCATTTTACAGTATTTGCGATGTAACAGTTTACAAAACGATCCAGTTGAATTGCATTCAGCATTTTGTCCAAAAGTTTTCCTGCCGGTCCGACAAATGGAAGGCCCTGTTTATCTTCCTCTTCGCCCGGACCTTCGCCGATTACAAGCACATCTGGATGTTCAACGCCTTGCCCTGGAACAATGTGGGTTCTTTTTTGGCTTAGCCGGCATTTTGAGCATTCAAGAATTTTTTTGTTCAGAATTTCAATTGTCATTCCGTGTGAAGTTGAATTTTCATCCGGCTCAATTTTTTCTGATTTTTCAGTCTGCGCATTTTGTGCAGGAATTTCGTTCTGTCTTTGGGGAGAATTCGTTGTCTCTGTTATTTTTGCCTTTTCTGTTTCTTCAAGATTGAGATTTTTGTTTTTTTCGTCTGTATAAAATTCCTTGTCATCTTTGAACTCAGGTTTTTCCATAAAGTCCGGGGAAGTGTAGCCATAAAAATTGTCGCTTGCTGTTTTTAAAAGATTAAAAATTAAATTTTTTTCCTGAGCTTTCATAAATCATTTCTATCTTATCACTTAACTTGTAAATCATTCAATAAATAAGTAAAATAAGAATAATGCAGAATTCTACGGAAAGTTGAATTTTTGGATAATTCTGCGCTATAAAAAATTGTTTGGAATTTCTGATGAAAAAAAATATTCTTGTTTTTTCAATTCTTTTTCTCTTTGTGGCGGCTGTTTTTTCACAAATCAGCGTAAATCCCCGGGAAGAATTTTATTCAGATGCGGTCAGCTGGTATCAAAAAGGCTATGTTGAACGACTTCCTCAGCTAAAGCCATATCCTTTGAATATTGTAAAAAATATGCTCGAAACTGTGATTCAAAACGGTGAGCACGATGAGCAGGAAAGGGCTTCTGAATATTATAAAGAATTTTTTGGAAAACCGTGGCGCGTTTCTTCCTCAGGAAATTATTTTGGAAAAATTTATTCGCTTGAAAACACAGAAAACAAAGAAGCTGAGCGTTTCAATAATTTTCACCAGGCAACAGGAGATTTAAATTTTTCTTCTGATATTTTGATAAAGGATTTTGTTGGGCTTGGTTTTTCCGCAGAACTTCAGGGGCAAAGCTCGTTTATAAATTCTTATGACGTTATTCCTCGTTATGTGTCAAATTCTGATTTGTCGGTGATTGAGCCTTTTAGTTTTAACGCAGGCGATATTGATTTGCTTATGGATTTGGCCGGAAATATTTCTGTTGGAAATAAAGAGTTGTATGGAACTTTTGGTTTTAATTCTCTTGGATATGGACTTTTTCCGGAAGATAATCTGATTCTTTCATCGAATTCCAGACAAATTCTGAACGGCACATTCAATTATGAGGGAAAATTCTTTCAGTATGCGCAAGTTTTTGGTGTAACAGGCGCTTCCTGCAAATATAAAGGAAATGAAACGGATTTTTCTTATGACAAATTTTTTGCCTTCCATTCTGTAAATGTTCCGTTTATGAAAGGCAAATTGAATATTGCATATTTTGAAGGCGCTGTCTTTGGTGGACAGTTTAATCCTTCGTTTTTGACTCCAGTTCCGTGGGCAATTGTTGCGCTTGCGGATGGAAACAGCGAGTCGGTTTTCGCAGGCACAAAAATTGAAGTAAAACCTATGCCTTGTTTGTCTTGGAACACTGAATTTTTACTGAACGATTTGCAGGTAAAGAATTTTATCAAGTTAAAATGGAATGATGCCGCAATCAGGACTGCATTTAAAACCGGTTTTACGTATACTCCGCTTGATTCAATTGCAAGTCTGATTTCTGTTGATTATACTCTCGTGACACCTTACACTTTTACCGCTTACGATACTATTGATAAAAAATACAATTACCGGGATTATACAAATTTTGGCGCGCCTATTGGAACTGATTTGCTTCCGAATTCTGACCGCGTATCAATGACATTGAATTTCAAGCCTACAAAGAATTTAAAGATTTCAACAATTTCTGCATATTCCCGCCATGGAAATCAATATGAGGACTGGGATTATGAGGATATTTTAAAGCTTGATGGAACTGCATACACAAATACAACTTTGGCGCAAAACACTCAAAACCTTGATTCAGCAAAAGACCAGACTGGATTTCTTATTCAAGATGATTTGATGTATACAATGCAGGCCGGAATTGATATTGAATACACTTTTTATTCAAAAAAATATTCATCAGTTTCGTTTGGAATTGGTTACACGTTTGAATTCATAAAGAATGATGGCGTTGATGATGGAATTTTCACAGGAAATTATACAAATTTGAATTATTCAACAGATGAAGAAAAAAAAGCCACAGAAGAAATTTTGGATGCTGAAAAAGAAAAATGGCAGAATCATCTACATAATTCATATAATCATTATTTCAGGGCAGGAGTAAAAATCACTTTTTAATGGCTAACAGGAAATTTTTATTTCTATATTTAAATACAGGTGCCGGGCATAAATCTGCCGCAAAGGTACTTGCAAACTCAATGAAGCAAATTGATCCAAGTGTTGAAATCAAGATGGAAATCGGTTACAGTCGGCATGGACTTGGTCATCTTATTTTTGAAAAGGGATACAATTATTCATTGAATTTTATCCACGGACTTTTTCCGCTTGTTTATGATCTTGGTCAGCACAGATGGCTTCAGAGTTTATTGAATTATATAATCGGTCCAGAAGCTCGGCATCATCTCAGAAAAATGATTTTAAAGGAACATCCTACTGATATTGTTTGTTTTCATTTTGGTGTCACTCCGTTTGTAAAAGATGTTCTAAAAAACATTCCGTGGAATATAAATTTCACTGTTATTGTAACAGATCCGTTTACAGTTCCGCATTGCTGGTTTTATGAAAAAAATCTGAATTATATGGTTTATTCAGAAGAGGCAAAGCAGATTGGTGTAAAAGAATGTGGCATTCCTCCTGAAAATATTACGGTTATTCCTTTTTTGATGAATGAAAGATTCCGGAATCATGAACAGTCATCAGAAGAAATCCGGCTTTTAAAAATAAAACATGGTTTTGACCCAGATAAAAAAGTGCTTCTTCTTGTTGGCGGCGGAGAAGGACTTCCCGGAGCTACAGAAATTGTAAATCAGTGTATTCTTCATAAGTCAAATTTTGCCACAGCGATTATTTGCGGAAGAGATGTTGTTAAAAAGCGGAATATGACTCTTTTGCGGATTGCGCATCCAAAGCTTGACTTGCATGTTTTTGGTTTTGTTGACTATTTTGATGAGCTTGTGAAAATTTGCGATTGCGCCGTAATAAAAGCTGGTCCTGCAACTTTGATGGAAGTGCTTTCGTTTAGGAAACCAGTTATTATCAGCCGCTACATTCATAACCAGGAACTTGGAAATATGCGTTTTGCGGTTAATAATAATGTCGGATATTTTATTCAGAACGCAAGAAAAATTTATAAGAAAATCAATGAGATTTTAAATGATGAGAATTTTTCTTCAGATATGCAAAAGAATTTTGACAGCATCAGAATTGATACTGATGCGTCAAAAGTTGCGGCTAAATTTCTTTCCCCAATTCGAAACGCTTGATTTCGCGCTTTTCATAGGATTCCCTGATTAATTCCTCGGTATCAAGTTCGCTGTAAATCCGTTCAGCATCTTCAATCCGTCCGCGCAGAACAGGATGTTTCGGGCTGAACAGAACGCAGCAGTCCTCGTACGGAAGAATTGAAGTGTTGTATGTGCCGATAAATTCCGCTGTCTGCATTATTTCTTCTTTATCAAGTCCGACAAGAGGCCGTAACAATGGGTATTCGGCAAAATGTTCCGTTATATTCATGTTTTCTATTGTCTGGCTTGCAACTTGTCCAAGGCTTTCTCCGGTTACAATGCAGTCCGCCTCGATTCGTTTTGCCAGCATATTTGCAACTTTCATCATGCAAACACGAAGCATAAGTGTTGACCATTCTTCTGGCGCTTTCTGTTTTATTTTCATTTGAACGTCCGTGAACGGAATTATGTTCAAATATGTTTTTAGCCCGAACTGTGAAAGTTTTGCGGCAAGTTCCTCAACTTTTTTTTGCGCCTCGATTGAAGTGTAAGGATAGGAATGAAAATAAACACATTCGATTTTCATTCCTCGGCGCATCATCCTGTATCCGGCAACAGGTGAGTCAATTCCACCGGAAAGCAGTAAGAGTCCCAGTCCGCTACAACCTGCAGGCAAACCGCGGTTTCCTTTTTTTGCATCGCTGTATACAAAAGTACGTTCACGCACTTCAACAGAAATTCTTATGTCAGGATTGTGTACATCAACTTCAAGAAAATCATCGTCGCATACAGCTGCACCACATTCGCAGTTTATTTCAAACGAATTCAAGGGAAATCGTTTGTCTCCGCGGCGCGCTTCAATTTTAAATGTCTTTATTTTTGGATTTTGTTCTTTTTCCGTCTCTGCTATTTTTCGCACGCATTTTTTTATTTCATTCAAGTCATTTTCGCAGGTTAAAGTTCGTGCCCATCCGGTTATTCCCAAAAGATGGTTCAGAGTTTCTTCAACGGCGGCAGAATCCTTTTCCTCGCAGTCAATGTAAAGCCGTCCTGCATGGCATTGGACATTAAGATTCAACCCTTTTAAATATGTTTTTGTGTTTGAGTAAAGCAACTTTTCAAAAGTTTTAAGATTTGAGCCTTTTAGCATAAGCTCGCCGATTTTTGCAAGATATGTAATCATATTCTAAAAAGTTTACTGTTTTTCAAAAGCCGTGAAAAGTGATTTTTTGTGCGATTTTCTGCGTGTCTAGCTTTATTTTTGAAAATCTCCTGGTCTTGGCCCGAAATTCCGCTGTCGTTCACGAACTTTTTCTATAATTGGGTTTCCTTTTTCAAGCTGATTTATAAGTTCCCAGTGCCAGTCAAGTTCCTTTTCCGGGAAAAGTTGCGGCGGATCTTTTTTGCGCCTTGAATTTGCCTGCGCTACAATTTCCATGAGATTTTCGGCAGAATTTTTTCCTTCAACTTTTGAAAGGAAGGGCATTCCGAGCGCGATAATTTTTTCGTTTTCATCAAGTTTGTATTCAAGTGGAAAATCAGCATATTTTTCAACATTTCTGATATTTGTGCCTTTTCCGCTTACGCAAGTGTAATTTGTTCCTGCGGAGAAAATCTGTTTGTTTATTGTGTAAAGCGTGTTGTTGTCTGCAAAAACCGCTTTTGAATCTTCATGCGGCATTTTTGTGCTCCAGAATCTAAGCTGATATGCGCTGTTTTCTGTAATGTACCATGAAATTATATTTTCTTTGCTGTTCCGTTGACTTATCCTGATAGAATTTTCGCTGTTCAATCCTTGCCAGTATCCAGTTAAAGGATTTTTTTCAGTTTTTTCATTTGCCATTAAATTTTCAGAAAGATTTTTTTCCAGAGTTTCAGTTTCTTCCTGATTTTCTGAATCAGCTTTTACTAGAAAATCAAGATAAATTTTATCATCAATCAATGCGACCGGAATTACCGATTTTGTTTTTTCATCAATAAAAATTGTCATTTCCCAGGCATTTGTTGTATTTTCTATTTTTTCAAAACTGACTTTGTAATCGTGTGCAAGTTTTTGTGTCGCCGCGTTTCTTTTTCGTTCCTGAATATTTGAAAAATCGTCCGGTTCAACAGCGCGGTCGTAATACCAGCCGTAATATTCTTTTAATATGATTGAAATTTCGTCGTTTCCGCCAAAAAAGATTATTCTGTCTTTTCCGGTCCAGATTCCTTTTATTTGTTCTGGAATTTCAGAAAAAACAAATCCTGTGGTAAAAAAAAATATAAAAAAAGAAAAAATTTTTTTTAGTTGCATATTTATCAAATAATCGGAAAAAAAAATAAGTTAGTTTATGCTAACTACTTGAATAAAAATAATTTTTTCTATATAAATTAGTTAGTCTTAGCTAACTAAAAAAAAGAGGACAACTGATGAGCTTTGATCAAGTTTTAATAAAATGTGGTGCGCCGGCGTTTTGCGGCATAAAACCTGCAAGTTTGTTTTCAATAAATACAGAATATTATGGAAACGAATTTGAAAAACTTTCAGAACTTTCAGCTTGTTTTTCAGGAGCAGGAATTTTTATAGTTCCAATCCAAAAGACTGAAAAAAGGATTCTTTTGTTTGTTTATAACAAAAAACTTCTTCAGCAAAAATGTGCAAAAAACGAGGCTTTAGCGTATTTGAAGGAAAAAAAATATCCGGTGGAAAAAGGTTTCGAGGCAATTTTGCTTGAGCTTATCTCAAGATTGCTTATGAACGGAAATTTTCCTCATGAAGTGGGATTTTTTCTCGGCTATCCGCTGGAAGATGTTGTTCAGTTCGAATTAAACAATGGTTCTGGATTCAGATTTTGTGGCGACTGGAAAGTGTACAGCAATGTTGAGTCAGCATTGGTTCAGATGGATGAATATGCGACCTGCAGAAAATATTGTTCAACTCAGCTTGAAAAGGGCGTTGATATTCCGCAGGCTGCAAAAAATTATATTGCTTATAAAAATAATTTAAATATTTGAGGTAAAAAAATGAAAAAAGCGATTATTTATTCAACAACGACTGGAAATACTGAAGCTATGGCGAATGCCGTAAAAAAAGGTGCTGAATCATCTGGTGCGGAAGTTTATTTTGCAACTGCGGATTCAGCGGATTCTGCTGCGGTTCTTGCAAGCGATGTGATAATTCTTGGAAGTCCTGCGATGGGCGCGGAAGAACTTGAAGATTCAATGGAAACTTTTTATGGCTCAATTGAATCTGGACTTTCTGGAAAAAAAGTTGCGATTTTTGGCTCATACGACTGGGGCGATGGCGAATGGCTTCGTCTGTGGCGCGACAGAATTGCCGCTGCAGGTGCGACTGTTGTAAACGGCGACGGTCTTGCCGGTCATCTTTCTCCGGATGATGAAACTGTTGCTGCCTGTGAAAAACTTGGCAAGGAAGCATAATCAATTTGAATTTATTCGACTGCAAGTCATAAATTATAAAAGTAAACCCGACTTTTGCACAGGATTTAAGCGAATCGTTCTCCTTAAAAAAAGCTTGAATCCTGTGTTTTTTTTAACTATTTTTATAAAAAAGAGGTTGTTTTGATAAATATTTTTTATATTTTGATTATTCCTTTTCTTGGAACTTTGCTTGGTTCTGCAGTTGTTTTTTTCATGAAAAATGAACTGAACAAAAAGCTCCAGAAACTTTTGCTGGGCTTTGCTTCTGGCGTGATGGTTGCGGCTTCTGTCTGGTCGTTGATTATTCCGGCGATTTCGCAAAGCCGCGAAATGGGGCGATTTGCCTTTTTACCCGCTGCGGTTGGAATTCTTTTGGGAATGGCATTTCTTTATACCCTTGATATGGTTGTTCCTCATCTTCATCTTGATGCGCAGCATGCGGACGGTCCTGCCTCAAAATTTAAAAAGACAACAATGCTTTGTCTTGCGGTAACGTTGCATAATATTCCGGAAGGAATGGCGGTTGGCGTTGTTGCAGCCGGTTTTCTTTCAAATTCTGTGGAGGTCAGTTTTGCCGCCGCATTTGCGCTTTCGGTCGGAATTGCGATTCAGAATTTTCCAGAAGGCGCAATTATCAGTTTACCTTTAAAATCTGAAGGAAATGGAGCTCTAAAATCTTTTGTTTATGGAACGCTTTCTGGAATTGTTGAGCCGATTGCAGGTTTTCTTACGATTCTTCTTTCAAATTTTATTCAGGGAATTTTACCGTACTTGCTGGCTTTTGCGGCAGGGGCAATGCTTTTCGTTGTTGTGGAGGAGCTTATTCCAGAGGCGAGCGAAGGTGAGCATTCAAATAATGGAACGATTGGTTTTGGATTAGGCTTTATTCTTATGATGATTCTGGATGTCGCTTTAGGATAATTCTTTTTATAAAAGCGCAGAAAGAATTGAGATAATTGACATTTTTTTATGGTTAGTCTATGCTAACTAACGTAGGATTGATTCATTTCAGTCTGATAAATCTAAAAATTTCAGAAGGTGACCTATGGACGAGAAATTCAATCAAATCGTGGGTGCATTCAAAATGAAAGGATGCCGAATTACAGAACAGCGGAAACAACTTGTTTATATAATTTTAAAAAATCCTGGATGTTCGTGCAAGGAACTTTATTATCTTGCGCGTTCAAAAGATGGGGAAATCGGACGGGCGACTGTTTACCGAACCGTTCATTTTTTGGAAGATTTGGGATTTGTAAAAAAAGACAATGTTGTGATTTGTTGATTTATCAGGGCAGAGCTAAAAACTCTGCTTTCTTGTTTTAAATTCAAGTCATTTGCAAAAAAAAATGCTGAAAAATTGTTGAAAAGTAGAATAAATGTTTCGTTTTCGTTATAATTTTCTATTATATACGATTTTTTTATTCAAGGAATTTATAGAATATGTATAAGCCAGTCAATCCAAAAGCAGATTTTCCAAAGCAGGAAGAAGAAATCCTGAAATTTTGGAAAGAAGACGATACTTTTAAAAAATCAGTTAGCCAGCGAGAAGGGTCAGAGGAATATGTTTTTTACGATGGTCCTCCTTTTGCTACAGGACTTCCTCACTTTGGACATTTTATTCCTTCAACAATTAAAGATATTATTCCGCGCTACCAGACAATGAAAGGCAAAAAAGTTGAGCGTCGTTTTGGTTGGGACTGTCACGGACTTCCAGTTGAAAATCTTATTGAAAAAGAACTCGGCATAAATTCCAAGCATGAAATTGAAGCTTACGGAGTTGCGAATTTTAATGAAAAATGCAAGGCTTCGGTTTTAAAATATACTTCAGAATGGTGTCAGACAATTACCCGCATGGGACGCTGGGTTGATTTTGATCATGACTACAAGACCATGAATCCTGATTACATGGAGTCAATCTGGTGGGTTGCTAAATCTTTGTGGGACAAGGGGCTTATCTACGAGGGAAAATATATTCTTCCGTATTGCCCGCGCTGCTCAACAGTTCTTTCAACACACGAACTTGCACAAGGATATAAAGAAAAACAGGATCCTGCGGTTACAATTCGTTTTAAAGTGACACAGGCTCCAAAAGCAATTGATGATGCTGACATGGCAAACGGAAAGACTTATTTCCTTGCCTGGACAACAACTCCTTGGACTTTGCCTTCAAACCTTGGTCTTTGTATGGGACCAAAAATTGAATATGTGAAAATTCTCGACAAAGAATCCGGCGATTATTATATTTTGGCAAAAAGTCGCCTTTCAGCATATTACAAGAATGAATCTGACTACGAAATTATTTATGAAAAGCTCGGAAGCGAATTCCTGGGCGCAAAATATGAGCCGCTTTTCCCATATTTTGAATATTTAAAAGATTCTGCAAAATGTTCAGAAGAAACTCATCAGCCTTGTTCAGATGGTGCATTCCGTCTTTTTAATGCGGATTATGTTTCTACAGAAGATGGTACAGGAATTGTTCATATTGCTCCGGCATTTGGTGAAGAAGATAACAAAGTTTTTGCAGGAACAGGAATTCCAAATGTTGAACCAATGGATGCAGAATGTAAGTTTACAAAAGAAGTTTCAGATTATGTTGGACGTTTTGTAAAAGACTGCGACAAAGATATTATGGATCGCCTTAAAAAAGAAGGAAAACTTGTTAAGCGCGATACAGTCGTTCACCAGTATCCGCATTGCTGGCGTTGTGGCTCACCTTTGATTTACCGTGGAATCGGTTCATGGTTCGTAAGAGTTGCAGATCATCATGAGCAACTTTTAAAGGCAAATAGCCAGATTAAATGGCAGCCGGCACATATTAAGGAAGGTCGTTTTGGAAAATGGCTTGCCGGTGCTCGTGACTGGGCTGTTAGCCGCAACCGTTACTGGGGAAATCCTATTCCAATCTGGAAGTGCGACAATCCTGACTGTAAGAATAAACTTTGCGTTGGAAGCCGCGATGAACTCAAGAAACTTTCAGGAATCTACCCGGAAGATTTGCACAAGCAGTTTGTTGATAAAATCACAATTCCTTGCGAAAAGTGCGGTGGAACAATGCACCGTATTCCGGAGGTTTTTGACTGTTGGTTTGAATCTGGAAGTATGCCTTACGCGCAGCAGCATTATCCTTTTGAAAATAAAGAATATTTTGAAAAACACTTTCCGGCAAATTTCATTTCGGAAGGTTTGGATCAGACTCGCGGATGGTTCTATACATTGACCGTTCTTGCTTCTCATCTTTTTGATAAGCCTGCTTTCCAGAATTGTATTGTAAACGGGTTGGTTCTTGCTTCTGATGGACGAAAAATGTCAAAGTCGCTGCGAAATTATACAGACCCGGTTGAAGCAATCAATAAATTTGGTGCGGATGCGCTTCGTCTTTTCCTTATTCATTCTGCAGTTGTAAGGGCAGATGATCTTCGCTATAGCGATGAAGGCGTTCGAGATGTAATCAAAAATATAATTCTTCCGCTTTGGAACTCATACAGTTTCTTTGTAACGTATGCAAATATTGATAAAATTCAGCCTACAGGACATTTGTTCGATGAAAAACTTCCTTCAAATCCGCTTGACGCATGGCTTTTGTCAATAACTCAAAAACTTGTAAAAGATGTTACAGCTGGACTTGACGACTATGATTTGAGCGGAGCGGTTGATCCGATTGTTAAATTTATTGATGAAATGAACAACTGGTACATTCGCCGTTCTCGTCGCCGTTTCTGGAAGTCAGAAAACGATGAAGATAAAAAAGAGGCATACGAGGCACTTTATATTGCATTGAAAACTTTCAGTCTGGTTGCATCTCCGTTTATTCCGTTTATTACAGAGCAAATCTGGCAGAATTTACGGACTTCTGATGATAAAGAATCTGTTCACCTTTGCGATTATCCGATTTATAACGAAAAATGGCATAACGAGGAACTTGAATTCAAGATGGCGACTGTTCAAAAGGCTGTTTCTATGGGACGCTCTTTGCGAAACACGTTCAACCTAAAGAACCGCCAGCCGCTTGCTTCTGTTGCTTTGGTTACCCGCAATGAAAATGAAAAACGCGTTCTTGCGGAAATGGAAGATTCAATCCGCGAGGAACTTAACGTCAAGAAAGTTGAATTCCACGACCGCGAGGATGAGCTTGTTGAATATAAGTGCAAGGCTAATTTCAAGGTTTTGGGAAAAGAACTTGGTCCAAAAATGAAAAAGGCGGCTTCAATAATTCAGGAGTTGACTTCTGAACAGATTCAGTCAATTTTGGAAGGAACAAATCTTTCTATTGATGTTGATGGAACTACAGTTGAGCTTAATTCTGAAAAAATTCTTGTTGAACGTCTTGAAAAAGATGGTTTAAAAGTTTTGAACGAAGGAACTTTGACTGTTGGACTTGATTCAAAAATCACAGATGAGCTTAAAAAAGAAGGCTATGTCCGCGACTTGATTCGAGGAATCCAGAATCTCCGCAAGGAATCAGGTTTTGAAGTTACAGACCGAATCAATCTTATTGTTTCTGGTGACGACGAATTGAAATCTTCCTACGAAATGTTCAAAGATTTTATCTCATCAGAAACACTTGCTGCTTCATCAGAATTTGCTGCTTCCATTTCTGGCGGGACAGAAGTTGACGCTGATGACAAAAAATGGAGAATTTCTATTGTTAAAGCATAAAAAATGGCTTTTAAAAATGTTTGCGGCTTTCATTTTGATTGCCACAGGCATTTTTTCAGTTGCCTGTAAATCAACACCTTTTGTAAGCGAGGTAGATCCTCTTGATCTCATTGATTCAAGAAGCGCGTTTTATATTCGTATTCCAAAAGATGTTGATTCTAATCTGATTGCCCGGATGCTTCAGAATAATCTTGAGGGACTTTCTGAAGTTGAAGCAAATAAAGTCGCGGAGCGGATTGACACAGTTTATCTTGGACTGAAAAAATCAAAAAAATCTGTTGAATTCCAAATTTCTTCTTTGTGCAGTTTTCCAAAAATCGCAGTTTCTTCCGCTTTTTCTAAAAAAAATGGCTGGACTTCCGACAAGTTGATTTTGGAAGACTCTGTCGGAAAGAATGTTTCTTACACAATCTACAATAATTCAGGAATTCTTGCGGCTTTCCCTTCTGAAAATATCGCGGTTATTGGAAATTCTGTTCCGGCAATGGTTGAACGTTATCATTATATTTCTCAGAACATTGAATTTGAAGATAATTCTCTGCTTGATGAAAATATCCGTGAATGGCTTTCGTATGAAAATGGTATTCATGATGGTCAGATTCGTTTTTATGCTTCAAAGCCTCAGTCTTTTCTTACAACATTGATTGGTGCGAATCTTAATTTTAAGCTCATTTATGTAAAAGGTTTTCTTAAAAATGACTTGAAAAATGAAAAGCAATACATTACTGAACTTGAATTTGAATTCCGTGATCCGCGGGTTGTTGGTGCAGCTCAAGCTATGTTGGAAGTGGCTTTTGGTCTTACTGATTCATCTGTCAGAAGAATTTCTGACACGCATTTGATTGTTTCTGGAATTCGGATAAATAAAAATCAGCTGTATAAAATTTTAGTGCTATAAAATGAAAAAATTGTTGTTTTTTTTGATTCCATTGATTTTTTTCTCTTGTGCCTCGTTTAGAGTTCCTGTTCCTGGTGAAACTGTGGCGAAAAAAAATAACATTTATGCAGAATATATGAATATTGCCGATGCGTATAATGACTTGGGAAAGTATGACAAGGCAATAACTTATTACAATCTTGCGAAAGCGAACAAAACTTTGCGTTGGAGCGCAAATTACAAGCTTGCCCATACATACGCAATGAATAAAAACTGGGAACAAGCGCAAAAACTTTACCTTGAACTATATAAACGCGACCCGGAAAATAGTTCTATTCAAATGTCTATTGCGTATATTTATGCAATGAATGGAAAACTTTCTTCCGCAGAAAATATTTATGCCGCGCTTGTTGAAAAAAATCCTGAAAATGCAGATATTCTTGTGAATTATATAAATGTTCTTTTTGCAATGGAAAAATACGATGAAGTTGAAAAAAATCTTGCCGTTTTAAAGGAAAAGTTTAAAGACAACACAAATATTTCTCCGTTCGAGAAAAAACTTGAGGAAATAAATTCTGCAGATACTGAAACAGAACCACAAACTGCAGATGATGAAGAAAATCAAAATGAAACATCTGAAAATCCTGAAGAAAAATAATTTTGTTCTGAATTTTAGATGTTCAGAAGTTTATTCACTTTCTTCTTCCGGATTATTTTCCTGATTTTTAGAATTTTCCATAAATTCACGGTATTTTTCAACATCAACATGGAAGCCGACAATTTTTGAATCAGGATCATTGTTTGCATGGTTCAATGCTTCTTCCGCTTCGGCAAGAAGTCTGTCTGCCGTAATCGTTCTGATTGAACGGCTGGAAATTCCAATTGCCAAATTTGGCTCCTCATAAAGTGTTCGTATATTGTTTTCAATCAGTGCGGCTTTATCTTCTGCTTCGTCAATATTTGTGTTTTCTTTTAACAGTGCAAAAGTATTTTCCTTATAATTGAAAACATTTTCTTTCCCGTAGTTGTCTGTAAGGAATTTTTCAATGTCAGCAAATTTTTCGGAATTTTTTATTTCTATAAGCAAGACAGAAAAATCCTGTTCGTTTGAAGTGGCTTTTGTAAGTTCAAAATTTATTCTTTCTTTTAAGCTGTATGAATTTTCAGAAGAGTCGTATGCATTCTGCATAATTTTGTGTTCATTGTAATAGGCATCGCTTGGAGTTTCTTCTGGATTTTCTCCTGCAAAAGGATTTTCTTCTTGAGTTTCTGAAATTTTTGTGTTGTCAGATTCCGGCTCTGAAATAATTTCTTCCTTTGGAATATCGATTTCTTCAATATTTTCTATATCGTCAAAAGAAGTTTCGTTTTTCTGGTTATTTTCTTCTTGCTTTTCCTGCGTTTCTTCGGCTGGAGTCTCATATTTAATATTAAATTCTTCTTCCAGACTTATGTCATTATCTTCAGTTTCTTCTTCATTTGGAACTTTTTTTGTCTTTGCGGAAATAAAAATCAACATTCCTATTGTTACCAAAGTTGCTGCTAAAATGATGATAAAACTGTTTCTCGCGGCATTATAAATCACATTAGGTCGCAATATATAAACTGCGATTTTTAGCTCGTAAGTGTCTTCCTGGGAAACTATTGTTTTATAGAAAACTTTTACAAGCTTTGAATTTATTACCTGCGAGCTTGTCTGTTCGTCTGGAAATGCAATCAAAGTTTTGTTGTTTTTTGAATATTTTGCGGAAAGAATTCCGTCTTTTTCTGAAAACATTTCTGGTTTTATTTGGTCAGGTGATTTTTCCGCTGATGTTGAAATCTCCCTGAATATTTTTTCAGAGCGAGAAAGTCCATTTTTGTAATCTGTGTGGATTGTGTTAAAAAAATAAAAAATTGAACCGGCAAAAACGAATAAAACTAAAATTGAAAAAAAGTTGATTGCATTATGTTTCATATCTATAAATTATATCTTAGTATAAACTTGAGTGCAAGTTTTGTGTAATCATTAAACGAATTGTTTTGAGAATTTTTTCCGCTGTTTTTTAACCATGAGATATATGGCAAAAGTGAGGTTTCCAATTGCTCTGAATTTTTTGGATTTTGTATTTGCGAAAAAAAGTTTTTCAAGTTGAATGGTTCGTTTTTTATTTCTATCTTTTCTTTGCAGGAATTTGAGATTTTGTAGGAATTTTCATTTTTTTCAATTTTACAGCAGTTCTTTTTGCACCATGAAAAAAGATTTTCCTTATAGAATCTTAATGTTTCTGTAGTTTTTTTGTTTTCTGAAATATTTATAAGTTCAGTTCTGAACATTAATCTTGAGAATTCCTTTTCTGCAGAAGAAATTCTTGTCTGTTTTGAATAATTTATTTTGTCGAGATAAGTTCCTTTCGCGTAAGCCTTGTTGTTGATGTAGCCAAAATCTGCGCCAAAAATTTCTATGCTGGAAAATCCCGCTTTTTTCGCAAAATCTAGCGCCGCAATTGTTACAGTTCCCGAGGTTGAGTCCGTTTCAAAAAACGCATTTTTGCTGGACAGATTTAACAGCTGCTCAAAAGGATGCATAGAAATTGTGAACAATATGTTTTCTGTATTTTTTTTAATTTTTTTTACTGCTGAATGGTTTGCCATAAGTTCAAAAATAAACAAAGTTTTAGGGGTGATTTTTCCTGCAAAATGAGAATATGAAATCATCTGCCCATCGATAGAGATAACCGCATCTGAAAAAATATTTTCCGCGCTCAAAGTTTTAAATGCTGTGTCAGTTGAAAGTATATAATATTTTTCCCGATTTTTTTTGATGAATTCTATTTTTTGCTCTAAAGATGGTCCGGCCGCGCAGATTAAACATATTTTTTCAGTTGGAAGGTGAAATTTCTTTTCTTGATTTGCGAATTTCAGATTATTTAAAATATTTGTTTGCCAGATTTTTCCAAAATGAGCCTGAACCGAAAAATCCGCAGAAATTTTTGAAATTGCAGAATTTATTTTTTTCAGAAGAAGATTTTTATCAATTTCCTGAATCCAACTGTTGACTGTAAAAACTGAAAAAGTTGAATATTTTGCAGGAAGATAAAATTTCTGTAGATTTGTCTCAATATTTTCCAATGTGCAAAGTTGTGTTTTCTTATTGAAAATATTTTTTATTTCCGGAAGATTTTTTAAAAATTCAATGTCGCTTTCAGAATTTTCAACAACAAGAATGAATGAATCTGGAAATTTTTTCTGAAGTTCCTTGATATGAAATGCTGCTCCAAGTCCAGTTACAAGAAAAAAATCACTTTTTTCAATATTTTGAACAAGTTGAACAGCTTCTCGTTCTGGATTGTATTTTGAATGAAATGATTTTCCGTCTGAAAAAATAGGAATTTCTGTACCATTTTTTGCTTTTATAATTTCTTTGTATATCATTTTGTTAAATTTTTTATTTTTTGTAAAAATTTCTTGTTTTTCTTATGAATTTCATCAAGAAGCTCTGCTTTTTTATTATCGTCATTTTTATTTTTTAACACAAATGTTTCTGCAGAGAAAAATTCATTCATCCATTCTTCTGATTTTGAATTTTCCTGCACAAAATTATGTATTTTGTCTGCAAAATATTTTTTTTCAATATTGATTTTTTTTAGTGCAACAGCTGGTTTTTCAGTTTTTGCTTCATTTGCATAAAAAAAGTCAAAATTCACATCTTCCATGGTGTTCAGGTTGTTTTTGAATTGAAAATTTTCTGAAAGCCTAAAAACTTTATTCTGGAAATTCCGTTTTTGTTCAGAAAACCAGTTTTCATAAATTTTCAGAGAAGAGGAATTTAGTTCTGCTTTTGCAGCCCGGAACTCACTTCCTGCGATTTTGTTGTCATTTTTTGCGTTGAAAATTTCAAGCGCATTCGGCATTGTGTGCTGAAATCCTTTTGAACTGTACAAATCCAATCCGCAGACATAAATATTTTTTTCCGTCAATTTCTGTGCAAGTGCCACAGCAGTTCCTGAAATAGTTCCATTCCGTTCGGCAAAATCAAAATTCAGTTTCAGGCAGTCTAAAAGTTTTTTTGAAAATCCGTCGCAATATTCAAGAAGAATAATTGGGTTTCGTTTCAATAAAAAAGAAGGGCAGGCTGCTTCTATTGCAAGTGCGACAGGAATTTCTGGAAAATTTTTCAGTGCTTCAAGATGTTTTTTTGCCCAAAATCCGCCGTCTGTTGAAATTACAAAGTCTGGAATTATTTTGTTCTTTAAAAGAACTGATGTTGCCGAAGAAACGCAGATAAGAAAAATATTTTTCCTCTCTTTTTTTAGTTTTGGAAGACATTTTTCAAGGCTTCGTCCGCTTGCCGTAATCACAATTGGAAGATTTGTTCTATTTAATTGATAGATATTTTTTGTGAACACAAGATTTTTGATTGAATTTAAAAACCATCGTTTTGAAAAATAGCTGTCTGTAAAAAGAGTCATTTTTGAATATTCGAGCGCAGATTTTATTTCTGTCCAGACTTTTTTGTTTGTTTCTGAAAAAACATTTGCGGCGGGAATCCATTGAAAAAATGCGCTGGTCAAAAGATTTTTTTCGCCGATTTTTCTAAAAAGTTCTGTTGACAGATTTTCCACCTGAATTTCGTTTGTTGCGTAAATAACGCAGTCGAATTCTGAATTGAATGAATCAAAGTCATGGGAATATCTTATCGCGACGATTTTTGAATCCTTGAATTTCTCTTTTATTTTTTCTGCAATGTATGAAATGCACGGTTCTGTTATTACAATATATGAAGGATTTTTCTGAATTTTTAAATTTTCAACAAAATTTTCAGCTTCTTTTATGGGATTATATTTTGAGTGAAGAAATTTTCCATCAACAGAGCAGGTTAGAGAGCCGTTTTTTGCGTTTTCAAATATAATTTTATTCATTTTTCGGAATTTTAGAAAAAAATAGGCCGCCAAAAATTCCGATAACTGAAATTTCTGGCAGCCTTAAAGATTTTTCAATTTCTATTTTGCAAGTCCAAGTTCTGAAAACAGTTTTTTGTATGTGGTAAACTGTTCAGATTTTGCAAATTCCATGATTTTATCTTCCGGAAGATTTTCAAGAAGCTGATCCATGTAAAGAAGTACAGATTTTACATCATTTTTCAAGTCATCCGGGAGCTGTTTGTTGTTCGTGTCTGCTTCCGTTGTTGAAGGAATTTCTTCTGTAGAATCTGTTTCTTCCGGTTCGATTGTTTCAGCAAGTTCAGGTTCTTCGCTTTCTGGCGCGATTTCCGGTTCTGCTTCTGGAATTGCTTCCGCCTCTTCAATTTCCTCTGTTTTTTCTACATCATCAGAATCTGATTTGTCTTCGTTCAGATAATCGATGTTTTCAGCTGAAATGCTTTCAGAAACTTTCGGGTCTTCCGCAATAAAATCCTCGTAAATCTTGTTTTCTTCCTCAGAAAGATTTTCTTCAGTAGAATTTTCCGATTCTTCTGAAATTTCTGTCTCTGCAGAAGGGATTTCTTCTGGTTCTGCAATTTCTTCGGCTGGCTCAACAGATTCTGTCTCTTCTGTTGTTTCTGGCATTTCCGGCGCAGGAACTTCTTTTTCATCAACAGAATTTATCAAGTCAGAATTTGAAGATTCAACAAGAATATCATCCAAAGGAGTGTCAACATCGTCAGCAAGGTCGTCAACTTTTGGAATGGAAATTTCTTCTTCCATGTTTTTCATGTTGATTTCGTCAAGATTTGGCTCCTCAAGTTTTTCTTCATCAGAATTCATTGAAAGCCCAGAATCCGGTTCTTCTTCAAGAGAATTTGTTTCATCAATTGTGCCGAACGGTGACTCATCATTGAAATTTTCAGCATTTTCTGCCGGTTTTTCAGTTTCGGCTGCAGGCTGTTCAGAATTTTCCGTTTCTTCAGGAATTGTTTCAGGTTCAGAGAGTTCTTCTGTCGGTTCAATCGTTTCTATATTTCCGCTTGTTTCTTCTGGAATCGAAATTTCTTCATTTTTCACAAAATCTGCTGGTTTTTCTGTTTCAACTTGTGGTTCATCAGAAATTTCTTCCGCAGGCTCTGATATTTCCGCGGTTTCTGGAACTGAAGTTTCTGATATTTCTTCAGGAATTTCGCCGCTGTCCTGTTCTGGAGTTTCTTCGGTTGATTCTGTTATGTCAGCCGTGTTCATTATATTTGAAAGTTCATCCCCGGAAAGCGCAATTGTTTCGTCGTTGTCGTTTCCATCAAAAAATCCTGTGTTTTCCTGCTCGGATTTTTCGGCCGGAATTGCTGCTTCTGGAATTTCCTGTGTTTCTTCTGCTGGTTTTTCAACTTTTTGTTCAGGTTGAATTTCATTCTTGCTTTCTTTGATTGTCTGGAATTCATCTCTAAGTGAATTTATCTGGTTTTTCAATCCTGAAAGTTCCTGCATAATCATATCGAGCATTGAAGAGTCAACTTTTACGCTGTTTTTATCTTCTTCAGGAGTTTCTTTTGGCTCGGAAGTAACAACTTCTTCTGCTTTTGGAGCTTCCTGCACGCTGTCGTCATCAGTTATTGCAATATCGTAGTCAACAACTTTTTTCTTTGAGGCGTGAACATCTTGCTTTACTGGAGTTTCTCCGGCTTCACTGTCAATTCCAAAGTCTGAAAGATCAACTTCTTCACTGTCTGCCTGGGAATTTACAGAAGCTCCTGCGGCTACAGCTGTGGCGTCGTCAGAATTTTCATCAATTCCAAAGTCATCGAGCGAAACTTCTTCTGTTGTCGTATCCAAATCCTGGCCGGCTGAATTTTCAGATGGTTTTGTGTTATTCTCAGCCTGTTCTGCGGAAATATTGTCGAACATATCATCCTCTGCAAAAGCGTTTGAATCTTCGTCATCAGCGGAGATGTCTGTTTCTTCAGTCGGAACTTTATCGTCCGGGTTTTCTGTAAAAGAAAGGTCGATATCTAATGGTTCATCGTTTGAAACATCATCTTCTTTTGTGCTGCTTGTGTCATCATCAAAAAAGTCATCAAGAGAAATTTCATCCGAGCCAGAATTTCCTGCCGGTGCGCTGGAACCTGAATCAGAGAATCCGCCGTCCATAAAATCATCTAGAGAAAGCTCGCCGTCCTCAAAAGATGAGGCATCAACGGATTCTTCCTGTGCCGCAGGTTCTGCCGGTTTTTCTTCAGTTTTTTCAGCGGTTTCGGTTTTTGGTTCAAATGCTTTGTTTGGATCATCAAAACCTTCTGCGCCAATAAAATCGTCCAGCGAAATTTCTGATTCACTGGAATCTTCAGTTTCAGTTTTTGCGGGTTCTGTTGTTCCTATATTGCTGAAATCTGGAAGTTCATCCTTGAAAAAGTCATCTGCTGAATCGGATTTTGTTTCCGGCTCAGAAATATCACTTTTTATGTTTGAAACTTCTTCATCAGAGAGAGTTGAGTCATTGTCAGTCAATGTGTCAAAAGAAAGATCTTCTGGAATTACAGGTTCTTCGATAGGAACTTCTTCAGCATTTATCGTTGGTTCTGTCGCGGCATCTTCTGTTATTCCTTCCGCATCCTGCGGCGGTCTTTTTACCCATACGCCGTAGCTGTCAATATTTTTCAAATCTTCTGTTGAATCACTCATAAAAGTTCCTCTCTATTTCAGATAATCTTACTGTTTTTTATCGGCATAAAGTGGTTTAAAATAAAGTATTATTTTGAAATATAATTCAGGAATCTCCAAAAATTATTCTACTTTGTTTGCCCAAAAAACTTTCTCTCTTATCAAAAATAGATTTTAACACACTTTTTGCATTCAGAAAATAAAAATATCATCCGAAAAAAATAATATGGAAAAAATAAAAGTTTTGTTCGCGATTTTTGTCGGAACGGTTGCGTATACAGTTTTATCTTTTATAGCAGGAAACAATGGAATTCTTGGATATAACAAACTTGTTGAGCAAAAAAAAGCCATTGCGCGCCAGACAGAAATAATTCAGAACATAAACAATGAACTTTCGCTAGAATATTCCGCGCTTTTACGCGATAAAGATGTGATTGCCGCTTATGCCAGGAAACTTGATTATGTTGGTGACGGTGAAAAACTTGTGAAAGTGAATGGTTTAAAACCTGCGCAGACTGAATTGTATGATATTGGAACAATTTTGCGCAAAAAGAATTTTTCATGTCTTTCTGAGCGGACCTGCAAAGTTTGCGGATTGACTTTTTTTCTTCTTACGCTGATTCTTATGTTCCTTATTGATTTAAATAATGGAAATATCAGTTTTGGCTCAAAAAAAGTTCTTGTAAAAGGAATTCCTGTTTATGATATTAAACAAATGTGATGAATCTTCTATAAAAATATGCGCGGAATTTTTGAAAAATGAAAAAATTCTTATTCTTCCAACAGATACAGTTTACGGTTTTTCTGGAATCGTAGGAAAAACTGATGAAAAAATCCGGAAAATAAAGGGCAGGGCGGAAAATAAACCGTTCATTCAGCTTATTGGAAAACCAGAGGATATTTTTCTTGTTACTGATGATTTTATTCCGCGGAAACTTTTGTCTGTTTGGCCAGGTCCGCTTACAATAATTGTGCACAAAAAAGAAAATCCCATGGAAACAGTTGCGGTTCGCTGTCCGGGCGATGAATGGTTAAGGCGTGTTATTATTTCATCTGGCAGCCCGATTTATTCAACAAGTGTGAACAGAAGTGGCTTTCCGGTTTTGTCTAAAATTGAAGAGATAAAAAAAGAATTTGAAAAAGATGTTGATCTGATAATTGATGCTGGTGATTCAGAAAGTTCTATTCCTTCAACAATTGTGCGTCTTGAAGGCGAAAATATTGTTGTTGTCCGCTCTGGCGCGGTTGATGTTGAAAATATTCAGTGATTTTGTTGCGTTAGTTTTTTGTCCATTTTGAAGGAACTGGTTTGCGCTCGATTTTTCCGGTTTCATTTTGAACAAGAGTTTCTACCGTCCCTGAAAGGACATTCGGTTCTGTCATTTTAAAAGTCCAGGAGATTGGTTCGGAATCCATTGCAAGTTCCAAGGCCTTTTGACGGTCGATTTCTGGAAAATACGACGCGTTTGCTCCGTTTGTCTGAAGGATTTTTATGGTTTGAAAACCGTTTTCTTCCTGCTCGATTTTTACGGAAATATTCATTGATGCGCCGTTCTTGAAAATCACAAATCCTCTGCCGCCGCGCATTATCACAATTTTATTAAGATATTTTCCGTCGTTCCAGCTGCCGGCAAGATTTTCAAGCGTGATTGTATTGATTTTTTCTTCCGCGGATTTTTTTTCATCAGAATTTCTAGCAAGATTTTCTACAATTCCACGCAGAGAGGTTTTTGATTCCATCAATATTTTATAGTAGGAATTGTAAGTTTTTTTTGCAGTTTTTGCTTCTTCCCCATAAATTTTTAAAACAAGGGTCATTTCCCAGTCCGTCGAATCAATTTTGGAGATTACTGCGTAAAAATATCCGGTTTCGGGTTTTTCAGAGGCTGAAAAATCTGCTGTTCCATAAAAAAAATCATCTGAAAAATTTTCTGAGCGTCTGTCAGTTATGTTGTATTCAAGTTCTTTCAACTGCGCAAAAAAAATGTCGCCGGTCATTGAAAGCATATTTTTTTCCGCATCTTTTGAAGCGATTCCGTAAAAGTCAATCTGCTTTAACTTTTGCGAAAAAGCCTGAGCAATAAAAAGAGACTGAAAAACTGCAAGAACCAGAATTAATCGTTTTTTCACTGACCGGTAAGCCCCTTTCGGAATTCCCGCTGTAAATCGCGGTTCACATCGCGCTCTTTGATTGTTGCCCGCTTGTCAAACTGTTTTTTTCCTTTGCAGACGCCTAATGTTACTTTTACGCGTCCGTTCTTTAAATAAAAATTTATAGGAATCAAAGTGTAGCCTTTCTGGTCAACTTTCCGTTCAATTTTTTTTATTTCCTGCTTGTGCAAAAGAAGTTTTTTTGGTCTGTCCGGGTCGTGATTAAAAACAGATGAATAAGAATATTCTGAAATATGAAAATTTTTTATGAAAATTTCACCATTGACTATTTCTGCAAATGCGTCTGGAAAAGAAACTGCTCCAGCTTTTACAGATTTTACTTCTGTTCCTTGCAGTTCAATTCCACATTCGTATGATTCTTCAATAAAATAGTCAAATCGAGCTTTTCTGTTTTCGGCAATAATTTTTTTATCTTCAGCCATAACTTTGATTATAGACTATACTTAAATCGGTTGCAAGTTTACATTGTTTTGTGATAGTTTTAACTTATGAACAAGAAACTTTTTGAACTTTCGTATTCTGTCCGCAAAGATTTTGAAAAAAGAATTTCTTTTGCGTTCTTTTTTGTTATCTGTTTTTTTGTAGTAATAAATCTTCTAATAAATTTTATTATATTTCCGGTCAGGACTGCTTCTGATTCAATGGAACCTGATAGTCCTAAAAATTCTTGTATTCTTTTTTCGCCTTTAAAACGAAATGTTGAGCGTGGTTCTGTTGTGTTGCTGGAGCCTCTCCTTAATTCTGAAAATTCGTTTATTTTCAGGATTGCTGATACTTTTGTAAGATTTTTCACCGCTCAGCAGTTTTCTATAATATCAAGCAGAAAAAACATGGGCGCAAACAGGCTGGTCCGCCGCGTTATTGCAGTTCCTGGCGACACAATTTATATGCGCGACTATGTTATGTATATAAAACCGGCCGGAGAGAATTTTTTTCTTACAGAATTTGAGCTGGTGAAAAAGCCGTATAATGTCTCAATAAATGCTGCTCCTTCATTGTGGGATTCTTCTATCGGTGTTTGCGGTTCTTTTGAGCAGTTTACTCTTGGCGAAGATGAATATTTTGTGCTTGGTGACCACAGAAATTCCTGCGTGGATTCGCGTTTTATGGGAACTGTGAATAGTAAAGATTTTAAAGCTGGTGCATTGATTTCGTATTTCCCATTGAATAAGCTAAGAATTTATTTTTGATTTTGAAAACATCGCTTTACATTCATATTCCGTTCTGCAAGTCAAAATGTTCTTACTGCGATTTTTTTAGCGTTGCCTGTGGAAACCAGAATATTCCAGAAGAATATATTTCCTCGCTCTGCAACGAAATAAAAATCCGTAAGGCTGAAAATAAAGTTGATTTATTGGAAACTGTTTATATCGGGGGCGGAACTCCAAGCCTTTTGCGTCCGGAGCAGTTTTCCGCGATTTTGAGGGAAGTTTTTTCCGGGCTGAAAATTCCTCCAAAAGAAATTACGGTTGAGGCAAATCCTGATGATATTTCAAAAGAGCTTCTTGAATCATTTTATTCTTTCGGAGTTACAAGAATTTCATGCGGAATCCAAAGTTTCAATGATTCTGCTTTGAAAAATGTAAAACGCCGTGGAAATGAAAAAATTATCTGCGCATCGCTTGAACTCATAAAAAAATATTGGAAAGGCATTTTTTCTGCGGATTTAATTTCCGGACTTCCAAAAGAAGATGAAAAATCGTTTTTGCAGACTTTGAATGAACTTTTTCAGTTCCGCCCGGAGCATATCTCAATGTATTCTCTTACAATAGAAGATGAAACGCCGCTTGGAAAATCTTTTTTGTCTGGGGATATTGATTACGACTTTGAAAAAGCTGATGAAATTTGGATTTCTGGAAGGAATTTCCTTTTGAAAAATGGATATGGACATTATGAGGTTTCAAATTTTTGTCTTCCCGGTTTTGAATGTCAGCACAATCTGGTTTATTGGAATCAAAATGATTATATTGGTTGCGGCGCAGGCGGAACTGGAACTTTTTATGGAAAAAAATCCGTCCGTTTTACAAATGCCGCGGACATAAAAAAATATATCCAGTTCTGGAAAGACGCGAAATCTTCTACAGGTGCGCCTGGAACAGAAGAAAAACTTTCCGCGGAAACTCAATCCTTTGAATTTTTTATGATGGGGCTCCGGACTTTGCGCGGCGTTTCCCGGGAAGAATATAAAAAACGTTTTTTTTCAGATTTTCCGGAAAAATTTATTGTGTTGTTTGACCGTTGGGCTGAAAAAGGGCTTTGCTGCATAAAGGAAATTTCAAAAAATGACAAAAACAAAAATATCTTGGAGCATTTTTATTCATTGAATGAAGAGGGGATTCTGTTTTTGAACCGTTTCCTTGAGGAACTTTTATAAAATCAGTTTTTTATTGAATCTTTTGAAAAAGAATAACCCTGGCCAAAAATTGTTTTTATATAAACAGGATTTGCAGGATCGCTCTCGATTTTTTTTCTTAAACGCTGCATGTAAACGGCAACAGCTGTTATGTCGCCGAATTTTGTTTTCCATACATTTTCATAAATTTGGCTCGGTGAAAGAGTTTCTCCAGCTTTTTTTACCATAAATTCAAGCACACCGTATTCTTTTGCGGAAAGCGGAATTTTTGTCTCGCCTTTTTTCAGTACATTGCTGTTCAGTAAAAGAGTGAATTCTCCAAATCTGATGCATTTTTCAGCCGTTGCAGAAGAAAGTTCTGTTCGCCGTATCTGTGCTTTTACATGAGCCACAAGAATTTGAGGAGAAAATGGTTCTGCCAGAAAATCGTCAGCGCCAAGTGTGAGCCATTTTATTATCTCATCTTCGTTTCCGTCTTCGGAGATAATAATTACCGGCGCTGTTGAGTTGTATTCTTCTCGCGTTATTTTTATGAAATCAGTGCCATTCGATTTTAGGAAATTTTTGTTCAATATGAATAAAGTTGGAAGATGACCGTTTTTCAGCGCATCAAAAACATCAGAGGCGTTCTTGAATGTTCTTGTGTCAAAGTCCGCGTTTTTAAGATGAACTTGAATTGGATTTTCGTTTTCCTGGGTGTCTTCACCGATAAAAATCATTTTTAAATTTTCTGCCTTTTGACTGAATTTAATTTTACCACGGATATTTAAAAAGTGAATTTTTTTCTGAAAAAATGTTTAAAAAACGTAAAATTTTGTATCTTTTGCAAAAAAAACGAATAAAAATCAAAAAAAGTTAAAAGTTGAATAAAATACAGCCGTTAAATATAATAAAATGTAGCAAATAATCTTGACGATATTTGTTTTGCAAAGGAAAATAGTATTAATGATTGAAGTTATGCGCCTGGATGGGAAAGTTTATTGGGTGAATCCGCACATGATTGAAAGCATGGAAGCAAATCCTGATTTAACGTTGACAATGCTGTCTGGAAAAAAGATCGTTGTTAAAAATCCTCCGTCTGAAATAATAGAAAAAATCATTGAATATAGAAAAAAAATCGGTATTAATAACCAAGAGGTTTTGTAAATGGATATAGCAACAATAATTGGTCTTGTTGGTGGTGCGGCTTGTATTGTAATGTCTGTATTGACATCAGGTGGTACGCTTGGCGGTATTATTGATATTCCTTCTGTGTTTATGACAATCGGCGGTTCTTACGCTGCGATTTTCATTATGTCTCCTTTGTCCAAAACGCTTGGTGTTTTTAAAATTATTGGAAAATGTTTTAAAGTTCCGGATTTTGGTGAGAAAACTCTCATTTCAAAACTGATGGATCTTTCAAATAAAGCCCGACGCGAAGGAATTCTTGCTTTGGAAGACGGACTTGATGATCTTGATGATGCTTTTATGCGTAACGGTCTGCGTCTTGTTGTCGATGGAACAGACGGAAACGTAATCCGTACAATCATGGAAAATGAAATGAGCCAATGCGAAGCCAGACACATGGAATGGGTAAACGTTATGAACCAGTGGGCGGGATTTGCTCCGGGTTTTGGTATGATGGGTACTGTATTGGGACTTATTGGTATGTTGAACAACCTTGAAGATAAATCATCGCTTGGTCCAAACATGGCGGTCGCGCTTATTACAACTCTTTATGGTTCTATGCTTGCAAACTGGCTTCTTGTTCCGTTCGGACAGAATCTGATTAATCAGAATTCAATGGAAATGCGTGCGAAAGAAATGGTTATTGAGGGTGTTCTTGCGATTCAGGCTGGTGAAAATCCTCGGATCATGGGGCAAAAACTTCTTACGTATCTAGATCCAGTTACACGAAAATCAATTGAAGCTGATGTCCTGAAAGACTAAGGAAATAAAATGGCAAAGGAAAAGAAAGAACCTGAAAAACCGTCAACCGCCTGGCAAGGTACTTACGGTGATATGATTACACTTATGCTCTGCTTCTTTGTTATGCTTTATAATCCTTCAGAAGTGGACGTTACTCAGCTTGCGACAATAACCCAGTCCTTGCAGATGAATGAAACAGAATCTGTAAATGGCGGAATGTCTTTGTCCACAGGAAAACTTTCAGATCTTGGAAATACAATCAATTCTCTTCCTGCGATTGAAAAAGGAAAATCTCTTGGTCTTGCAAAGAAAAAAGCAGTTTCTCTTTTTGCGCCGGACATAAAATCAAATAAGATAACTATTACAAGCGATGAGCGCGGTCTTGTGATTTCGCTTGCCGCAGATAATTTTTTTGCCGAAGGCAGCGCGGACTTGAATATAGAAGAGACCCGTGATTCGCTTTTGCGCCTTTCCGATTTTTTTAAAGCTCCTGAGCTAAAAAACAGAAGGTTCAGAATTGAAGGGCATACCGACAGTACGCCAGTGGTGGAAAATTCAAAATTCCTGAGCAACTGGGAACTTTCCGCGGCGCGCTCAATGAATGTTCTTCATTATCTTGCAGATTATGGAGTTGATGAGAGCCGTTTTTCTGTTGCAGGATACGCGGATACTCAGCCGAAATTTTCGAATGATACACCGGAAGGCAGGGCGTACAATCGCCGTGTTGATATAATTATCCTAGACGAGGGGCATTTTTAGGTGTATACTCTATAGGTATATCTTTTAAAATTTTTATAAAAAAGAATTTTTCTGGGAGGAAAGATGGCAGACGACGGACTTGACGGTTTGGATGAAGGCACGGACTCATCTGCTCCAGCTAAAAAAAATAAAGTTGGCGGTCTTTTTGATTCGCTTTTAAAATGGATTGCAATTGCTTTGGGCGCAATAATTTTAATTGTTGTAATTGTTGTTGTGACTGTAAAAATAGTAGGAAACAATAAACCGACCGGTCCTGTTATTGCTGTTTCTGACGAATACCAGGTTCAGCGTGAAATCCTTGACTGGTATACATCTCTTGGTGCAATCAGAACAAAGACAAGCGATGATATTCCTGCCAGTGTTGTTGTGGATATTGCCCTTGGCTACAAGAAAGACGACAAGCAGTGTTCTACAGAAATTACGCAAAGAAATATTGAATTAAAAGACTTTTTGCGCCGATACTTTACACAGAAGACAATTTCTGAGCTTAGACCTCAGAATGAGCAGAAACTTAAGATTGAATTAAGAAATGAAATAAATGATGAGATTTTAAGCTCTTCAAAAATAAAAGATATTTCTTTTCTTCAGCTGGATGTTTTGGAACAGTAAAAGCTGATTTTTTTCAAGGTGGAAGGTAGATGACAGAAGTTTTGTCACAGGATGAAATTGACCAACTCTTGACTGCTATCAGTTCGGGTGATTCCGATACTTATGATTTTAAGCCGGTCAGTGATACCCGCAAAATAAAAATTTATGACTTCAAGCGTCCTGACAAATTCTCAAAGGAACAGTTGCGTACGGTTTCTAATATGCACGAGACATTTGCGCGTTTGACAACAACATCTCTTTCCGCCCAGCTGCGTTCTTTGGTTCATGTTCATGTTGCTTCCGTAGATCAGCTTACGTATGAGGAATTTATCCGTTCGATTCCAACACCGACTACATTGGCCGTTGTTAATATGGATCCATTAAAAGGTAACGCTGTCCTTGAAATTGACCCTGCTATTACTTTCTGTATGATTGACCGTCTTTTTGGTGGTAGAGGTGTTACCGCAACAAATAAAAACCGTGATCTTACAGATATTGAGCAGTCTGTAATGGAAGGAATTATTGTCCGAATCCTTGCAAATATGCGCGAAGCGTGGACGCAGGTAATAGATCTTCGTCCTAGGCTTGGACAGATTGAGACAAATCCTCAGTTTGCACAGATTGTACCGCCATCAGAAATGGTTGTGCTTATCACATTGGAAACAAAAGTAGGTGATGAAGAAGGAATGATGAACTTCTGTATTCCTTACTTGACTATAGAACCGATAATTTCAAAACTTTCTTCACAGTTCTGGTTTTCTTCTGTCAGAAGAAGTTCTACAACTCAATATTTAGGAACTTTAAAAGAAAAGCTTGCTTCTGTTGATATGGAAGTTGTTGCGGAAGTTGGAACAATCAATTTGCCTGTCCGCGATGTTTTGGCATTAAAGGTTGGAGATGTTGTTCGTCTTTCTAACACAAAAGTTGGTGAACCGTTCACTTTGAGTGTTGGAAATAAAAAGAAGTTTTATTGTCAGCCTGGAATTGTTGGAAAAAAAATGGCAGTTCAAGTAACAGGTAAAATTGAAGATGTTGCTGCAGAAGATTTTGAAGAACTTTCTGTGGAAGGAGATGATACATTATGAGTGATGGTGCTATTTCCCAGGATGAAATTGACGCTTTGCTTTCAGGAGTTTCTGTTGACGGGTTAAATTCATCCGGTCATGTAAGCGGAGGCCCTGCTGTTCATATTAATGCGCAAACTTTGACAACTTTTGCCGGTAATTTAAGTGCTCCTTTTATAGAAAAGTTAAATTCAATGACTGGTGCAAATTTTACCGGTGGAACTCCGACTGTTGAAATTTTGGACAGAGACGGACTTTTGGCAAAAATTCCAGAAGTTGTTGTTTCTGTAACTTCGGATTTTTCTTCAGGAATGGCTGGTGAGCATCTTTATTTGCTTGCTCCAGAACTTGCGCAAAAAATTGTAAATCTTATTACAAAAGAAGAAAATGCTGATTTTGATGAGATGGCATTGAACTGCATTTCAGAAGTTGTTGCAATGCATTCTGGAACAGAAATTCAGGAGCTTGACAAAACTGGTAAATTTCTTGGACTTGCCTCTAATCCGCCGGAAGCTGCGAATAGCCCGAAGGCAATGCTTAGAATTCCGCAGAATAAATTTCCTTTGATTAGTTATCCAATTTCTTTGGATGGACAGACTTATACTTTGTGGGAATGTCTTGGTGGAGAAGTCGGCGAGCAGATCAGTAATGCTTATGGTGGAAATGATACTGCGGAACTTGAGTCAGTGCCTGCATCTGATAATGTGGCTTCTTCTGCCGGAATGAATCAGATGAACCAAATGGGCGGTATGCAGCCACAGATGAACCTGGGAATGAACCAAATGGGTATGCAGTCTCAGATGGGAATGAATATGAACCAGATGGCTATGCAGCCACAAATGAATATGGGAATGAACCAGATGGCGATGAATCCTATGGGAATGCAGCAAATGCCTATGGGACAAAATATGGGTATGAATATGCCTAATGTCCAGACATTGCAGTATCCAAATCTTCAAGGTTCAAATGTTCCTGGTGAACAAGGAAATATCAGTCTTATCATGGATGTTTACATGGAAATGACTGTAGAACTTGGCCGTACTAAAAAGCAGATCAAAGAAATCCTTGGAATGGGCGAAGGAACTATTATTGAGCTTGATAAGCTTGCCGGTGAACCAGTTGACATTCTTGTAAATCATAAACCAATTGCAAAGGGAGAAGTTGTTGTTATTGATGAAAGCTTCGGTGTCCGTGTAACAGAAATTCTTTCTCCGCTGGAACGTGTTTCTGATTTGCACTAAGGTTTTAATATTTTCGATTTTTCAGGGTGGGGAAAATTGACTAAAAAAAATCTAACAGTATTTTTGTTTTTTCTGATTTGTTCTGTTTTTTCGGTGTTTGCACAGCAAAATTCCAATTTGCAGAATGAAGAGAATCAGATTATTGAGCAGACTTCAAATTCTTTTGATGAATCTTCTATTATTCTTGGTGAACCGCAGCAGAATCAGGCTCAATCCCGCAGTTCTTCAACATTTTTCCTTCTTTTAAGGATGGTTCTGTTTCTTGCGGTTGTCGTTGCATGTATCTTTGTTGTCTTTAAATTTATGAAAAAAACAATGGCAATTCCAGATAATGACGATATTTTTATGCGGATTGTCTCTTCCGTAAATATTTCTCCTTCAAAATCAGTGCAGATTGTTACACTTACAGATAAATACGCTTTTTTGATAGGCGTTTCCGATGATTCTGTAAATCTTATAAGTCAGATTGATGATCCGGAGCTTATTCAGGCGATGAATCTTTATTCAGACAAGCAGAAAAAAAAGAATAAACCTAAAAATTTTGCGGATATTCTTGATATTTTTATGCCGAACGGACCACGTGACAATGAAAATGTTATGTCTGGAACAAAATCAAAGATTACTGATTTGCTTGAAAAGCAGCGGAATAAATTTAACGGCGGTGAATCATGAGATTGTTTGCCAAAAAAATTCTGGTTATTGCCGCAGTTTTTTTTGTCGCTGGAAATTTTTCTTTTTCGCAGAGCAGTTTTCCGCAAGGTTCTGCACGTGGAAATACAGAAATGAACAGAAATGTTCGTCCGGCAGAAATTCCTAATGTTTCAATAAATGTTACACAGCCGCAGACAGGCCGGGAGGTGGCTTTCTCGGTTCGGCTTCTTGTCCTTCTTACGGTTTTAAGTCTTGCGCCAAGCATTTTGATTCTTGTAACGTGTTTTCTTAGGTTTTCTATTGTCCTTGATTTTATAAAAAGGGCGCTTTCCTTGCAGCAAGTTCCACCTACCGCAGTTTTGAACGGAATCGCTTTTTTTATGACGATTTTTATAATGTGGCCGACTTTTACCCAGATGTATGACAGAGCTTTTAAGCCGCTTTCAGAAGGGACGATTGAAATCACGGAGGCATATCACGAGGCTGAAGCGCCAATCCGTCAGTTTATGTACTCTCAGATGGCAGGAGATTCCAGCTATATTTCAGTTTTTATGAATATGGCAAAACTTGAGCGGCCTAACACTTTGGCTGATGTTCCGACTTATGTTCTTGTTCCGGCCTATATTCTGCACGAGCTTACAGTTGCCTTTAAAATCGGGGTGATTCTGTACATTCCGTTTATAATTATTGATATGGTTGTTGCCAGTATTCTTATGTCAATGGGAATGATGATGCTTCCGCCGGTTCAGATTTCAATGCCTTTCAAGCTGATGCTTTTTGTTCTTGTTGATGGATGGGGACTTTTGACTACTCAGCTGTTTAATTCTGTTATACATTAGTTTTCGGGAGGTAGGTTTTGTCTATCGGTCAGATTGTAAGTCTCATGCGTGACAGTATAATCCAGATTCTTATTTTGATTGCGCCTCCGCTTGGAGTTGCTCTTGTGATTGGTCTTATTGTGGCTATTTTTCAGGCGGTAACTTCGATTCAGGAACAGACGTTGACATTTCTTCCGAAGCTGGTGGGAATTCTTCTGGTGATTTTGCTTTTAAGCGGCTGGATGTTTTCTGATTTGAGGAATTATACGGTTTCTCTTTTTCAGATGATTCCTGAGATTGCAAAATAATCATGAATATGGTTGATGAAATTGTAAATTCTGCGCCAGTATTTCTTCTTGTTGCCGCAAGGTGCGCCGGTCTGATTTTTACATTGCCACTTTTTTCTATGAGATCTGTTTCCCGGACTGCAAAAATTGCTCTGATTGGATATATGTCTTATCTTATGCTTGGTTTTGTTGATTTTTCCGCATATTCGGCATGGATTCAGGGAGACGGTGCATTTAGCATGAATTACGTTCTTCTTTTGATTGGAGAGGCTTTGATCGGCGTTATTATCGGTTTTTATGTTTCAATAATTTTTGCGGCGTTCAGTACGGCGGCTCAGTTTTTTGCGTTCCAGATGGGATTTTCTGCGGCGGCGGTCTATGATTCCTTGAGTCAGGTTGAAAATCCGCTTCTTGGGCAGTTTTTTAATTTTGCGGCGATTCTTGTTTTTCTTCAGGATCATTGGTTTCAGAAACTTTTTTTGAATGGCTTGAAGCAGACTTTTATTTCCTTGAACGTTTTTTCACTTGTTGATGGCAGGGAATCTGTTGTGAAATTTCTTCTGAAAGGGCTTTCAAATCTTTTTGCCGACGCATTTGTGATTGCGCTTCCGATTATGGGAACTCTTGTGCTTATTTCAGTTTGTACTGGACTGCTTTCCAAGGCGGCTCCGCAGATGAATCTTATGAGCGAAGGTTTTCCGGTGATGATTCTGCTTTCTTTTTTGCTGATTGTAATGATTTTTCAGCCTTTGTGTGATTTCTTTTTGCGTTCGTTCAATACAGGGCTGAATGAACTTATAAGGATGCTTAGTCTTGTTGGAGGTCAAAAATGAGTTTTGAACAGATTGACCTTCAGTGGTTTGCCGCAGAGGATGAAGGTCGGACAGAAGAACCATCGGAATATAAGCTCCGGAAGGCGCGTGAAGAGGGAAGAATTGCAAAAAGTTCAGATTTGAACAGTTCAATTGTGTTCTTTTTTGCGTTGATGACACTTTTTGTGCTTGCAAAACGGATTCTTATTGAATGTGCCGATGTTATGCGCTTTTTTTTTAATCATATAAATGATGGCGATGTAAAAAACGCGTCTTATTTTTATATTTTTGCTGAAAAATTTGCCAAAATCGTTGTTCCTGTTGCGCTTACAGGAGTTGTTTTTGGAATTGCCGGAAATATAATCCAGAATCAGGGATTTATTTTTTCAACAAAGGCAATTGAGCCGAAGTTTTCAAAAATTCTTCCAAATTTTGCCCAGTATTTTAAAAATACTCTTTTTTCGTTCAAGGGAATTTTTAATGTTCTTAAGTCGATTGGAAAAGTTTTTCTGATTATTGCTATTTCATTTTTTTTAATCAGAAAAGATATTCCTGTTCTTTTGATGGAAATACAGAATAAAAGCATTGTCCAGGCGGTTTTTAGCATTTCAAGGATGATTGGAACGATTCTTGTTGTTACAGCTGTCCTTTTTATTGTAATAGCGGTTCCAGATTATTTTGTCCAGAAGCGTGAGTTTATGGAATCAATGAAAATGACAAAATTTGAAGTGAAGCAGGAATATAAAGAGATGGAAGGCGATCCTGAGGTAAAATCCCGTATCCGGCAGCGTGCGATGCAGATGGCGCGTCAAAATATTCCGAAAGCTGTAAGTGAATCCGATGTTGTAATCACGAACCCTACGCATTTTGCGGTTTCTTTAAAGTATGATACGGAAGCAACTCCTGCGCCTCAGATTACAGCGAAAGGCGAAGATGAGATTGCGCTTATGATGAGACGGATTGCGTCTGAAAATTCTGTTCCAATAGTAGAAAATAAGCCTATGGCGCGTGAACTCTATACAAGAACAGAGGTTGGTGATATAATACCAGAAGATTATTTTCAGATAATAGCGCAAATTTATGCAGAAGTTGTAAAATTTGCTCCTAAAAAATAATGAGTAATTTGCTGGGTGGGGACTGATGGCAAACGAAAATGGCAGGGGAAAGGTATTAACTTTCATTAGAACCAACATGATTGGCATTTTTGCGGTTGTGGCGGTTCTTTTGCTCATTATTCCGATTCCAAAAGTATTTATAGATTTTCTCATGATTATAAATCTGGCAGTGGCGCTTCTGGTGCTTCTTACGGTTGTGTATACTCCGCGCGCCTCTGATTTGTCGTCGTTTCCGCAGATAATTTTGTTTGTCACATTGTTTGGTCTTGGAATCAACATTTCTTCTACAAGGTTGATTCTTTCAGCAGAGGGAAATAATGTTAATGCGCTCGCAAAAACTCAAAGCGCAATGGTTCAGGCATTTGCGGATATTGTTGCCGGAAACAGTCTTGTCATTGGTTTTGTAATTTTTATAATTCTTATTGTTGTCCAGATTGTTGTAATCACAAAAGGTGCAGGACGCGTTTCTGAAGTTGCTGCAAGATTCACGCTTGATTCCATGCAGGTAAAGCAGCTTGATATCGACAATCAGCTTTCAAATGGCTACATTACGGAAGAAGAGGCGAATTTTCAGAAAGAGCAGCTCCGCCGCGATATTGACTTTTATTCAAATATGGACGGTTCCTCAAAATTTGTTTCAGGAAATGTGAAAGCCGGAATTTTTATTACTGTCATAAATCTGGTGGGCGGTTTTATCGTAGGAATGGTTTATCATCATCTTTCTTTTACAGAAGCTCTTGAAGTTTACACGCGCCTTACTATTGGTGATGGCCTTCTTAGCCAGATGCCGTCGCTTATGCTTTCTTTTGCAACTGGTATTCTTGTTACAGCTGACAAATCCAAAGATACGCTCGATGAAAAAGTTATCAAGGAATTTTCAATTGCCGGAACAATTTACGAGATTATCGGTGGAGTTCTGGCGGCGATGGGAATTGTTTTCCGTGGTGGAACCCAGTTCCTTTTGATTCCTGTTGGTGCGGCGTTTTTCTATTTTGGTTTCAGGCTTTCCAAGCAAAAAGAAAAGGAAAAGATTCTTGAGGCGCAGAAAAAGGCTGAGGCGGCAAACGGTAAAAAATCACAGAATAATCCGGAGCAGGATGCGGTTGCCCCGCTAGATCCGCTGTGCCTGGAAATTGGCTTTGCGCTGATTCCGCTTGTTGACAAGGAAAAAGGCGCGGAGCTCGTTGAACGGATTTCAAGAATCCGGCGTGAGGCTGCCTTGGATATGGGGCTTCCAGTTCCGAAAATCCGCATTGTTGATAACATGAATCTTGAGCCGAACGAATATTGCTTTAAAATCCGTGGAATTCCTGTCGGAAGAAGTCAAGTCCGCCTGGGATATTATATGTGCATGAATACTGGTGCGGTTACAGAAGTTCTTAAAGGCGAGCCTACAAAAGATCCTGCTTTTGGAATGCCGGCTATTTGGCTTCCAGAAGACCAGCGCTCTGACGCCGAGCAGGCCGGATACACAGTTGTTGATGCTCCCACAATCATTGCAACTCATCTTACGGAAATAATAAAAAATAATGCCGCTGATATTCTTGGACGTCAGGAAGTTAATCTTATTCTTGAGCAGACTAAAAAAGATAACCAGATTATTGTTGATGAAATTCTTTCCGGCGACCATAAATTTTCAATCGGTGAAATTGAAAAAATCCTTCGTGGTCTTCTTAAGGAAAAAGTTTCAATCCGCAATACAGTCACGATTCTGGAGGCGATTTCAAACAATGGATTGTATACCCGCGTTACATGGAAACTTATTGATGCTGTGCGTGTTGCTCTTGGAAGCCAGATTTGTCTTCAGTATGCGGATAATGATGGAAAACTTCGGCTGATAAATTTGAGCCAAGGATGGTGCGAGCTTCTTTTTAATCATGCACAATATCCAGAGGATGGTTCAGGTCCGATTTTAGCTTTGGATCCTGCTGACAATAGAAAGTGGATTAATGCAGTCAGCAATACAATCAAAAATGTAAGCGTAATGGGATATATGCCAATAATTCTTTGTCCGGGGTCAATAAGAATGCTCGTTCATGATTCTATAGATATTGAAATGCCTGGAGTTGTGGTTCTTGCTGCGGAAGAAGTCAATGCGGCCCGAAGCCATGTTGCAGTAGAAGTTCTTGGCGAAATAGCGTATGAGGAATAGACCGGTATGATGGAAAGAAATATAAATGAGCCTGCGCAGACAGTTTATGCAAAAAGTATGCAGGAAGCCAAGGAAAAACTTTACCGCAAATATCAGAACGATTATGAGATAATAAACAAAAAACAGGTTTTAAAGACACGCTGTTTTGGGCTTATAAACGAAGAAGGCGTTGAGGTTACTTATGTTGTAAAGCACCGGAATAATTCTTCGCCCGCGTATGCGTCTGATGTTGACTCTTTTATGCGGAATAAGGACAGCTTTTTGCGTTCTATGGCAATTCAGTCGCTTGATCCGAATTTAAATTCATCTTCTCCTGTGGTTACTGTTCCTAAAACAGATAATGCCCAGCTAAATGAAATAAAGAAGTCAATTGAGGAGCTGAAAAATTCGTTGAGTCAGGCAAAACCGGCTTCTGCTTCTGGAAATGAAATTCATCCTTCAATAGAAATGATTCAGAATCTTCTTGCTGACAATGATTTTTCCATTCCTTATTGCAGGCATATAACAGAAAAACTGAAAGGTCTTTCCCTTGAACAGCTGGAAGATACGGATTATGTTCAGCGCGTTGTAATAGACTGGATTGGCGAGTCAATAAATATCGCGCCGGAAAAAGTTCACAGAAATCCTCATGTTGTGATTATTGTAGGACCGACTGGTGTTGGAAAAACAACAACACTTGTAAAACTCGCGGCTCAGTATGTAATGTCTGCAAAAAAACAGGATCGGAAAGTTGAGCTTTGCTTTATAACAACTGACACAATGAGGGTTGGAGCTCAGGAGCAGCTTGCAAAATTCGGACTTCTTTTTAATCTTCAGGTTTTAAAGGCTGAAAATGCAAGCGATGTGCAGAAAATTTATGAGGATGTAAAAGACCATGTGGATGCGATTTTCATTGATACGAGTGGATACAGTCCGAACGATTCAGCTCATATCGGTTCAATGAAAGAAACCCTTGATGTTCCGGGAATGAATCCCGATGTATATCTTGCGGTGATGGCTTCAACAAAATCGGGTGATTTAATAAATATAATGAGAAATTACGAGCCATTTGGCTATAATTCTGTTATAATTACTAAATGTGATGAGTCAAATCAGTATGGAAATGTAATTTCTGTAATATGGGAAAAGAATAAAAATATTTCGTATCTTACAACCGGGCAAAAAGCGGCCGGTTGCATAGAAAAAGCGAATGTCTTTTATTTTTTGATAAGGATGATGGGTTTTAAAGTTGATAGAATTCACATTGAAGATAAATTTGGAGTTAATTAAGTATGGAAGAACAGGCAGAAGATTTGCGTGAACTTTTGAGTGGCGGTTTGGCAGAACCAAAAGATTCAGAAACAGGAAATTCCTCTGAAAAAAATCATAAAACCCGCATAATTGCAATTACAAGCGGCAAAGGCGGCGTTGGAAAGACAAATATTTCTGTAAATATGGCAATTGCGTACGCTCAGCTTGGAAAAAAAGTCATCCTTATTGATGGCGACCTTGGTATGGCGAACGTCAATGTTTTGCTGAACGTTGTTCCTCAGTACAATTTGATGCATGTAATAAACAAGAAAAAGACAATGAAGGAAATTATTCTTGACACTGAATTCGGAATAAAATTTATTGCCGGTGCAAACGGTTTTTCAAAAATTGCAAATTTAAGCAAGGAAGAGCTTGAGTATTTTGCAAAGCAGTTCAGCACACTTGGAAACGCTGATATAATTATCATTGATACAGGCGCTGGAATTGCGAACAATGTGCTTCAGTTTGTTGCCGCGGCCGATGAGGTTTATGTTGTTACAACTCCAGAACCAACTGCGATTACGGATGCTTATGGAATAATAAAGATAATCACAACAGAAATTGTAGACCGCACTGTGAATCTTAAGCTTTTAGTGAACAGGGTTCATTCCGCTGATGAGGGAAAACGAATCTCTGATAGGATTATTACTATTGTTGGACAGTTTCTTGGCTACAAAGTGGATTATATCGGTTATGTCTATGATGATCCGATTGTCCAGGCTTCAGTTATCCGGCAAAAACCGTTTATTGTTGTGAATCCGACTTGTAAACCTTCGGTGTGTCTTAAGCATATTGTAGGTAGAATTGAAAAAACAGGAGATGCAGGAAATGAAGGCGTTTCTTCTTTCTTGAAGAAATTTCTTGGAAAAAAATCGAGATAAAAGATTCTGAAAAACTTTTTCTGTCTTTTTGTCAGTATTTGATATATAATTAAACTGTTTTTTTAGCATATTTTATGTTTTGATTTTCTAAATGGGAGGTGGAAAATGAAAAATTTAAAATTCATTGCAGGTTTTTCAATTTTTGGTTTTCTGCTTTCTATTTTTTCAAGTTTTCATACAGTTGCAAGAACATTTGGAGTTCGTTTTTTTATAGCTGTTTGTTTTGCTGTTGGATTTGGAATTCTTGCGGTGGTTATTCAGTTTGTTGCGCAAAAATTTGTTTTTGCAGAGAATTCCGCGGATATTTCCGAGCAGACAAATAAGAATGCGCAGAATTCTTCTGGAACTCAGCCTGTTGATATTGTTATTCAAGATGAGGAGCTTCCCGCAGAAGATGGCGGCTCCCAGTTTTTTGTTGGTTCAAACCATCAGATGCTGAACAGTGAAGATTTGCAGGATGTTGAAAAAAATATGCCAGAAGCCAAAACTGATTCTGGTTCGCAAAATCATCAGAATGATATTCAGCCGGAAAAGGATTCTGATGCGGCCCAAAAAGTAAAAAATGAGAATTCGTCGTCTGGAAACAGCGGATTTGTTCCTTTGAATTTTGCGGAAAATCCTTCAAATATTTCCAGCGTTGAATCAAAATCTGTGGAAGAACTGAAATCAGATGAGAAAAAATCAAAAATGGATTTAGCTTCTTCTTTTTCTGAGTCTAATAATTCGGAAAACGATTCTGAAACTCTGGATATTTTGCCGGATCTGGAAAATCTTTCTGAAACACAGCCTGCTGGCGGTTCAGAAAATTCCGGTTTTGTTGAAAATTCCAATTTTTCAGAAAATAAAGATACAAATTCTGCTTCTCCGGGCGGTTCTTCAAAAGAAAAATCAAGCGGTCAGGATGCAGAACTTATGGCCAAGGCAATCAGCACTTTGCTTTCAAAAGATAATTAATAAGGTAAGGTTTATATGGACGAAATTACAGCTGAAAAAAAAGATCAGACATCCGCAGCAATATCTATCAACGATGAAAAAGAAGAGGATTTGTTGTGGGAAGAATTCCATAAAACAAAGTCAACTAAACTTCGGGACAAATTTATACGGCAATATATGCCTCTTGTAAAATATGTTGCCGGCAAAGTTGCGGTTGGAATGCCTAACAGCGTTGAATTTGACGATCTTGTTGGATTTGGTCAGTTCGGACTTCTTGATGCGATAAATAAATATGATCCTGCTAAAGGTGTAAAATTCAAAACTTATGCTGTAACCCGAATCCGTGGTGCGATTTTTGATGAATTGCGGGAAATTGACTGGGTTCCTCGTTCTGTTCGCCAAAAATCCCGAGAAATAGAAGATACAATTGTTGAGCTTGAGGCAAAACTTGGAAGAACTGCGAGCGATTCAGAAATTGCCGGTGCCCTAAAGATAAGCGAGGACGAATATCACAAGACTGTTATGAAAGTTTCTGGAACAAGCGTCCTTTCTTTGAATGAAGTCTGGTATTCTGGTGATGATTCTGACAGCATGTCGATCGGTGATTCAATAGAATCTCCTTCAAGCTTAAATCCTGATGTGATTGCGGAACGCGAAGAAATAAGAAAAGTTATAATCCAGGCAATAAATGAGCTTCCTGAAAAAGAAAAAATGGTGATTGTCTTGTACTACCACGAAGATTTGACTTTTAAGGAAATTGGTGAAGTTCTGGAAGTAAGTGAGTCGCGTATTTCTCAGCTGCACACAAAAGCTAATTTGCGTTTGCGCGCGAAACTTACAAATCTGCGAAAAGGAATTATGTAGGCAATGTATTCACTTGAAAAAATCCGTGAAGAAATGTCAAAGCGTCTCGAACTGGACAATCAGCTTAACTGCGTTGAAGTAAATGCTGACAGCGTTGATGAAGCATTGGCGGATGCGTCTGTTCAGCTTGACACAAAACTTACCGGACTTGAATACGAAGTTGTTGAAAGAGGCAGCAACGGTTTTTTAGGAATCGGAAAAAAGCCCTGGAAACTGCGCATTTACCAGAATTCAGAGGCAGTTGCAGCAAAACGAAAAGCCGCTTCTGATGATTTGTTTGATGAAAATACATTTAAAGAAGAGCAGATTGTGGAAAATCGGGACGGACTTTTTTATGTTCATAGATTTGGTTCTTCTATCAAGCTGAAAATTATTCTTCCAGTTGGAAAAGGTCGTCCTGTTGATGTTGCGGAAGTGCTTGATTCTGTAAAAAGGTCGGACACGGAAACTTTTGACGAAAAACTTATCAATAAATTTATAAAAAATGGAACAGACGGACAATATGAAACTGTTGGTTCATATAAGCATATTGCTGCCGGAGACGCACTTGTTTCTGTTGATGTCTCAAAAGATGAGATGCACGGAACAATCACTGTAGATCCGCCGGCAATGGGTGGTGCGGACTGCACATTTGATTTGATAGAACGTTCTTTGAAGGCTCAAGGAATTCGGGCTGGAATCAACGAGGAAAAAATCAACGAATTTGTTGACAATCCTGTTTATTCAACGCCTTATGAAGTTGCGTCGGCAATACTTCCTGAAAATGGAAAAGATGCTTATGTTCAGTATAATTTTGAAACAGACAAGACAAAGATTAAGGCTCAGGAGTCGGCTTCTGGAAATATTGACTTTAAGGAACTGAACAATATCCAAAATGTTGTTACAGGGCAGGTTTTGGCGACAAAAATCGCGGCTACGCGTGGAAAAGGCGGAAAAACTCTGTACGGTCATTACCTTGAAGCCCAGAACGGAAAAGATATTCAGGTTCAGCTTGGACAGAATGTTCATTTTGACAATGATGGCGTTACAATTTTAGCTTCCTGTGATGGTCAGGTTCTTTTTGAAAATGGAAAAATTTCTGTAGAGCCAATGCTTACTTTGGATGCTGTAAACATAAAATCTGGAAACATAAAGTTTGTCGGTTCTGTTATTATCAAAGGTTCTGTCGATGACGGATTTGATGTCCGGGCTACTGGTTCAATTGATATTGGCGGTTCTGTTGGAAAATGCAATATTGAGTCAGAAAATGGCGATATTATAATTCATCAGGGTGTTTTTGGAAAAAACGAAGGTTCTATAAAAGCCGGAAAATCTCTCTGGTGCAAATTTGTCCAGGAAACAAAAATTGAAGTTGAAGAAAATCTTTTTGCAACAGACAGTCTTATGAACTGTGATGTTACGGCAATGAAAAATATTATTCTTTATGGAAAAAAGGCTCAGATTACTGGCGGAAAACTTTTTGCAACGGAAGAAATTTGCGCAAGGACAGTAGGTTCTCCTGGTGGTGGCGCTACCACAACTCTTTCTGTTGGTGTTGACCCGCGCGCCAAGAAAAAGCTGGATGAACTTCTAGAGCATCAAGGTGAACTTGTAAAAGAACTTGAAAATATTGAGCTTGACATTGGAACTTTGGAAAACATGAAAAAAGTTCGCCGTTCTCTTCCTAAAGATAAGGAAGAAAATCTTAAGAAGTCAATTGAGCGTAAAAATGAAATCATCACTGAATCAAAAGAAATAAACAAGGAAGTGGAGGCTCTTCAGGCTCACCTTAGGGATTTAAAGACAGTCGGAAGAGTCAAGGTTGAGGGAATAACGTATCCTGGAACAAAAATTTATGTCCGGGATGTTGTTGATGAAGTTCATACAGAAGTTTCAAACTGTACGTTCTATTACGAAAATTCTTTTGCAAAACGCGGAAAATATGAGCCGCCTTCTGTAGATTTTTCAAAAGGACCGGAAGGATATAAATAAGATGGGACTTCAGCCGATTGATTTACAAACTATGTATTCTCAGATGTCTAATATTGCAAAACAGGCTTCTTTTGCGGAGCATGGCATGCAGGCTGTTCAAAATGCGCAGAACAAGGAAATTGCGCGTCAGATAGAAGAAGAGAAAAACAAAGTCCTGGAAGCTGAAAAACAGAATGGAGCCGCATCTGTAAATCAAAACGGTCATAACAACCAGAACGGTGCAGACTCATTTGAGCAAAACAAGAATAAAGAAACTCCAGACGAAGAAGAAAACAATAAGAGCAGGCTGAAGGAATCTTATATCGGCCAACATGTTGATATTACGAGGTGAAAATTGTCAGTTATTCTAATTTTGATTTGTATTTTCAATGTCGTAATGTGGATTGTTTTTTTGCGTCATTTTAAAAATCTTTTTACAACCGAAGATATTATCTCAAGCACAAAGGATGAGGTTAATAAAATTCTGATGGACTTGGACCGTCAGACTGAAAGAAATCTTACGCTTATGGATAATTCCATTTCAAAGCTAAAATCCTTGAACGCAGAAATTGACAAAAAACTGAAGCTTCTTGATGAGATGAAAAATTCCGCCGCGGGAACTGCTGAATTGACTGCAAAAATAAGTTCAAAACCCTCTGCTGGAAGAAAAATCGCCGCTTCTGCATACGAAAAAAATAAATCCGCAAAAAAAAGCATAAATTCAGAAGATACGGTTGTTCTAACGCGGAACGGAGAACAGTTTTCTGTAGAACCATTGCAGACAACGCTTTTTAATGAAAAATCTGATTTTGCGCAGGATAAAAAAGATGAAATTCCTGTGAATACTGATATTCATGTTGATAATCAAGGGGCGGCTTATGCCCAGATTCCTGTTGTTTCCCCCAAAGTTTTTGTCTCGGAAACTCTTGCGGATTTCAGCAAGGCACCGGAAACTCTAAAAGACAAAATATTAAAGCTTTTCGATCAAGGCTACAATGTGGATGTTATTTCAAAAGAACTTGGATGTTCCGCTACAGAAGTTCAGTTTGTGCTTGATATTGAGCGTCCGTAGAGATTTTTTTAGCTTTTCTGATTTTTTTGTTATTTTTCTGTTAATTGAGATAAAAAAAGTAAAAAAATATTCCATTTTTGGATTAATTTTGTTGGTCTTTTTTATTTTTTGGATTATATTTAAACAAAACATTTTTTTAACAACTTTAGTGGGGTAAAAATGGATTTTCAGTTACAAGAGTTAATTGACAAAATAAAAAAAGACGGAGTTTCCAGTGCCGAAGAGGCTGCTGCGCAGATTACCGCCAATGCAGAAAAGAAAGCTGCATCTATTGTTGAAGAAGCACAGAAAAAATCAGACGACATGATTAAAAATGCCAAATCTGAAATTGCACGCCTTGAAAAAGCAAGTGAAGATGCTGTTACTCAGGCTTGCCGCAATATGCTTATAAGTTTCCGTGATTCTTTGGTTGCTGAACTTGATGGTATTATTCAGTCAGAAACAGCAAAATCTTATTCATCGGATTTAATGAAAACCTTGATTCCTGAAACAGTAAAAGCCTGGTGCAAAAATGCAGATGCTTCAGAACTTTCTGTTATTCTTAGCGAAAAAGATTTAAAATCTCTTGAAGACGAGCTAAAAGCCGCTTTGAAAGCAGAAATTGCAAAAGGTCTTGAAATCAAGCCGGACAGCACTCTTTCTGCAGGATTCCGAATCGGTGTAAATAATGGTGCTGCATTCTATGATTATTCAGCAGAATCAGTTGCAGATTTGTTCTCTGCATATTTGAATCCACGTGTTGCGGCTATTATGAAAGAGGCTGCAAAAGGAAATAATTAGTGAAAGAACAATATTATTTGGTTTCTCAGCTACCTGATATTTCTGCTGCTGGAGAAAAATCTGCGCTGCCAATTACCGAAAAATATTACAGAGATTTGTGTTCCCGCTTTTTTGATGCAAAACAGATTGAGATTTTGAATAAACTTTCTCTTGAAGCACCAAAGTTTCCAGAATCAACCGGATCTGTATTTCTTGATAAATGGTATGATTTTGAGCGGGCTTTGCGTTATGCGCTTGCTCAGGTTCGGGCTCAGAAAATGAAAAAAGAAGCCGGCTCAGTTCCGGTTTCTATTTCTGCTGATTTAGTTCAGGCTGCCCGCACTGCTGTCGGAATGGATAGTCCTCTTTCTGCGGAACAGTTTCTTTATGAATTCAGATTGAGCGTTCTGAATACACTTCAGCCAATGGATTATTTTTCTGCTGATTATGTGTTTGCTTATGGAATCAGGCTGATGCTGCTTGAACGAATCAGAAAATTCGATAAAGAGAAGGGAACAGATTCTTATCACAAAATTTACGATACTATACTTGGAGAAACTATATGACAGAAACAAAAGGTAAAGTAGTCGGTATCAATGGAAACATGGTTTCTGTTAAGTTTGACGGAAATATTTCCATGAACGAAGTTGCCTACGTTAATGTTGAAGGCAAAAAACTTCGTGGTGAAGTTATCCGTATTCGCGGTGACGTTGCCCAGCTACAGATTTTTGAAATGACGCAGGGAATCAAAGCCGGTGATTCAGTTGAATTTGCCGGAAATATGCTTTGTGCCTTGCTAGGACCTGGACTTCTTGGTCAGGTTTATGATGGTCTTCAGAACCCGCTTCCTTTGGTTGCTGAAAAAGCTGGATTCTTCCTTGAAAGAGGAGTTTATGTAGATCCGCTTAATAAGGAAACTAAATGGGACTGGACTCCTTCGGTAAAACCAGGAGATAAAGTTTTGCGTGGTGATTCAATCGGTTCTGTTCCGGAAGGACCATTCTCGCACAAAATTCTTGTTCCATTCGGACTTCTTGGAACATACACAGTAAAAGAAGTTACACCAGCCGGTTCTTATACAATCACAGATAAAATGGCTGTAATCACAGACGAAAAAGGAAATGACCATACTCTTACAATGTGCTTTGAATGGCCTGTAAAGCGTGCTGTTGACTGTTATGCGGAACGCCTTGCTCCAACAGAAACAATGGTTACAAAAACTCGTCTTATTGATACATTCTTCCCGGTTGCTAAAGGTGGTACTTACTGTATTCCTGGGCCATTCGGTGCTGGAAAAACAGTTATTCAGCATACAACTTCAAGAAATGCTGATGTTGACATTGTAATCATCGCGGCGTGTGGTGAACGTGCCGGTGAAGTTGTTGAGACAATCAAGGAATTCCCTGAACTTATTGACCCACGCACTGGTGAATCATTGATGAAACGCACAATCATTATTTGTAATACTTCTTCAATGCCAGTTGCATCGCGCGAGGCTTCTGTTTACACATCAGTTACTTTGGCTGAATATTACAGACAGATGGGACTTCATGTTTTGCTTCTTGCCGATTCAACTTCTCGATGGGCGCAGGCTTTGCGAGAAATGTCTGGTCGTTTGGAAGAGATTCCTGGTGAAGAGGCATTCCCTGCTTATCTTGAATCGTATATTGCCGCATTCTATGAAAGAGCTGGTTATGTTCGTCTTAGAGATGGTTCAAAAGGATCTGTTACAATTGGTGGAACAGTTTCTCCTGCCGGCGGTAACTTTGAAGAGCCTGTAACTCAGGCAACTTTGAAGGTTGTTGGCGGTTTCCACGGACTTACACGCGAGCGTTCTGATGCCCGAAAATTCCCTGCAATCGATCCAATCGGTTCTTGGTCAAAATATAAGTCTGTAATCCGGGAAGACTGGGTTTCTTATGCACGAAATGTGTATAAAGCTGGTGTTGAAGTAAATCAGATGATGAAAGTTGTTGGCGAGGAAGGAACTACAACAGAAGATTTCGTTCTTTATATGAAGAGTGAATATCTTGACAACGTTTATTTCCAGCAGAACTCATTTGATGAAGTAGATGCGGCTGTAAGCGTTGAACGTCAGACTTATACTTTCAAAAAGGTTCTTAAAGTTCTTGCTTCTGATTTTGAACTTGCAGACAAGGATGATGCCCGCATATTCTTTAACCAGTTGCGCCAGAAATCTTTGGACTGGAATTATATTGCCTGGGACACACCAGAATTCAAGGCAAAAGAAAAAGAAATTGATGATTTGTACGCTTCTAAAAAAGGTACTGTAAAAGCTGAAGCTAGTGAAATGCTAAAGGATGGTGAATAATGAATAAAATTTATAGCCGTATTGAATCTATTGTAGGTTCCGTTATCACAGTAAAAGCTGACAATGTTGCCTATGGAGAACTTGCAGAAATCGAGACTGTATTTGGAAAATCCCTTGCCGAAGTAAACAAAATCGACGGAGACACAGTTTCTTTACAGGTTTTTGCTGGTGGACGTGGTGTTTCAACAGGTGATCACATCCGGTTCCTTGGACACAGAATGGAAGTTTCTTTCAGCGAAAATCTTTTGGGGCGCATTTTTAATGGTTCGGCAGAACCACGCGATAATGGGCCGGCTCTTGCAGACAATCTTGTTGCAATTGGCGGACCGTCTGTAAACCCTGCAAAACGTATTATGGCAAAGCGCATGATTCGTACCGGAATCCCAATGATTGATATGTTCAATACATTGGTTATTTCCCAGAAGTTGCCTATTTTCAGTATTTCTGGTGAACCGTATAACCAGCTTCTTGCACGAATTGCCATGCAGGCGGAAGTTGATGTAATCGTTCTTGGTGGAATGGGCTTAAAATACGATGACTATCTTTATTTTAAGGATACTCTTGAAAACGGTGGTGCTTTTTCTAAGACTGTTATGTTTATGCATACAGCTGCCGACCCGACTGTAGAATGTCAGAAGATTCCGGATCTTTCTCTTGCAGTTGCAGAACAGTTTGCGCTTCAGGGAAAAGATGTTCTTGTTCTTCTTACTGATATGACAAACTTTGCGGATTCTTTAAAGGAAATTGCGATTACTCAGGAACAGGTTCCTTCTAACCGTGGTTATCCAGGAGACTTGTATTCTCAGCTTGCAAGCCGTTACGAAAAAGCTGTTGACTTTGAAGGTGCTGGTTCTGTTACAGTCCTTGCTGTTACAACAATGCCTGGTGATGATGTTACTCATCCGGTTCCAGATAACACAGGTTATATTACAGAAGGTCAGTATTATCTTAAGGGCGGAAGAATTGAGCCGTTCGGTTCATTGTCTCGACTGAAGCAGAATGTAAACAGTTCTACACGCGATGACCACCGCGCTCTTATGGATGGTATGATTCGTCTTTATTCAAATTACAAGGATACCCTTGAAAAGAAATCAATGGGTTTCAATATGTCTGCATGGGATGAAAAACTTCTTGCATACGGAAAGGAATTTGAAAACGAAATGATGGATCTTTCAAAAAATATAAAATTGGAAGATGCTTTGGATCTTGGCTGGAAAATTCTTTCAGACTGTTTTGAACCGTCAGAAACTGGTATAAAAACTGCTTTGGTTGAAAAATACTGGCCGAAAAAGAATTAAAAATTCTGGTTTAGTAAAGGTTTTGCATTCAAAGATTGCAAAATATAAAAAACACTAATAGCAGAAGGAAGCTGTATGGCGAAAATTAAGCTGACTAAAAATGAGCAGAAAGTTCAGAAAGACGCGCTGAAAATGTATCAGCGTTATCTTCCTACGCTTACGCTTAAAAAACAGCAGCTCCAGACAGAAATTCGTACTATTGACGCAAAGGCAAAAGAAGTCCGCGCTAAGCGCAAACAGCTGGAAAAGGAATTTGATGAATGGATTTCCGTTTTTGGCGAAGCAGAAGCATTTAAGCCTGGAATGGTAACCGTAAAAAACATCAAAAAAGGTGTCGGCAATATTGCCGGTGTTGTTATTCCGGTTTATGAAGGCGCAGATTTTAGCCGTGGCGACTACGATTTGTACGAAACTCCTTTATGGATTGACATGGCTGCTGACAGAATGGAAAAAGCTTTGTCTCTGGATCTTGAAGCAGAAGTTCTTGATGAACAGGTTCGGCTTCTTTCTCAGGAATTGCGCACGACAACTCAGCGTGTAAATCTTTTTGAGAAAGTAAAAATCCCTGAAACAAAAGCAAATATAAAGAAAATTTCAGTTTATCTTGGTGATGAACAAGTTGCGGCGGTTGTGCGCAGTAAAATTTCCAAGAAAAAACTTCAGGCTGCATCTGATGCTAAAAAGGAGGCTTTACAGTGATTGTACAAATGAAAAAAGTCTCGCTTGTAGTTCTTAATAAAGAGCGAAAAGAGGCATTGAAGCAACTGAAAAAAGTTGGTGTTGTTCATCTTGAGCATATTGAAGGAAAAGGCGAGCAGCTTGCGGCTTTTAAAGAAGCATCTAACAACGCTGTGAATGCAGCATCGATTCTTGCAGAAATAAAGCTTCCTAAAAAAGTGCAAAAAGCTGAAAAGCTCAGTAATTCAGAAATTGCTGCAAAATGCAAGGAAGTTATAGAACTTTCTGAACAAAAGAAAAAACTTCAGGAGGAAATTTCGTCTTATTCTGCGGAATTGGAACGTCTTGCTCCTTGGGGCGGTGTTACACCAGCAGATTTTACTTATCTAAAAGAAAAAAATATTTCTCTCAAAATGTATGAAATTCCAGAAGATAAGTACAATCTTATTGATGAAAATTCAAAGACAATCTGCGTTAATCGTTTCAAAAAGATTGTTCGTTTTGTTCTGCTTGATGCGACAGATGAACGACCTTCAGGTTTTCCTGCAGAAGCCTATGAAGTTCCAATGCCGGAATTTTCAACAGATGAATTAAAGTCAAAACTTGATTCTGATGTTACAGAAATCCAGAAAATTGATGAGAAATTTGTTTCTCTTGCAGTTTTTGTTCCTCAGATGAAGGAATTGGAAAAATCTCTTGAATCAGATATTGAGTTTGAGAATATCTATTCAGGAATGGAGCAGGAAGAGGCTGGAAAAACAACGGATTTGGCATGGCTTTCGGGATTTGTTCCTGTTGACAGCATTGAAAAGTTAAAGGAAGCCGTAAAATTGAATGGCTGGGCTTTGGCTTGTTCAGATCCTGCGGAAGATGATGAAGTTCCTACAAAACTTAAAAACAATAAATTTGTAAGCCTGATTTATCCGCTTACAGATTTCTTGGGAACAGTTCCGGGGTATCACGAATATGATATTTCTGGTTGGTTCCTGTTGTTCTTTACGGTTTTCTTTGGAATGATTTTTGGCGATGGTGGTTATGGTGCGCTTGTTACAATTGCATCATTGGTGATGATTTTAAAATCTGTTGCAAAAAAACAGAAAGTTGCTCCGATTTTGAATCTTGCGCTTTTGCTTGGAATTGCGACAATCGCATGGGGAACTGTAACCTGCACATGGTTCGGACTGACACCAGAGCAACTTCCGGCCTGGCTTGTGAATCTTTCCGTTCCACCAATTTCAAACGCCAGTACAGAGGCTTGGCTTCCGTTTTGGTCGGATGATCCTTCAAAAGGAACTTTAACAACTGCTCAAAATCTTCAGATTTTCTGCTTTACGCTTGGATTTCTGCAGCTTTCAGTTGCTCATTTCAAGGGAATCGCACGTTATCACAAATCTTTGAAGATGCTTGGTGAACTTGGTTCGTTGCTCCAGCTTTGGGGGATGTTCTATGTAGTTCTGAATATGGTTGTAAGTTCTCAAGTTTTTGCATTTGATGAACTTATTTACGGTGTTCCGGTTGGAAAAGTTTCAATAGGACTTGTCGCGTTTGGTTTTGCGTTAAGTTTTGTATTCAGCAATTATGATGGAAGCGTTGGAAAATCAATACTCGAAAGCTGCAAGAATATAATTTCTGTGCTGCTTGGAGTTGTGAATGTCTTCTCTGATATTGTTTCTTATATAAGACTTTGGGCTGTAGGACTTGCTGGCGCTGCGATTTCAAATACTGTAAATACAATGGCCGGTCCAATTTTGGGACATGCTATTTTGTTTATTGCTGCCATCATTCTTCTTGTCTTTGGACATGGTTTGAACATGGTTTTGAACTTGCTTTCAGTAATTGTTCATGGCGTTCGTTTGAATACACTTGAATTCTCAAATCACTTGGGAATGTCTTGGTCAGGTTTCAAATATGCTCCGTTTGCAGAAACGGAAAAAATAAAAAAATAAACTATTCTGCAGAACAAAATGTTCTGCCATAGGAGATTAATTATGAATTTTGGTTTGTTAGGTGCTGCTCTTTGTATGGGTATTGCTGCGATTGGTTCAGCTATTGGAATTGGAATTGCAGGTCAGGGTGCTATTGGCGCATGGAAACGTTGTTATGTAAACAATAAGCCAGCTCCATTTATTCTTACTGTATTTGCCGGTGCTCCTTTGACACAGACAATTTACGGCTTCCTTTTGATGCAGTCTATGGTTGGAAAAGTAAATTCTGGCGCAATGAATCCAGCAACAGCGCTTGGTCTTGGAATTGCTTCTGGACTTGGAATGTTGTTCTCTGCTGTAGCTCAGGGAAAAGCTGGTGCTGCCGGCTCTGATGCCCTTGGTGAAACAGGAAAAGGTTTCGCTCAGTACATCATGGTTGTAGGTCTTTGTGAAACTGTTGCGTTGTTCGTAATGGTATTCTCAATGATTGCTTAAAAAAGCATCAAGAAATGTAAGACTGTCTGAAATAAACTTTTCGGACAGTCTTTTTTTGTTTAAAAACATATTGTATAATATCCATATGGAAACAAAATTTTTAACTCCGCGCACAGTTTTTTTAGGCGGTTCAGGAAATGTGAAACGAATTGGAATCGGCGGAAATGAACCTGTTTCAATTCAGACTATGTGGAAAGCCGGTATTTCAGATATATGTGAAAATGACGGAAAATTAAAAGAGCTTTTGAAGCAGATAAATACTTTAAAGTCATTGGGATGTGATATTTTAAGATTCGCTGTTCCTGACAAAAAAAGCGCGGAAAGCCTTGTGAAAATTCAAAGCTGCACAGATATGCCTTTGGTTGCTGATATTCATTTTGATTACAGGCTTGCCCTTGAATGTCTGAAGGGAAATGTCGCGGCTGTTAGAATTAATCCTGGAAATATTGGAACCCGGGAAAGGGTTGAGCAGGTTGTTGAGGCTTGCCGTGAAAAAGGCGCGGCCATCCGAATTGGAGTTAATACAGGAAGCCTGCCTAAAGAGCTTTCAGAAAAAGTTGAAAAAAATGAAATTTCCCGCGCGGAAGCTTTGGCTGAAACAGCCGCAAGAGAAGCAGCTGTTTTTGAGGAACTGAAATTTGATCAGTATGTTGTCAGCATGAAGGCTTCAAGTGTTTTGGAAACGATTGAAGCGAACGAAGCTTTTGCAAAAAAATATGATGCGCCGCTTCACATTGGTGTTACAGAAGCAGGTCCTTTGATAACAGGCATTGTAAAATCAACAATGACGTTTACACATCTTTTGAATGAAGGAATTGGAAGCACAATCCGAGTCAGCCTTTCCTCCTCGCCGGAAAATGAGGTTATCGCAGGCAGAGAAATTCTTCATGAAACAGGAAAACGAAAGGGCGGGGTAACAATAATTTCTTGTCCTAGGTGCGGCCGCGAAGGCTTTGATGTCCACGGATTTGTGCAGCGCTGGCAGAATGAGCTTCTTTCGATGAATAAAAATATCACGGTTGCCGTAATGGGTTGTGTTGTAAATGGTCCTGGCGAAGGAAAGCATGCGGATTTGGGAATTGCCGGCGCTGGTGGAAAAGCGATAATTTTTAAAAAAGGAAAAATTGTGCGAACTGTAAACGACGCAGATGCCGATAATGCTTTTAGGGAAGAACTTGATTCTTTTTAAATGACTTGAAGGAATAAAATGAAAAAAAACGGACTGATTTTTCTGGTTTTCTTTTGCGCTCTGATGAATATTTTTTCAAAAAATTTGAAAAAACCGGATTATGTTCATAATTATGAGCGGATTTTGGAAGAAGCGCAGATTTTGTTTGATGAAAATTCTTACGGCGAAGCATTGAAGCAGGCTGAAAAAGCTAGGAATTCAAAGAAAGAGCAGTCTGAATATGAAATTTATATTCTTGAAAATTCTTTTAAGCCTGCGGAAGTCAAACGAAAAGGTGATTCCCTGAATTTAATCCTTGAAATTCTTCAGGAACGCGAGGATTTTGACGCAGTTCAAATTGTAAAAAGAAATTTCAGAAAATACGGCGCTGATTTTTTTGATAATTCAAAGGAAAAATTGCTTTCTTTTATAAGGAAAAACGCGGCTTTTCCGGAAGCTGATTTCCTGATGGGAAAAATTTATTGTCTTGAGGGCGAATATTCGTTTGCCTATGAATATTTTTCCAGCGCATATAATAATTCTGATGTGCTGGAAATTCCTGATGAAAAATATGATATTCTTTACGAGCTTGCAAATGTGAGCCAGCTTTTAAATAAAAATGAAAAATATGAGGAATTTCTTCTGCTGATTTTAAGCCAAAGCAAGGAATTCAAGGATGCGACATTCTATTCCGCGCTGAAAAAAACATCTGAAAGCACTAGAAATGACTGCCTGGAAAAATTTTTCAGCCTTTACCGGTGCAATGATTTTAGTCTTTTAAAAGCTTATTTTTCACTTACGGATTTTTATTTGGAGCATGGCTATAATGAAAAAGCCCTGAAAACTTGCCAGCTTGGCGCAATTACCGCATATACCAAAATTATTGATGTTCTGAAAAAACGGAATGCAGATTTTGAGTTCTCCGGAATTTCGGATGTCCTGAAAGAAGCTCAGTTTTATCCGGATATAGTTCAATGGGGAATTGACAACAATATTTGGAAAGGATTTTACAATCTTGCGGAACTGAATTATCTGAACAGCAACATTATATTTTCTGTCCAGCTTTTCAATATTCTTAAGGATTCTGAACCGGAAGACTACTGGAAAGAAAAAGCTGCTGTCCGCTTGTCTGAAATAATTCCAGGTTAATAATGAAGTCCCAGGCCGATAGAAATCTCGTAAGCACTTACGTTGTCTCTCCAGTCCTGGTTGAAGAATGAATTCAGTTTCGGCATTTTTCGGCTTAAGTCAACGCCAAAACTTGCTCGAACTTGGATTCCACGGATTCTAAGCGGATAGATAATTCCTTCGATTCCACCGCATAAAAATCCATCTTTCGGATTGAATGCTGTTCCTGCCGCTTCGTTATGGAAAAGCGCAAAGTCAATGAACGGCGAAATTTGCGCTTCAAGATTAAAATATTTAGCAAATTTTATTTTTTTGATTAAAGGAACCTGATCCCAGTAAATTCTGCAAATTCTTATCGGAACATCAATGTTTACAATCAGCGCGCCAGCCGATTCGCAGGCTTTTTCATACATGTGAGAACCTGTGTCTTCGCTGAAATACTGCTTGTCCCGGATTCCTCTTAGCCGTTCGCCAAATGATTTTGTTCCGTTCATTACCGCGAATCCGTAGATGTCAGTGCTCAGGGCGAAGCGTTTGAATGCTTTGTACGCTAGAATTTCCCCTTCAATAGAAGGTTTGAAGCTGTACGTCTGGAAATTATATGCGAAAGAATTTGTTATGGATGCTGAAAGTCCGTCCCTGAAGTTTTCTATCCAGTTTACTCGTCCTGTTGAAAGCGTCTGGCCAAAAGAAATTACCGGGCTGCTCAAATCCGTGTTGTTTTCATCTATGCCGTCAAAATCCCAGTAGTAAACTCCAGAAAAGAAAGGCGTGTAATAAATCTTTCCCCAGTTGTCAATTTCCTGGATGGTAATCGGAATCGAAAGCCCCAGCTCTTCGCCGAAATAAGTTCCATCTCCATAATGGCATATAAGGCCGTTTTTGTCCTCTTCCTCATAGTCAAAATTTCTTGCAAAAATTTGATTTGCGCTTGCCACAACAGAAAATTTGCTGAAATTCTTTGTAAGTTTCAGCCCGGAATCGATTTTCCATTCCGGTGAAGAATCTCCGAACGTATAGGAAAAATCAATGCTGTTGATCCAGGAAGCGTCCAAACTTTTCAGCTGGAAAGGAGTTTCAAAGTCAAGTCCGAATCCCAAAAGATAATCTTTTGGAGAATCATCATCGTTCAGTTCAATTGCAAATTTCGCCTCGCCGGTCATTGTTTCCATTGAGCCAAGAAAATTTGTGTCCTTCAGTTTTATTGTAAGATTCAGCGAGTCCCCGGAACTGTATTTTGGATATGGCGCCGCAATAAAATGCATTGAGTCATGGGTTGAAACCCGCAGAAATACGTTGCAGACATCAGAACTGTCTGGTTCTGAAACTGAAAAATCTATGTCTACTTTCTCAAAATTTCTTGTGTTCTCAATCTGCTGTTTTATATCATTTATGTAATGAATCAGCTCGTCCTCATCCTTGAATTTTTTCTTGAAGTCAACAGGAACTTTTGTTTTTAAGGCATATTCCCTTGTAACTCCTGTGAATTCAGCGCGTGAACCTTGAAGGTCATACTGAACATCTTTAATTCTATAAGAAGAAGCCGACAGTGCAGAGTAAGAAACAAGCAAGAATAGAGAGAGAAGTGATTTTTTCATATTTTAATATGCGCCTTTTCCGTTTATTACAACCCAAACAGTTTTTATAAGAATCCATATATCAAGCCATACAGACCAGTTCTGGATATAGTAAGTGTCAAGATTTATCCGTTCCTCGTAGCCAGTGTCGGAGCGGCCTGAAATTTGCCACATTCCTGAAAGACCAGGCGTTACGGTTAAAATGTAATCTGCGTTTTCTCCATATTTTTCCAGCTCTTCTTCTGTTACCGGGCGCGGACCCACAAAACTCATTTCGCCGATAAAAATATTCCAAAGCTGAGGCAGCTCGTCAAGGCTTGATTTTCTTAGGAATTTTCCGAATTTTGTTACACGCGGATCATCAACAAATTTTCTGTCTCTTTCCCATTCTTCTCGGCGGACCGGATCTTCTGCAAGAATTTTTTCAAGCATTTCCTGGGAATTTTTATACATTGAACGGAATTTCCAGCACTTGATATATTTTCCGTTTTTACCAACTCGTTTGTGTCCGTAAAAAACAGGTCCCGGTGAAGTGGCTTTTATGATGATAGCAATGACAATTGAAAGCGGAATTACAATTATTGCAGCAATAATGCAGAGATCAATATCGATAAGTCTTTTCAGAAAGAGATTCCAGCGTTTTGTAAGGTTGTGTGTTGCGGAAAAACCAAGAATTCCGCCGAAATCCCTAAGATGCATGGAAGATGTGTATGTGTCCTGGTGATTCGAAATGTTTATTGTGTAGCGGTACGAGGACATTATTGGTTTTCTTTTGCCGTTGAAATCACATATCACAGCCACTTTTATTTTCAGGGTTTTTATTGTTTCAAGAATTTCCGCCGAATCCGGGAATACCGGAATTCCGTTGTTCATGTAACATTCCTTTGCCGCGCTGTCGATTATTACAGCAGGCTTGTAGCCCAAGTCAGGACGTTTTATGAGCCGGTTGACAACTTCTTTCGCGCTGTCGTTTGTACAGTAAATAACAGCAGGAACGCCGTAAAAATGAAATTTTCCAAAAATGTGCCTTGAAAATTCTCTTGCGGCTGGAAGTCCGATTGCAGAAATCGGAATCGCCAGAAGAAACGCGCAGATAACGCCCCAAGTGTCGCTGTCTTTTATCAGATTTTCGGCAATAGCACCGGTGATAGTTTCGTTGTCCTCGCCGAAGAAAACCAATGCAAGGCAGATTCCGAAATAGCAGAAAAACGAAATTATCGTCATTTTTCTGACTTCTTCAGACGGGGAAAGCAGTATTCCTGGATAAAGACCGCCTGCGTAGAAAATTACAAGTATAATAGGAAAAAATACTGAGTAATAAATGAATGACCTGAAATTTATTGCTGAAGGATTTATGAAATTCATTATGAAAAACGCAAGCCCTACACAGCAGAAAAGCGCGACCGCATCTGAAATCATAATCATCAGCCCGGAAAAGAAAGAGCTTGTTCTGTTTCTGTAAGTCTTTTTAAAATAATCAATAAATTCGTTTGTGGTCATAGGCTTAGTATTTTAACTTTTTAACGGTTTCTTGTACAGTGTTTATGAACTCTCTTTGGAATCGTTCCTCTGTGAACGAGCGCGCATGTGAAACAATTGCGTCCTTTTTGAATTTTCCTTCCGCGTCAAGTTTTTCAAAATCAAGGATTGCATTTGCAAGTGATTCAGTTTTCTGCTCGTTGAAGAAAATTCCGGTTTCTCCGGCAACAACAGTTTCAAGCGCACCTCCGCGGCCGAATGCAATTACAGGGGCTCCGCAAGCCTGCGCTTCAAGCGGAACAAATCCGAAGTCTTCCTCGGCGCAGAACAGAAGCGCCTTGCAACGCTGCAGGTTTTCCTGAAGAACTTCATCGCTTGCGCGTCCAAGGAAAGTTATGTTCTTGTCATTTCCCGCAAGTTTTTTAAGATTTTCCATTTCTGAGCCGCCGCCTATGACAACGAGCTTTTTCCCAAGTTTCTTGCAGGCGGAAACAGCCAGGTCGATTCTTTTGTACGGAACAAGCCGGCTGAACGCAACATAGAAATCCTCGCGCGGCTTTTCAGACGGATTGAACCGGCTTACGTCAACAGGAAGGTAAATTACTTTCGCATCCCGGTTCCAGAATTTTTTTATTCTGCGCGCAATGAATTTTGAGTTCGCGATTATTGTGTCAATTCTCTGGCTTGAAACGTAATCCCACAAGCGCAGCGAAGGAATCCAGCGGTTCATAAAAAATCTGGTGAGCTTTCCGCTTCTTTTTCTGTAGTCAAAAAACAAGTCCCAGGCGTATCGCATAGGCGAGTGGATGAATGCGACATGAGGCACGTACGGCGGAGTGATTACGCCTTTTGCACAGCATGAAGAAGATGAAATCACCAGGTCGAAGCCCGAAAGATCGAATGATTCAAAGGCATCCGGCATAAATTTCAGAAGTTTTGTGTAAATTCTGCTGGCCATAGGAAGCTTTTGAATTTTTGAAGTGTGAATTTTATTTTTCAGAAAATGGTTTCCCATTCTTTTCTTGTCGTATACAAGCGTGAAAATTTCAGCGTCAGGATAAATTTTCAAAAGATATTCAACAAAAAGCTCGGCGCCGCCGTAATTTACAAGCCAGTCGTGCACAATGGCAACTTTCATATGGATTCCTCCAGCGTTTTTTGAATTATTCCGGCAGTTTTTTCAAATGAATAAATTTGCGGAAATTCTTCTATTTCATCAGTTTCATTCTTTATAGAAAGCAATTTTTCTGCCAAATCGTTACAATCTCCGGCCTTGAAAAAAGTTACTGGAAAATCCTTGTAGATTTCCTTGAAAACCGGAATGTCGGAAATTATTGCTTTTGTTCCAAGGCTCATCGCTTCCAGCGGCGGCATTCCGAAGCCTTCGTAAAATGAAGGCTGAACCAGCCTTTTTGTTTTTTTGTAAAGCTCCTTCAGCTCTTCATCGCTGATTCTTCCTGTAAACTGGATTGAACCTTCCGGCGCGTCCTGAATCTTGCTGAAAACAGTTTCATCTGCGGTCCGGAAATTTTCAGAGTTTCCAACGATTTTAAGAACCGGGGAAAAGCCTTTTTCCTTTGCGGTTTTGAATGCATCGATTAAAACGGAAAGCCCCTTGTGTTTTTTTATGTTTCCAACAAAAAGAATAGAATCTTCTTTTTCGGTTTTTGAATTTGAAACGGAATTTTTCTTTTCAAACCAGTCGGGAACCGCGTTGTACGTTACAACCACAGGTTTCCTGCATTTTAAGTTGGAAATTATCCGGCTTTTTGAAAATTCAGAGACAGTGAAAATTTTTTTTGACTTGAAAACCGCATATTTATAGAAGAATTTTCTTGCGATGGTTCCGGCTTTTGAGGCAAGTCCTGGAACATCAAGGAAGACAACGTCGTGGATTGTAGTGAACACAGGAATTTTTATTCCGAACGGAATATTAAAATACGGCGAATAATAAAGGTCGCATTCATTGATTTTCCGTGAAATTTCTTTAGGGAACGCAAAAAGCTCCTTCAGGGAAAAAGTTTTTATTTCAAGTGAAATTATTTCAGTTTTTTCAGACTTGTATTTTTCAAGCTCGTTTTTGTTTCCCAGAAGAACACATTCATTCTTTTTGGTAAGATAGGGAAGGAGCGCATTTAAATATGAACCGACTCCTCCGCTGCGTGTCATGCGGCAATCTATGGCAATTTTCATACATATAGAATAGAATAAACTGTTTATTTTTTCTACAAAAAATGGTAAAACAAAGAAATGTATTTCACAAAAAAGATTAAAAGAAAAGGTTTGGTTCTGTTTTTTGCCGCGTTTTTTTCGTTTCTTCAGTTTTTGAATGCGGAAACTTATGGTTCTCAGCAGCTGGTTCCGGCCGGCCACTGGGTTTATGACGCGCTTTTTATGCTCTCGAATGAAACAAGGCGCACTTCTTTTGCGGCGGACGCTCCGGTTTCTGTGGGCGAGCTGAAAATGTATCTGGATCTTATTCCTTACGAAAAACTTAGTGATTCTGGAAAAAAGCTTTATGACAGGCTTTCGGAATGTCTTGGAAAAAAATCTTTCAGCATTGATATGGGGCCGGTTTATTTTGGCTTCAATCTGAAAGCTGCGCCAGGAATTCTTTATAAAAGCAGCTCGGATATCGACTGGTCTTTTGCAACTGACTACACAGGTCATAAAAATTCAGTTGACGGCTATAATATTCTGCAGAAGGAAAACTACAGGGACGCTTCGGACGGCTCTAATGTTGACTGGAAACTTGTTGGAAATGAGAAACGTCCTGAAATTTTTGACAGCAAGGCGGAGTACGGCGCGTATTCAGGATTTGTGAATTCAGACGCCTGGAATTCTTTTGCCGAAATTCCGCTTTATCTTGGCTGGGGCGACTATTTTGTTATTCATACAGGAATTTCGCTTGCAAAAAGTTTCTGGGGAATGAGCGCGGATTCAAATGTGACGAATATTTTTTTCAACACAAGCGACATGGATTTCATGTGGCCGAAAACTGCCTATGGAAGCGCTGGAAAAACATTTGAAAAGTGGGGCGTTAACGTAAATTTTGGAAGGCAGGGGCTTCAGGTTGGAAAAACTCTTACCGGCTCGGTCATTTATAATTCAACTTTTGAAACGGAAGGATATTTCCACCTGAATCTTTACTCGCCAAGAATGAAGTACAATCTTGATGTTGTGCAGGTGAACACGAACAAATATCTTTATATGCATTCAGTTGAGGCGCGTCCGCTTTTTGACTGGATCCGTTTCGGCATTCTGGAGGCGACCCTTGTGCAGAGCGGCTTTGAGCTGAAGCACTTGAATCCGCTTATGATTATGCATTCGTTCGGCTCGTGGGAAGACAGCGACTATGTGAGCGATGATGAGAAAAATATCTACGGAGAGGCGCACATTTGCCAGTACATGGGAATTTCCCTGGAACTCACGCCGTTCAAGTATACAAGGCTTTATTTTCTGTATGCGCAGAATGAAATGCAGACGATGTTCGAGCTTGGCTCGCCGAGCGCCAATTCCATTCCGGACGGCATTGGTTTCCAGGCGGGAATTGAGCTTACAATTCCAGATAAAAATGAAGGCTGGTGGACTGGAACTCTGGAAGGAATTTACACAACTCCGTACTGCTACATAAAGCAGGGTGCTGACTGGTCGCTTTACAGTTCCAGGAATGACATGCAGTCAAATTCAAGTGTTCCGCTCTATTCTTGGATAGGCTCGCCGTTCGGACCGGATGCGCTCGGTTTTCAGGCAAGGCTGGCCTACAGCAAAATTTCAAAGTGGAATGCTGAGCTTGACTATTTGTTTCTTGCCCATGGAACAAATTCTTTTGGTTTGTTCAACAATACAATAGAAATCAACGGAAAAAAATACTATGCTTATTATCCGAGCGTTTTGCGGAAAATGGGGCTTGTAACAGACGATGAGGCGGAAGATATCGCCAGAACATACGTTCTTACAGGCAGCGTTCAGTTCACGAACAGAATTTCTGCAAAAGCTTCGTACAACATAAATTCCCGCATGAGCCTTTCTGGCCGGGCAGCATATTCTTTTATCTTCAACAACAGGAATGAAGAGGGAAAATTTGCGCAGGGATTTGAAGGCGCCGTGAGTTTTGAATATACACTTTTTGATTAATTGAGTAAGGTTGTGCTATGAAAAAGATTGTTTTGTCAGTTTGCGCTTTGCTTCTGTGCGCAGGATTCGCTTTTGCGCAGAAAAATCTTTCTGTGGATGTGGATGATGAAATTTACAACGTGCTTGAAATTGCAGAGATGAAAGGACTCTGCAGTTTCTTGCCCGGGGCAAAACCATATACTGTTTCAAGAATTTTCAAGACGATTGATGAAATTCTTGAGCATGAAGACAAGCTGAAACCTTCAGAAATAAAAATTCTTGAGAATTTCAAGGCTAAGCATGAAGTGAATTCGGAAAAGAAGAACAGCGTTTCTCATCTTGCTGTTGAAACAAAGGATGAAAAGTATCATTTTTCGTTTTTGTATGATTTTGTGCTTGAAGGCAGTGTTTCAGGCGGAATTTACAACAAGTCTGACTTCAATTCTGTCGGATTTGACTTTATGCCGGAAGTTAGTTTCCGCGGCGACATCACAAAATATGTTTCATACGGTTTTAATGGAATTTTTGACTTGACATATATGCCTATTAAGGAAGTGGGAAATTATTCAATAGGATATCCGTGGTATGACGAGGATGTCGAAAATTATTTCAGCGGAGATTTGAACGATGACGGCACTCCAAAATATCAAAAGCCGGAAGGCAAGGAGCGCTTTGTTAAAAAATTTCTGAACAACAGTTATCTTCCTTATTCATACAAAAAGCCGTGGGATGGTCAGGTTTATCTTCTTTCAAATATGTCTGCGTCTGGAACTGAAGGCTGGGCTACAGAATTCGGTGTGAGCGGAAGCGTTCTTGCGGAAATAAAGGCTTCGTTTCTGGATGACCGTCTTACAATCGGGGCAGGGCGGCAGTCTCACGAATGGGCTGCCATGGACAACGGAAGCTCTCTTGTGCTGAACAAGCAGGCACGGCCGTTCTTTGAGTTGAACACAGGAATTGAAATGTTCAGCTGGCTTAAATTTTCAACTTTGGCAGGAATTCTTGAATATCCAAACGCTGACTATATGAATGCTGATTCTTATCCGGAAGATAAGGAAGGCGTGGATGATTCTTATTTCTGGCAGAATGCTTTCTCGCTGAATATGATAGAGCTGGACTTCAAGTATCTTCATCTTGATTTTGGAAGTTCTGTTGTTTATCCAAAGCGTTTTGAAATCGGCTATCTTTTTCCGCTCTTTATCTATGTTGAGTACCAGAACCATACCGGAGACTGCGACAATCTTGCGCTTTTCGGCGACATAATGCTCAGAAAGCCAGGAGTCGGAAAAGTTTGGGCTTCAATTTATTTCGATGAGCTTAATATCCAGAACAACTGGTTTACTGAAACGCGCGTAATGTTTTCCGGGCAGGTCGGCGCGAAGGCTGTAATTCCATGGCTTCCGTTTGCAAGCGTTTCAACCCGGTACACAAAAATTGAGCCTTTCTGCTATACTCACCATGCGATAAATTATGCTCCATCGTACAATCATTATATTATGGAAAACTACACGAACAACGGCGAGTCTCTTGGCTATTATCTTCCCCCAAACTCAGACGAATTCTTTTTCCGCTTTGAGATGAAGCCTAGAAGTTTCCTGAGCACTGCGCTCCAGTACCAGTTTGTGCGCCATGGCGCGGATTACGGAAGCCAGCAGGTTCCGGGAAGTTCTTTGTATTCCGAGCTGAGCAGATTCAACCGCGATGAGTTGAAAAAATACTTTCTGCATGACGGAGCATACAACTGGATGCACATGGTTAAGCTTGAAGCAACATTTGAGCATAAAAATGTGCAGCGGGATTTGCAGCTCAGCCTGAATCTTGGATTTTTGTACAGCTATTACACTTTGATTGACAGCGACAATTATGACAGAAGCATTTATGGAAACAATGGAAACTGCAAAAATGCAGATTTCTCAACTCCGTATCATTTTGTAAATACAGATGAATATCCTGTTCAGTTTGGCGTTGTTATGGGATTAGGATTCAAGGTTCTGTTTTAATAAACTTTTAGTGGTTTTATTTTAGGACTTTAAGTTTTCATAAAGTTTTTGCGCGGCTTCATCGTATGTGTATTTCTTAAGGATCGCATCAGGTGAGTCCGCGTTTTCTTTTAAAAGCTCATCCAAATTTACATTTGTATCTTCAGGATTAATGTAGAGTGCTGTGTTCTGGTAAATTTCTGGCAGAGATGCTGCTTTTGCAATAATTATTTTTGCGCCGGTTGAAAGCGCTTCCAGCGGCGGAATGCCGAAGCCCTCGTAGTAGCTTGGAAAAACAAAGGCTTTGCAGTTTTTCATAAGGGATTTTACTTCAGCGTCTGAAACATATCCGATCAGTGTTACGTTTTTTAGTGTTTTCAGACTTTTCAGCTCTTCTGGAACAAGTCCGCTGATTGCCTTTCCGCTTATTGCAAAATGTTCGGAAGGGTGGACCCCGGCGTATTTGCAGAGCCACGCAAGATTTTTTCGTTTGCTCAATGAGCCCAGTGTGAAGTAAAATTCACCTTTCTTCAGCGAAGGAAATTTTTCAAAAATATGCTCATCTTCTTGAACAGTTTTGAAATGCTCCCAGCCATTTGGAACTACAGAAATTTTATCTGTAGAAATCTTGTAGGATTCCGCAATCTGCTTTTTGCTGAATTCTGATACAGTGAAGATTTTTTTCGCATTTTTTGCGATGTTCCAGTAATTGAAAAGGCTGTATGCCCTTACAAGCCTGTCCTTGAAGCTTGAAAAATCATCTGGAAAAATTTTCGCATATATATCGTGCAGAAAAGCGTATCCGCAGTTTTTTCCGAGCGGAGCGGTGTTTGAAAAATTCAGTCCGGTTGAAAAGGTTTTTCTGCACCATCTAGGAAATTCAATCAAGTCCCAGAATGGAAAATTCTTTATGATTTTTTTTGAGCGGATTACCTTGATATTCTTGAAGTCTGGAATTGACTTTGGATTCGCCGATACAAGAATTGAAAAATCATCCTGCTCGGTTAGAATCAAATCGAGCCTCCTGCACGTTTCCCAAGCAAAACGCTCGATTCCGGTAAGATTCCGGTTCAAGAAATTTCCGTTTATAAGAATTTTTTCCATTCTGAGCCTTCTGTTGCAAAAAAATTAGTCCCGCGAATACAAATCCCTTGTGTAGACTTTGTCCTTTACATCGTCTAAATCTGTGTTCCAGCGGTTTGCTATAATTACATCAGAATTTGTCTTGAACCATTCCAGGTCTTTTGTAACCTTTGAGTTGAAGAAATCGTCTCCGCCCTTGAAGGTCGGCTCGTAGACAACAACTTGAATTCCTTTCGCCTTGATTCGCTTCATAACTCCCTGAATTGAGCTCTGCCGGAAATTGTCGCTTCCAGCTTTCATGGTTAGCCTGTAAACACCTACGGTTTTCGGTTTTTTTGCAATAATCTGGTCAGCAACAAAATCCTTGCGCGTGCGGTTTGAATCTACAATCGCACGGATAAGGTTCTGCGGAACATCAGAGTAATTTGCCAGAAGCTGTTTTGTATCTTTTGGAAGACAATATCCGCCATAACCGAAGCTTGGGTTGTTGTAAAAATCCCCGATTCTTGGGTCAAGGCTGATTCCTTCAATAATCTGCTTTGTGTTCAGTCCGCGAAGCTCCGCATAAGTGTCAAGCTCGTTGAAGTAAGCTACTCGCAGCGCAAGGTAAGTGTTCGCAAAAAGCTTTATAGCTTCGGCCTCTGTGCAATGCGGATGAAGAACCTGCACATCTTTCTTTATTGCGCCTTCCTTTAAAAGCGAAGAAAATTGCTCTGCTTTTTCCAGAAGAGCCTCATCGTCTTTCGGATAGCTTACAACAATTCTTGAAGGATAAAGGTTGTCGAAAAGCGCATGGCCTTCACGCAGAAATTCCGGCGAAAAGAGCATATTTTTATAGCCGGAAGTTTTTCTTAGATTTTCAGTGTAGCCGACTGGCACTGTTGATTTTACAACTATTGTCGCATTTGAGCCTGATTTTTTTACCAGCTCAACAACAGATTCAACGCTTGAAGTGTCAAAATAGTTCTTTTCCTCATCGTAGTTTGTCGGTGTTGAAATGATAATGAAATCCGCATTTTTGTATGCTTCAAGAGCATTTGTTGTGGCAACCAAATTTAAATTTTTTGAAGCAAGATATTCCGAAATTTCCTTGTCAACAATCGGAGATCTCCTGCTGTTAATTAAATCTACTTTTTCCTGAATAATGTCAACGGTTTTTACTTCGTTGTGCTGCGCTAGAAGTATAGCGTTTGAAAGCCCAACGTAGCCTGTTCCTGCAACTGCTATTTTCATTCTTTTAGTTTAGCACAAACAGCGTTTTTTTGCTAGAAAAATTGAGCGCAGAAGAATTTTTTTATTTTCTGCTGATTTTCTTTCCGACTTTTCTTATGAATGCAAACTGCGCTTCGATAAAATCAAAAAGCCATGGCAGTTTCGCTTTTATGTCGGCAAAAGTGAATACTACAGGCGACTGCATTATGCTTACAATCCGCTGGTCGTTTATCAGATGAACCTTGTTGAACTGGAATTTCGGGCTTGCAAGCATTTTTTTTACGTCGTCAGGAATTTTTCCTTCTTTTTTTATTCTGTTCTGAAGATTTTTGTCCGCCAGCTTGTAGTACGGAATGTAGTTTTTCCCGGAAAATTCGCTTGAATAATAATGGATAATTTTTGCGTTTTCTAGAAATGCAAGTCCGCCGTGGCTCGGCTGGCAGTTCCAGCTTCCGTCTAAAAGCTTCATTTTCAGACCGGTTCTGTAGTTCGCTTCGTTCAGCGCGCTCTGGTCGTGGAAGTCATGCTTTTTGTATGCGGAAAAATTCCACGCCTCGTTCCAGGCCTTGAAAAGATTTTTTGTTTCTTCTGATTTTCTTGCGAATATTACACCGCCGTTTATGTTGCAGCCAGCCGCTTCTGTTCCGTGGAAGCCAAGCTTTTTGTCGCGCTCAAGAAAATATTTTTTATGGATGTGTTCGTCCAGCATTACGTGGCCGTCAAGAATTCCAGCGGTATTATATGGAATATTTTCTATTTCTGAAAGATCGGCGGAAATAATCGTGTCGCAGTCGATATACAGAAAATCATCGTCAATGTATTCAGGAATTGAAGTTTTTATGAGCCGGGAGCGTTCCGTGTTTGAAACTTTTTCTTCAAATGGAACAGAAATTATTCTTGAAACATATTTTTTGATTTCGCTACGATTAAAAACAGATGAATTTATTGAATTTTCAGTTTTGTTGTCAACAAGAAGAGCAATGTTTGCTTCCGGCATAATATTCCGCAGTGAAAACGCCGACATAAGCGCCTGCTCGTAGTACAAATCATTTTCGCCTGAAACCAGGACATAGACATAAGTCATAAAACACCTCGAAATGCAAGATTGCGTCTTTTGTAAACTCTATACTTTTTTTTGTTAAAGTTCTATAGTTTTAGAATGGCAAATATATCATTGGAAAATAAAACTGTTTTTGTTACTGGCGCAGCTGGTTTTATCGGAAGTTTCTTGTGCAAAAATCTTCTGGAAAATGTTTCAGGCATAAAAATTGTAGGAATTGACTGCATAACTGACTATTATGATGTTTCCTTGAAGCAGGAACGTCTTGAAATGCTTTCCGCATTGAAAAAGGATTTTACTTTTGTAAAAGGTGATATTGCCGACAAGCCGCTTCTGGATTCTCTTTTTGAAAAATATAAGCCGGCTGTTGTTGTGAATCTTGCGGCTCAGGCTGGAGTACGCTATTCAATTGACAATCCAGATGCATATATACATTCAAATATAATCGGTTTTTACAATATTCTTGAATGTTGTCGCCATAACCAGGTTGAGCATCTAGTTTTCGCATCTTCAAGCAGCGTTTACGGTTCCAACAAGAAAGTTCCGTATTCAACGGAAGACAAAGTTGACAATCCGGTTTCGCTCTATGCCGCTACAAAGAAAAGCAACGAGCTTTTTGCCCATGCCTATTCAAAGCTTTATAAAATTCCTTGCACAGGCCTGCGTTTCTTTACCGTTTACGGACCGATGGGACGCCCGGATATGGCGTATTTCAAATTCACAAACAAGCTGGTGAAAGGCGAGCCGATCCAGATATACAATAACGGCGATATGTACCGCGATTTTACTTATGTTGACGACATTGTGAAAGGAGTTCGTGCGGTAATGCAGAAAACTCCTGAGCCGACTGAAGACGGTGCGTTCTATAAAATTTACAACATAGGAAACAGCAAGCCAGAAAGTCTTATGCGCTTTGTTGAAATTCTGGAAAACTGCCTTGTAAAAGAAGATATTATTTCAGCGCCAGGAAAGAAAGAACTTCTTCCTATGCAGCCAGGCGATGTTTACCAGACATTCGCAGATGTTTCCGAACTTGAAAAAGATTTTGGCTTCAAGCCATCCACATCGCTGGAGCAGGGGCTGGGCGAGTTTGCAAAGTGGTATAAGAATTATAGGAAATAATGTAGTTCTGAAAAAAGGCTGATTCGTTTTCATCGGGAAATGCCATTTTTATGTATGCTCAGTATTAAGAAATTTAAGGAAAAATTATGACATTTATATCTACAGGATTTGTCTTTTTTGTTTTTGTTGCTGCAGTTATTTTTTATTTGTTTCCGGCAAAAAAACGATGGTGTGTTCTTCTTGCGGCCAGCTACTTTTTTTATGCTTGTGCCAGCTTGAAAGCCTGCATATATCTTATTTTTTCAACGGTATTGTCGTTTGCCATAGCATTATGGATGCAGAGAATAAAAGACAGATATGTCGTCTTGATTTCAAAGGCGGAAGACCGTGCTGAAAAGAAACTTTTAAAGGAAAAATGCAAAAAAAACAAAAAAATTGTTGCTGCAGTTGGTGTTTTAATATGTTTTGGAATACTCGCTGTGCTTAAATATTCAAATTTCTTCTTGATGAACATAAGTTCAGTTATAGTTCTGTTCAAGAGCGATTATGTTTTCAAGCCTATAAAATTTTTAATTCCTATGGGAATTTCGTTTTACACATTCTCAATTGTAAGCTATATAATAGACGTGTATAATTCAAAGTATGAGGCTGAAAAGAATATTTTCCGCTATGCCTTGTGCGTAAGCTATTTTCCTTCAATTGTTCAGGGACCGATCAATAGAAACAATGATTTGCGGCATGAGTTCTTTGAAAAAGAGCACAATTTCGACTTGAAAAATACTCAGTTTGCTATTCAAAGAATTCTTTGGGGCTTGATGAAAAAACTTGTAATTGCGGACAGGGCTGGGCAAGTTGTTTCCTATATATTTGAAGAATATGCATCGCTACCGAATTTTATAATAATGTTCGGGCTTGTGTTTTATTCAATACAGCTTTATGCGGATTTTGCGGGCGGAATGGATATTGCTCTTGGTGTTTCAGAGCTTTTTGGAGTAAAACTAAAAGAAAATTTCAGGCAGCCGTATTTTTCCCAGTCAATAGCAGAATTTTGGCGTCGATGGCATATTACGCTTGGAACATGGATGAAAGATTATATTTTTTATCCGTTTGCATTATCAAAAACAATGCTTGAATTTGGAAAGAAACTCAGCGCAAAGAACAAGTATCTTGGACGTGTGGTTCCTATGGCGCTTGCTAATATTCTTGTTTTTCTTGTCGTGGGTATCTGGCATGGTGCGGAATTGCACTTTGTGTTTTATGGGCTTTTTCATGGAGGAATAATAGCATTTTCTGTAATGATGGAGCCTGTTTACAAAAAAGGGCTGGCTGTCTTTCATATAAATGAAAAATCACGGGCATGGCAGGTGTTTAGGATTATAAGAACATTTTATCTTGTAAATATTGGCGCATTGGTTGATGATGTTGCTGATATGGGACAGGCGCTCGGAATGGCAAAGCAGCTTTTTTCTTTCACAAACTGGCGATTGATTTCAAATTTTAGTTTCAATGGCTTTGGAAAACTTACAATTCTTGTTGTGCTTGCATTCAGTCTTATCTGGATTGCTGTAAGCGTAATGAAAGAGAAAAATATTGATGTAAGAGAGAAAATTGCCTCCGCTCCAATCGTTGCAAGATGGGCTGTTTATCTTTTCCTTATATTGGGAACTCCGTTTTTCCAGTCTTCTAATATGGCAGGTTTTATGTATGCATTGTTCTAGATTTTTTTTCAAATGCGCGGGATTTGTATTTCTTGCGGTTGTCGCTGTTTGTTTTTTTAATTTTCTTTTGTATCCTTGGTCATCGTTGAACCGGCATTTTACAGAATACCGTGAATATGATAAGAATATAGATTTTCTTGTTATTGGCGATTCTCTTGAATCAAATGGAATGAATGCAAAAGTTATAAGCCAGGAATTCAACGAGAATGCGTTTGTTCTTTCACCGCAAGGTTCTTACCCGGAAAGTCTTTATTATATTTTGCTTGATGTGTTCAAAAAGCATAATCTTAAAACTGTTGTTATTGGAATTGATGTTCTTCAAAATTTTGAAAATCCGCCTTATGTATATCCTCATCCAGAGGAACTGTACAGGGAATTTATGCAGGATATGTTTAAACCTTTGAATCCGGAGCTTATAAAACTTACTGTAAAAAATGTAATGGCCCAGAAATATACTTCAACATTCTTTAAATTCGCTTCATTTCCTGAAAATATCACAGAAATTCCAGATGTGATGAAATCTAAGAAAGAGTTGAGAGAACATCGAGAACTGGTGAAAGACAAAAACTATAATTCTTCAGTTTATTGGGAAAAAAGAAATTCTGTGGAGCCGCCTGTTTCAGAAAGAAAATTTCCGAAGGATTTTGATGAAGTCGTGAAGCAAAAATATCTTGATGATATGCTGGACAATGACAAAAAGTATATTGAACAGATTTACACTTTCTGCATGAAAAACGATATAGAACTTTATTTTATGTCAAATGCGGTTCCAAGAAGTGTGATAGATGCTGTGCCTGAAACTCTTTCCTTTTTTGATAAAACTGGTGAATTTATAAAGAACCTTAAGGGGGGGGGAATGGAAGAGGGAACTTACATAAACTGTACAGACCAAAAGTATTTTCCAGGAAGCACAGATGACTACAATTTTTCAGATTGCTATGGACATTACAACAGCTGGTACAGGGATACGCATACAAAGCAGGTTTGTAA
>Ga0256404_1000439_pt1 | contig 109001 bp, 89 predicted proteins | sample RumenRJG_01DNA_FD_185990 | JGI IMG/M metagenome (GOLD analysis project Ga0256404, IMG submission 185990) | Bovine rumen microbial communities from Lethbridge, Alberta, Canada - RJG_01 | ecosystem: Host-associated > Mammals > Digestive system > Stomach > Rumen | place: Canada: Alberta...
AGAAAAGGGGAAAAATACAACCCGGATTACGATTATCATGCAGCTATCGAGGCTGCGTGAGGACAAAGTGTTAAATATATAGTTAAAAAGAGAATTTTATTTGGAATTTAACATAGAATGCGGACTTGCAACGGATTTAAAGCGAAGGTAAAGAAGAGCCAAGGAAAGATACAATTAACAATTAATAATTAACATGCCTGTCGGGTAAACTTTATCGCGTGTCTATGTTAATTGTTAAACATTAATTGCAAATGATGTAATACCCTCAGATGATAAAAAAGAAAAAAGTTTTTGAGGACGAGTATTACACCTTTGCTGTTGTGAGTATATGTTTAAGCTGATTATCAGTAGGTTAGGTGCGGTGTAATACTCGTTGAAGTATTACACCAAATTCATGAGATTGGTGTAATAGTGGTGTAATACTTTCAGGGGGTATTACACCAAAGATAATATTTTGTTATTCAGTAGATTAACACACTCAAAACATCAATGGTGTAATACCCCCTGTTGAAAACTTTTTTCATTTTTATTTGCCAAGGGTATTACACCATTATTTCATCCGTTCTGGATGCTACCGATATAAATTCTTAGATTTAAGTCCGAATAATTGCGGGAATCAGAATAAATGCGTATTTTTGTAGTCGGAATCATATTTGTTGAACCTGTAAATCAAATTTGAGTTAATAGCAGGAAGATGAAAAAGAACATAATAGCTTTTGGCGGAATTTCATTGTGTTGCATTCTGATGGTTGCAGCTATTTTTATGTTGTTTATAACATAAGGTCAGGATGCATGGAGAATGAATGTTATCTATGTCGGTCTTTTCATGTTTTCGCTGCACAGTTGCTATCGGATCAATAAGTATAGAAAAGCAGGGGGTAAAACATCTAGTGTGATAGAAACGGAACTGAAATTACATCAGGTGAACTCGATATCTGGATTCTTGCGCGTATTCTTCGCTCCAGAAGATATGCGTTTCCGTACCTCATTGGGACTGTTCCTGTTAGTCGTGTTTGGGTGTGTAGGGCGTTATTTTTGGTTCTGGATGTTTCTCTTATTGCTTGTGGCTGCAAAAGCTTTGCTGGCTTTCCAATATTACCGTTATTGGAAAGCATGGCATGGGTTGAACAATAATGATGAAATCGAAGAAGAAAAAGATTTTGATGAAGAGGCTGTACGTGAGTTTACGGATGTACTGAAATCACATGAGCGTAAGGCAATAGGAATATGTTTTGATGATGCGGAAAATGCTCCAAAGGCTATTGGCTGTTCAAAATATGGTGGTCAACCTGATGTTCCAGATGGTTTCCAATGGCCTAAGGATGACGAAAATCGTCCGCTCTCTTTATTGCTTCAGATAGATTGTCGTGATCTCGTGTCTGTAGATACAGAACGTCTTCTTCCGACGAGTGGACATTTGTATTTTTTCTATGAACTGGATGAACAGAATTGGGATGGTACGGAGAATAGTGTTCGTGTTATCTATGAAGAAACAGAGAACAGGGAATTGCACAGAGCAGATTTTCCAACAGATCTTGCCGATGGGTATAGATTAAATGAGAAGCCTTTGTCATTTGTTGTTCAGAATAGTTATCCGTCATGGGATGATTTTATTTGTAAATGTCCTAAGTATGATGTTTCGTATGATGTGGCGGATACTGTCAAGGAAAAGCTTGATTCTGAACAGCCTTATGATACAATAGGCTCAATGCTTGGATGGGCAGATTTGATACAAGGTAATATTGTTGAAGATACTGATGATAATGTGCTGTTGCTTCAGTTGAAAACCATAGAATCTGATGATGCAGACGAACTTATGTTTGGAGATTGCGGAACTATATATTTCTATATTTCAAGACAAGATCTGAAAAATAAGCGTTTCGACCGCATCAAGTTTGAACTACAATGTTATTGATATGAACAAGTGTATCACTTGTGGAATTTTTTTAGATGTAATACCAGTCGCTTTGTTTCGTTTATGATGGTATCTCATAAAGTTGTTAATAAAGGTTAATAATTCCTCTTTGCTGGTTAAATCCGCTTTTTTTTTATTAACTTTGCATCAACTTTGTGATAAACAGGGTCAAGGATTGGTTCGGTAGCTCAGTTGGATTAGAGCAACAGCCTTCTAAGCTGTGGGTCCTGGGTTCGAGCCCCAGCCGAATCACAAAATCGGGTCTTCCCGAGCCAAATCATTGATTTCTAACTACCGATAACAATATATCCTTAACAGGAATATACCGTTGCAAAAATGCATAGAAGAATAATTATATACCAGAATAACTACGATGGCATAGCATTATGTCATTCATGGGAATCTGTGAGCAAATATTTAACTTAAGAATAGTGCCATGAGGGGCAAATGACAGTATAAATGTTAAAACGTTGGTATTATGAAGAAATGTATTATCGTAGATGATGTTGCTCTTAACATCGTATTAGCACAGAAGATGCTGACTTCGCTCAAGTTGGATATGAGCAAGGCGGTCAATGGTCAGCAGGCTTGTGATATGATCAGAAACGGTTATGAGCCTGATGTCATGATTCTTGATCTCATGATGCCTATAATGGATGGTTTTCAGGTGCTCGAGGAGATTCGTAGCGGCAGATGTGGTAATAAGGATTTGCCGATAATAATCCTTTCTGCGCTAAATCGTGAGGAAGACGTAAATCGTGCAATGTCTTTAGGTGCAAATGATTTTGTTACCAAGCCGATTATCATGAATCGTCTTATCAATGCTGTGAAGACGGCATTGGGAGAACCGGAAAATTAGAATATGAGCAAATGAGAAGGCTTTTACTCCTACTGTGTCTAATGCCTGTATGTTGCCTTGCACAGTTGGAGAATAAAATAGACAGCCCTACAGAAGGTGTCCTTACAGAGGCTTATGTCTGTGAGGATGTAATGATGGATGACCTTTTGAAGATGCTTGCCCGCTTTTCTTCTTATGTGGTTGCTGACTATCAAGAATGTGAAGAGCCAAATAGTAGGGGAGAGAAATGTGGTTGTTTTAAGGGAGAAAGTACCATGAAAAGCAATGAGGCTGGTGTTCGTACAAACGCTGACCTTTCAATGATATGCGCTTTTCTTGTTAAGTATGCCCAGCCAAAGGGTGTTGCCTTACCTTCTGGTATCACATATCAGATGCTAAAGGAATATGCGATGGAATCGCTAGTTTTCGCATATTCAACCCATAAGGCAAATAAACTAAAAATTTGTGCTGACGGTAGGTATTGGGGAAGCGTCTCGGCAAATGATAATGTATGGGAGTCAAGCCTATGGGCTATGTCCGTTGCATATAGCGCTTTTTTTCAATGGAATGACTTGACTGCCAAACAACGTGAATACATAAGGAATCTATTGGTCGCTGAATGTCAGTATGAGCTTCAGCGTACAATCCCGACAGGTTATATTGGAGATACGAAGGCTGAAGAGAATGGTTGGGAGGCAGATGTTCTTGCTGCAACCTTAGGGCTTTTCCCTGATGATAGTCTTGCTCAGATGTGGTTCGACAGAATGAGACTTTTTGCAATCAATTCGTATAGTCATAGAAATGATGCAAATGATGAAAGCGTGATAGATCCGGGATATGATCTGAAGAGGGTTAAGGATCTTTATATAGCTCCTAACCTGTATGATGACTATACGCTCCAAAATCATAATTATTTCCATACATCATATCAGAATGTTGTAATACAGGAATTGGGAGAGGCTGCTCTTGCACTTGAGTTGTTTCAAGCAGGAGAAAAGAGAAAGAATGTATGGAAAACGAATGCCTTGATGCATAACTGCGAGGCGGTTTTTGACCGTGTTCTTGCTTGGCTTGCTTTGGCTGACGGAGAACTTGCTATGCCAAATGGAAATGACTGGAGTATGTTCCTTTACGATCAGATAACATCATATTCCACACTAGCTTGCTTCCTGAGAAATTCTGATGCCCTTCTTCTTGAAAATCTTGCATATCAGCAGATAAAGGCACGTCAGACAACGACAGATGACGGTTCTTGGTTGCTTCGTCCTGATGTACAGGCACGAAGAATGGGAGTTCAGGCACATAGGATAATGATGACATATCTTATGCACCTTGTAAGGCCGACAACGGGAATTGTACCTACCAAGTGGGGAACACTACGTCAACGTCATTCTACAGCGATGTTATTCCCTTCGCAGAACTTGGCTCGTGCCTATACAAAGGAACGCTTTACTACGTTTTCTTGGTCAGATGGCTTGAAAAGCTATACTGGTTATTTCACGTCGGACAAGGTAGATAAGAATAAAATTGTGGTACCTTATCGTAAGCACAACACAGGAAACATCCTTGGTTGGTATGAAGTAAAGGGCAAGAAAACAAATGCACGTCCAGCAATGAAAGGTGAGTTCAATTTCGATGGAGACGGGTATATTATGAATGGAGAACTCATAACAAATGACTCTGCTCTCACCAATTGTTTCTCGCTATACAGTACCCCGCGTAATGCATTTATATATCTTGACTATGTCAAGGCGAATGATTCTTGTCAGATAACCAAGGAAAAAGGCGGGTTGCTCGCAATCAGTACTGATGAGTTTACGAAAAAGAAACGCACATTATACTATCACGAGCGAAACGATGAGAATATAGGGGTAGTACAAACGGACGGCAAGGATATGTTGACTCTCAATTCCGACTGGGTGAATATCGACAATGAGATAGGTGTTATAGGTTTGAATGGAAAAAGGATTGCCTTTGGCGACAAAAGCACGGAGAACAGCATTATAACATCCAAGTTATATCCTATGTTTAGCGATGATATTCGTACTGTTAGTAAAGGTGAGGTTGTTGACAAGAGAAACTTGGTATATTATGCCAACATATCAGCATCTGATATGGGCAAGATGAGTCAACGCCTTTGTTCTTTGAAACAGAAGTTGCCAGAAGGGTGGAATGGCGTGATAGCTCCTGATAGTCTTGGGGCTTATCTCTTTATAAGTAATTTTGATGGCAAGATAACAGAGCATACTATTGGGAACGTGCAATATCCTCTCGTCAAGGATGGCGAGACTTTGGGAATGTGGGCTCCTGTGTTCAATGTAGAGACCTATATCTCGAACAGCCATTCCACGGCTAAGTTCTACCTTGAGCATAACCGTTCTTTCGGGCAACCGATTAATTTCTTCATCAAAGGTGATAATGTTATTGCTTCCTCAGCCTCTGAGTCTATGGCTTATGTTACGGCACGAAAAAACACCACCATTATTATGGCGGTGTGTGTGGATAATATGGAGAAGCTTGTAATAAAGAATATCAAATTGAAAGCTGGCCGTACTGTCGTCGTAAAGGTTGAGAATGGCGATTTTATGGTTATGTAAACTGGAACACTCTTTTCGCTGTTGCAGTTGTAACAGCCGCTAAATCCTCATTGCTTACACCATAAGCCCAAGCAAGTTTTTCTATTATGAAAGGGATAAACGATGACTCATTTCTTTCGCCTCTGTGTGGCGCAGGAGCCATGTAAGGGGCATCGGTCTCGAGGACTATTCTGTCCAATGGGACAACGGTAGCAAGGTCTTCTGCAAGATGACTCTTCTTAAAAGTAGAGACGCCACCAATTCCGAGTACAAACTTGTCAAATTGTAATAATTCTTCTGCCTCGTGCTGATTGCCTGTGAAACAATGGAAGACGCCTCCAGGAAGTTCTTTCTCGTATCTGCGGATAATCTTCACCATCTCATTCTGAGCCTTGCGACAATGAATCATAAGGGGTAGTTGTGTCTCTACGCTCCATTGTACTTGCTGCTCAAAGGCATCAAGCTGTTCTTTCTCAAATTCTCGTGACCAATAGTAGTCAAGTCCTACCTCTCCAATAGCTATCCAGTAGTCGTTGGCCAGTTCTTGGTGCATCTTCGCTAAAACCTCCTTGTAGTCCTCTTTCACGTCTTCTGGATGAAGACCTATCATCGGACGAATAAAGTCTGGAAAACGCTCGCACACAGCCTTCATTGAGGCTATTGAGTTATAGTTGATACCAGGTACGAAGAGTTGTATAGCACCAGCCTCTTTAGCTCGTGCCACTACTTCGTCAAGGTCATCCTTGAATTCCTCTCCGTCGATATGTATGTGAGTGTCGATGAATTGCATGTTACTTCTCTCTCTTCATCATCTTGGCTGCATACTCCCTGAGAGAGGTCTTTTTCTCTTCGGCAACGCTAACCTTGTCAAGAGCCTCGATAGCCTCGTGATAGTATTCCTCCATCTTAGCCTTTGCCATAAGGTCAATGCCGAGCTTGTTATAGATGGCTGTTACGGCTGTTACCTTCTCCTGACGGTCAAAGTCCTTGGCTGCAATCCAACGTGAGAGCTCTGCCTTTGTCTCGCCCTCAGCCTTGTTGAAGGCGTTAATAAGCATGTATGTCTTCTTATTGCTTGTAATGTCTCCACCAATAGCCTTACCGAATACCTTAGGATCGCCATATACGTCAAGGAAATCATCCTGAAGTTGGAAGGCAAGTCCCATACGCTCGCCAAAGCGATACAGAAGCTCTATGTCCTCCTTTGGAGCATCTGCCATTATTGCACCAATCTTCATGGCACAGGCAAGCAGAACGCTTGTCTTGAGGCGAATCATCTCGATATATTCCTCCTCACGAACATCATCACGAGTCTCAAACTCCATATCGTACTGCTGTCCCTCGCCAATCTCCAAAGCGGTGGTGGTGAAACAGTCGAGAACTGCAGGTAATTTGTCCGCAGGACAGTTCTGCATTCTCTGATATGCAAGTACGAGCATAGAATCACCAGAAAGGATAGCGGTATTAGCATCCCACTTCTTGTGAACGGTAGGCTGACCACGACGCACGTCTGCATTATCCATAAGGTCGTCATGCAGAAGGGTATAGTTGTGGTATGTCTCCAGGCCTATTGCCTGTGGAAGGATTGACTCTGGGTCATCCTTGTAGAGGTTATACGACATCAGCATAAGCATCGGGCGGATGCGCTTTCCTCCAAGGTCGAGAACATACTTTATAGGTTCATAAAGTGAATAAGGCTTGCGGTCGTATGGCAAGTTTGAGAGATAGTCTTGGATAAGATTGAGAAGCATATTTTAATTACAAGTTACAAATTTACATTTTAGATTTCTGCCCCTTCTTGCAAAGGAATGCGGGGATTATAGCGTAAACGCAGCATTAATCAATAAACTTGACGAACTGACATGATATTTGGCGTATGAAACCCCGAGAGAAAAACTGTCAAGTGTCAATCCTCCTCCGAATGAAAATCCAGCTCCGTGAGAGCTTTCTGATTTGTCGCCAAAGCTATCGTATGTGCCGACTTTCATCTCGTGGGCTCTGCGGAGGTTATATCCTGCGGAGAGATATATCTGGTCGCTTAGCAGAAGGTCAGCTCCAATCACCATGTGTCGGAAAAGTGAATAGTTCCAACGTGTAAGGTCAACGGCAGTAAGGCTAACTCGGAATGGAGTACCAATAATGCGCTTCGTGACACCTAGTTGTAAATCGGCAGGCATAGATTCATATTCCTCATCGTATGCAGACAACTGACCTCCAAGATTCTTTGCCACGATGGATGCAGAGAAATCCTTCTCCTCATCGAAATAGTTCAAACCAAGGTCAATGCCAACCGCAGTACTGTTATAGTCGCCAATCTTAGAGTAAACGAAACGGGCGGTCACGCCACCTACCAGATTCTTTGCAAGAGGATATGACAGCGTTCCGTTAAGAGCTAGGTCGGAAGCGTTGAACTCACCGAGGATAGTTCCCTCGCTATTGGTATGCTTCATGCTGCCATAGTTGAGATATTGTGCCGCCACCCCAATTGTAGCCTTCTCGCCTTGTGCGAAAGCATATCCTGCGGAGAAGAGATTCGCGCCACTCATATAGTTCATATATCCGAGATTCAAGGTCCTGTCTGTGACAGAAGCAAGCAAAGCCGGATTGTGAATGGTGAGTGCAGCATCATCCTCAATGAGAGATATGTTATCTCCACCCAAGGCTGCCGCGTGCGAACTTACAGGTAAGCGCAGGAAATTGTATATCGTCTGCGACTCCTGAGCGTGTATTGCAAGCGAAAAAACGACCAAAAGGAGGAGAAAGATAGCTTTTTTCATCCTAATTAAAGAAATTTACGGCAAAGATAGCATTTTTTTCCAATATCCTTGCTAAATTTGTATCGGAATTTAATAAAAGAACGTATTTTATCGTTATTTTATTGTGGAAGTAAAGAAATCGCATAAAGCAGATATTGAACATTTACGTCCGTGGATGTTCCTTGGCGCATTCGTCATAATGGGCCTTCTCTTCATCCTTGTACTTGAGGTACATATAGGTGGAGGAAGTGATGACTTTGACGATTTCGACGATGATATAACCATGGACCTCAACATAAAGCTGAACGACCAGCGTGACATGATTGCTGCGGCTGAGAAGACAAGGCATGAGGAGCAGTCAGAGGAACTCAATAAGGTTGACAATCTGACGGATATTCCCCCTGAGATACTTGATGTCGTCAAGTTCACTCCTGACGATATGGATGAAGAAGAACTTCTTGAAGAGGAGAAGGACGAGCCTATCAATCAGAATGATAATGATCCAGAAACTCTTCGTATTGTTCAGGAATTGCCAATGTTTCCGGGTGGGATGACTGAATTTGTGAAGTGGCTAACCAAGAACCTGAAATACCCTACAGCCGCTCTACGAAGTAAGATAGAGGGAAAGGTTATGGTCAGTTTTATAGTCAATACTGACGGTACTATTTCTGATATCAAGGTAGTGAAGAAAGCACATCGTTTGCTTGATGCTGAGGCTCTGAGGGTTGCCAAGCAGATGCCCAAATGGGAACCCGGCAAGGATCACGGCAAGGTTTGTCGAACTATGGTTGCTATACCTATAGTATTCGAAATATAGTGTTCTTGGATTGTTTATATTACAAAACAATCGTAAGTAAAAGGCTTTATAATCGTATTTTCTTCCGCAGAAATTCCTATGTAGTTCCCATGTAAGTCCGAACCAAACTCGATGAAGGTCCGCTATTTCCCGTAAAAAATGGGAGGTTCATCGAGTTTGGTTCGGAGGAATAGCGGACTTACATAGGAGGTAATAGGGAAAAACATGGAATTTGTTTTCTAGGGTTCTGCTAACTAAAGGATGCTTTCTGCGGACTCATCAAGTTATAGTATGTTATTGAACATGTGCTATTTTTGAATGCATAATACAGTTCTTCGCTTTTGTGAAAATGTGAAACTATATGGGGGATAATGATATTTCTTACATAAAATTTGGTAATATCAAGGAAAACGATTACTTTTGCAAATAGAAATCGAAAAACTGGTGTTTCTTTCGGAAAAGAAGTAAAAACAAAAACTCTTAACTAAAACAAATCATTTAAATGATGAAAAAGGAACAAAAATTTTGCGGGAGGCTAATAGTGCTCTCAGCAGCATTAATAGCATCGGTAGGTACTTATGCCCAGACTTTGATCGGGGGTATCTATTACTTTTTTGACGACAATAGTAAGGAGGCGGTGGTTACCTGTAATATTGATGACATATTGCGTGGCAGCTATTCTGGTAGTGTGACTATCCCTAAGACGGTGAAGAATGGCAATGCCACTTATACGGTGACGATGATTAATGGACTTGCCTTTACTCATAGTAGCGAACTTACTTCGATATCCATACCTTCTACTGTGACTGATATTGGTGAGGGGGTTACTAACACTTGCACTAATCTTGCTTATATCACAGTAGATAAGGACAACAAGGTGTATGACAGTAGAGAGAACTGTAATGCCGTAATACATACTGCTACTAATGAGCTTGTTGCTGGTTGTAAAAACACGAAGATTCCTTCTGGTGTAACTCGTATTGGAGGTTTGGCATTTTCGGGCATAGATGTATCCTCTATTGAAATTCCTAACACCGTAACCAGTATCGGACGAGATGCTTTCGCTTATTGCAAGGGACTAACTTCCATCAAGCTTCCTGAGTCTTTGCAGCAGATGCGAGAGAATGTTTTCATGTGGTGTACAAATCTTACGTCCATCAATATTCCAGATGGCATAACAGAGATTGAAGATTATTCTTTTCGGGGATGTGGAAATCTAACCTCTGTTACTCTTCCTAAGAATTTAGAGACTATTGGTAAAAGTGCTTTCGGCATCTGTTCTTCTCTCAGTGAGATCGTGATTCCTGCTACTGTCACCTCTATTGGGAGCATGGCATTTGAAGACTGTGTAAACCTCAAATCGGTTACTTTCCTCTCTACCACACCTCCAGTTCTTGGTGATGATGTCTTCATCTGTCATGATACTCGTAACGTTGACCTAGTTATTCATGTGCCAAAGGGATACAAGGATGCCTATCTGTCTGACGATCGGTTTAAGAATTGTACCATAATCGATGATGCTCCAGTGCCAGCCATGACAGGTATCAGCACTCTGCCATCCAGTCAGCCACAGCCTACTGTCACCTACAGCCTCGAAGGTCGTCGCGTGGAAAATCCAGTCAAGGGCAATGTGTATGTCGTTAATGGTAAGAAGGTAATTTACTAAAAAAGAAAGTCTATGAATATAAATAAGTTCATGGTGCTCGTTGCGGCACTTGTTGTGTCTGTATGTTCTTCCGCTCAGGAAGTCAATGGCATAACCTATCAGTTTGATAAAGATAAGAAAGAGGCGATGGTTGTGGCAAAATATATCCAAGGGCAGGCCGTGCCATATAAAGGAGCGGTGAATATCCCTGAGAGTGTTACCTATGGTGGCGTGACATACAAGGTGACTTCAATCTCTAATAGTACATTTGGGGGAAACTCCGAACTGACCTCCGTAACCATTCCAAATACCGTTGTGAGCATAGGGCTGCAGGCCTTCATTTCATGTACAGGTCTTAAATCCCTTACCATCCCAGCCTCGGTTAGTTCTGTTGGTTCTGGCGCCTTTGAGAGTTGTAGCAATCTTACTTCATTCGTGGTGGATAAGGACAACAAGTTTTTTGATAGTCGTGACAACTGTAACGCTCTGATCAACACAAGGGCAAACGAACTTGTTGCAGGTTTCAACATTACCGTGATCCCGAATACCGTGACTAAGATTGGTGCCAACGCATTTCAAGGTAGCGAAATAACATCAATCGTCATTCCTAATAGTGTGACGAGCATCGCTCCCCAAGCGTTTTACGGTTGTTTAAAACTCAAGACTGTAACTCTTTCCGATAAACTGAAGACCATTGGACATGATGCTTTTGCTGGTTGCGAATCCCTTGAGTCGATAAATCTTCCATTTACATTGACAAAGATTGACGAATATGCATTTGAGGGTTGTAAGTCCCTGAAGGAAATCACCCTCCCAGCCAAGTTGCAGTTTATCAACGAAGGTGCTTTTAAGGGATGTTCGAGCCTTACTTCCGTTACCAACCTTGCCACAACTCCGCTGTCAATCTATTATCGCACCTTTACCACGTTCGGTAATTTGATAGTTCCCGAGGGTAGTGAGGAGGCATATCGCAATACGCCAGTCTGGAAGGATTTTACCATCATCAGTGATGCGACTATGAAAACTGGGATTGATGACCTGCCAACAGCCAACACCTATTACCCAGCACCTATATACAATCTTTCGGGTAAGCGGTTGGAAAAAGCTTCCAAAGGGGTGAATATCATTAATGGAAAGAAATATATTCTGAAATAATATAAAGCAATCTCCCACACTTCCAGATTGAGATATCTGGCGGTGTGGGAGATTTTTTTGAGTGATAATATGAAAAGAAGTGAAAACTTTGGTGATTTCTTTCGTTTTCTTGTAAATAATGTGTAACTTTGCACTCACAAAAAGAGAAGCCCCCTCCATCCCCCCCCGAGGGGGGAGCTTTTCAGATACAATAATACAATCAAAAGCCCTCCCCCTCGGGGGAGTTGGAGGGGGCTCTTTTTATGAAAGAATTTATTCAGGTACTGAGGCGTTTCGTGCCTCCATATAAGAAATATCTCGTGTTATCGGTAGTGTTCAATATCCTTTCGGCACTACTGAATATCTTCTCGTTTGCAACACTTGTGCCTATCCTTCAGATCCTGTTCAAAACGGGAGATGCTGGGAAGGCTACTGAACTGATGGCGTGGGACTGGAGCAACGTCAAGGAGGTGGTGAGCAATAATGCTGACTATTATGTCACGATGATGATTTCTGATATGGGCGCTACTACCACCTTGCTTGTCATCGGTTTGTTCCTTACCTTTGCCACCTTCCTCAAGACGGGAGCTTATTTCCTGTCGTCGGCTACTATCATTCCTATCCGTACAGGTGTGGTGCGCGACATCCGCAATCAGCTTTATTGTAAGATTACGTCCCTGCCTCTGGGATTCTTTAGCGAAGAGCGCAAGGGTGATATTATTGCCCGTATGTCGGGTGATGTTCAGGAGATAGAATCGTCTATCATGTCGAGCCTCGACATGTTGTTCAAGAATCCTATCCTTATCATAGCTTATTTTACCACACTCTTAGTCATAAGTTGGCAGCTGACGCTATTTACAATCATCTTTGTGCCTATAATGGGATGGGCGATAGGTGCTGTGGGCAAGAAACTGAAATCGAAGTCGATTGCTGCTCAGGCTCTATGGAGTGATACTATGAGTCAGGTGGAAGAGACCCTTGGCGGTTTGAGAATCATAAAGGCATTCTGTGCTGAGGAGAAGATGAACGACCGTTTTGACCGCGTGAACTCCAATTATCGCAACAGCATACTCAGGGTGAACGTCCGTCAGCAGATGGCGCATCCTATGAGTGAGTTCCTTGGCACGTTGATGATAGTCATAGTGCTATGGTTTGGTGGTATCCTTGTGCTCAACGACTATGCACTCAGCGGTCCTACGTTCATCTACTACATGGTTATCCTTTACTCAATCCTTCAGCCTTTGAAGGATTTCAGTAAGGCAGGATACAACATTCCAAAGGGACTTGCCTCTATGGAGCGTGTGGATAAGATACTGATGGCAGAGGATACTATTCCTGAGAGCCAGAATCCAACACCTATCACCTCTTTCGAGCACCAGATAGAGTTCCGCAACGTATCGTTCGCATACAACGACTTCAAGACTGGTGAGCCTCATTGGGTTCTGAAGAATATCAATCTCGTTATTCCTAAGGGAAAGACCATCGCGCTTGTAGGACAGTCAGGTTCGGGAAAATCAACACTCGTGGATCTCATTCCTCGCTATTATGATGTGCAGAAGGGTGAGGTGCTTATTGATGGTGTGAATGTGAAAGATCTTGGCATTCACGACCTTCGTCAGCTTATAGGAAACGTGAATCAGGAGGCTATCCTTTTTAATGATACATTCAGAAATAATATCACGTTTGGTGTGGACTCTGCTACTGATGAGGAGATAGAACAGGCTGCAAGAATAGCCAATGCACATCAGTTCATCATGGAGTCAGAGAACGGCTATGAGACCATGATAGGAGATCGTGGCGGAAGGCTTTCTGGCGGTCAGCGTCAGAGGGTTAGTATTGCACGTGCTATATTGAAGAATCCTCCAATCCTTATTCTCGATGAGGCTACCTCGGCACTTGATACAGAGTCGGAGCGACTTGTTCAGGATGCTCTTGAGAAACTGATGACTACCCGAACAACTGTAGCAATAGCCCATCGTCTTTCTACCATCAAGCATGCGAGTGAGATATATGTACTGCACGAGGGTAAAATCGTGGAGAGCGGTACGCATGAGGAGCTCCTGCAAAAGGATGGGTACTATAAGAGGTTGCATGAGATGCAGAAATAAGACCCACCCCCACCCCCTCCCATAAAGGGAGGGCAGTAGTTACAATCTTCTTATTGAAAGAATTCGCTTGAATAATTAATTATGCAAAACAGCATATCTCCCATAAACGATAATACTATCTACTCCCCTCCCTTTATGGGAGGGGCAAGGGGGTGGGTCTGTTTTTTGTCTGTCTTCCTCCTCTGGACTCTCATCGGAGCTCTTAGCAAACTTGCATTCCTTGCTGTCTATGCTTCGATAATAGATGGGATATGCGCTTCTGACTGGTGGGATGTGATATGGCATGGACTTGTGCTTGATGTGGCTATTGCAGGCTATCTGACCATTATTCCTGCGCTTATCATTATTATCTCACTTTGGACAGGACATAAGGCTATAAAGTGGGTATGGAAAGGATATTTTGCTATTACAGGCTTCATTTCCTCACTTGCATACGTCGCAAATATTGCGCTTTACGGCTTCTGGGGATTCCCACTTGACAATACCCCGTTGCTCTATATAAAGACATCACCTGCTGATGCTATGGCGAGTGTCACAACAGGACAGTTGATAGGAGGCTTGATAGCTGTTATTCTGGTGACGGTGTTTATCTACCTTCTTTTCACAAGACTTGTGAGACTGCCTAAGCCTAAACAGAAAAAGCCTGTGTTGGCTTCTGCGATTATTCTTCTCCTTACCGCGCTTCTCATCATCCCAATTCGAGGAGGCTTTGGTACAGGAACAAACCATACAGGAACGGTATATTACTCCACAAACATACGTCTATGCCATGCAGCTGTGAATCCTATCTTCTGCTTTATAGAGTCGGTAACGCATGAGGAGAACATTGCGGACAGATACCGCTTTATGGACAATATGGAGGCAACGGATATCTTTAACGATATGATCTACACGGCATTACGTGCGGATTCTGTTGGGGTGTTCTCGCTTCGTGAAGATAGCCAGCCAAGAAACGTGGTAGTGATAATGCTTGAGAGTTTTTCGAAGTATATCATGACAGAAGCCGGACATGTGAAAGGCATTACTCCGAATCTTGACCGATACACCAAGGAGGGAATATACTTTAAGAACTTCTATGCCAATAGCTTCCGTACGGATAGGGCAATAGTTTCGATACTTAGCGGATTGCCAGCACAACCTACCATGAGCGTTATGGATATCCCTCATAAGAGTACAGCTTTGCCTTCTATCGCAAGTGCTATGGGCAAGGCTGGATATAACAGTACGTTCTATTATGGTGGTGACACAAACTATAGTAATATGAAGTCGTACCTGATGGGTACTGGCTTTCAAAATGTTGTATCCGACAAGGATTTCCCGAATGAATTGCACACAGGCAAATGGGGCGTAGCTGACGGTCCCGTGTATGAAAGGATTCTGAAAGATATGAATACTTCTGATAAGCAGGAAAAGCATCTGCGCGTGGTAATGTCGGAGAGCAGTCACGAGCCGTTTGATGTGCCTTTCAAGAGCCATATCAAGGAGCCTGAGTTGAATGCCTTCTATTATGCGGACAAATGTCTTGGCGAGTTTGTTGAGGCTATGAAGAAACGCGAAGATTGGGATAATACCCTCGTGCTGATAGTCCCAGATCATCTTGGCGCATATCCTCTGAATATCGACAATTATGCTATGTGGCGCTATGAGATTCCGATGATTCTGCTTGGAGGAAAGATTACTGCTCAGCAGGTAGAGACCATAGGTTGCCAGACCGACATCCCAGCCACGCTTTTCGGCATCCTCGGCATAGAGCATAACGAGTTCCTGTTCTCAAAGGATATTCTTGATGCTAATGCTCCTCATTTCGCTTTCTTCACCTTCCCAGATGCTATGGGTATGGTCACAGAAGAGAATACTATGATATACGATAATGCCTTGAATAAGCCTACTCTTGATGAAGGCAGCAAGAAAGGCTGTAATATCAATAAGGCGAAGGCATATCTTCAGAAACTGTACGATTATATTGCAAGCCCCTAACCCCGTCCCTTCCCCCGCTCGGGGGAAGGGAGTGGATAGTAAAAGAACGATAAACGAATACGTGTATGGACAATCCCTCTGAAATAAATAAAGTAACTACTCCCTTTCCCCGGGCGGGGAAAGGGTTGGGGTTAGGGGCTTGGTTTCTTAGTCTCCTTTCCCGCCTCCCTTTCAAGGTGCTCTATATCCTCTCTGATATAGCGTATCTTTTTGTATATCACCTTGTTGGCTACAGGAAGAAGATTGTGAGAAAAAACCTTTCTGCCTCATTCCCAGAGAAGAGTGAGAAGGAATTACGGGAGATAGAAAGAAAATTCTACCATTGGCTATGCGACTACTTCGTAGAAACCCTGAAACTCCTGACCATAACTCCAGAAGAGATGAAGAAGCATCTGGAGTTCAGAGGTCTAGAGCAACTTGTTGCCGTCAAGAAAGAAGGGCAAGGTGTATCTTCATTCCTTGGCCACTATTGCAACTGGGAGTGGCTTTCGGCTGCGGGATTATACTGGCCTTGGCCAGATGATGTTATGGGACTTATCTATCATCCGCTGAGAAGTGATTTTGCCGATGAACTGATGATAAAGATGCGCTCTTCGCTTGGAGGCTTGTGTATCAATAAGCATCATATACTCCGTGAGCTTGTCACCCTCAGGAAAAAGAAACAAGGCTATCAGTTCGGCTATATCTTTGACCAGAGTCCTAAGTGGGACAGCATACATCTGTGGATAGATTTCCTCAATCAGAAGACCCCGGTTTTCACAGGTGCTGAGCGTATTGCAAGGAAAGTAAACGATCTTGTAGTGTTCGTCCGCATGGAGCGACCGGAGAGGGGAAAGTATATTGCCAACTATCATATTATCTCCACAAATCCTAACGAGGAAGAGGAGTTTGCGATAACAAAAAGGTGCTTTGCCATTCTTGAGAATGAGATTCGCAAGAATCCGGAATTCTACCTTTGGACTCACAACCGCTGGAAGCGTACATACGAGGAGTATTTGGAAAGAGAAGAAGAAAAACGAGAACATAACTTGCAAAAAGACATGCCATAGGGCGTGTCTTTTTTTGATACGCTATACCTTCGCTCTTCCTCCGTACCAAATTCGATGTTCCTCCGCTCTCTCACCGACTTTGCACCGACTTTGCACCGACTTTGGTACGGAGGATCATAGGAGGAAGAACGAAGGAAGAACGGAGGGAAAGTCACGTTGTAAAGGCAGATTCAAATCAAGCGAAAAAGAAATGTGACAAACGAGTTCTCCGTCTTTTTGTATGATAGATTCTGTTAGAATCAGTTCAATTCTTGCCTATGGCAAGTTTTACCCTTTATTTTTTGGCTTTTCCGCTTTTTTTTGCTATCTTTGCCCTCGTTTTCATAGAAAAAAGGTTAGGAGGTTAGAGGTCAGCATCGCTATGGACATCTGACCTGAGAACCTTAAAACCTGAAGACCAGAAATATGAACAAGTATATAAAATTTCCGGTTGTTGCGTTGCTTTGCAATTTGCTGGTGGTGTTCGCGATGTTCACACTCACCCGACTTGTGTTCGTTTTGTGCAACGCATCGCTCTATGCTGACCACATGAGTGCCGGCTACCTCTTCCAACTCTTGTTGGCTGGATTGCGTTTTGACACTACTGCAATTCTATATCTCAATTGTTGGATGATTCTTGTATTTCTCTTTCCGCTTCATTGGAAGGAGAATAACGAGAAGGTATTTCGGGTGTGCAGATGGTTGTTTGTCATAGTGAACTGCATCGGACTTTCGGCTAATCTCTGTGACTGTGCCTATTTCCCGTTTACAGGAAGACGAACGACTTTCAATGTCTTGCAGGAATTTAGTAATGAGGGTAATTTTCTGACTATCATAACTAATGAGGCGTTACCTTACTGGTATCTGTTTATCTTTGCAGGTATATTTGCCTGGGTGCTTTGGAAACTGTTTCGTATACCTCAGATGGAGGTTAAAGGCGGGGTGAAAATGCTATGCGGATATTATGTTGCTCATATAGTGATGCTTGCTATGGCTACAGGCCTGACGGTTGCAGGAATGAGAGGTGGGTTTACCACAGCAGTTCGCCCTATTACAATATCAAATGCCAATCAGTATGTGGATCATGCCATTGATGTGGGTATTGTACTGAATACTCCGTTTAGCATAATGCGTACTATTGGCAAGAAACCGTTTGTGGAGTGCCATTACCTCTCGGATGATGAAGCTCAGAAACTTTACTCTCCTTTGCATCAGCCAGCGGATAGTGTGAAGTTCCGTCCTATGAATGTGGTGGTGTTTATTCTTGAGAGTTTTGGAAAGCAGGCAATGGAGCGTGGAAACATGCCTTTCCTGTCAGAACTTGCGCAAAAGGGAATGGCGTTTGAATATAGCTATTCAAGTGGCAGGAAGAGTATTGACGGAATGCCTTCTGTGCTGTCTTCTATTCCAAGCTTTGTAGAACCATTCTTCCTTACTCCAGCCTCTATGAACGATTTGTCAGGAATAGCAGGAGAACTGTCTCGCAATAAGGGCTATACGTCAGCTTTCTTCCACGGAGCAGAGAATGGTTCAATGGGCTTTCAGGCATTTGCCAAGGCTACAGGCTTTCAGAAATACTATGGTAGAACAGAGTATAATCAGGATTCACGCTATCATGGTGATGATGATTTTGATGGCACATGGGCAATATGGGATGAAGAGTTTCTGCAGTTCTATTGTGATAAGATGAGTGAGATGAAACAACCGTTTATTACCTCGGTCTTCACCGCCTCTTCGCATCCTCCATACGCTATGCCTGAGAGGTACAAGGCTAAGTTCCCTCCTAGTGATCCGCAAATCTTTGCAAGTATAAAATATTCGGATAATGCCTTGCGTCTCTTCTTTGAGAAGGCAAGCAAGCAGGCTTGGTTCAAGAACACCGTTTTCGTGCTTACCGCCGATCATACTTCGGAATCTATTGATCCTCAGTTCACCTCCGATCTTGGCAGATACAAGGTGCCTATTGTTATCTATGCCCCTTCCATACCTGAACTTCAGGGCATAGCAGATAAGGAGAAGATTATGAGTCAGACGGATATAATGCCTACTATCCTTGGAATCCTGGGCTATGACCTTCCATATATTGCATTTGGACAGGATGTGTTGAACTCCAAGGCAGAAGACACTTGGGCGGTGAACTATATTCCGGGCAACGGGTACTATCAGTATGTGCAAGGCGATTGGATGCTACAATTCGATGGTGAGAAGGTTGTGCATGCCTATCGTTTTAAGGAGGATACCTTGCAGGTACACGACATAAAGACCTCATGTCCTAAAATATATGAAGACAGGCTCAAGAGCCTCATTCAGCAATATATGCATAGGATGAATCATAATCAGTTAGTCGTCAAGAAATGATGAAGAAACGCAAGAGAAATATTATATTGACGATAGTGGTTCTCGTCGTGGTAGGATTGGGAATCTGGGCATACAGCCGTTGGGATGTCTGGTTTGGTAATCCCCCAGAGGCTCCATATACAGCATCAAAGACTCCTTCCCGTGTGCTGCTAACATTCGGTAATGAAGGGGAGTTGTCGAGAATGGTATCGTGGATGTGTGGTGACAAGGTGGATGAGAATGCTGTACTTCTGCTTGCCGATTCTACTGATACGGTTAGGGTTAAGGCCATTGGAGAGGTGTTTGAATCCCGTGCAGGCAAAGCGGCATATTATCGTGCAGAACTAAATAGTTTAAAGGCTGACCACACTTATAACTATGCAGTAAAGACTAATGGAACATTATCAAAATGGTATAGTTTCACTACCTCGAATCCTGAATCTGAGTCGTTCTCTTTCCTCTATATGGGTGATGTGCAGGACACGATAAATGGTGTTGCTAACATTCTTCTAAAGAAAGCTATAAGTAGACATCCGGAGGTGGAGTTCGTGGCATTTGGAGGTAATCTTATCGAGCGTCCTACAGATGCGTATTTTGCTGAGACTTTCCGTAGTATCGATAGTGTCTGTACAGCAATGCCGATAGTGAATATCACGGGCAATCACGACTATCTGAAGTATCTAATAAGGAAGTGTGAGCGTAGGTTTGCTCTTACCTTCCCTTACTTTCTGAAAGGAATGGAAGAGAGGAATGATAATAATCATCTGTTCTCTTTCGTATATCATAATACCCAATTTTTCCTCCTTGACTCTGAACGTGGAGCATATTTTCTTCTTCAGCAGAAATCATGGCTAAAGGATAGGTTTGATGAGTGCAAAGCAAAGCATAAGATTGTGATGCTTCATCATCCGCTTTATTCTGTCAAGAATAAGAACAATAATCTCATTGAGCGTTGGGTGTTCAATGATATGATACAGGAGGCTGGGGTAGAGCTTGTTCTTCAAGGGCATGAGCATGGATATACTCATTGTACATCTTCTGAAGAACCGTTGAAGGGTAATGAGTGCAAGAATCCACCACTCTATACCGTAAGTCATTGTGCACCGAAGAACTATAACCTTAAACCTACAGAAAGGTTCTCGCCTGTGTTGTCAGGTAGCAGATACTATCAGGTGATAAGGGTTGATGAGGCGGCTGTTACAATGTTAGGGTATGATGCTAATACACAGGAGTTGGTGGATAGCGTTAGGATAATAAACAATTAATATAAACGTCATGACATTTACAGAAAATGCAATCAAGGTTTTTAATCAGGCAATAGCTGATTACCATATTAAGGATGATGTGGATACTCCAATCTGCAATCCGTATAACGAGGGGAGCATAGAGAACGTTCTCTACCTCAAGTGTTGGATTGATACCGTCCAGTGGCATTTGGAGGATATCATACGTGATCCGCAGATTGATTCAGATGAAGCTCTTGCTATCAAGCGCCGTATTGACAAGTCGAATCAGGACAGGACAGACCTCGTAGAGCAGATTGATACTTACTTCCGTGATGTATACAAAGATGTGAAGGTTGCAGATGGGGCTCGTATCAATACAGAATCCCCTGCATGGGCTATTGACCGTCTGTCAATTCTTCAGCTCAAGATATATCACATGCAAGAGCAAGTTGGACGTGCTGATGCCTCTGCTGAACACAAGGCAAAATGTGAGGCTAAGCTTGCCGTGCTTCTTGAACAGAATGTGGATCTTCCTACTGCCATAGACCAGTTGCTTGAGGATATTGCTGCTGGAGTGAAATACATGAAAGTGTATCGCCAAATGAAGATGTATAATGATCCAAGCACGAATCCTATTCTTTACGCAAAGAAGTAAACTAGATGTTAGGTGATCACCAAATAAATTGCATATATATCTATGGATAAGAAAACGGTACTTCTTGATATCTGTGAGATAAACAATCCTACAAGTGGGTTCGGACAGATTTGCCAGAATTATGCAAATATATATAAGGAAATGGATGATGGGACTCTTAAGTTTCATTTCCTACTTCCTGAAGGATATGTTGCTGATTTTGGTGATAAGGTTCAGACTTCAAATATCCGCAGGAAGTATCATAAACATTTCCGTAAGGGATTGCCCTGCGTTGATATCTGGCATTCTACCAATCAGCAGCAGATAAAGCGTTGTAGGGGGAAGTATGAGAAATTTGTACTTACTATCCATGATCTTAACTATCTTACCGAAAAGAACTGGATTCGTCAGAAAAAGCATCATTTCTTTCTTCAGAGAGCTATCAATAAGGCTGATGCCGTGACTTGCATATCAAAGTTTGTTGCTCGGCAGATAGAGGAACAGTTTGACATGAAGGGTAAACCTGTGCGTGTCATCTATAATGGTGTGGAGGATATATCAGGACAGAAAGACTGTAAACCGAGTTTTGCTACGGGGCGTCCTTTCTTCTTTGCTATCGGACAGATTCGTGCCAAGAAGAACTTTCATGTTCTTGTAGATATGATGAGGCATTTTCCTAATCATGATCTCTATATCTGTGGTGATGACCACTTTGACTATGCAAAGGTAGTAAGAGAACATATAGCAGCCCTACCTACCAATAATGTCTATCTGACAGGCAAGATATCACAGGAGGAGAAGGTTTGGTTGTATCGTAACTGTGAGGCGTTCCTCTTTGCGAGTATGGGTGAGGGATTTGGACTTCCTGCAATAGAAGCAATGCAGTTTGGTAAGCCTGTATTCATTGCAAATTACACTTGTCTTCCTGAGATTTGTGGTGATTGCGCTTATGTATGGACTTCCTTTGATACGAATTACATGGCAGATCGTGTTGTTGAATGTCTTAAGATTTTCAATGCGGATGCCACTTTGCCAGAGAAAGTGAAGGCACATGCCGCAGAATACAGTTATGCCAAGCATATTGATGCTTATGTAAGATTGTATAAAGAATTGGCAAGTGACATTTAACAATAAATCGGTAATCAGTAATTCATAATTCTGTAATTAATATGAGACTTATCAACGAAGCAAACTATGATATAAAAACGCTTCAAACAAGACTGATAAACATACTTGAAGGTATAGATAAGGTGTGTGCAGAACATAATCTTACCTATTTCCTTTGGGCTGGTACAATGCTTGGGGCTGTTCGTCACAAGGGATTCATACCATGGGATGATGATATGGATATCGCAATGCCGAGAAAGGATTATGAGATTCTCCTTGCGCATAGTAACGAGTGGATGCCTGAGCCATTTGAGGTAATAGGACCTCATAACCGTCCAGACTATCCATATCCGTTTGCCAAGGTGGTTGATGCGGGTACTACTGTTATAGAAAGACCAGACTTCAAACATCCAGAAGGCATTTATGTGGATATCTTCCCTCTCGACGGCATGACTGGTAACATGAGAGACAGAAAGTTTCATATGAAGAAGTACAAGTTTTACCGTCACATGTTGTTTTTCAGGGGACGTGATCCTTTCAAGCATGGCAAGGGGCCTCGTTCCTGGTTTCCTCTTTTGCTACATCAGATATTCAGTATGGAGGGATTGCAGAAGAAGTTACAGAAAATCATGGCACGTTATGACTATGACAATAGTGAATTTGTCATAGACTATGATTCATGCGAAAGGGGAATTGTCCCAAAGTATGTGGTGGAAGGTGTCGTGGATTTCGAGTTTGGTGGTAAGGTGTTTAAAGGATTGAAAAACTATGATGCTTATCTATCACATAACTATGGTGATTATATGACCCCTCCTCCTAAAGATAAGCAGATACAGCATAACTTCTACTATATTGATCTTGATATGCCTTACCGAGAGTTTATCAAGAATGGAGGAATGAAAAAGTAAGCATTTTCTTTAATTGCTTGCTTCTCGCTTTTTGTCTTTCGAATCTTTTCAGTTCAGATAATACGTCATCCGCAACTTTGTCCTCATCCCAGCCCCTATGTTTTGCATAGAGACGTGCCAGCATAGTCAATATGCTGTGTATGTGGGATGTGCGTCTAAGGTTACGGATGCTCTCTTTATATGTAGCAGGTCTTCTCAGTATTCTTGATCGGTTGATGTCAATTACTGAAAGGTCGTATCCGTTATCAGTCTTGCGACAGATGAAGTTGGATAGGTTGGAGTCGCCATGCAGAAAGCCGTTCTCGTGAAGGTGTATGAGTAGTTGGACAATAGGGGTTGCCAATTCCTGCATGCCTTTTGTGTCGTTATTCGCATTCATCTCTCTCATCGGTATATGGCTTTCAGTACCCAGTACCTCTGTGGTAGCAAGATAATATTTGCTGACGAATCCGTATTTTTTATAGGTTACGTATGCTATGGGGTATGGGGTATCGACATTAATCCCAAGAAGGAAATTGGCAAAGAGAAATGACTTCTTTGCCTTGTTTTTCCAGAATGAACTATAACAGATCTTTTGGAACAGGTTTGGACGCTTATATTGCTTTACGATAACAATCATGCCGTCGGCCAGCGTGAAACGACGTAGCTTATTCCTTTTGTCATACAAGAGTTCACCCTCACCATTGGCAAAGGCAGAAGGAAGTTTTGACATTAATTCGCAGACATCCTTGTTGTCCTGATATTTCTTGTTAATGACTATTTCAGGCATGTTCTTGATTGCTTAGTATAGAAGTCTTCTAGTTTTTTGCTTACTACATCCTGGTCTATTGCATTGTATTGTTGTTCGCGTGACATGGTGGTCAATTCTTCTTCTGTGAGGAAATCACATGGCGAGATACCTTCTGCAGGAATAGAGTTTTGAGGAAGCCACGTAGATTTTTTGTTTTCTGGGGCGCATATTACGAGTGAAGGTGCACCTGCGGCTTGGGCTATATGTCGGGCTCCTCCTTCATTTCCGAAGAAAAGGGTAATGTTTTGAGAAAGAGCGACAAGCTGTCGGGCTGAGTTGGCCTTTACATCAATGAACACCTGATGAGGCTTTCCCAACTTATTGTATATTCTTCTTGCATTCTCTTCTTCGTTACCTGGGGCATAGTTAAAGATTAACTGTACGTCGGGGTAATCATTCATGAACTTACGAAGTACGGCAACCATCTTATCCTCGTTCCATACTTTATTAGCGAGTTTCGCAGTGACATTTACAAGCATTAACGGCTTTGACAAGTCTATACCTTGTGATAAGAGATATGCTTTATAATCTTGTTTCTCTGTGTCGGTTATTGCCAAAGTAAAGTCTTTGGTATATTTTATGTTGCCTTCTTTTTCAAGGGGGGAAGCCAATTTCGAGTTATGCTCAACCATACTTTTTCCTCCACATTTTGGCATAGGATAGTTGAATGCGAGACGTGTGTATCCTTTCTTGATGCCAATGCGATATTTTGTGCTTGGAGAGAACAGGGCAAAAAGCATTGTGTTTACGGTTGAGCGCATATCAATAATGGCATCATAGTGCACATTATGAACCGTATGCCATACTTTTCTTAGATAAGTCAGTGTGCTGTGACGTTCTTTCTCGGAAAAGGTTATGATGCGGTCGATGGATGGGTGTCCTTCGAAGAGGGGGGCGATTTTGTCGTTGAGAACGAAATGAATCTCTGTCTCTGGGAATGACTGACGTAAGGTGTTGAGCAATGCTGTAGCAAGTATTGCATCACCCATCTGTCTAAAACGTACAACGAGTATTTTCTTTATATTACTCATCAGAGTGTTAGGATTATTGATTTGACGTGAGCTGTTCGTTTATGTTAACTTCAATATTTCCATATAATATTGTATGTATTCATCAACAGCCTTTTCCCATGAGAAAGAGTGGGCATGATTTGTTGTGGCCTCTGCATTTTGCTGTTCGTTGCTGTAGAAATCCTTGCAGCTTGTTATGGTCTTTGTTGCCATTGCTTCGGGTTCAAGCTCATCGAAGTAATAGGCTATGTCGCCGCCTATCTCGGGGAGCGATGTGAGCTTTGATATGACTACGGGCTTTCCGAAACACATAGCCTCGATGACCGGTAGTCCGAAACCCTCGCTGCGTGAAGGGAACAGGAAACATTTGCATCTGTCTAACAGGAAAGCCTTTTCTTCATCGCTTACCCTTCCTAAAAGTGTTACGTTCTTTAAGGCATGATTATCTATGATGTCTGTGATGCGTTTCCTGTTGATTGGGTCGGTAGCTCCTGCGATAACGAGATTCTCTTGTGGCAGATACCTCATCATCTCAACCAATAGATGCACGTTCTTCTTCTCTCCGGCATCAGAGATGTGAAAGAGGAAGTCCTGTGGTAGTCCTTCAATCTCTTGTCGCTTGAGCGTAGTCCAGTCTTGTGAACCGTTTTTTATTATCTTGTATGGCTTGCAGAATGGAAAGTGTTCCATTACATCCCTGTAGGTGAAATCAGAGATAAACGACATATGGGTGGCTATTTTTTCTATTCGCTTGATGCGATGTGCCCTTCTTCGCATAGCCCTTGATGAGCTGTTGCCATTGTGGACGAAGTTGATGTCGTGTATGGTGACAAGTGTGTTGCTTGCTATGGAACGATGAAACTTTGAATATTGATGAGTTAAGTGGATGAGGTCGAAGTGTGGGAGAAACATTTTCCTTATGATACCCGAAAAAACGGAATTTATCAGTTTGACGGTCATATTGCTTATCTCCATATATTCTATGTCGTTACCGTATTTGCCAACCTCAGTCTTGGGTACGATGAAGGTAAACGTGGTAGAATGTTTCTCTTTCAGTTCGGTTGCTCTCTTTGCAATGCCAGAGGCAATGCATCGTTCTACTTCACCTATACCGTGGAACCCTTTGATGTCTGCAAGATATATAGCGATGTTACGCATTGTGAGAAGTCCTGAGTGTCTTTATGTTTTTTTGTAACTATGAGTTAAGTCTAACAAGTCGAAGTTATGCTGGCGCTGGTGGTCTCCGTCTGGAATAACCATATACTCGCCATATTTCTGTGTGAGATATTCGTGTGGATGCTCTACACCCATCACGGTTTTGTCCTCGAAAAGAACAGGTGTGGGCTTGCCAAGGAGCGATTTTGGCATAACGCCTTTGAGTCCGTCATCGTGGTCAACGATAAGATCGCATTTGTCATAGTCGTATGCCTTCTGCATCTTCCTTATCTTCTCCTGTAAGCCTTGCATCGTATATAGTTTCCTACTAAGAAGCGGAATCCAGCTAGAAGGACCATGCCCATGACGGTATGGATCTCTGTGAACAAAGTACAGGGCTTTCTTCAGCCATTGATAGCGTATGAAATGCAGCCTTTGTTTCAATCGAGAAGATGGCATTCCGTCAAGTGGGAACACATCGAGATAGATGCCTCCAAGATAGCTCAGGTGCATACGCTCTATGAGGGTTGTGCTACCATCCTGTATCTTGGCAAAAGGCAATGGGTAGTTCTCGGCATCAGTCTCATAGCTCACCACCTCAAATGGTTCTGGCATCCACTCCTTTGCATTAGCCATGAGCAGGTCATAATCCTTTCGTGGCATGGCAATGTCAAGGTCGTCATCCCAAGGAATGAAACCCTTATGACGAATAGCTCCGAGCATTGTTCCTGCCCAGAGGTAATATCTCAGATTATGTTCCTTGCAAACCTTGTCGAGCGCAAGGAGAATATCGAGAATACGTAGTTGTAATGGTCGGATGTCGTAGGATGCCATTAGTCTTTTCTTTTAAAACAATTCTGCGGGAATCTTTTCCTTTGCGTTCTCAAAGTCCTCAACGGTATCAAGTTCGCAAGAGAAGAGGTCGGTCACATCGAGAACCTTGTATGTATGTCCCTTTGGAAGAAGACGTTCAAAAGCAAGCTCATAGAACTTGTTCTCAAGGTGCTCTTCGTTCATCATAGGCTCAAGTTCTGCATATAGAGCTTTCGTGTATTCTTTGCCCATCTTCTCTATGCCAAGACTCTCACCTGCGGCATCTTCCACACGACAGGTTTTGCTGATTTCAAGGATAGAGCCTTCCTCGTCTACTACTACCTTCATCTCCTCTTCTCCAAGTTCGTGTCTGATGAGAGTAAGGACATTTTTTGACTCATTAGCCAGAACTCGTGCAACAATCTCAGAATCATAGAGAAGGTCGCTATCCAAGAGGAGAATATCCTCATTCTCAGCCTCTGGACGTGCAAGCCAAAGTGAGTAGATGTTATTGGTGGAGTCATACACCTCGTTATGGATGAATGTCACCTTTATGCTATTGCCATATTGCCCTGCAACGAAGTTCTCTATCATCTCGTGCAGATAACCTGTTACGATTACGAACTCGGATATGCCGTTCTTTATCAGCGCATCCATAGAACGCTGAAGAAGACAACGCTCACCAATCTTAAGCAAGCATTTCGGAGTGTTATTTGTCAACGGACGAAGGCGTGATGCCATTCCTGCCGCAAGGATAATTGCTTTCATTTGTCTGAATTAAAAATTAAAAAGTAAGAATTAAAAAGTATGATTACACTTAGAGCCCATTTTCTTTCATCTTTTTCACGATTGCAATTAAAATGTAAATTATTTCATTGCAGTCATTGTTTATCGAATCAAATTCTTTTTGTGTGAGATGGTTTCCTGTGTAAAGTTTTCTCAACCAGAATGACGTTTCATTTGCTTCTTTTAAGGCAATGCTGTATTTGCTTACAAAATCAGCTCTACTTTGTGCATAAACGCCTTCATTCAAGTTGGCTCCTATGCTTGTCCCTGCTCTACTTATCTGGTTGATGATGTAGTTATCTACATGTTTTGACTTCAGATAAGCAACAAGTTTGATGATTCTGTCCGTGAATTTCTCAACCTTGATTAGCAATATGTTCTCTTTGTGATGGAACATAGGTAATCATACTTTTTAATTTTTAATTCTTATTTTTTACTTGTTTATTGCACAACGCTTGATGGTGTCTACTACAACCTGAATCTGTTCCCTTGTTCCGAGAGTTATGCGGAGACAGTCCTCAAGTCCCTTATCGCCCATGAACTTAATCTTGTACTGCTTCTCAGCCAAAGCCTTTTGCAGACGCTCCTTGATTTCTGTTGGGTACTTGATGAGAATGAAGTTTGCAACGCTCTTATAAACCTTGAAGCCAGGGAGATTGCCAAGTTCCTTCTTGAATAACTGACGATCCCACTCCATATCGTCTGCCACCTTACGATAGTGGTCATCGCTCTCAAGAGCAGCTATTGCAACTGCCTCTGTGAAACGGTTGTAGCCAAGGTATTTGTTTGCATAGCTAAGGAAGTTCTCATGTCCCTTACCCATGAAACCGAAGCCTAAACGCAGACCTGGAAGTCCGTAGAACTTACTCAGGGTACGTGAGATGATGAGGTTTGAGTATTTGCTTACCAAAGGCGCGATATAGTCGGTATCTGTAGAGATGAATGAAGCGTAAGCCTCATCAATAAGCACCATTGTGTCCTCTGGAATATTCTCCATAATCTTGCCAATCTCCTCTGGTGTGAGGCAGTTACCTGTCGGATTATTTGGAGAAGCAAGGAGAAGCATACGAGGATGAATACGGTTGGTGTATTCTATGACCTCGTCCACATCGTATGCGAAGGTATCGTCCAACTGATGCAAAGGGTACATCTCAAAGTTACCGCCACACTCACCAGCTATGCGGTTGTAGTACCACCAAGAGAACTCTGGAATGAGAATTGTCTTGTTGTCGCCCTTCATCAGATAGTAGTGAACGGCATTCTTCAGAATGTCCTCACCGCCATATCCCAAGAGAACCTGCTCCTCTGGCACGTTGTATATCTCTGAAAGACGAACAGACACGATACTCTTCTTGCCCTCATCATAGATGCGGGTGTAGAAGCACAATGTCTCCGGATCAAAGTTCTTTATAGCATCAATAACCTTCTGCGAAGGTTTGAAGTTAAATTCGTTTCTATCAAGAAAATTCATAGTTATTTTATTTTGTTTCTTTTTTCTCTGTTTTGTTTACGGCAAACCTTACCACAAGGAAGTTTGTCACCATGCTTATCAGCAATGTCGGAATGTAAGCTATCCTATCGGGAATCTCCGCTATATTGACGAATATCCACATCAACGACATCCTCACAACGAAGAGGTTGAACATATGTGCGGCTATCACTCCAAACAGATTGCCTGTTGATGGTTTTTTCTTAAAAGTCCAGTATATCGTGAGCAGATAGTTTACGATGAGGCTCAGGCAATATCCCGAAACCAATGCTATCTGATAGGAAGCAAACAGTCTTACGAGGTAGAAGATAACTGCATCCAAAGCAGTTGCAATCACACCAACTATGCAGAATCTTATAAACTCAGCAGACTTAGATTCACCGTTATAGATTTCTTTTATTGACATTCTATTCACTCTAACCTCAAAACTCTAACCACTAACCTCATGATATAAACCCATCACTTGCCTTGTCAATATCTCTGGAGTGAACATCCGCCTTGCGTAAGCCTCCATCTTTTGTCCGATACTCTTAGCCAAAGCCCTGTCACTACAAAGGCTGTCTATGTGCTTTGCCATCTGTTCGGCTGCATCCTTGGCGTGTGGGTCTATCAGACAAGCATCTGGACCAGCTGCTTCGGGCAATGAAGATACGGTTGTCGTTATTACTGGGGTCTGCTGAAGAGCCGCCTCTACCACAGGCAATCCGAAACCTTCATAGAAAGACGGATAGATAAACAGCATTGCCCTTGTGTAGAGAGCCTGAAGCAATTGGTTGTTGTGTATGTTTGTCTCAATCCTTGTGTAAGCCTCAAGCGAGTTCTTGGCGATAAATGCCTCGCACTCCTTTCGGTATTCCCTTCCGTTGCCCACTATGAGCAATAGCGGACGGTTTTCTTTCGGAATCAACGCCAAAGCCTGAAGTGCTCCAAGCAGGTTCTTTCGTGAGTTTATGCTCCCGACATATAGAATGAAAGGTGGAAGTCCATGCTCTCCGAAATGCTCTGCTATGAGCTTGTCGCAAGTCTCGTCTGAGAGTGGGGTATAGTAATATTCCTGTACTGGCTGGTAAATTACCTTTACCTTGTCTTCCTTCACGCCATAGAATCTGATCACATCCCTCTTTGTTGATTCTGAAATAGCCAGAACCTGATCTGCCCTTCTGCAAGAACTGCCATACTTCCAGTTATAGATCTTTCGGTCTGCCCAATGATACATGTCTGGGAAAGTGAGCCAAGCCACATCGTGAATTGTCACGATAGATACGGGACATTTTCCTGCCGACAAGTCAAAAGGAATTTCGTTGCTAAGACCGTGAAATATGTCACAACCATCCTTTGCCACTTTCTTTCCCAAAGAGAAAGTACGGGTGAGCGAGCCTTCATCATATAGCACATACTCATTCTCGGGAAAAAGCTTTTGCAAGCCACTCACTAAAGTGCGGCTGTAGTTGCCTAATCCTGTCTGGTTGTGATAGTAACGCTTAGCGTCGAATCCTATTTTCACTTTTTGAGATTTTATTTATTATATAAATAGCATGCAAAGTTACTCATATTTTTTCATATCTGCAACTATTTGAATAGAAAACGTGGAAAAACAGAGCGGAAAGCGATTTTAATGGCAAAATATACCCCCACCACATTGATGTGATAGGGGGTAGATGTTTAATTCTTGCTCGTTTTTAATGTGTTCTTGAAATCAGATAGTTAGGATCTCTTAGCGTGTTCCAAAAGTCATGAATATAGATAGTGTCATTATCTATGCTATAAATCATTTTTGACTAATGGGTGTAAAACTATGCTGCGATATTTTTCTGAAAGCAAAGGTTCTTGACTTCCCATAAGATGGTTCATAGGTAACAAACTTTTATGGTTCTTGAAAGTTGCGTAAAAAGACTTGATACCTTTCTTGCCCATTGGAGTGATGCTACCAGAAAGAACATCATCCAATGCTGAACGACCTTGCTCTGTGATGATTACTCGCATAGCCACGGATATTTCTTTTCCATTTCTTGGGTTACTTCATCCATAGAATAAACCCTTCCTGCCTTTATGTCCTCTTCTGATTTCCTTATCCTTGCTTGGAGTTCTTCCTCGGTATAAGGTTGCTGTTTATTAGCAGGCTTATCCAGCACAATGTTTAGGTAGAATAACATTGTGTCAAATTCCTTTTCACTATTTACTTCCGTCAGAAAGCGTTTGACGAAGTTGGCTTTTTTAGCCTCAAGTTCCATTAAAGCCTGTGTCATAGATGTTTTATTTATAAATAATTGTATGGGTGCAAAGTTACTGACAAAATCTTATATTTGCAACTTTTCAGGTGAAAAAACAAATATTTGCCTGAAAATTTCTGTTTGATGTGTCGTTGATAATGGAAAACCACCGCCCTGAAATGGGGCGGTGGTTAAGCGGAATATCTGTTTGTTTTGGAATAACATATCTTCTTTTCCAGAACATATACCATGGTCGTTTTATGATTAAATCTTCACTTCCATATATTTGTGCTTTATTTATTATTTCTTCATTGCTATATTCGTCTATTAATGGCCTGAAGTGTTCTTGTTTGTCTGATACTACATATCCTCTTGTAATGTCTAAAACCGCTCTTGGGTATTTCTTGTATTTCTCAAACAATTGCTCGATCAGCCGGTAAGCCCATTCGTTGTCGTATGCCATTACTGCCGCAAAATAATTACGCCTTTGGTGCCATGGGAATCTCCTTGTGTCAAAAACTTTCTTGCTGAGTTTTTCCAGATAAGGAACGAAAGCCTTGTCGGGAAACTCCTTGATTGCATCTAATCCCGCAAAACTGTATTTGGTATCTTTCTTTGAATCGTAATGATACTTGGTGTAATCTTCTAATGCTGCGATAATTTTATCTATATCTTGGGGGTTCTTGTATGTGGCAATGTATTTTATCGTTTCATATCTTCCATTTCTGAATAGCTTCTGGAATTGATCGTAATATTTTGGAACACCTTTGCAACGGTTCATGATGCCATCAAATCCGCTAATACCGTTGGCTGCTTCATGAAAAATGAAGGTGGAGTCTATAATGTCTAATGAGTCTTTTGATAGGGTTATTGAATAGGTCTCTATATTAAAATTTAAAAGATCAAGAATGCTTCTTCTTATGGTTTGGGGATGCAATTGGGGCTGTGGGTATTTTTCGCATATAAAAATCTTGTCGCTATCACGAAGCATTTTAAAACATAAATCAACACTCATATCGTGTCGCTTGTAATATAGACCATAAAATGCAATTAGTCTGACGCTGGGTGACTTGCTGTTAAATGCAAGGCTGTCTAATTGCTCATTGGTGGCGTATTTCTTTATCGTCTCAGCATGCCTCTCCCATTTTTCAGGCCCGATTATTCTATTGGAAATGAAAAACAAACTGTCTTTAGTTCCTTCAAGTTCTGCAAGAGCCTGCTCGAAGGTGATATCCTCTTGTGCAAAGATTCTCGTTGAATAACAGAATGTCAACAAAAATGTGGTGATGATAAGTTTGAGGGTATTCATCTGTATCTTCTTCGCTTTTTAGTGATTTGTGACAAAGTTACCCATATTTTTTCATATAAGCAACTATTTGAATGGAAAACACGAAAAAAGTTGTATTTTTATAGGCTCTTCCTCTTATGATAATCCATCAGTAATCCATCGATAATCCATCGATAGTCCATCGTTTCGATGGAGTAGCGATGGACATGCGATGGAGAAGCGATGGAGATGCTTGGGAGAAAAAACATAGCTCCAACTCAGGAACGGACCTGAATTGGAGCTGTATTGGACTTGAATCGGAGCTGAAGTCTTTCCGTATTTTATGCGGATTTGATGGCTTGCATTATTCGGAAAATGCGCCTACTTTGAAATCAGCGCAACGCAATAGGCGGAGATGCCTTCCTGACGACCAGTAAAACCAAGTTTCTCGGTTGTTGTTGCCTTGATGCTGATATTGTCTGGATCGGTATTCATGACCTCTGCAAGACAGGCACGCATAGCCTCTACGTGTGGGTTGAGCTTTGGTTTCTCGGCACATACTGTACAGTCGATATTACCGACGGTATAACCCTTTGTGGCTATCAAATCTATTGTTTTGCGAAGCAGGATTTTTGAATCAATTCCGTCTGTCTCTGCTGCTGTGTCGGGGAAGTGATAACCTATGTCACGCATATTGGCTGCACCAAGAAGTGCATCGCAGATAGCGTGGATTAGTACATCCGCATCACTATGACCGAGAAGTCCGAGAGTGTGCTCGATCTTGATACCTCCAAGCCAAAGGTCGCGACCTTCTACAAGTTGATGGACATCGTAGCCCATACCTACTCTAAAAGGCAGACCCCTCCCCGGCCCTCCCCATAGAGGGGAGGGAGTAGTTTGTTCTGTTCCCTGCTGATTTTCCTTTATTTTTTCGTTCATATTTTATTGAAATTTGTGATTTGAAATTCGTGATTTGAAGAATGTAATTACTCCCCTCCCTTTATGGGAGGGGTAAGGGGGTGGGTCTTTTGTTTCAACCACTCCCTATCTTCCTCATCTTCAAGCAATGGCAGGAGTTCGTCGCATACCCGCTTGTGATAGTTGTTGAGCCATTCAATCTCCTCTGGCTTCATCATCTCAAGGATGATAGGCTCTGTGTCTATCGGACAGAGAGTGAGAGGCTCCATTTGAAGGAATTTTCCAAACTCTGTTTCCTTGTAAGGCAGGATTATCATTGTGTTCTCTGTGCGAACGCCAAAGCGACCTTCGAGATAGAGTCCAGGCTCGTCGGTTACTGTCATATTTGCTCGTAGAGGGCAGGATTTCCATTGCATCCTTATCTGATGAGGCCCTTCGTGTACGTTGAGATAAGAGCCGACTCCGTGACCTGTGCCGTGGAGATAGTTCATGCCTTCTCTCCACATGTCCATTCGGGCAAGGGCATCAAGCTGAGTGCCTGAGGTTCCGTCTGGGAATTTGAGCATAGCAAGTTGGATATTGCCCTTGAGCACAAGAGTATAAACTTTCTTTTGCTCTTCGGTTACAGGACCGAGTGCTATTGTTCGGGTAATGTCAGTTGTGGCATCCTGATATTGCGCACCACTATCCAAGAGCAGAAAACCCTCTGGACGAAGTGGTTTATCTGTTTCTGGAGTAGGCTCATAATGAACGATTGCCCCATGCTCCTGATATGCGGAAATTGTATCGAAACTGATATCACGATAAAGAGGCTGTTCGACTCTTAACAAAGTGAGTTTCTGGGAGATACTTAGTTCGGTTTCTCCGCCTTTCTCAACGGCAGGCTTTAGCCATCTGAGGAACTTCACAAGTGCCACTCCATCACGCTTCATAGCCTCACGGAAACCTTTCACTTCTGTCTCGTTTTTGATAGCTTTCATCGCAGGTATCGGACTTGCGCAATCCTCAACCTTCACCCTCACATCATTATATAAAGTATGGCAAGTGGTAGTCTTGTCCATGATGATGTTATAGGCCTTGTATTCTTTCAACGCCTTGCGCACGTTCTCGTAAGGCTCAACCTTCACGTTGATGGATTCAAGGTAAGCGCTAACCTCTTTCGTGAGTTTCTTGTTGTTGACGAATAGGGTAGTGGCGTCCTCATTCAATAGGAGATAACTTACGAACACGGGATTACAATGAACGTCAGTTCCGCGTAGGTTGAGAGTCCACGCAATATCGTCAAGGGTAGTGATGAGAATGCCACATGAATGGCGTTTACGGACAGCCTGTCGTATGCGCTCAAGCTTGCTTTGAGCACTTTCTCCTGCATATTCAAGTGGTTGTATCTCAATAGGATTGAGAGGAATCTCAGGACGGTCTTCCCATATCTCGACAAGAGGGTCGAAGTTTGTCCTAACGGTTATTCCACCTTCCTTTCGGAGCTCGGAGATAAGATTGTCAGTATCATTTGCGCTCATTACCATACCGTCAACGCCCACGCAGTTGCCACCATTGAAACTGAGCTTTCTGCCCAGCCATTTCGAAATGCTCGGAGTATCATCTAAGCCATCTTTCATAAGCATGAAGCCTGTACCTTCAAGCTGTTCGGCTGCAGCTATGAAATATCTGGAGTCTGTCCAAAGGGCGGCCTCGTTGAGAGTTACAACGGCTGTACCTGCAGAGCCGTTGAAACCCGATATCCATTCACGGCATTTCCAATGGTCGGGCACATATTCTCCGTTGTGCGGATCCGTACTCGGGAAGATGAATGCGTCTATGCTCTCGCGTCGCATAACCTCGCGAAGGGCGGAAATTCTTTCGGGTATGTTCATTGTTTTGTTTAGTGTAAAGTATAAGGGGTAAAGAGTAAGGTGTAAGGGTTGATTTGAGAGTTTCAACCTTTTACCTTAGACTCTTTTTGCAAATTATACTTTACAAAGATACAATTTTTTATTTATTCTGCAAAAGAAAAGAAGAAAACATGCTCTTTTCTCAAGAAAAATAACTACCTTTGCATGGCAAATGAGAAAAAATGGGATAACATTTATCTAATTTGCGCGTTAGAAGAAGTAGTTATACAACAAATCAATAAATATTTAACAACAATGGCATTTTTAACTAACGAAAAGCTTGTTATCGTTGGAGCTGGTGGTATGATCGGTTCTAACATGGTTCAGTCTGTATTGATGTTGGGTCTCACACCTAACGTATGTCTCTACGATATCTTTGAGCCAGGTGTTCATGGTGTATATGAGGAAATGTGTCACTGCGCATTCCCAGGTGCAAACCTCACCTATACAGTTGACGCAAAGGAGGCATTCACAGGTGCTAAGTATATCATCTCTTCAGGTGGTGCTCCACGTAAGGAAGGCATGACACGTGAGGATCTTCTCGTTGGCAACTGTAAGATTGCTGCTGAGTTCGGTGACAACATCAAGAAGTACTGCCCAGACGTTGAGCACGTTGTAGTTATCTTCAACCCAGCTGACGTAACAGCTCTTACAGCTCTCATCCACTCTGGTCTTAAGCCAAACCAGCTCACATCACTTGCTGCTCTCGACTCTACTCGTCTTCAGGAGGCTCTTGCTAACGAGTTCGGCGTACAGCAGGACAAGGTAACAGGCGCACACACATACGGTGGTCACGGTGAGCAGATGGCTGTATTCGCTTCTCAGGTAAAGGTTGACGGTAAGTCACTCGCTGAGCTCGGTCTTTCTGCTGAGCGTCTTGCTGAGATCCGTCAGATCACAACTCAGGGTGGTTCTGCTATCATCAAGCTTCGTGGTCGTTCTTCATTCCAGAGCCCAGCTTATCAGGCTGTTAAGATGATCGAGGGCGCTATGGGTGGTGCTAAGTTCGAGCTTCCTGCAGGTTGCTACGTTAACAACGATCAGTACAAGAACGTAATGATGGCTATGCCAACAACAATTGATAAGACTGGTGTTCACTTCACAGCACCTAAGGGTACTGCAGATGAGATGGCAGGTCTTCAGAAGTCTTACGAGCACCTCCAGGCTATGCGTGACGAGATCATCTCTCTCGGCATCATCCCTGCTGTTGAGGACTGGAAGACTCTCAATCCAAATCTCTAAAGACCTAACCAAGCCTTCCCCAAGGGAAGGATGTTAGATACTATTATCGCCCACGGGGTAATTCCTGTGGGCGATATTTTTTATGTAAAGTTCTGCGTGATAATAGTAACAAGAGAGAGGTGTTTATTCTGTCTTACTCTAATTGCCAAAAAGATTAACAAAAAAATCATATCCTATACCTGTAAGTCCATAGGGTTTGACAATGTGTATTTCGATAAAAATTGTACTTCCAAATCCTATAACCGCACATATTGGTAAAATTAGCCATATAGACCATGTCGGAATACTATTGTTTAATTTAGATCCAGAATAGTCACATCTCAAATTTATTATTTTATCATACTGGTAATATCTGATTAATACAAAAATAAAAATCAGCACCATATATAGTAGGAATAACATTATCGCAAATGTTTTTTTCTCATCTTCCATCATATTACATAGCGGAACGATTAATGGAAGAAACAGGCAAAGAATACATGCAGAAATATAACATGTACTGCTAAAAATTGCAGGATAATTATATTTCTCGTATTCAAGATATACTCTGTAGAAGACATAGTCAATAATTCTATTCATAGTTCCAGCTTATTATTACCAATTTTTGTTATTGTATCGTCAGCCAAACCAAATATCGTTGAAGTTATTCATTTTCCTTTGATTTGTCCAAATGCAAAGATATACATTTTTCCTTATACTTCCAAACTTCTATGCTGTGTTTTTCGATTTCGGGTTCAGAAAAAGAGTTTTCAAAAAACTCGTCACTCATCACCCGTAACGCTGTAAGTTGTTGTAGCTTTGAGGTTTATAGCGTTGATTCACCCTATACCACCCGTCACCATACTTATCACCATAATCGTTGTATCTTATTGAGAATGTGGATATTATGCGTGCAGTTTACCCTCTCCCCACTCGTCACCCAGAAAAAGGTGACGAGTGAATCAACCTTGCAACTTATTATGTATCAGAATGATAAGCTATGTAAGGGTGATGAGTAGGTGACGAGTGGAATGAAATGGATCACCGCTGTAAATCCTTGATGCACACGTTATTACAGCGTTATGGGTGACGAGTTGCAGAGTAGTGTAAAAATTCTGTTTTTCTAAATGTAAAAGTGAGCAATGCAACTCAATAGATGTTTTGCCTTCGTTGATCCTCCGCTGCAAGTCCGTAGTAAGTCCGTTGCAAAGTCGGTGCAAGTCCCATTCTATGGAGCGGTTTAGAAGCGGATTAGTAGCGAATGAGAAGCGGACCTGAAGTAAATGAAAAATGTAAAATAAAGACCTCCGTTATCCCTTCGCTATGTCTTCGTTATACCACCGCCATTTTGCCTATACAGTAGTAAATATACAGCAGAGACATAGCTTAATGGCATACTTCATCAAGAACAGGCAAACCAAAGAATCCATCGTGATAATAGATAGGGTAATAACGTCCTAAATCATGTCCCATATACCCTGCCGTACCAATTGTCGCTGTCACATCTGTATTATCAAGACTAACCTCCACCCGCCTTGCTAAACCAGCATTTACACGACGATACCATTCCTTTATGTCCAATACTTGACCTCTTGATTGTTCTTGCGAATCGCCCAACTTATCATTTAGAATGAAAAATGAAGAACAGGTAACTCCAACAATTATCATCAATAATACCACCCAATCCACAGCACCTCCATAATAAACACCTCTTTCGTTTCTTTTTTTGTGTTTTCCGACATCCTTTGCCTTTCCTCGCTTTTCACTATATCTATCTGCCAGGGCTACTAACCCTATAACTGTAATAACAGACCAGAAAGCATTTATGTGAAACGAAAGGAATGTTCTTTGATAAGTCAAATATCCAATAAAACACATAACTAGTATGAGTAAGATATTGAAAAGAGATAGCAACATAGACATACACCCCATATTAGCTGCTCCCCAAAAGCCGAAGAAATTGCCTAATGGATTGCGTTTCCAGTCACTTAAAGGTGTATAGAATATCCTGTCTATCCTTACTTTCGGACGCAGGTTTGACGGTAAATGTTTCTTTATGTCTCCTGCCCATCTTCTTGGAACATAGACATGATTAATTGCCTCAACCATATTCCCAAAGGCATTCTGCTTTACTTTCCATATTGTTGAGGGCAGACTGATATCAATCTTTTGCTCTTCATTAGAAGTTTTATCATATAAGCCACCCCAGCCCTCAGATATCTTTTCTACTCCTTCTTCAAAAACTATCTTACGAACAGGCTTCATGGCTTTATCTGGATCATCAGCCAAAGAATATGACAGATTCTGTACTCCTTTTTTCACGAACACAACACCATCATGCACAAACGGATAAAGCATTGTCCTTCCATCCTTTGAATACACCCCATTTGCATCTCGCACCACATCACTATTACCTTCATAGTTGAAGGTAATGCTGTTTTTCTTTTCTGAATTATGTGGCAATCTGTTATGTTTCATTTGTCTTTATTTTCTTCTTCAAGACAAAAGTACGAATTAATTTCGTGATTTACAAATGAATCCAAAAGTTTTTTATGTTCGCTCATAAATAAGCACATAAAAAAAACACGCTACTACTCTTCGCGAGCTGTAGCGTGTTGAAAAATATGTTTAACTAAAATCCTTTTCTAAATTCAAAGAACAATCTCGCGATCATTCTTATGTTATCCAAGAGTCAAACAATCTTTAACCTAATAACTAAAACCTAAATCTATTATTCTACTAACCTAAACAATTCTTGTTCTTAATGTCATTCAGGAATGTTTCCGGGAGCGCACTCCTTTTTTCCTTTTGACGATGCAAAGGTAGTAAGTTTTTTCTGTGTGCGCAAACAATTTTAGGTTTTTTATTAATAATTGCGCTTTTGCTTGATTTATGTCAAGCGTTGTGCCCGCGCACAAACAGAAAAACATATATTTTAAGGAGTTTTAAGAGTTGGTTTCTTGTGCAAGATTCACTTCTTTAGGAACTCCACAACCTGATCTGCAAAAGCCTTCATTCCTGCAACAGAAGGGTGTCCCCATTGCTTGCCGATGTCGTGAAGGTCAAGACAAGGCACGTTGTAATGTTTGCAGATAGTATGAACCGACTCGTTGATTTCGTCTTTCAGTTCGCTATTGAGAATAAAGACAATACGAGCCTTAGGATAGTTGCCCTTTAGGTCGTACAGAAGCTTTGCCATAGCAGGACGGAAAGAATAAAGCTGCTTGTCTGTCCAGTTGCCGAAAATATAATCTCCGATAGGAGCACCACACCAGCTGTCATTCGTGGCACCACAAACGAGTATTACGTCAGGATTGCCAAGCCAGTTGCTTCGGGTGATAAAAGCTCGGTCAGAATAATCTGCATGAGGCATGTCTTTTTTCGGACGATAGCCTGTGTAGCATATCGTAGCGCCAGAATAGGCATTGTTGCGCTCAAGCTTAGCGCCAAGACGCTCTATGACCTGATACCACCAGGTTTGCTCAACTTTTCTGACATCATTGCCCCTTTGGGCGTTTTTGTTGCCGTCAGGGAAATACCAAATGGCATTAGTGTCGGGAACTACACAGCCATAGAAGGTAGAGTAGCTGTCGCCAAGGATAGAGATACGGAGAGAATCGCTTTGTGCATTGGCACAAAGGACGATTAGGAAAGCTGAAAAGATTAGGAGTAATTTCTTCATATAGTTAGTTATTTTTTCATTAGACAAATTATCGCCTCTGGTCCCATATTAAAAAGGAGATCGAGGATGCTGAGGTCGGGAATGAAACCATGACGTGATTGAAAAACCTGATAATAGGGTTTGCTGTCATTATGCTGATTGAAGGAACAGCCTTGGAATTCGTCCGTCAAGCGTATTTCTGTGCGTATATCGAGTAATTCGCACATCTTATGGGTAATCTCAAGGTTGTAGTCAAAGAGGAAGTCCCATTTCTTTTCAAAGAAAGGTGCGATGTCATCGGCATAATACTCGAAGAAGGGCGAAGATCCGTAGGCAGATGCCAAGGCCTGCCAATGGAGATGCCTCCAGTTGTTATGGTCGGATATTTTTATATCCTTGATAGTACCCGAGCCGGACACAGGAACCGTAAGCGTCTGTACCCCGTTTGCCGTTGCTATACGGCAACGTGTACGTAGGGTTTGTTTCTGGAAGTTCTCGTGAGCCTCTATGAACACGGGTTCTGAGGCACGAGCTATTTGCTCGTACCACGAGACAGGACCAAAGAATGTTGTGGGCAAAACCAAGTTCATGTACAATTTACCATTTACAATTTACCATTTACAATTTACCATTTACAATTTACCATTTACCATTTACCGTGATGGACAAAATTGTACATGGTAAATGAATTTATTTTTTCTTCGGCTTTCTACGTGCCCAGCCCTCTTCTGAGAAGTCAGGCTCTTGGAGAGACTTCTTTCCGCGTCTGCGACTCTGGTCGTCGTTCTTCTTAAAGAACTGACGCCAATCGCCCGTCTCAGGCATACCTGCTACATCAGAATCGAAATCCTTACGGGAGTTATTGCGCTTGCTCTTCTTCTCAAAACGAGAGAAATCGGCATCTTCCTTACGACCACGGCCAGAACGTCCACGGCCTTCAGATTCACTCTTACGGCCTCTTCCACGACCACCTGCAGCTTTTCCGTCCGGATTGTCTTCGTTACACCTCACCTGACGACCTTTGTAGAAAGTTCCGTCAAGGGCTTTCATCACTTTCTTTGCGTCTCGTTCTGGAACCTCAATGAAAGAGAAGCCAGACATAAGTTCGATATGACCGACCTCCTGACGTCCTTGAACATGACGGTTTACGAACTGCATAACCTCTCCTGGGTAGAAACCATGGTCTTTACCGAGATTGACGAAAAGACGTGTGTAGCCTTGCTGAACTGCTCTTGGCTCTCTAGATGCTCTAGCATTTCTGGAATCCCTAGAACCTCTAGACTCTCCACGCTCCTTCTTGCTGACAGGCTTCTCTATCTCTGGAGCATCAGCATAATAGGAGAGGAAACGGCCGAACTCGCGGCTTACCATCTTCTTCAGGATATCCTCCTTGTCAACATACTCGAAATGACGGCGAACCTCTGCCATGAAAGGTTCAATCTGCTCCTCGATTACGTCAACTTTCTCAATCTCGTCAATAGCACGGAAAAGCTGTTTTGTACAGATCTCCTGTGGAGTTGGCAAGGTGCCATCCTCGAATTCCTTGCCTATCTGCTTCTCAACGGCACGTATCTTATGCTTCTCACGAGTGTGGATAATGGCGATAGATGTTCCCTTCTTGCCTGCACGACCAGTACGGCCTGAGCGATGGGTGTAAGAAGCGATATCATCAGGCATAGCATAGTTGATGACATGGGTAAGGTCATCAACGTCAAGTCCGCGGGCAGCCACATCAGTAGCCACTAGCAACTGCGTGAGATGATTACGGAACTTCTGCATTGTGAGGTCACGCTGTTGCTGGCTGAGGTCGCCATGAAGTGACTCTGCATTATAGCCGTCACGAATGAGATGGTCGGCAACTTCCTGTGTCTCTGCCTTCGTGCGACAGAAAATGATAGCATAGATGCGAGGGTAGTAATCCACAATACGCTTGAGTGCGAGATACTTGTCCTTGGCATTTACAAGATAGTAGATGTGGTTTACGTTCTCTGCACCCTCATTTCTTGAACCTACTACGATTTCCTGATAGTCGCGCAGATATTGCTTTGCCACACGCTCTACCTCTCGTGACATCGTTGCAGAGAAGAGAAGTGTGGTATGTTCTTCTGGGATAGACTCGAATATCTCGTTGATGCTTTCGGAGAAGCCCATGTTGAGCATCTCGTCAGCTTCGTCAAGTACGATCTTGCGGACATTCTCCAACTTGGCATATCCACGATTCTTCAAGTCAATAAGTCTGCCTGGAGTAGCCACAATAATCTGAGCACCATGTTTTAGCTCGTGACGCTGGTTCTCGATGGATGTTCCGCCATAGACAGCGCTGATATGCAGACCCTTGACGTATTTTGCGAAATCCTTCATGTCGTCGGCTATCTGCAAGCAAAGCTCGCGGGTAGGAGCAACAACAATAGCCTGTGTAACACGGTTTGTCGTGTCTATGCTCTGAATCAACGGAATGCCGAAAGCCGCTGTCTTACCCGTGCCAGTCTGGGCAAGGGCAATAAGATCTGAGTTCTGGCTTTCCAAAAGGAAAGGGATGGTTTGCTCCTGCACAGGCATAGGCTGTGCAAAACCGAGTTCCTCGATGGCGCGACGGATTTCTTCACTAACGCCAAGTTCTTCGAATGTCTTCAATGATTTTTCTTTTTAATTTACTATAAATTTCATATAGATTATTCAAACGCAAAGACACAAAGACGCGGAGATTTTGTATCTGAACACTTTGCGTCTCTGTGTCTTTGCGTTCAATCTATAGAAAGCAATTGTTCTTTTCGGGTGCAAAGTTAATAAAAATAGGTGGAAAATTTGTCAATTTCGGATTTTTTCCATACTTTTGCACTAATAATTCCATTACATGGAGGGCAAATGCCGTATTTTTCAATGAACTACAATACTTTTACTTTAGATAATGGACTAAGAATAATCCACCTTCCCTACCAAGGAGAGGTGGTTTATTGCGGTTATGCAGTAGCCGCAGGAACAAGCGATGAACTTGATGGTGAAGAGGGACTGGCTCATTTCTGTGAACACATGACTTTCAAGGGAACCGACCACCTTACTTCTATTCAGGTCATCAACACTTTGGAGAGGGTAGGAGGTGAACTAAATGCCTTCACTACAAAGGAGGAGACCTTCTACTACGCAGCAATTCTTCGTCAGCATTTTGGCAAAGCCGTAAAGCTTCTCACCGATATTGTTTTCAACAGCACCTATCCACAGCATGAGATTGACAAGGAAATGGAGGTGGTATGCGATGAGATTGAAAGCTATCGTGATTCTCCAGCAGAACTAATCTATGACGAGTTTGAGAACCGCATCTTCAACGGGCATCCTCTTGGTCATAACGTATTGGGAGACAAGGATACGGTAAGAGGATTCAAGTCAGAGGATTGTAAACGCTTCACACAAAGGCTCTATCGTCCTGATAATGCCGTTTTCTATGTCTATGGCGATATAGATTTCAAGCAGTTGGTAAAGAAACTGGAAATGCTTTCTGGCAAGAAAAAGGATGGAGAGATAATACGCTGTGACAAGAGGTTTGAAGGACTGAAGGATGAACTTTCTGGCAAGAGAGGAAACGACGACGGACAACAGACTCATCAGGCTCATGTGATGATAGGTACGGCCTTTGGAAAGGATATTGAGAAATGGCGTATTCCTCTTTACCTTACCAACAATATACTTGGAGGTCCAAGCATGAACTCTCGTCTTAATCTGGAACTTCGCGAGAAAAGAGGACTTGTATATACGGTCGAGAGCGTTATGACGAGCTATAAGGACTCAATACTCTGGACTGTATATTTTGGCTGTGACCAGCACGACGTGAATCGTTGCATCAGACTCGTAAAGAGCCAGTTGTCAAAACTCTGTAATAATCCTCTTTCAGCGGTTGCCCTTGCAAATGCCAAGCGACAGATAAAAGGCCAGATAGCCCTTGCCTCAGAGAATAGGGAAAACTATGCAATCTCTATGGCAAAGCAATTCCTGCATAGAGGTACTCTCAAAAGTATTGACAAGCTATACGAGCGAATAGATGCCGTTAAGGTAGAGGACATCTATCAGTTAGCAAATGAGATACTGAAAGAAGACAGACTCTTTACTCTTGTTTTTAGTTAAAAATAGGTGTTATTGCTAAATAATTGAGATAAAAAGAGTTTATTTCAGAAATTATTGTTAATTTTGCATTCAAATGGCCGTTATCACAGAACATACAATCGACATCGAAAAGATACTCGCCTCAAAAGTGGGCGATAAGATGAAGTTTATCCCTAAGTGCCTTGTGAACTGGCTTATAAGGACAACTCATCAGGAGGAGTTGAACGAATTCATCTGGAGGAGTAGGGATCATGAAGGTGCCGAATGGCTTGAGGATTGTGTGAAATTCCTTGACATGGATCTCAAAGTCGAGGGTTTTGAAAACCTTCCTGAAAAGGATGGCCAGAAACGCTATACCTTTGTAAGTAACCATCCGCTTGGTGGTGGAGATGGTGTGGCTCTTGGTGCTATCCTTAGCAGAAAGTACGGCAATGATTTCAGGTTAATAGTCAATGATATCCTTATGAATCTTCCGGGACTTGCCCCTCTCTGCATCCCAGTGAATAACACCACGAAGAAGAGGGAAAGGAGTTTCCCGGCAATGGTGGAGGCGGGCTTTGCAAGTCAGTATAATATGATGATGTTTCCTGCGGGACTCTGTTCTCGAAAGATTGACGGCAAGATTCAGGATCTGGAATGGAAGAAGACATTCATTACTAAGAGCATCGAGACTCAGCGTGATATAGTGCCTATCCATTTCGGTGGACAGAACTCTGATAAATTCTATCGTATAGCAAATATCTGCAAAATGCTTCATCTGAAGGTGAATGTGGCAATGCTCTATCTTCCTGATGAGATGATAAAGAACAGGCACAACACGTTCACAGTAAAGATAGGAAAACCTATCCCTTGGCAGACCTTCGACAAGAGCCGAAAACCGAAGGATTGGGCTCAATGGGTTAGAAAGCAGGTCTACGAACTTAATCAATAAAAAGATTCCAATAACATAAGACCAATGAAGGAAGAAGAAATCATCCAGCCAATTCCGAAAGAGTTACTTCTCAGCGAACTTACTCCTGAGAAGCAGCTTCGTATGACCAATAAGAGCAATAACCAGATTTTTATCGTTACTGCTCACGACTCTCCGAATGTGATGCAGGAGATCGGTCGTCTCAGAGAGATTGCTTTCCGTACTGCCGGTGGTGGTACTGGTAAAAGCGTTGATATCGATGAGTTCGACACATGCGAGAATTGCTATAAGCAGCTCATCGTGTGGAATCCTGACAATCAGGAGATAATTGGTGGATACAGATATCTTATGGGTGATAGGTGGCAGTATGACGAGAATGGACAGCCAATCCTCGCCACAAGCCACATGTTCCATTTCTCAGAGAAATTCATCAAGGAATATGCTCCAAAGACCATAGAGCTTGGTCGTTCTTGGGTTACTCTCGAATATCAGAGTTCAAAGATGGGTGCAAAGAGTCTCTTTGCCCTTGATAACCTTTGGGATGGTCTTGGTGCCCTTACGGTCATTAACCCAAATATGAAATACTACTTTGGCAAGATGACTATGTACCCTAACTACATCCGCTTTGGTCGTGACCTTATATTATATTTCCTCAAGAAGCACTTTGACGATAAGGAAGGTCTCATCACTCCTATCAAGCCTCTCGCACTTGATACTCCTGAGGATGAATTGGCACAGGTGTTCTGCGGACGTGATTTCAAGGAGGACTACCGAATCCTTAACGGAGGTATTCGTGCCTTAGGTTTCAACATTCCGCCATTGGTGAATGCATATATGAACCTCAGTCCTACGATGAAGCTCTTCGGAACTGCTATCAACTATGGTTTTGGCGATGTAGAGGAAACAGGTATTCTTATTGCAGTAGATGAGATTCTCGAAAGCAAGCGCGTCCGACACATTGAGTCATTCGTAAAGGAACATCCCGATGCAATGTGGATAACAAGCGGAGCTAGTAAAGTAGTATATAAGGACAAGACCTGTTAGGTTTTGTCCTTAATCATAAATCTATGTATATGAAAAGGATTTTTTTTATATTACCATTGCTCATATTATGTTGTTGCGTAAAACATGAAAATGAATTTGATGAGTTAGGTACAATTGACTCACTCTTTTTAAACTACAGTAGTGACAAGAAAGAGGCAAAAATCATGATAATGGTAAAAGATTCCGCAATTCTCAATGCCATTAGTAATGGCTTAAAGCACACAGTAAGATACGAACATGACGATTTCGTCAAAGTCCCAGCATGCTGCGGAGATATCACTTTATTTTCCAAAGGAGATTCTATTAAATACTATATGAGAGGCAATCTCTTAACACATGATGAGAGCTATCTATATTTATGGCCAAATCTCACAGATATTTTGGATTCTCTTGTGCTCAAGAGCGATAGTATATAGTATATGAAATTAGCAAAAAGCACTATGATTATGCGATACATAAAGTTTATCATTGCAGCATTATTGTCATTGTTAAATGTTTGGCTATGCTCCAGAACATTAGATAGTAATTTTAATCCTATGGCCTTTCTTGGATTAATACTTTATAGTTTCAATGCTTGTGATCTCATTTTTGTGCTATCAAAGTTATGTCTGGAAACGGCCATAACATTTGCTATATTCTATGGATTCTTTAGAAATAAGGTTCGTAACAAGAAACTCTATTTGTTTGAAATCATATCTTGTTGCATATTTGCTATAGTATCTCAATTCAAATTGCCTGTATATGATTTGTATGAGGAGAATATGCATTTGATTTGCGGTTACGGTGGGGCATCAAAAGTGTTTATTCCTTGTTTGTTCATGCAATTAATGAATATTGTCGCAATATCAGTTGTTTTGTTTGTCAACAAAAGAGATGACTCATTAAAATCAAATGATATTTCGTAATTGTTTTTCCATAAAAAACAACTATCGTTTATTTGTGAGGCAAACGTGGTTTAGTCTTCGAGAATGTCTTCCTTGAGGAATGGTTTTAGTTTCTCCCAGTTGTGCCAACATAATCCCAGAAAATGTGTCGGTAACAGATAACGGGTAACAATAAGAAAATAGTGTAAGCTGCTGCCTATATTTATTATTTCTTATATAATAAGGTATATAAACTCCTTAGAAATATTCAGTAAAATTTTTGGCTATGCACTAAAATCCTTATTGTTACCCGTTACCTGTTATTGACCGGGATTTTGCTTGACTGCTGAGAGAGGCTCTGTTATGGTTTGTGGTTGTCTAAAGTAAAGATAATGAAGCTGTTATGCGCAAGACCAGAGAGTGAATATAGGCGACTGATGGTCTCAATAGCATAACAATAAGCATAAATTCGTGGCTGATTCTCCTTGTTCGATATGCTTGAAAAACGCGGAAAAACGTGAAAACCATTCCAAAACCATCTCCCAAACTAAATACTGGCTTCAATGAGATTCTGCGAGAGCTTTCCAACTGCCTCCGATGCAGTTCCGTTGTACCTCCGTTGTAAGTCCGTTATAAGTCCGTTTCAGGTCCGTTCCTCTATTAGGCTTAAAAGCGAGGGTAGAGCGAAGGCATAACGAAGGCATTTCGAGGGCACAACAGCACTTCTAACCATGCAGTAACGGGTAACGGGTAACAATAAGGAATTTTGTGTTAGCGTACCTCATTTCAAGTCTTCAAGAATGTCCTCTCTGAGGAATGGCTTGAGATCTTCCCAAGTAAGCACAAAGGAAGGCATGCCGACTGCATAGCAGGCAATTTCGTATTGCTGATAGGTAAATACAAGACCTTGGCCTTTCTCGTCAGGGCAAGGCGTCCATGCAGGTAGCGGGATGAGTCCTTTGCTTTCTTCAGGAAGCATGAGTTGTTCCATGAGTTGCTGATCGGTTTTGATTTTCTCATCAGCATTCTCGTTGAAATACTCCTTGAGGCCTTTCTTGAGTAATGGTTGCATATCCTTGACAACATTGTCCTTGAGGAAACCGTTCACCTTGCTTCCATCAGAGAAACGGAATGAAATGCCTCCGAAACCAAAGACACCACCGTGAGCACCACCGATATATGCGTATTCTGAGCCAGAGAATACTACGTATGTGGAGTCCTCAAAAGTCTTGGTTACATCCATTGAGTAATCCCAAGGAGTTATACTCTCCTTGTATTCCTTGCGCTGTTCTTCTGTGATGGTCGTGTCTTCTTCCCAGTACTTCACTCTTTCGTCATAATCATCCTTTGCCTGAGAGTTGAGCATCTTGGAAACTTCCTTGCTGTAATAGTCGAACATGCTCTTTGCATCTTTCTCATCACCATTATATTTTGCAATCAGAGGCTTGGTATCCTCCATCTGTGAGCCTTGATAGCTGCGGATGCTGTTACCGATAATATTGGCGAGGGAATCGCGAATAACCTGTGACACACTATCCTTTGCTACTGGCAGTACAACCTTGATACTGATGTTAGCGTACTTGCTTGAATCGGAGAAGGTGTAGTTCTCTATCTCAAGGGGATATGCAAAGGCATTCTCAAGTTCTACTGTCTCTGGTTTGTTGCTGCAAGAGGCAAAAGAAAGAGAAACTGCTGTTATTAGAAATAATAGTTTTGTTTTCATATTACTATCTACTTTAATCTTTACTCTTTACTCTTTCAACTTTACTCATTACTCTTTTATTTCCCATCATCATCTTGCAGAGTCTGTCCTGGAATATTCTAGCATCTGCTACAGGTGAATCCTCATGGATGATGGAGAAGATATACCAGTGACCGTCACAGCCCTGGAGGTAGCCTGAGAGTGACGAACCGCCTTTTGTGACGAGAGTGCCTGTTTTTACGAATATTCTGTCCCTATATTCCGGTCTTGCCATTCTCGTGAGGAGAGAACCGCTTCTGGCACTTGCAGGAGAAGCGAGTGCCTCATTGATGAAGTAGTTCTTCAGCATCTCGTCATGATAGACATAGCGGAGCATGTCAACGAGTGTGTTGGCGGTGAGAAGGTTGTCAGGAGAAAGACCTGAACCGTCCTTATAGGCAAGCTGAGGCTTGACAGGACGGGGAAATTTACATTTCGAAGTATCTTCAGGAGAGAGAATCTCGTTCCAGAACTTCTCAGTATAATGCATTTTATCCCATACCATCTCTCTCTTGGGAAGAATGCCCTTTTTCCAGTCAAGATGATAGAATAGGGCATCGGCCTTGACATTGCTGCTATGTATGAGCATAGGAGTTATGACTTCCTTTATGTCATGGGAAATCCTTGCAACGTAGTGGTATCTTCCGTTACCCAATTTACCTTTCGCTTTGGCAGAATTCACGCTGTTGTCTTTCTTGAATGATATGCCATTAGCTGAAAGTGCTGCCATGAACTGCTTGTTGATGCGTTCTCTGCCTTTCATGAGGAGAGGAGCCTTGTGATAGGGAATATCCCATGTCTTGCCTGTAGGATGCGCCTTCAGCGTGTCTTCTCTTGCAAGGTTTAGGATTATGTTACCCCTGAAGTTGCAGAACCCCTTGCTCTTCATCTGATTGATGAGAGGAGTGAAGTCATCGAAGAGAGGGTCGTCATCTGCTAAAAGAAGGAGGGTTCCGACGAGGGTGTCGCGTTTCATCTCTCCTCTTACCTGGAGTGACACGTTATAGTGGTAGTCCATTCCGAGAGTCTTGAGTGCTGCGACTGCGGTTGCCACCTTCATGCAAGAGGCTGGTGCCATACTCTTGTCTGCATGAAATTCATATACCTGTGACTCGGTTGTCGCATCATATACGCTGATGGCAATGAGTGATGTGTCGAGATTCTGTGGTATGTTCATCAGACTGTCAAGCCGTCGTGCCATAATCGTGTCGCAGGCTCTCATCTCGGGAGTTATAATCGCCTTGGGTTCTGTTACTTCATCCTTATCCCCCCATGAAGTGTAAATCCAGTTGAATAGCCAACTGATACCCAAATATAAGATTATGATGATAGCCGCGAGCACACCAAGTGCTGCGGCTATACGTCCATATCTAAGTTTTATTTTCTTTGCCAATGTTCTTAGTTATAGTTCTCTACGAATGTGAAAAGTCTGCTCCATCTGATACCACTGAAACCTCTGCGGTCAGGGTCGCTTGACCACCAGATGAATATTGGCTTGCCCACGATGTGATCTTCAGGTACGAAGCCCCAATAACGTGAGTCTGCTGAATTATGGCGGTTGTCACCCTGCATCCAGTAGTAGTCCAGTTTGAAGGTGTAGGATGTGGCAACCTTACCGTTGATAAGAATTTGGCCTTTATCGTTAACCTGAAGGTCATTGCCCTCATATACCTTGATCGGGCGCTCGTAGATAGGGAGGTTCTTGAGAGTAAGTTTTACGCTCTCCCCCTTCTTTGGAATCCATATAGGACCATAGTTGTCACGTGTCCAACCATAGTAACCGTTGAGAGGATATACAAAATCCTTTTCTTCTTTATTAAATGGAGCGATTGATTCAACAATATCTGTACGACTCTTCAGTACCTCGTATGCATGCTTTGTAAGTGGCATATAGCCTAACTGGCTAAGCTGTGCAAGATCCTCGTTACTGATGCATAGCTCCTTGAGCAAGTCTTCTGGAAGCATGCTGACCTTCAGTTTTATTGCATAAGAATATTGTACATTCTCAGGTTCCTTGTTTGCTTTGCCATCCAGATATATGATATGGTTCTTAATCTGGAGTGTCTGACCTGGGAGACCAACACATCTCTTGACATAGTTCTCGCGGCGGTCGGTAGGGCGTGAGCCTATTCTTCCAAATATGTTAACCTTTGTCTCGAGATAGCTACGACCGTAATTGTAGATCTGAGAAAAGAATTTGTAACGCTCAAGGTCTGATATAGAATCGAGCTTTGCAGCCTTTTCCAATGTGCTATAGAAATCATCGTAGTATATCATCTTACTTGGGTCGTTGATTTCATAGCCTTTTGATGCCAGATATGTCAATGCACCATATTTATAGCAGTGATCATAATAGTATGTCTGATATGCCTCCTCTGTAAGAATACTATCGCCTGCAGGGTAGTTGAATACTACGATATCATTCAGTTCTACCTTACCAAGACCTGGTGCTCTACGATAATCCCATTGAGGCCACTCTATATATGACTTACAACCAAGTACAGGCATCGTGTGCTGTGTGAGAGGCAATGTGAGCGGTGTCTGTGGAATACGTGGACCATAGCTTGCCTTGCTCACGAAGAGGTAGTCGCCTGTAAGCAATGACTTCTCAAGTGAGCTTGAAGGAATGACATAGTTCTGGAAGAAGAAGAGATTGATGAAATATACTGCTACGAGAGCGAATACGAGAGCATCAACCCATGACATGATGAATCGGACTGGCGATTCTGCGTCCTTCCACCATTGCCAGTTTATCTTCTTTGAGATATATGCATCATAGATGAATGGTATAACAATCAGTCCAAGCCAGCTTTTGAGCCAGAATAGAAAGAGGAGATAAAGCACCAGCACGACAATGAACTTGGTCCACTGGAGCTTCATATTTTCTTGTTTCTTTTTCATTTTTCTAGTTTTTCTCTAGATAGTCTAGTTAGAACTTGAACATATCATCGATAGTCAGCAAACCCTGATGTTTTGCTGTGTATTCTGCAGCGAGAACTGCACCGAGGGCAAAACCTTGACGGGAATGAGCGTCGTGTGTGATAGTGATGACATCAGCAGGAGAGTCGTAGCTGATGCTATGGATTCCTGGAACCTCACCACGACGAACGTCGTCTATACGGAGAACGTCAGGTGAAGTCTCGTGAAGAGCCCACCTGTTCTTACGGTCAATGCGCTCTACTATTTGTTCTGCAAGTGTGATAGCTGTACCGCTTGGTGCATCGAGCTTATGAATATGATGTGTTTCCACCATATTTACATCATACTGTGGGAACTCATTCATAATCTTTGCAAGATACTTGTTTACTGCAGAGAATATAGCAACGCCTACGCTGAAGTTTGATGCCCAGAAAAGAGTCTTGCCTCCTTCTGAACATGCCTTGCGAACGTCATCGCCATGATTCTTGAGCCATGCAGTTGTACCGCTGACAACCTTAACACCTGCTTTCCATGCCTTGAGATAATTTTCGTATGCAACTGCTGGATTTGTAAACTCAATGGCAACATCAGCAGATGCGAAAGCTGAACTTTCGAAATCCTGAAGGTTGTCAATGTCAATGATACTTACTATCTCATGTCCACGGCTGAGGGCTATCTGTTCAATCATCTTACCCATCTTGCCGTATCCTATTAATGCTATTTTCATAAAAAGAAGACCCACCCCCTTACCCCTTCCATAAATGGAGGGGACTAGATACAATTTATACCTTATGGGGTGTTATTTTTGATTGTTATTTTATATTGTTAAATACTTACCCGAAACATTTAGCGAAAGGAACTGACTACTCCTCGCCCTTTATGGGCGGGGGGAGAGGCTGTTTACTCATTATACGCTTCCTCTTCCGCAGCAGCAATGATATCCTCTCGGCTCATCTCCTTTGGATCTGTAGTAACGTCTGACAGATCCATTTCCTGGTCGATTGTAGCCTCGAATTGTTCTATCTGTTCATTAGACGCTTCTTGTGATTCATTTATTACAATGAAATCGTCTTTCTTTTCCTCTGTGTCTGGAACGTTGAGTACAGGTTCCTCTTCCATCTTAGTACGCTCTGTCTTAGCGGCAAAGATACTGTCAAGATAGGCAGAGTCCTTTTTCAGTCTTTTAAGTGTTTCCTCGCAGGCATGCTGCTGGCTTTCCTTCTTACTGAATCCTATACCTGTTGAGCCGTCGATTGTCTCAAGCACCACTGTGTATTTGAAGGTAGGAGATCCGTTCTGATCCTTTGACTGGTCTTCGAGGCGGAACGTCATCTGGATGCGGTTCTTCTGCGTCCATTCAATGAGTTTCGACTTGAAGTTTACTTCCTTGTATGCCATTTTGTCGATATTTATATATCGGCCGAGGATGCGTTCCTGCATGAACTTCATGCATGCATCGTAGCCACGGTCGAGATACATGGCTCCTACAAGGGCTTCGAAAGCATTGCCACCCATATAGCTGTTATGACTGGCAGAGCGTCCGGATGAGAGGATGAGACGGCTTAGACCTACTTCCTGTGCAAGTTTGCCGAGAGTTTCGCGCTGAACAAGCTTAGAACGTGTATTGGTAAGGAATCCTTCTGGCTTGCCTGGGAAATGAGAATAGACGATATCTCCGACTACAGCATCGAGAATTGCGTCACCGAGGAATTCGAGTCGCTCGTTATTCAGTTTCTTGCCCTTGGGCTGCTCGCCTTTGCCTTTCTTGCCCTTGCTCTTCTTAGAGTCCTTTACAGGCTCTATAGGACCGCGGTGTCCTATACTCTTGTGCATGAGTGCAAGCTTGTAATAGGCAATGTTGTGTGGCAGGAAACCGATAATCTCTTCTAAAGCAAGATAAAGCTCCTTATCCTTGCGGAAAGGGAGCTTTATCCTGTCAATTATATTATTCAGCATACTTCTTGAATATAACGCAAGCGTTGTGGCCTCCGAATCCGAAAGTGTTGCTAAGTGCAGCACGTACCTCACGCTTCTGTGCCTTGTTGAAGGTGAAGTTCATCTTGTAGTCAATCTCTGGATCCTCGTCACCATCCTCGTGGTTGATTGTTGGAGGAATGATGTCTTCCTGTACAGCCTTAACGCATACCATAGCCTCTACAGCACCGGCAGCACCGAGAAGGTGACCTGTCATTGACTTTGTAGAAGAGATGTTAAGCTTGTAAGCCCAGTCTCCGAAGAGATCCTTGATAGCCTTTGCCTCAGAGATGTCACCTACAGGAGTAGATGTACCGTGAACGTTGATATAGTCGATATCCTCTGGCTTCAACTCAGCGTCTGCCAATGCCTCTGACATTACGATCTTAGCACCGAGACCTTCTGGGTGAGAAGCTGTGATGTGATAAGCGTCTGCTGACATACCTGCACCTACCATCTCGCAGTAGATCTTCGCACCGCGAGCCTTTGCGTGCTCCAGTTCCTCAAGGATAAGGCATGCAGAACCTTCACCCATTACGAATCCGTCACGGCTTGCTGAGAATGGACGGCTTGCCTTCTGAGGCTCGTCATTACGGGTAGAGAGAGCGTGCATAGATGTGAAACCACCAAGACCTGGATCTGTGATTACTGCCTCGGCACCACCGCTAACGATGATGTTGGCCTTACCCAGACGGATGAGGTTGAAAGCATCAGCAAGAGCGTTGCTTGAAGAAGCACATGCAGATGTTGTTGCATAGTTAGGTCCGTGGAAACCGTACTTGATTGAAATCTGACCAGGTGCGATGTCGGCAATCATCTTTGGGATGAAGAAAGGACCGAACTTTGGAGTATCTTTATGCTCAGAGAAGTACTCGAGCTCTTCCTGCATTGTTTTAAGACCACCGATACCTACGCCATATACTACGCCGATACGGTTCTTGTCGATAGTCTCAAGATCCATCTGTGAGTCCTCAATAGCCATAGCTGCTGCTGACATTGCAAACTGACAGAACTTATCCATCTTACGAGCTTCCTTGCGGTCAATCCACTTTGATGCGTCAAAGTCCTTTACCTCGCAAGCGAAATTGGTCTTATAGCGAGAAGCGTCAAACTGCTTGATTGTGTCAGCACCGCTAACGCCGGCAAGCAGGTTCTTCCAAGTCTCCTCTGCTGAAAGTCCAAGTGGTGTAATGGCGCCAAGGCCAGTTACTACTACTCTTTTCAATTCCATTTTTATACCTTTGTGTGTTGTATTAAAAAAAAGAATGATGATTGGGCGATAAGATTTTTATCGACCAACCATCACCCGTTGTTCTATCATGCAATCTTGAACAAAGATAGTAATCTGTGAAGGATTACTTACCTGCGTTCTCGATGTATGCGATAGCGTCGCCTACAGTCTGAATCTTCTCAGCGTCTGAATCAGGAATAGTTACACCGAACTCCTTCTCCAGCTCCATGATGAGCTCTACTGTATCGAGAGAATCTGCACCGAGGTCATTTGTGAATGATGCCTCGTCCTTTACTTCTGCTGCATCTACACCAAGCTTATCAACGATGATGGCAACAACCTTTTCTTTAATTTCTGACATAATTGTAAAAATGTTTGTTAATAAATTATTCTATTCTAGTATATTACTTCTTTCTTTACTTGGGGGGCAAAAAGTTCGTGTCTGTTCTTAGAACTGGTGCACGTTTTTTAATTTGCGAGTGCAAAGTAACAAACTTTTCTGCACATAAGCAAATATTTTTGGAAAAAAAGTGCCTTTTATTGCTCAAATACCTATAATGTGTGCAAATTTTTGCTCAAAATAGTACTTTTTTGACTTTTTTTCTTGTTTGAAAACGATGCATTTTTTATTTTGCCGTGTCAGTTTCCAAAACTTCCAAGGCTTTCTTTATTATATCGCTGTTCTCGTTCCAGACATGGAAGTACTCCGTGAGATCCCATAGGTCTCTTGCAACAAGCGACTTGAGCTGTGGACGGAGATACGAAAGTGTTTTCTCCTTCTCTTCCTCATCCTTCGGTTCTATCTTCTTTTTCTTTCCTTCCTCAAAGATAGTTTTGATGTAGCTCTCAGGAACCTGATATCTGGCATTGAAGTCATCGAATGTCTTATACTGTTTCTTCAGTTGTGAACGGTTCTTGTCCATATACTTCAGATTCGCATTTACGATAACCTGCTTTGCTGCCAGCTGTCTATGGAAATCCGTATAGCGTGTAGTGTCCAGAGGGACGAAATAGTCTGGCATGATACCACCGCCACCATATACGATGCGTTTCTTCTTCAGAGTCTCGAACTTGAGTGAGTCGGCAAAGTGTATGCTGTCGGCATTGGTGAACTCACCACGCTTGAAACGGTCGTCAAGATCGTGGGCGTATGCCTCCTTTTCACCTTTTTTATATGGTTTCTGGATACAGCGTCCAGAAGGTGTGTAGTAATGGGCGATAGTCAAGCGTATCATACTGCCATCTGAAAGCTCTACAGGCTTCTGCACGAGGCCCTTGCCGAATGTCCTGCGACCTACGATTATTCCTCTGTCCTGATCCTGAATGGCTCCGCTGACAATTTCTGCTGCGGATGCTGTGAACTCATTTGTGAGAACGACAACTCTGCCTTCCTTCATCATTCCATTGCCTTTAGCCCTGAATTCCTGACGCTGGATAACCCTACCTTTTGTATATACGATGAGCTCGTCTGCTGCAAGGAATTCGTTTGCTATATCAACGGCTGCCTGCAGATAGCCTCCGCCGTTGTCCTCAAGGTCGATGATGATATCGCGCATTCCCTGCTTCTTGAGTTCCTTCATTCCTTCTACGAACTCAGTATATGTTGTCGCACCAAACTTGCCGATACGGATATATCCTATCTGTGGGCGAATCATATATACCGCATCAATGGTCTTGACAGGAATCTTGTCTCTTTTCACGGTGAAGGTCAGCATATCCTTGATGTCACTTCTCATAATGCCGAGCTTGACACTTGTACCCTTAGGACCACGAAGACGTTTCATGATTTCTTCCTGCGACATCTTAACGCCTGCGATAGTGGTATCATTAACCGTTATGATACGGTCGCCTGCAATAATACCGACCTTCTCAGAAGGACCGTTTATAATAGGCTGTATAATCACAAGTGTGTCCTCAAGGATGTTGAATGACACGCCGATACCCTCGAATTCTCCCTGTAATGGTTCGTTGAATGCCTGAACCTCCTTTGGGGTGGCGTATGTGGAATGGGGGTCCAGCTTCTCAAGCATTCCTCTCAATCCCGCCTCCGTCATCTTCTGAGTATCCACGGAATCAACATACAGATTCTCGATGTATGCCATTGCCGTGATATATTTCAGTATGGCGTCCTTGTCCTTGATGCCTTGAAGGTACTGAAAGAACTGAAGCATATTCGCCCTATTGGCATCAGCATTCTGCCGTGTCTGGGCATTCAGGTTCAGTACCGACAATATTGTTATTACAATTATTGCTATTCTCTTCATATTCGCATTTTGGGTAAAGGTCAAAAGTCCTTAGACCTTCCCCCTTAGACCTTTAATCGTATATCTCTTCTTCCTCTGGAATGTCTTCTTCTATGACAAGATTGTCAATAATGAAGTTCTGACGTTCCATCGTGTTCTTGCCCATGTAGTATGCAAGGAGCTTCTCCACCTCATCGCCCTTGTGCAGAGTTACCTGCTCAAGACGAATGTCCGGACCTATGAAACCTGCAAACTCGTCTGGAGAAATCTCGCCGAGACCCTTGAATCGTGTAATCTCAGGATCTGGTCCCAACTCCTGTATAGCCTGAAGGCGTTCCTCGTCGCTATAGCAGTAGCGGGTGATATAGTCCTTCTGCTTTTCGCCTCTTTCCTTGAGCTTCTCGTCCTCAGCGGTGATGACCTTCTTGTTCTTTATCTTCGCACGCTTGTTGCGCACACGGAACAGAGGCGTCTGCAATACATACACGTGACCTTTCTTTATAAGGTCAGGGAAGAACTGCAGGAAGAACGTTATTATAAGGAGACGGATGTGCATACCATCTACATCGGCATCGGTAGCCACTATCACCTTATTATATCTAAGGCCGTCGAGACCTTCTTCTATGTCGAGAGCTGCCTGAAGTAGGTTGAACTCCTCATTCTCATATACCACTTTCTTTGTCAAGCCATAGCAGTTGAGTGGCTTTCCGCGAAGAGAGAACACAGCCTGTGTGTTCACGTCACGGCTCTTTGTGATACTTCCGCTCGCAGAGTCACCCTCTGTGATGAAGATGCTTGACTCTTCCTTGCGGTCGTTCTTCACGTCGGAATAATGGATACGGCAGTCGCGCAGCTTACGGTTGTGCAGATTCGCCTTCTTCGCACGTTCGCGTGCAAGCTTTGTAACGCCAGCCATAGCCTTACGCTCTTTCTCACTCTCGGTAATCTTCTGTATGATGATTTCCGCAATATCAGGATTACGGTGCAGATAGTTATCCACCTCCTGCTTGATGAAATCACCTACATACTTATTCACAGAAACACCGTCAGGCGACATGTTCAGCGAACCGAGCTTGATCTTTGTCTGTGACTCGAACATCGGCTCTTCCACGTTCACGGCAATGGCAGCCACAAGACCTGTACGGATATCTCCATACTCAAAGTTCTTGTTTGAGAACTCCTTGATGGTCTTTGCTATATGCTCCTTGAAGGCACTCTGGTGAGTACCTCCCTGTGTGGTATGCTGTCCGTTTACGAATGAATGGTACTCCTCACCATACTGGTTGGTGTGGGTAAACGCAATCTCAATGTCCTCGCCCTTGATATGGATGATAGGGTAGAGGGCATCGCTTGTCATATTGTCTTTCAGAAGATCCTCAAGTCCGTTGCGTGAGATAATCCTCCTGCCGTTATACATAATCGTGAGCCCCGTGTTCAGATACGTGTAGTTCCTGAGCATGGTCTCTATGATGTCGTCATGGAAGCTGTAGTTGTGGAACAGGGTATCGTCCGGCTCAAAGTATATGTATGTGCCGTTCTCGTCCTCTGTAGGAACGGTGGTGTCGTCAACGAGCTTTCCCCTCTCGAACTTTGCCGTCCTCACCATTCCGTCACGATATGAGCGAACCTCGAAGTGGGTACTGAGGAAGTTGACTGCCTTGATACCCACGCCGTTCATGCCGACCGACTTCTTGAAAGCCTTTGAGTCGTACTTACCGCCAGTATTCAACTGGCTCACAGCCTCAATCATCTTACCCTGCGGAATGCCACGGCCATAGTCGCGCAAGCTAACGCACTTGTTATCGGTGATATCCACCTCGATGCGCTTGCCCGCATTCATACGGAACTCGTCAATGGAGTTGTCGATAGCCTCCTTGAGAAGAACGTAGATACCATCCTCTGTGTGAGAACCGTCACCGAGACGTCCGATATACATACCCGGACGGGTACGGATATGGTCAACGTCACTCAGGTGGGTGATGTTATCGTCGTTGTACTGTACAGTCTCCTCTATTTGTTCTTTATCTATGATTTCTTCGCTCATTTCTTTCCTAATTTTCAATTGTCAATTATCAATTGTCAATTAATCTTTGAAGTATAGCTCCTCAGTCTCATAACCTCTCTTGAGTCGAGGTACTGCCATTGTCCGAGCACACCTTCGTTTGTCTCCATCATCGGCAGGGCGAGAGCCTTCTCGAAACCATACTTCTGATACCATTGTATGAGATCCTTGAAGATGAGAGCATTGGCACCCTTTGCCCTGTATTCCGGAAGTACGCCGCAAAGCAGGAGGTCAACGGTCTTCGTGTCGTGGAACTTCAGAGCCTTGAGCAGATGATACCAGCCGAAAGGCAGCAGCTTGCCGTTCTTCGTCTTCTTCAATGCCTCAGAGAAAGAAGGGAAGCTGACACCGAATCCAACCATCTCACCGTCCTTGTTGTCATCAACCACGATAGTGATGAGGTTCAGGTCGGCAAGTGATATGTAGTTCTTTATAAGGTCGTCAACCTGCGCATCGTCAAGACGAGAGTAGTTATACAGGTGGCTATAGCAGGTGTTCAGAATGTCGAAGAACTTCTTGCCCATACCACCGCTAACAAGCTCCTTCTTCGTCATCTTGCGAGCACGGAGGTTATAGCGCTTCTCAATCATGGCTGCCACCTTGGCGAATTTCTCAGGAACCTCATCAGGCACCTTAATCTCCAGCTGCACCCAGTCGTTCTCCTTCGTGAACCCGCCCATCTTCTCCATATGCTCCTGATAGTATGCGAAGTTATGGTTAGAGTGCATAGAAGCCATATAGTCGAATCCGCTAACCTGAAGTCCCTCACGGTCCATATCGGTAAAGCCGAGCGGACCGATTATATTCTCCAATCCGCGAGCCCTGCCATATTCCTTCACCTTGTTGATGAGGGCAGTAGAAACCTCAATGTCGTCAATGAAGTCAAACCATCCGAAGCGCACAGCCTTCAGGCCCCATGTCTCGTTAGCACGCTTGTTGATTATAGCAGCAATACGTCCCACAGGCTTCCCGTCACGATAAGCGATATAATACTCCGCCTCGCAGAAAGCGAAAGCAGGGTTCTTGTCGCTTCTCAACGTGTCAATCTCACCCATTTCGAGATATGGGATATCGGTTGGAGAATCCTTGTAAAGTTCGGTATGGAATCTGATGAACTCCTTGAGTTCTTTGTTATTGCTAACTGTTTTAATTACAATATTCGACATTGTTATATAGGCAGATTTTTGACTTTTTAATTATATATGTTGCAAAATTAGTAAAAAACTCCCATTCAGCCAAATTTCTGAGCAAAAAAGCGGAATTTCCCCCGAAATTAATTTATTGCAAGAATGTTCTCAAAAAGCGGATAGATTAGTTTCTCCTTTGCCAAATAGAATCAAAAAACAATCTGTTGTGCTAACATAATCCCAGAAAACGTATCGATAACAGGTAACGGGTAACAATAAGAAAAATAGTGTAAGCTGCTGCCCATATTTATTATTTATATATATAATAAGGTGTATAAACTCCTTAGAATAATTTAGTAAAATTTGGCCATGCACTAAAATCCTTATTGTTACCCGTTACCTGTTACTGGCCGTGATTTTGCTTGCTTGTTGAGCGTGCCATTGGTCTTTATAAAATAAAGATAATGAGACTGCTATACAAAATTAGAGAGCAAAATATGGGCAGCTGATAGTCTCAATAACATAACAAAAAGCATTAATCTTTGGCTGATTCTGCTTATTCAGTATGCTTGAAAAGCAATGTAAAAATGTGAAAAACATTCCAAAGCCATCCCCAAAACTAAATACAGGCTTCAACGAGATTCTGCGTGAGCTTTCAACTCCCTCCGATGTAGTTCCGATGTAGTTCCGATGTAGTTCCGTTGTAAGTCCGTTCCAGGTCCGTTTCAGGTCCGTTTCAAGTCCGTTCATCAATTAACCCTAAAAGCGAAGGCAGAACGAAGGCACAACGGCATTTCTTCCCCTACAGTAACGGGTAACGGGTAACAATAAGGATTTTTGTGTTAGCGTATCTCATTTCAGACATAGTACCCCCATCTGGATATGCTCTGTTGGGTGGGACTATTAATTATTCTGGTTAGCCTTTGAAAATGGAAGAGAAAAAGTCATGTGAAAATTTGGATTTATCAGGAATTATTACTGCCCGTAAATCAATATAACTTACTTTCCATCGAAAATTAGAATATTGGTAAGCTATAAATAAGACAAAAACAATAAAACCGCTAGCGTTAAGGTTGTGATTGACTTTTTTCTGTATCTTGAGATTGAGGCTCTTCATTGTGAAGCGAGAGCCTTTTCGGTACAATGGTACAATAGTACAACATTTTTTAGAGACACCCTCGTAGGGAGATTAAGATAGTAATTTAATTGCAAGAGGGTTCTTAAATAGCGGATGGATTAGTTTCTCTTTAGCCAAATGACAAGTTTTGGTTGTTTCTTTTGGTGGAATAGCTTTTTTTGTTTACTTTTGCAAGAAGAAAAAAAAGAAAATGATAAAACTGTTCCGCTATATAATGGCTGTCGGATTGCTTGGCGTAATCGTGTCATGCGATCCTGTTAGGTATTTCCCGTTGAATGTGGATAAACTGGATACGAATATTATGGAATTGCCGATAGATACAGATAGTGCTCGTATGGAAATCACATATGATCATATTGGCTGGAGGTGTTGCGTCTATTTGCATTTACCAGATGGTTGTGAGGTTAATGAGGATTCATTAGCCGTTTCGTTTAGTGTTCCCCATTATATAGGAGAAAAGGTTGAAAAAGATGTTTTTGATAAGCATGACAAACCAGTTCCTCTCAGATGCAGTAAGATAGCGCCATCTCATAGACTTAGTTTTGTCCTTTACAAAATTAAAGATGCTAACATTGTTTATAACGTGCCTAATCAAATGTATCTAAAAATGTCTGGTGTGATTGTCAAGGACGGAAAGTCGTTGATGAATGATACAGTCACGGTTATTCCAATGGGAGTTCCTACATCGAGGTGGCATTAAATTCGTGTTTATTCTTTTTTCTCAAGAATACTCTTCCACTCCTCAAAGCTATGCACATCGAATTTGCTCCATGTGGCGGCAAACTGATAGGTGTAATGCTGTCCGGGATTAAGGGTGGCGATAGCAAGGAGATGGTCTTGCTCGTGCTTGAACTTTGTTGCCTCAGGACACTTGGCTCCTATGTAGATAACGCCATCTGAACCGTCTTTCTTCACCATAGTGGGGTCTTGGTAGTCCTCGTAGGCTATGTAGTGGTATTTCTTGTCGGCATAGACTTTGGGGTTCTCCTTGTGCACAACGATGCCCACGGCAATCTGCATCTTGCGGTCGAGACCTTCATACCATACCTCGCACGTATTGAATCGCTTGCCTTTTTCTACTGATATTATCCTATGCTCTGTATAGTGAATGGAATCGCCATTCTGAAGCCTGTAGCCAACAGGCTTCAGGGTTACGTGCATCTTCAATCGCTCTGGTGTCTGCTCCATAAACTCGCATTTCTCCCAGCTCCAAGGGAAGATAATCTTTCCGTCGGTATCGAGTAATGCCGGTGTGCAACAGCCGAGACTTGCCCCTACGGCATAGCAGTCCATACCGTTGCCCCAGTCCTCGTGGAATGACTTCATCTTCACGCCCTTAGGTGGCATGTGAAGACGGTAGCGGAGGTCAACGATAGTATCATGAGTGTTCTTTACCCAGATATCATATCCGAACAGTTTCTGTCCCGTCTTCTGAACGGCAGGACCATACATGCGATAGGCGCACCACTCGTTTTCCCATGTGAGGTCGTCCATTCGGTTGGGGTATATCTTGCCAAAGACTGATGCCTTCTTGGGAGCATCGAAGACGGGAAGGACAAGCAACTGCTGCATCAAGGTCTTTGCCATTCGCTCATGACCGAGGTCGTTAGGATGAAGACGGTCGGTATTGGCATTATTGAAGAAGTTGGCATATTCGTCAGCCATAGGGTAGAGGCCGCAGAGGGCATTCATATCAATGACAGGCACAGCCCAGATGTTTGAAGCCTCCTTCACGGCATCAACATATTCCTTGAGATAGATGCCGCATTGGTTGGTATAGTCCTCGGAGCATTGCCAGTTCTTGTCGTTGGCATGGAAGTTCTGACGGTGGATAGGGGTGAGGAGCACAATCTGCTTGTCGGGGTACATTCGCTTCACCTTGTCGAGAGCGATATTGATACGTCCGCGATACGTGTCCTTGTCCATGCACATATACTGGCGCTTGCGCTTGGTCATCGTCTTTGGCTGTCCATGACCATACATCACCTCCTCCTCTTTCTCCGTGTACCATTCGCCTATCTTTACGCCGTTGTTATAGTCGTTAGTGCCCATGAAGATAAGGATTGCATCCACGGAATCCCCATGCTCTTTCATGCACTCCTCAGCCTGACGCGGGATATCATCCCACATACGTCCGCTCTTGGCATATACATACGGCGTTATGCCGAGCCATTCCTGAAGGAAGGTCCAGTATTTCTTCTTTGCTGCCTTATTGCGTGGGTCGGTTATAGAGTCTCCGAAATAGGCTACGCGCTTGCCTTGCCAAGGATGAAAACCCACCCCCTGCCCCTCCCATAAAGGGAGGGGAGTAGAATGTATTGCCGATAATGGGCATACTGCCAATATTGTGAGTATTATGAATAGTTTCTTATACATAGTCGGTTTTAGTTTAGATATGCAAAGATACACAATATTCATGATACCTCCAAGGAAATTCTGAAAATAGTGAAAAAGTTCTTTCGTCTAATATGTACAGACACAATTCATCCCGAAAGTTTTTGATACTTCCGGGATGAATTGATTATTGACAGATTATTCTTCCTTGCGCAGGATAGCGGCTGCAGCCACAAGATTCTTAAGGCTCTCCACCGTCTCTCGCTCTCCACGGGTCTTCAATCCGCAGTCAGGGTTCACCCAAACATTAGCCGATGGTATCTTGGTCACAATCTTGTGAAGGGTATCGACAATTTCGTTGACCGACGGTACACGTGGAGAGTGGATGTCATATACACCAGGACCTACTTGTGTCTCGAAGTTGGCGGTTTTGAGTGCGTCAAGCAATTTGAGGTCTGAACGGCTAGCCTCGAATGTGATGACATCAGCATCCATGTTGTCAATGTCCTTGACTATGTCGCTGAACTCGCTATAACACATGTGGGTGTGTATCTGCGTTTCGGGTTTAACGCCCGAGTGAACAAGTCTGAATGCAGGTATTGCCCAATCAAGGTATTCGCTATGCCATGCACTTTTGCGTAATGGAAGTTTCTCACGTAATGCAGCCTCGTCAACCTGTATGATCTTTATTCCACCACGCTCAAGGTCGAGTACCTCGTCCCTGATGGCGAGAGCTATCTGCAGAGCCTGCTCCTTGAGCGATACGTCTTCGCGTGGGAACGACCAGTTTAATATTGTGACCGGACCTGTGAGCATTCCTTTTACGGGCTTGTCGGTTATACTCTGGGCATATACTGACCACTCCACGGTGATTGGTGACTTGCGGCTCACGTCGCTCCATACTACTGGTGGCTTCACACAACGTGTACCGTAGCTCTGTACCCATGCGTTCTGCGTAAAGACATATCCATCCAGTTTTGAACCGAAATACTCTACCATGTCGTTGCGCTCAAACTCGCCATGTACCAACACGTCAAAGCCCAACTGTTCTTGCAGCCTGATACATTCGGCTATCTTCTTTTTGTTGTATTCCACATACTCGTTACGTGAGATTGTACCCTTTTTCAGAGCTGCACGCTTTGCCCTTACTTCGGCAGTCTGAGGGAAAGAGCCGATGGTGGTTGTCGGGAAGGCTGGCAGGTTGAATCTTTCATCCTGTACCTTGCGACGCTCACTTCGGCTTGGTTGACGCTCGAAGTCGGCGGTAGAGAGTTGGCTGATGTTCTGACGTACCGTGGCATTGCCCTCGGTTCGAGGTTTTGCGAATAGTGCTTTATTCTCTTGAAGTGCATTGCCATTGGCTATATCAGACAGTTCTGTGAGTTTCTCCTCGGCAAAAGCAAAGTGACGAAGTGTTTCTTCTGACAGTTTTTCCTCAGAGCCGACTGTATATGGCACATGAAGAAGCGAGCATGATGTGCCGATGACGATGTTATCGGCTGGCACGGCCTTCTCTATCTCCTTAATCAGTTCAAGTTTGTCTGTATAGTTTGCACGCCAGATATTCTTTCCGTTTACGATGCCAGCAAAGAGCAATACATTCTTTGGGAAGCCGCTTTGTGTCAGTTCTAGTGTCTTGCGTCCCTCGATGAAATCAAGTCCTATGCCGTCAAAGCCAAGTTCTATAACGTCAGCATAGGCCTCGCGGATATCGCCAAAGTAGGTCTGTAGCAAAATTTTCAGTCCGCTTTCTTTTCTTATACGGCTAATGAGGTCTGAATAAATTGCCTTGAAGAGGTTGCGCTGCTCATTATTTAGTTCGAGTACCAGAGACGGTTCTGCAAAGCTTACCCACTCAGCTCCAGCCTCGGCCAATTTGAGTGCTACTTGTGCGTATGCCTCGGCTGCCTGAATTGCAAAATCCTTGGCACGCTTACTGCCTGTGTATCTTGCAAGAGATAGGAAAGTAAATGAACCTGTCAGTACGGGGACAGTCTGATAGCCAGCCGCCTTTGCCTCGTTGTATTCCTCCACAGGCTTTATGTAGTCATTAACCGTGAATACCGTGGTGTCGTCAATCTCTGGCTCAATATAGTGATAGTTGGTATTGAACCATTTTTTCATAGGTAGTGCCTTCACGTCGCCTTTCTCCCCCTGATAGCCGTGTGAGGCCGCGAAATATGTCTCAATGCGACCAAGTCCCAGATTGCGGTAGCGTGCTGGTACCACACCGAAGATAAATGCCGTATCAAGTACGTTGTCGTAGAACGAAAAGTCGTTTGATGGGATGAAGGTAATTCCTGCATCTTTCTGTCTCTTCCAACCATAGCTGCGCAAATCTGTTGCGACCTGACGTAGTTCCCCCTCGGTAATATCGTCCTTGAAGAATGATTCACTTGCGAACTTAAGTTCACGTTTTTTTCCAATGCGTGGAAAACCGATTACTGATGTCTTTCTTTTTATCATACTTTTCTGTTTTTATTGTATTCTTATCGTTTTCGTGGTGCAAAGGTATGAAAAGAATTATTCTGTCGCAAAATAATTCTGTAACTTCAGGAAAATATGCTTTGTTTGTACTAGGATCTATAACGAGTGCAGAATATTATCCTGCGCAATCGAGAAAGAAACAGGAAAGATAAAAGAAAAATCCCACACTATCAAGGAAAATTCTTGATGGTGTGGGAATAGTTATGTTAATAACAGCGGAGTATGTGTCAGGTTTAATGGATGGCCTTATACCATAGCATCCACAAGTGCTTGAAGCTGAGGGATGTCTGACTCCTTCATGCGACTCCAGATAGTAACGGTAGGCTCTACGATTTCGATGTCCTTGCAGCCTTCGAGGAGTTTCTTCATAGTCTTGGCTGCCGTAGGAGCCCAAGAGCCGTTCTCGATGATGCCGACCTTACGCTTCTGGTATGCCTTCATCTCAAGATGATGGATGAAATCGTACATAGGAGGGAATACGCTTGCATCGTAGCTTGCAGCGGCAAGTACAAGACGGTTCATGCGGAAAGCATCCTCGATAGCCTCTGCCATATCATCACGGCAAAGATCTGTGATAGCTACCTTACCGATATTCTTCTCACGGAACATCTCTGCAACCTTCTCGGCTACAACCTTTGTACCGCCGTGGATTGAGGCATATGCAATAAGAACGCCCTCTGTCTCAACACCATACTTTGACCAAGTGTCGTAAAGTCCGATGTAATAGCCGAGATTCTCCTTGAGGATAGGGCCGTGAAGAGGACAGATAATCTGTATGTCGAGAGTTGCAGCAGCCTTCAAGAGCTTCTGAACCTGCATTCCGTACTTTCCGCAGATGTTGAAGTAATAGCGACGAGCCTCACATGCCCAGTCTTCGTCGGCACTAAGAGCACCGAATTTGCCAAAGCCGTCAGCAGAGAACAGTACCTTGTCCTTAGAGTCATAGCTAACCATTACCTCTGGCCAATGCACCATAGGGGCTGCAACGAAGTTGAGGGTGTGCTCGCCAAGCTCAAGTGTATCGCCATTCTTTATCTCAAGACAATTGGCTTTGAGATCCTTCTCTGGGAAGAAGTTGCCAAGCATAGTGATAGCTTTACCAGAAGTAACAACCTTTATATCTGGGAATTTCTCCACAACCTCAGCGATTAGAGAGGCGTGGTCAGGTTCCATGTGATGAGCAACGAGATATGTAGGCTTACGACCAGCAAGAGCCTCTTCAAGGTTAGCCCACCATTCTGCTCCCTTGCGAGCATCGGCAGTATCCATGATTGCTATCTTCTCATCCTCAATGAGATAAGAGTTGTATGCCATTCCGTTTGGCACTTCGTACTGGCTTTCAAAGAGATCTATGTCTAGGTCGTCAACGCCAATATACTTGATTGTAGGTGTGATGTTATTTACCATTTACTATTTAACTATTTACTAATTACTATTTACAAAAATCGTGTACAAAGTCTATCTTCGCACGAAGAAGAAAGTGCGTGTCAGCCCTAAAGGCTGGCGCACGGTCTTTGATTCTGCGAGTGCAAAGATACAAATAACTTTTCAATTCTCAAAAAAACAAAGAATAAAGTTTTTAATGAAATTGAAATTATTACAAATTGAAATTTAAATAGCATGAAAAAAGGCAACCTCGTAATGAGATTGCCTTTTGTTTTTCTAAATGCTATGCGTGCGGAGTCTTAAGGAAGGCTGATAGCCTCGTTAGGACATACGTCAGCACATGTGCCACACTCTGTGCAAAGGTCTGGGTTGATTGAATAGATATCGCCCTCAGAGATAGCCTCAGATGGACACTCGCTAATACATGTACCGCATGCAATGCAGTCGTCGCTAATTACGTAAGCCATAATGTTTTTGTTTTATTATTAATACTATTTTTGTTTCAATTAACGATGCAAAGATAGTATTTTCTTTTTAAAATACCTAAAAATAATGAGGAAAATTTCAAAAAAAGTTCAATTTTATCTTTTATTAGCACGACAAATACCTTTTTGTAGGTACTGAACATTGTTCACTATTCAAAATAGAAGGTAAGTGCTATGATACTGCTTCGTGCAGAACTAACAGGATATGCGAATGGTTGTTTGTTTTTGTCCCTTAATTGTTTCGCATGATTGGTGTTCAGGCAGTTGCCAAGTGAGTACATGAACTTCAGTTCCGGTCTTAGCTTGAAGAAGGGCAGGTACATATCACATCCTGTACCGACTTCGAAGAACAAGTCGTTTTTCTTTAACTGGATATAGTCGTTTGCCTTTGTTGAGAGGTTGAGTGCGGGTACAAGACCCGCCATGATGTATGGACGATGGTTGTTGAATCGCTTTGCGGCATAGATAAGATCCAGAGAACAAGTGACATACACGCTCTTCATATCCTGTCGTGCCTGTGCATAATCGCCTTTTGTATCTAAATTTCTAAGGTCTTCAAATACAATGTGTCGATTGGCGAAATACATTACGGGAGCTACACGAAAGGCGAGATAGTCGGTCAGACGCATCTCACCAAGCACACCTACATGAAAACCGCTATCCCATGTGTTCTGGTCGAAAGTAACAAGCGACTCAGCCTGATTGCCGTCAGCATCAGTATATGTTATTGGTCCTACGTTCTCAAATTCAAGATCCTGAAAGTGCGTTCCCACGATAACTCCGAAGTGCATAGGACGCAAATCGCAATAAGGGCGGTTTTCAACCGTCCTTTCCTGTGCAACTCCTATCAATGGAAGGAGTATTGATATTAATAAGGTGTAGAAACGCCTTTTCATTTACAATTTACCATTTACTATTAATTGTCAATTATCAATTTTCAATTGTCAATTAACGTTAGTTCCACTGGACAATGGTCAGAGCCATAGACATTAGTATGAATAGCGGCAGTCTTGATGCTGTCTTTCAGTCTCTCGGAAGTCACGAAATAGTCAATACGCCAGCCTGTATTCTTTTTACGGGCCTGAAAGCGGTATGACCACCATGAATATGTCACCTCTTCTGGATGCAAAGTACGGAAAGTATCAATGAAGCCCTCGTTAAGAAGCTTTGTGAATTTCTCGCGTTCCTCATCCGTGAAGCCGGCATTCATGCGGTTTGTCTTAGGATTCTTCAGGTCTATCTCTTCATGTGCTACGTTCATGTCACCACATACGATAACTGGTTTCTTTGCATCGAGTGCCTTGAGATATGCTCGGAAGTCATCCTCCCATGTCATGCGGTAGTCAAGTCGGCGAAGGCCATCCTGAGAGTTTGGGGTATAGACGGTAACGAGATAGAACTTCTCATACTCAAGGGTAATCACACGACCTTCGTGGTCGTGTTCGTCTATTCCTATACCATATTTAACGCTCAATGGAGTGTGTTTAGTATAAATGGCGGTGCCGGAATATCCTTTTTTCTCGGCATAGTTCCAATATGACTGATAGCCAGGGAATGACAGGTCGAGCTGACCTTCCTGCATCTTCGTTTCCTGAAGACAGAAGAAATCTGCATCAAACTCGGTAAAGGCGGTCTGGAAGCCGACAATTCCGTTTTCTACTTTCTCGCCATCCTTGCCCACACAGGCACGAAGGCCGTTCACATTCCATGAGATAAACTTCATACTATTTGTTGATCAGGTTCATAAATTCCTCACGAGTCTTTGCCTGTCCAAAGATGCCGGCAAAGGCTGATGTCGTGGTGATTGAATTCTGTTTCTCTACTCCACGCATCTGCATACACATATGGGCAGCCTCGATAACAACCATCACACCCAAAGGCTTCAAAGTCTCCTGAATAACCTCCATAATCTGATGTGTCATGCGTTCCTGAACCTGTAAGCGACGGGCAAAAACCTCAACAACTCTGGCAATCTTTGAAAGACCTGTTATAGTGCCGTTAGGAATATATGCCACGTGTGCCTTACCATAGAATGGAAGCATGTGATGCTCGCACATAGAGTAGAAGTTGATGTCCTTCACTATGATCATGTGGTTGTATGTCTCGTGGAAAAGAGCTTTTTCTAGAATAGCCTTTGGATCCTCACGATAGCCCTTGGTGAGAAACTGCATAGCCTTAGCGACACGAAGAGGTGTCTTTAGCAATCCCTCGCGCTCTGTGTCTTCTCCAAGGAGTCCGAGAACTTCCTTATAATGACCTGCAAGTTCATCAAGAGTTTCAGGAACAATATAAGGCTCTGTTGATTCTATGTTACTATCAAGCATTTACCTAATTTTTAATTATCAATTGTCAATTTTCAATTGTGTGGCATTAGTATGCCACACTTATCGGGCCTTTTACAAGACATGCCTGTGGGTAATACTTCTTTACCTGTGCAAGTACTACACGAGCCTCTTCCTGTGTACGATAGTTGCCCATACGGCATTTCCATGAAGGAGAATAGAAGTGAACATACACAGGTTCGTTAGGGAAGTAACGTTTCATATCTGTACCAGCTTTTTCTGCCTTTTGGCGGTCTGTACGTGAATTGCCACCTGAGAATACCTGAATACGGAAGCCTGTGGTCTTGTAGCTGTTGCGCATCACCTTCTTACGGGTATCTACGGCAGCATCTTCTCCTGGGGTTTCGCTGTTGTTGTTCGCGATATCTGTGCCGGTATGCTGTGTGGCATCCGGTCTGTTGTTTTCTTGTGGAATGTTTGTTATGGTATGTGGGACGGCAGGTGTTGGATTGGTAACACCGTTATTCGCAGACGGCTGCGGATTGCCATTAACCAATACGTCGATAGCCGGACTTTGCGTCACGGTTACTGTGCCCTTGCCGGTTTCGTTAGCGCGAAGTCCGTCAAGGAATTTCTGATTCTGAGCCTGTATGCCCAGACTGCAGATTATTGTGAGAATAAATGTAATTAGTCTATTCATGTTTTTAGTAAGGAAATGAAAAGTGAAAATGGGGAAAAAGAATTTCTCATTGTTCACTTTTCATTTTTCATTTATTGTCTTGGAAGATTAGTTCCAAGCGTCGATGATACCCTTGAAGTCAGCAGCCTTCAAAGAAGCGCCACCGATAAGGCCACCGTCGATGTCAGGCTTAGCGAAGAGCTCAGGAGCGTTAGAAGCCTTACAAGAACCACCATAGAGGATAGTTGTGTTGTCAGCAGCCTCTGCACCGTAAACCTCAGCTACGCAAGAACGGATGTAAGCGTGGATTTCCTCTGCCTGCTCAGCAGTAGCAGTCTTGCCTGTACCGATAGCCCAGATTGGCTCGTAAGCGATAACGATGTTCTTCCACTCCTCAGCAGAGAGATGGAATACAGAACCAGCGAGCTCTGCCTTACATACAGCCTCCTGCTTGTTAGCCTCACGCTCAGCGAGAGACTCACCGATACAGAAGATAACCTTCAAACCGTTAGCGAGAGCGAGGTTAACCTTCTCCTTGAGAATCTCTGGAGTCTCGTGGTAGTACTCACGACGCTCAGAGTGACCGAGGATAACGTACTCTGCACCTGTTGACTTAACCATCTCAGCAGAAACCTCACCTGTGTAAGCACCAGAAGCCTTGTCTGCGCAGTTCTCTGCAGAGAGCTTGATGCAGCTGCCCTTGATTACGTCAGCAACAGTTGCGAGGTGGATGAATGGAGTACCGATGATAACATCACAGTTAGGGTTCTTTACTACCTCAGTAAGTTCCTTTGCGAGAGCAACGCCCTCCTGCAGGTTCTTGTTCATTTTCCAGTTACCTGCTACGATTTTCTTTCTCATTTTTTGTTTTGTTTTTAAAAATTTATATATCCTGTTGGATTCTTTTAATTCTTTTCTCGTTATCCACCTTGACCACATCCAGAGTCTGTCGGCAATGGTGAGCAAGGCAAGAGGCAATACATACCAGAGCAGTATCAGCGCTATACGTTTGCCTGTCTTGTCTTCAGGCATGTGACCGAACTTAGACTTGCTCAGAGGATGTTTTATCATCTCGTCGGCAGGCAAAAGATTATGGCTCCACTTACCGATTACCGTACCATCCTTCAACAGCAGAAGTCCTGGATTGCTTCTTACAATTGTCTTCAGCGTTGTCTCGTCCGTATTATAGAACGGATACTCAGCTCCTGTCATATCCTTCCAGCGGGTTATGGCAGAATCGCCGCTCGCTGTAAGGCAATAGAACTTATAATGGTTCTCTGAGGCATATTCATAGATCATGTCTATGTTGCCGAAGTTTGTGTCGTCGGCCTGTTCCAGATGCGGAGAGACGAGCAGGAAGGTATATCCCTTGTTGATTGTCTCCGTGAGGTCATCGCCTGTCTGCATATCCGTAATCGTGAAGTCGTGGATAGGCGGAACATACCCCTCGCTTATCTGTTTTGTCTTAGAGTCGATGAAGGTCCATGTGGAATCAGGATACTCCTCCAATGTGAATTCCTTCTTAACCCCATCTTTCTCCAATATGAAGGTGGTCTCAAACTCTGGTGTTTTCGCACCTTCAGGAATCTCCATACCCTTTGGAATATTTGCGCCTATGTGGTATGGGCGGAAATCGAAGACCGGCAGGTCGTATAGGCTCCATACAGAAGTGCCGAGGATGAAGAGGATAGTATAGTGGAACACAATCCATTGGTTACTGAGATTCACGAACCTTGGCATCCTCAATGGCCATCTTGCTATCACGAATGCAAGTGCAAGGAGTATGATGTTCTTCAGAAGCGTTTCGCCATTGGTCAGGCGTATCGCATCGCCGAAGCATCCGCAGTCGCTTACTGGGTCTGATACCCAAATCCATACGGTTACCAGAGTCATCACGACCATGAAGAGAAGCATCACATTGGCTACTACTTTCCTCAGTATGGCAAAAAGAAGGAAGACTCCAAGTGAGAACTCCAAAGCTGATAATGCCACAGATGTGGAAAGAGTCAGCCAGTCGGGCACATACTGCAACACCCCAAGCGCCTCGGCATAGTCCTGCAGCTTATACTGCGTTCCTATCGGGTCAACCGCCTTAACATATCCAGAGAAGATGAATGTTATGGAGAGGATGACTCGGGCAATGTTAATCAGTATGGTTTGAAGCCTCTTCACTTTTCTGCCTTTGTCTTAATGAGTCCGAACACAGCGTAGTTTATGATGTCCATATAGTTAGAATCAATACCTTCGGATACGCTAACCTTACCCTGGTGGTCTTCAATCTCCTTTATCCTGTTTATCTTTGTGAGGATGAAGTCTGTGTAGCTTGTAACCCGCATTCCGCGCCAAGCCTCGGCATAGTCATGGTTCTTGCGAATCATTAACTGCAAGGTCTCTTCCGCAAAGTGGTCGTAAAGTTCAATGGCACGCTTCTTGTCAATGTCGGGCTCGTCAACGTAGCCTTCCTGCAACTGTATCAAACCTATGATGCCATAGTTCACCAACGCCATAATCTCTGGACGGATTCCCTCTTCAACCATAGCCACCTCGCCAGTCTCAAGTTGACGTATGCGCTTAGCCTTTATGAAGAGCTGGTCGGTAAGAGAAGATGGACGGAGAATGCGCCAAGAGGCACTATAGTCTCCCAGCTTTGCGGTAAAGATATCGCGGCACTCTTTTAGTGCGCTTCTGAATTCTTCCTCAGTTGTCATAATTCGTATGTGTTAAGTGAAAAATTCAAAATGAATTCACTTTTCAATTCTCATTTATAAAGCGGTGCAAAGTTACTCATTTTTGGCGATATTTCAAAGAAAAAGCCTCTTAAAATGCCAAATCCTATAGGTCATTTATCTTTTGTCAACTCTTTTTGACGTTTGTGAATGTATTTTATCTTTGCACATTCCAGATTGAAAACTCCCTGAAGGGAGTCACGGTATGCCCGCAGCTCGTTGAATTTCTGAAGCTCTTCCTGAGTAGCCGTACATGCCTTACGATGTGCTTCTACCTGTGGTTTCATCTCGTCAAACTGCTTTATTGCTGCCTGAAGGGCAGAATCCACTAATGCAAGGTTGTCCTGTGCCATCTTCAGAGATGCTTCCTGATGAAATTTCAAGGCTTCCCTACGTTCCTCTACTGCATCGGGGTAGTAGTGACGCATAGAATCGATGGAATATATCACACGCTGGTAGTTGCCGGCCTCATAGTCTGCCTGTATTTCTTTGAGCAACTGCTTGGCTTCTGGGTTCTTCTCGCAACTTGTGAAAAGAACTGTGCTGAAAGTTACACAAATAGCCAATCTGAGTACTTGTAACGATGTCATTGCTATGTTTTTACGTAAATTCATGGTGCAAAAGTACTAAAAAAATCAGAAACACCCGAAAATGTCATTCTTTTTTTGTAATTTTGCAGGCGGAATCAGCATTTTCGTTAAGCCGAATAGTCAAAGCGATGCTTGCAACTGCTTGGGCTATGGCTAGAAAAGGTGCATGATAAGGTACTTAGAATGAAGGATTATACTGACGCCGAACTGGCGCAATTGCTCGATAAGGATATTTTTCACATGATTTCTGAGGCTGCTGATAGCCTTGGTCTTGAATGTTATGTGGTAGGGGGATATGTCCGTGATATATTCCTCGAAAAACCATCTGATGATATTGACTGCGTGGTGGTGGCTCCTAATGGAATGCCTGCCCCGGGAATAGCTGTTGCCAAGTATCTGAAGAAGAAGCTTGGCAAGAAAGCCTCTTTATCTGTATTTAAGAATTTCGGAACAGCACAAGTTAAGATTTATGGCGAGTCTGCCATTAACGAATCGGCTCCCTCTCTACGGGAGAGGGCGGGGGGAGAGGCCGTAGAGGCTGGATCTCTCGAAATAGAATTCGTAGGTGCTCGCAAGGAAAGCTACCAGCGTGATTCCCGCAAGCCTATCGTTGAGGATGGCACTCTTGAAGATGACCAGAATCGTCGCGATTTTACCATCAACGCTATGGCTATCTGTTTGAACAAGAGTCGTTTTGGTGAACTCGTTGACCCATTCGGAGGTGTTGATGACCTTTACGATGGAATAATCCGCACGCCTCTCGACCCGGACATTACTTTTTCTGACGACCCATTGCGAATGCTCCGTTGCATCCGCTTTGCCACACGCTTCAACTTCCTTATCGAAGACGAGACTTTCGAGGCTCTTGAACGTAATGCCGAGCGCATAAAGATAATCAGCGGAGAGCGTATAGCTGACGAACTCAACAAAATTCTTATGACTAAGCACCCGAGTCGAGGTTTCGTTGACCTCCAACGCTCTGGTCTCCTTGCAATTATCTTCCCGGAACTCTCACAAATGGATATGGTAGAGACAAAGAACGGAAGAGCTCATAAGAATAATTTCTACCATACTTTAGAGGTTCTTGAGAATGTTGTAAAACAAACAGCCGACACCCAACTCCCATCACCTAACACCCAGCTATGGCTCCGTTGGGCTGCCGTTCTTCACGATATCGGCAAGCCAAAGAGCAAGCGTTGGGATCCTGTTCAGGGCTGGACATTCCATGCTCACAACATTATTGGCGCAAAGATGATTCCTGGTATCTTCCGAAGGATGAAACTTCCGATGGATGCAAAGATGAAGTTTGTGCAGAAACTTGTGGAACTGCACATGCGTCCTATCGCTATTGCTGATGATATAGTTACCGATTCTGCCGTCCGTCGTATGGTGAATGATGCAGGTGACGATATTGATGCTCTCATGGCTCTTTGCGAGGCTGACATAACCAGTAAGAACCAACAGAGAAAGCAAAAGTTCCTCGATAACTATCAGCTTGTGCGTCAGAAGATTGAAGACTTAAAGGAAAAGGATTTCAAGCGACTTCTCCAACCTGTTATTGACGGTAACGAGATTATGGAAATGTATAATCTCAAACCATCGCGTGAAGTCGGAATCTTGAAGCAATATCTCAAGGATGCCGTTCTCGACAATAAAGTAGAGAACGAGCGAGAGCCTCTCCTTGCCTTGCTGAATGAAAAAGCGAAGGAGTTAGGACTGGTTTAGAGAAATAATCAAAAGCTGAGGTCGCAATTTGCGACCTCAGCTTTTTTTTGTGAATATTTTGTGATTATAAAAAAATTGCTTACATTTGTACCCGAAATAACTAAAACTCATGTAACATGACAAGAATCTTTACGCTACTGGCTTGTTTTATCAACTGTGTCAACATTATGGCTCAGAATAATGATGTTTTTCCTGATACGATGAGACTAAAGGTTGATAATGGCAAAGTGGTAAAAATACCACTTACATATAGTGACGATAATTGCAAATGCTATTCCACTTATGAAAAATTTGTGGAACATGATACAACTTTTCTCTATCGTGAATATAGCTATTTTCGCGAGAATCCCTCAAAACCTTTTGGCACTTATGCAACATCCTATTATATTATACCGCGCTCACACAAGGGATATTTTGACACCTTGAATAATAAAATGGGAGCTCGAAACCATCATGTGCGTGCAGGCTATATAACTCAGGTATTGTCAGATATAATAGAACAAATGCCTAATCTCGAAAAACAGCAGTTGGGGGATATTCCAAGAGTTTGGCATCATCTGTGGAAACAAGGTGGAGCCTATTATTATACTGATGAAATAGCTAATGAATTTGAATTTACTGACATGTTGTTGATGCACTACTGTATGGAGACATGGTTTCGTCCATTAAAAGATTTCAGAAAACTTGATGGTGGTGGTTGGGCTTACAAAACTGTCAACGACGAAAAAAAAGGGGAACAGGTGACGATTATCCCTTGTTCTAAGCTCAAAGGGGCGTATATCATGACAAGTATAGTTGAAGGCGAGCAACCTAAATATAGCCTTTGGACTAACCATAAGGATATTGTCAACTTTGACCTTATCCGTTATGAAAGTTATGACCATGAACCTGAAGGTCTTGATTATGAAGAAATTGATTTTGATTCGCTGAGATGATTTTCAGAAAAGCAATTATTTTAAGATGATTCTCCGTATTTACCCGATAGGCAGCCTGAACGTCGAAGAGGTCGGCGGCCGAAGGGAAAGCCAAAGGCTAACATGCTAACAGCCTAGGGCATCGCCCTAGGTATATGGAATTTTGAAATTTCGCCCTGTAAGGGCAAAAGCATTGATTCAGAATTGAGCTTTTGCCCTTACAGGGCGCTATCTATCCCTTCAATTTCCCCAGGGCGGTGCCCTGGACTAATGGCTCATTGCCCCTTCGGGGCGCTATCGGGTATATGCTGATTATCATTTGCTATTCTCTTCCCCCTGACTTTTTCCCGCTCTTCCTCCGAACCATCCCCATCGCATGTCCATCGCATCTCCATCGAAACGATGGACATGCGATGGAGTAACGATGGAGTAACGATGGAGTATCTACGGAGTTATAGCGAAGAATCAAGGGAGTTTTTAGGGCATGAAAAAAGCTCATGTCCATCCCGGACACAAGCTTTCTCTTACTCTCTATAAAAACTCTCACCAAACCATTATTTTATCTAAAACCATTATTTCTTGGTCGATTTTGTCTGAAGCCTCTGCTTCAGCTCCTTCTATATATTGTTTTTCGCCATTGGTGTAGCTCTTTAGCTTGTACCAATCCTTGGGAATTCCATATGCTTTTTCTGAGTTTATTATTGCAACATAGTAGCCATCCTCACCTTTTGTCAGGTTTAAATGGAATTTGTTTTTGTCGTTATATTCGTCTATGAGATCCGTAGGATGAGTAGATGGTTGTTTAGACATAACACCTTCTACGACATTGAATTTGTATTCGTATTTCTGTTGAGGATATTTATTGATGTGAATCTGGGTAAGACTGTCTATGGCATTAAATACATTTACTGCCATCTTCTCTTCCTCTTTTGGAATGAAATATATCGTTCCTGTAGCCTTGCCTGCGTTTGATCTGTGATAGCTTTGTCGGCCATAGAACTCTTCATAATACTTCCTTTGGTCGTTGTCATACCTGTCATCCAACGTCCAGTTGAAATCCCATGATTTTATTCCTTTCTGCTTCAGAACTGGAAGAATGCTCTCTAAGTATGTCTTTTGATCAAAAGCTGTACATTGATCTTTTGGCATAGGCTTCTGATATTTATATATAAAATCTCCATGTGTCCATTTATGCTTGTCACATGGTTTCCCGATCTTGTCGCCAGACACGAAGTTAAAAGATATCATTTCCGTTGCATCAGGATACATGTAAACAGTTGGTCCATATGCATAATGTAGAGGGATTTTGCGTATTGGGTCTATTGCATTTTTAATGCAAAGAGAGTAGATTATTGTGTCCTTTGCGCGAGTTTCAGAGTAATATTTATCCACTGAGATCTTCATCAGGCTATCTAAAGTAGAACATATGAGTTTCACACGTGCTCTTTCTTTCGGGATTGCCTCTGTTGTTGGTGGAATGTCCATATATGGAGTTCCAATATCTTCATAATCACATTCTTCTTTAGAACATGGTTCTGCCATACCAGCATGGAAATTTATGGATTGGGTAACATATCCTCTACCATAGTTGAACTGTCTTTTTGTGATTTCTCTACCTTGACCTAATTCGTTGACGATTTCAGCTAAAGATTTACCTTCCTGTGCAGAGATTGTTGTTGCCAGTACTACGGATAATATGGTTGTGATAATTCTTTTCATAATTTACCGTTGTTTAGTTCACTTGCTCACTTTATATATTCCTTCTTTCCGTTGTTGAAACTCTTTAGGCAATACCATTCTCTTGGAATGCAGAAATTCTTTTCAGTATCAGCTATGGCTACATAGTAGCCTTGAGAAGTAACTCCATAAAACACACGTGTAGAAGATTGGTAGTTTGTGAAAAACATTTCTTTGATTTTATGACCTGCACCTTCTGTATAACGCATTACCCAATCCTTCATGTTATAGTGATATACATACCTATGATATGGATTGGTTTCCGTATGATTGAGTGTGATGCTATCTAAGGATGTCAGTATAGTTTCTGCCAATTCTTTCTTTTCTTTTGGAATGAAATACATGGTTCCTATGCATTGTCCTGCGTTTTTGTGTTGAGGATACAGGAGGGTGATAAAATCTATGTCCTCTTTGTTACTCTCAATGTCGTAATCTTCACTTTGTGACCAATTGAAATCCCATGATTTTATATCTTTATGCTTGAGAACTGGTGCTGTTTTTTCCAGATAGGCTAACTTGTCAAAAGCATTATCGTGTTTGTTGGGGAGAATAACATTCTTATGATATTTCAAGTTCACCCAATCAGCATACCCTCTGTACTCATAATTCCTTTTGTTCCTTGTATAATCGAGAGACACAGTTTCGTCATCATCTGGGGTAATATAAGTTAAATTCCCCATTTTGATTTTTTTAGGAACAACTGGTCCATTGGACAAGCAAAGGGAATATTTTATAGTGTCAGCATCATGACTGTGAGATTCAAGATGATAGCTTTCATCTGAGATTTCCATCAATGAATCAAGGTTATGTCTGATAATACCGAGCATTTTCTTCAGAACTTTTTTGTTCTTGTATTCTGTAGAATCCTTTGTACAGAAGATTCCGTCGAAGTAGGCTCTGTGAGAATATACTACTAAACCATCTCCGTTGTATGACTTTTGCTTGTCATCAAGACAAGGCAGTCCTGGCACAGCAGAATATATCTCTTCGCATATCTTCTCAACGGGATTCTTGTCTTGTGCTGATACTGTTATTGTCTGTATAGCTGATAATATAATTGTGATGATTCTTTTCATAATTTTATGTTAAATTGATAATGGTTTCGTGTATGAAAACTCTGACAATCCTCTGTGTTATGCACGTCTCTTGTGAGATTCTCAATCCTTTTTTGAGAATCTGATGTGTCATTTCTGTAAAGAGAGGGGCAAAAAGTCTATTGGCCAGAGTTTATTGCTTCACTCATCCTGTTCATGTACTTCTCCGTAAGTTGGCTAATCTGCTTTTGGCATTTCTTGCCACTCTTTGAGAGGTTGCCAAGCTTTGAGTATAGGTCGTTGAAATAATTATTCTGATCGGCATACACTCTTAATATCTCTTTGTAGATGCCCACTTTATACTTTAGTGGCAACTCGTAATCCGATAGGGAATAATAGAGCTCTTCTATTTGTAGGTCTAATTGCTCGTTCTGCTTGAAAATCTGATTGAAGTACATATCTGTATTGCTCCAATCCTTTATCTTGCCATCACGCTTGAGAGCCTGATCAGTATTGTCATCTATGGTTTCATAGAATTTCTTAATCATGCTCATATTTTCACTTATGATCTCGAACTTCTTTCTGACTTCATCCCGAAGTTGAGTTGGTATATTCTCTTTGTCGTTTGTGGGAGCAGCTTGGGTAGCTTCGGTATCTTCTTCGTCCCTAGCGTAACGACCTATAAGACTATGACCAGAATAACGTCCAAAACGTGTCTCGTATTTATTGTCGTATTCAACGAATCCATTATGAACGACTAAACGATAAGTCTCTCCTGGTACCATGTCTATATCCATCCATAATTTGCAGAGTGATCCGTCAGGCTCGACATTACGCTGGCGTCCAACCATGCGCTTGTTGATGTTTACGCTAATGTTGAAACGGTTATTCTTGATAGGCATATAGGCTATTTTACCGATAAACTGAGGATCGGTTTCTGCAAGTCTTTTCAGTTCCGCAAATGAATTGGTCCTACTTCCGAGTCTTTCAAGTTCTTCGTATGAGTCGGCCATATAGAAAACGTAGAGGGTATCTTTAAGATCATATCCCATAATACCGTCAAGTTTGAATGTGTTGCTTGCGGATGTCATGTTTTTTGTAAAAAGGTCTGGACGAAGAGACGTTATCATGTAGATGTTGCCTTCATACACCTGTCCTGATTCTTTCCAGACAATGGCGTAGGCATCACGAAGTTGAGGATTTTCTGGATTTTTACAGCACATATACCACATTTCCTGCTCAGGTCGAACACGAATGCTAAGTGTGTTGTTTGTCTTTCCGTTTCCAGACAATACGTTGAGGTTGAATAGCTCGTTGTTTCCTGGCATAATGTGCTTGAACTGATAGCCTACAGACTCATCCTTCGTGAATGCTTCACGAATGAGGTCAAGTTGCTGATTGGCATCTGTCTTCTTGAGGGTGAAATGTGCAATCTTTTCGCTCAATTCCAACAGATTTGTATTTGGATTTTTTGTTACACTATAAGACAGGTTGTTCTTTTGTCCGTAATTGTCGATAGTGTAATTCAGCTGCTTGATCACGTTGGTAGGCTTCTGTACAGCATGCTTGCGTGGAGACTGGGCGTTGACAGATGCTATTGCGCTGATGGTGATAATCAGCATGACAAATATCTTTTTCATATCTCGTATTCTTTGAAGTTTATGCTTTACTCTAATTTAGAGACATTTGTTTTTGGTTGTATTTCGCTATTTCGAGTTCCTGCTTTACCTGTTTGAGGAAATCCTCGTTTTCAAGCCTTACAATCATAGCCTGTTCTTCTTTGGTTAACATGAAGTTTTCAGGACTGGTGATAGGGAGGTCGCGGTCTGATAAAACCTCGGGTTCAGACTCGATAGCTGTTTTTTCTACTGCCGCTACTTCCCATTCTGTTATGGTAGGAGTTTCTTCCACAACATATTCTTGTGGCTTTACCTCTTCAGGAGTCTCAGCTTTGGCAATAAGATTAGCCTCTTGTCTTCTTATGCTGCTCTTATGTTGCTCTTTTGTAGCTCTTATTGAAACGCGAGACTTTTGCCTTGCCTTTTGCGGGGACAGAGTCTTGGTAGAGGCTTCATTTTCGACAGTCTCTTGTGGATCAACAGTCTTTGGCTCTTCTGCAATCTCAGGTTTTGGCTCAACCTTGGCAATTTGGGGATTGCTATTGGTGTCTTCTCTCGGAGGACCGACGAAGATGCCGAGCAGAACGGCAACACAGGCTGCGGCTACCCAAGGCCAGAAACGCACGAGACTTGGCTTAGGTTTGCGCTCTGCCATGATCTTGTCGAAGAGTGCCTCGTCAATGGCGAGTTCACCGAGCATCTCGGCTATTATCTTCCAGTCGGATGGGGCATCCTTGCGAGAAACCTCAAGGGCAAGGAGTTTCTCCTCCTCGGCTGTCGTCTCGCCGTTGAGATATTTCTGGATTAATATTTCAGTTTCTTGATATGTCATAACGTTAAAACTTTTACTTAAATCGGGCTTGCGCCCTATGACTGAAAGTAAATTCGAAGTAAATTTATTCAGGATTTGCGTAGCACCTGAGCTTTGCGAAGAAATTAAATCCTGTAAATTTTCATGTTAAACTCAGCATTTCCAAGCGACGGATGTCGCTCTTGTAATTTACTGATTATAATTTCTGACTATTTACTTTCTAACTTCACTAAGATCAGAAAATTTCTGCTTTCTTATAATGCAAAGCCGTCGATTCGTGAAGTTTTATTATCTTTACGTCTTCGTGCCTTTGCGCTTTTATGTGAAATTTATTTTGTAGTTCTTGGAATATTTTCTTTCTCGCGGTAGAGACGATGCTTTTGATTGATGGCTTCGCGATGTTTGTCTGCTTGGAGATTTCATCGAGTGGGAGACCTTCTATCTGTCGCATCTCGAAGAGTCGGCGCTCGCTTGGCTTGAGGTTCTGTACCGCTTGGTTCATAGCTTGATGCAGTTCTTTCGCCTCAAGATCATCATGTGGCGAGGCACCTACGTCACGTCCTGGTGGGGCTATCTCCTCGCTTTGCCTGCTAGATACGAAGAGGTTGGATTTCCTTTTCCTCACAATATCCATGCAACAATGCTTTGCCACCCTTATGGCTAGAGCCTCGTGCTTGGAGGTTGAATCCATTCTGTCGATGAACCGTAGGAGAGCTACCAATCCCTCTTGTGCAACGTCCTCGGCATCATCGTCGTTGCCGAAGAAACTGCGGCCTACCGAGAGCATCAACTCTCGGAGTTTTGGGGCTATATGTTCAAACTCTTCTTTGGTCATCTGTAATATAAGCGAAGGTCAATGTAAAAAGTTAAGTAGAAAAACAGAAATTTTTTACATAATGTTATTTTTTTCTGCAAAAATACGTAATTGTTTTTTATCGTGCAATAGTTTTTGCATGTAAAAACATTTTTGATTGATTTATTTGGTAAGTTGTTTGTAATTTATTATCTTTGCACTCGCAAAATCTAAGAACGTGCACCAGCCTTGGGGCTGACATGCACTTTTTGCTTCGTGCGAAGAAGCACTCGCAAAAGCATAATTTATACCTATTACTTAATTGTGATTCAGAATAATATTAATTGTAACATTTAAATGAAAAAGATTTTTAATTATGTACTTGTGTTCGCGGTCGCTATCACGGGTATTACAAGCGTGTCATCGTGCAGTAAGGACGATGATGATGAGAAGGCTGAGGTTGTAGAATTACGTGCCAAACTGAATGGCGAGTGGACTCTCGTGAAATATGATGGTGGGGATAACACCTGGGGAGAGTATATGAAGATTAAAGGAGATTCCATGATATGGAATAGCAGACTGAAAGGCGTAGATTCCAAGTATAAATTGACCTTCTATCCTGATTCTTCTTTTAATGCGGAATGTGTTTGGGCAAGTGATGATAGCTCAAATAATGATTGGAAGTTTAAGATTACAATGATTACTTCTGATTCTTTGAAGACTACAGATTCTTATAATAAGATTCGCGTTTTTGCCAGAGGTTATTCTAAATAAAAGCCTCTTTCGGATATTTTCGTAATAATTATAAGCCCCTTGAAATACCTTTAGCAATGGTATCTCAAGGGGCTTATTATTGGAGTTATAGCGGACTTACTCTTGTTCTGCGACGGAGAATCCGAGAGCCTCTATAGCAGAACGTATTTCGTTGATGTCGGCATTACCGTCAATCTGAGCCTTACCGGAAGCAAGGTCAACGCTTGCAGATGTCACGCCGTTGCAAGCGAGGATTGTCTTTTCTGCGTTAGTGCGACAATGGTTGCAGTTCATTCCTTTGATTGTAATTTCCATATTATGCTTATTAATTTGTGAATCGCATGTTTCTGTGTCGTGACAATGACAATGGCTATGACCTCCATGATAGTGATGCCAAGCCGCATTGATGAGCAGAAGTATGAGTACGCCTGTACATATCCAATAGAAGAGAGGCGTCTCTTCATGACAACATTCTGCCGATGGCGCTATGGTTGGTATGAACCATTCGCGTGGTAGTAGGTGATCGATTGCCAGCCCGAATCCTACGGCACCTATGATGATGCTTGCAAGGTATGTTATGAGAGTCTTTCTGCCCATCACCTTATTGATGACGAGGATGCTTGCCATGTTACAAGCAGGACCTGCCATGAGTAGAACTAAGGCTGCACCAGGTGTTAATCCCTTGAGCATCAGAGCTACGGCGATAGGAATACTTCCCGTCGCGCATAGGTACATAGGGATGGAGAAACATAGCACGAGCAGCATACTTGCCAATGAGTTGTCCTTGAATATCTCGAAGAATGAATCTGGTACAAATACCGTGATAAGACCTGCAACAATCAAACCTATCATCAGCCATTTGCCGATATCCTCCATCATTTCAAGGAAAGCATAAGAGAGAGCTTCTTTTAACTTTCCAATAAAAGAATGTTCGTGCTCGTGTGAATGTTCGTGGTTGTGACCGCATCCACACTCACAATGAGCCTCTACAGGTTTATTATGCAGACTTTCCTCTCCCTCCCTCGGGAGGGCTGGGGAGGGGTCTTTGTCCGCCATATTTACCATCTGTCCTCCGAACAAAGCTGTAAGGAATGCTATGAATGGTCTTACTATTGCGAAGGGTAATCCCATGAGCGAGTAGGTGGCTATGATAGAGTCAACGCCTGTCTGTGGTGTTGCTATGAGGAATGAAGCCACGGCACCTTTACTCGCCCCTTCTCGACGGAGCGACATTGCCGTTGGGATTACTCCGCAAGAGCAGAGGGGTAGGGGTACGCCGAAAAGGGCGGCATAGAGCACGCTACTGAATGATGGCTTTGCCAGATATCGGCTGTATATCTGCCCTGGGATGAATGCGTGCATAAGTCCTGCAAGGAGGAATCCTAATAATAGGAAAGGAGACATTTCATTAATGAGATGAAGAATTTGTTCCATATATAAAAAAAAAATTACAAACCTATCGCCCCCTTTCTCCAACCCTTTCCCCGTAAGGGGCAAGGGAGAGGAAGACTATAGGGGAGAGTTTTGATTAACAAACATTTTTAATAGTGAAACTAACCATTATCCCTTGCTCCTTACGGGGAAAGGGTGCCCGTAGGGCGGGAAAGGGGTCGGTTCCTTATTTCTGGTTGCAAAGGTATAAAAATGTCGGTGCAACGGTGTTGCAAATACTTGTTTTAGACAGAATGTCATAAAAATGGGTTGTCTTCTGTCAAAATGGCGTACAAAATGCACTTGGTACAATAAATGATAATGGAGATTATGAGAACGAACAATAGTAAATTCTCAAAAATAGTAAATTGTAAATAGTAAAATAGTAAATATAAAAAGGGAGGTAACTATGAATTTCGAAAAGTTCACAATCAAAGCACAACAGACGGTTCAAGAAGCCGTAAGTGGTGCACAACGCAGTGGTCAACAAACCATTGAACCAGTTCACATTCTTCGTGCTATCTTACAGAAGGCACAGGATGTTGCAGGTTTCCTGTTCCAGAAGCAGGGCGTTAATCCACAGCATATATCACAGGTGGTGGAGAGTGAGATAAATCATTTGCCAAAGGTATCTGGTGGCAATGGTCAGCCATATCTTTCAAACGAAAGCAATCAGGTGTTTACTCGCGCAGAGGCTCTTGCTCAGGAGATGGGCGACGAGTTCGTGAGCGTGGAAACCTTGTTTCTTGCTCTCGTTGAGGTGAACAGTACGGCAAGCAGAATCCTAAAGGATGCAGGTCTTAACAAGCAGAACGTGATGGCTGCTATAAAGGAACTGCGTCAGGGGAAGAACGTTAAGTCGCAGTCGGCTGACGATAACTACCGTTCTTTGGAGAAATACGCCAAGAATCTTGTGGCTGATGCTCGTGCAGGAAAACTTGACCCTGTAATAGGTCGTGATGATGAGATTCGTCGCGTGCTCCAGATATTGTCTCGTCGTACTAAGAACAACCCTATATTGATAGGTGAGCCGGGTACAGGTAAGACCGCCATTGTGGAGGGCTTGGCACAACGTATAGTGCGTGGTGACGTGCCTGAGAACCTGAAGGATAAGATGCTGTACTCATTGGATATGGGTGCTCTCGTTGCAGGTGCGAAGTATAAAGGTGAGTTTGAGGAGCGCCTGAAGAGCGTCATCTCTGAAGTGACTGGCGCAGACGGTCGTATCATACTCTTCATCGACGAAATCCACACCCTCGTGGGTGCAGGTGGCGGTGAGGGCGCTATGGATGCAGCTAACATTCTGAAGCCTGCACTTGCTCGTGGAGAACTCCGTGCCATAGGTGCGACAACCCTTAACGAGTATCAGAAATACTTCGAGAAGGACAAGGCTCTGGAGCGTCGTTTCCAGACCGTCATGGTGGATGAGCCAGACGAGATGAGTGCAATCTCAATTCTTCGTGGTTTGAAGGAACGCTATGAGAATCATCATCGTGTTCGTATTCAGGATGATGCTTGCATAGCAGCTGTGAAGCTTTCTGAGCGTTATATCTCAGACCGCTTCCTTCCAGATAAGGCTATCGACCTTATGGATGAGGCTGCAGCAAAGCTTCGTATGGAGCGCGACTCTTTGCCAGAGGAACTTGACGAGAAGACTCGTCGTCTTGCACAACTCGAAATCGAGCGTGAGGCTATCAAACGTGAGAATGACGAGGACAAGCTCGCACAACTCAATAAGGAGATAGCCGACCTTCAGGAGGAGGTGAGCCAGTATAAGTCTAAGTGGCAGAGCGAGAAAGAACTCGTCAATAAGATTCAGCAGAACAAGCAGCAGATAGAGCAACTCAAGTTCGAGGCTGAGCGTGCCGAGCGCGAGGGCAACTATGGTAAGGTGGCTGAGATCCGCTATGGCAAGCTGAAGGCTCTTGAGGATGAGATTGAGTCTATACAGTCACAACTCCATTCTGCTCAGGGGGCAGAGGCTATGGTGAAGGAGGAGGTTACAGAGGATGATATTGCAGAAGTTGTTAGTCGTTGGACTGGCATTCCAGTCTCTCGTATGCTCCAGAGCGAGCGTGAGAAACTACTGCATCTTGAAGAGGAACTGCATCATCGTGTAATTGGTCAGGATGAGGCTATAACTGCCGTTAGCGATGCTGTTCGCCGTTCACGTGCAGGACTACAGGATCCAAAACGACCAATTGCAAGTTTCATCTTCCTCGGAACAACTGGTGTGGGTAAGACTGAACTTGCCAAAGCACTTGCCGACTACCTCTTCAACGATGAGACGATGATGACTCGAATTGATATGAGTGAGTATCAGGAGAAGTTCAGTGTCACCCGACTCATTGGTGCGCCTCCGGGATATGTAGGATATGATGAGGGTGGCCAGTTGACTGAAGCCGTCCGCAGAAAGCCATACTCTGTAGTCCTGTTCGATGAGATTGAGAAGGCTCATCCTGATGTTTTCAACATCCTGCTTCAGGTGCTTGACGATGGTCGATTGACCGACTCTAAAGGTCGTACCGTCAACTTCCGTAACACCATCATCATCATGACTTCTAACCTCGGCAGTCACCTCATTCAGGAGGAAATTAACAAGAATGGTGGTGCTCTAAACGCAGAACAGTCAGAGGCTCTCTATGGTCGTATCTCTGCGTTGCTGAAGCAGACTATCCGTCCGGAGTTCCTCAACCGTATTGACGAGACCATTATGTTCACTCCTCTCAGCAAGGATGAGATTGCAGGAGTGGTTCGCTTGCAGATGAATGCCGTTAGCAAGATGCTGGAGCAGCAAGGCTTCAACCTCACAGTTACCGACAAGGCTGTGGAATATCTTGCACAGGCAGGATTCGACCCAGAGTTCGGTGCTCGTCCTGTTAAGCGTGCCATCCAGCGTGATGTGCTCAACGCTCTCAGTAAGTCGCTCCTCGCAGGTGAGGTTACTCGCGAACACGAGATTGTGATTGACGCAAATGATAGTGGCATCACATTCAGGTCTGCGTAATTAGCAGACCCTCTCCTCGCTCCCCCTGCATAGGGGGAGGGCCGGAGTGCGATGGAAGTCCCCCTATGCAGGGGGATTTAGAGGGTCATAATAAGAATATTTATATTAGGTTAGAGTTTTAGTCAAAACGTCGAGCCACCGTAGGAGTGATTCCTGCGGTGGCTTTTTTCGTGAAAATATAATATAGTTTGCGAAGATAATTATTTGTGCCTTCGTTCTGCATCCGTTGTTCCTCCGAACCAAACTCGATGAAGGTCCCATTTTTAGCGAACAAAAGCGGAGGTTCATCGAGTTTGGTTCGGAGAATGAACGGAGGATTAGTGGATTTACTAGAGCCATATTGCCTGTACGGATAGGTGTAATAGTTGGTGTAATACTATTTTTCAAAAAGTTTTTAACGCCGAGTATTACACCTTTGCTGTTTTGGGCGTGTTAAACGGTTGTGCCTCAATTTGTTTGCCTTGGTGTAATACCCTCGAAAGTATTACACCACTATTACACTAAATCGCCCGAAATGGTGTAATACTTTTAAGGGTATTACACCAAAGATAACATGCTGATAATCAATAAAAATATTGTGTATAACAACAAAAGGTGTAATACCCTCTCTAAAAACTTTTTGATTTTTTTCTTTGCAAGGGTATTACACCAACCTATTACATCCGTCTTGCTTTTGCTCTACCTCCGCTCTTCCTTCGTTTCAAATTCGCTTTTCCTCCCTTCCGGAATATAGGATCATGGGAGGTACAACGGAGTTACATAGGAGGAACAACGGAGGATGAGCGGAATTATAGCGAGTGTGATGCGCCCTTTTACAAAAAGCAAATTATTCGCTAAGGCTCATCAAACTTGCAAGCCGTTGAACAGACGTTATTTTACAATTGCTTTACGTCCGTTGTTGATATAAATTCCATTTGTAGGACTATTAACTGCACGTCCCTGAAGATCATAAGAATTGTTCTTTTGCTGAGAAACCTTGCTAACGCCAGTAATGCCTGTGGTATAGCTGCTATTGCCCAAATGAACAGTATATTTGCCACTTACGGGTGCTGGCAACCCTTTGAAAGTAGTAACATCCTTTCTTAGAGCAGAGTTTCCATCCATCTGAGGTTCGAATTCCAACATACTTATTCTGTAGATGTCATCTCCCTTTCTATAGAATACGGAATATGCGCGATGCTCCCAAGGGTATAGAGAAACATCTTCAAATATTACATTGCCATTTTCGAAATTACATTTTGTGTAAGCACCTTCATGAAAACCATCATCAGAAATCATCCACCCTGTATCATGAGTAAAGAATGGATCTGCATTTATTTCACGCGCAACATACTCTCCCATGTCATATTCCATCCATAATGTTTGAGAGTATTCTACGTTCTCCAAACTGCGAATCATGAGATGATTGGCAAAAGAGCCGAAGTCCTCTAACCATTGGTCAGAAAGTTTACCGTCAAGAGTTTTTACTGTCAATAGCTTCTTGGAAGACACACTTCCGCCAAAAGCGTAGGGTCCTGTTGTGTCCACCGTGGTGTCATTTACTGCCACAACCTCCCATTCCATGCCATTGAATGTAGTAAAATGATCACCCTCAGAGATGTTGAAGTCAAAAGCCAATGTCTCTTTCTTGTTCTCAAAGTCGTAGATGAAGATTTTCTTGTCTGCCATTCTATAGCCATACTGTAGTTTGATAGGGTTATAGGATTCATTACGGATAATCCAATTTTCATCAACAATACGATGATACTCTAATCCATTTTCTGCTGTTTCCACAGGACTGGTATACATTAAAATGGCTGGTTGCTCTTGTCCTTTCTCCATAACTGCCATCGCCCAGACATTATAAGAATTGATATGTTCTTGGGCATATAGTTCCATGAAACCTGCAAATAACAGTATTACAAGGAAAAAACTAATTGTAAAAAAACGTTTCATATTATATCAGATTAAAATGTTAAACAATTTGTAGGACACAAGAATTAATATCCCGCATTATAAACATTGCAAAGATACGGAAAAATGTGCAAAAAAACAAAATGCTGATATTTTTTAGAAATAATTAAGAATTGTCAGATGACACTTTTAACTAACACCAATTCAGATGATTACAACCTTTGCTATTCGGATTAATCGTTGATTGTTCGCAGAGACTTATCATAATTTGGTTTATTCTATGCCTGTGACTGTGAGGGTGTTGCCCTCAACTTTGAATTTTTATCCTTCCTGCGGTGGCTTTTTGGGTATGTAGGAAAATCTAGCGAAGATCAATAGCTCTTCCTACGAAGATAATCCAATATAAACACATATAATAAACACTTTAATTACCATTTAAATACCATATTTAATGGTATCTTAATGGTAATTTAATGGTATTTACATCGGAGAAATAACGGAATATTGACGGCGTGTTAAGGTTTGTGAAAACAATATTATTTCTTGTAGATTTGGAATAATATTATTATTTTTGCATGTCAAAACGAATTAAAGAGAACTTATATAACCTATTTTCTTATATATAATTTCATAAAAGATGAAGAAAAAATTACTATTTCTAATTATGCTATGTTGCAGTCTGAATATATGGGCTGCTAAATCTGCTGGAACTCCTATGCTTGTGCTTCAGCCTGACGGAAAGTCTGTTACTATCCAGCTTCTTGGTGACGAGGAATTTTCATGGTATCAGACAACAGACGGAGTACTTCTTGTGCGAAACGGGTCTGCTTATTATGTCGCATCAGTAAACAAAGGTGAACTTGTAAGTACAGGAGTCTTGGCACATGACGCTTCTGATCGTTCGACAAAAGAGACAAACTTGATTAAAGCTCAAGACAAGGATAGTTTTTTCGTAGAGGCGGATAATTCTGTAATAAAGAGGAAGAAGGCGGTAGATAAGCTTGATAAAAATATTTTTTGTCCTCACATGGGTGAAATTCACATTCCTATCATTCTGATGAACTATACCGACAAGAAGTTTGTCCTTGGTAATGGTGATAAGGAAAAATTGTACGAGGTATTTGAGGAGTATTTCAATGGAACGACAAGAACTCCTTACAGCGATGAGACAAAATATCTGGGTTACAGCTCTGTTCGTCAGTATTTCATAGATGCTAGTAATGGAAAGTTCACTCCTGTATTCGACCTTTATGGTCCTTATGAGACTATCAATAATCACGATTATTATGGTAAGGCTAAAGGCAATACCAATGATTTGCTAACGGAGGCTGTAGCATGTGCTGATGCTGATATCGATTTCTCGCAGTATGACAGCAACAATGACGGTTATGTGGATCTCGTTTATGTTCTCTATGCCGGTACAGGTGCAAACCTCAGCGGTAACAGAAATGACGCGTGGCCTGCTTGCTGGGGGGATAGAGCAATCAGAACAAGGGATAACAAAATTGTCAATGTGATAGGTGTAACTAATGAGTTGGCTGCGGATGCAAGCATTTATGTGAAAGAACCAATACGTGCTGGTATTGGTGTTTTCTGTCATGAGATGAGTCATGGTCTTGGACTTCCTGATCTTTACTGGACTTTGAAAACTGAGCCGATGGATATAAATGGCAATGTTGATTACGACAACTGCGGTCCTGAGGACTGGGATATTATGGATGGTGGTGAGAATATCTTTAATGGAATGTGGCCATGCCAATATACCACGTGGGAGCGTGAATATTTAGGATGGGAAGATGCTGAGGAGATTACCGAGGCGCAGAATATCACTCTCGTACCACGTAACAAGGGTGGAAAGGCTTATAAGATTACTAATCCAGCTGACCCATATGAGTACTACACAATCGAGCATTCTGGCTACGATGGGTGGAACTACTATCTAAATAAGAAGTATGGTAATGGTATGCTTATCATGCACATTACCTCTTCTCCTGATGGTTTCAGTATGACACCTAATAATACCTACGGACATCCAAACATTACTTTACTACCTGCTGATGGTAATATATCATCTAGGAGATCGAATGATTTCACTCAGAGCTTGAAAGGTGATATTTATCCGGGTTTACAGGAGGTTACTTCCGTAGAATCTTTCAAAAACTACTCAGGTAGTGATATGGCGAAGTCTTTCCCTATCACCAATATCGTGAAGAATGAGGATCAGACCGTTTCCTTCAGATTCATGGGAGGTGAATATCATATCGAGGACGGTGAGCCTCTTGCAGACGTTCCAACAGGACAGTACGGCAAGATTACTTATACCCGAAATTTCACTAATGTGAACTGGCAGGCAATATATCTTCCTTTCTCTCTGAATTATGAGGATTTGAAGGATGATTTCGAGTTGGCTTATATCAATACTGTCCGTCAGAATGATAATGATGAGGATGGCGTTATTGACGAGACAGTAATGGAGATAATAAAGATGAAGAGCGGCTCAACCCAGCCTAACATGCCTTATCTCATTAGGGCAAAGACAGCTGGCGAGAAGACGATATCCGCAAAAAACACGACTATATATGCTGCTGAGGGTGGAAGCGTGGATTGCTCTACCACTATTGCGAAATACACCATTATAGGCACTTACAGCCCTATCCCTTCAGAAACAATGATAGCAAACAACTATTACGGTATGGGTGGTGGCAAGCTTATAAAAAGCGATGGCTCTAATGGCCTTAAGCCTTTCCGCTGGTATATGAAGGTGGAATCGCGTGATTATTCTAAATATAGCGTGAAAAATGCTGCGAAAGCTATCACTATCAAGGTTCTGGATGAAGAAGAGACAACTGGCATAGCAAACATCCAACACCCATCACCTAACACCCAGATCTTTGATATTAACGGCAGAAAGGTGAATGAGAATAGTCTCAAGCCGGGAATATACGTAAAGAATGGCAAGAAGTTCGTAAAATAATAAATTCAAATTCTAGCCCACACTAGTTAATTGTGTGGGCTAGAATTTGATAACCATAAGGATATTGCCGTTGACCTTGAACTTCACATCCCTTCCTGCAAATGGCATTCCGTAGATACGTTCTGGGTCATCGTGGTATTGTGGGCGCGGGTCTTGCGAAAGTACACCTTTGAGCGATGAAAGTTCTGTTGCTGTGAATGTCTTGGCTATTTCCTCTGGGATTATTACTTCGAGAGGCTGCCAGTCATTGTTGTCTGTGAATCCACCACGAGCATCGGGGTGGGCATCAGCGTATGGAATGTAAGGCTTGATATCGTAGATCGGTGTGCCGTCCATAAGGTCGGCACCGTAAACTAAAAGTACGGCCTCTCCCCCCGCCCTGGCACATACTCCGATGTTATCAACATCGGACTTCCCCCGTAGGGAGGGAGCCGATTCGTTAATGGCACTATCGTTTTGTGATACTAATTTCACGCAAGAAAGCCCTATCGGATTAGGCCTAAATGGTGATCTTGTTGCAAAAACTCCGAGACGTTCATTTCCTCCCAGGCGTGGTGGACGAACGGTGAGACCATTTGATGCGTGTTTATTGGCGGAGAATCCCCAGATTAGCCAGATATAGTCGAAGCCTTCAAGGCCTCGTATGGCATCTGGTGAAGAGAATTCCTTCTCGAATACAATCTCACCAACAAGATCCTTTACCACACCACTCTGGCGCGGAATACCAAACTTGCTCGTCAATGGCGAACGGAAATATGCTATGGGGTTGATGTTCATAGTTTTGTATAAAGACTAAGGACTAAAGTCTAAGGACAAAGGCTTTTGACTTTTGACCTTTGACATTTTGCTATTGCAAAGGTACACAAAAAAACACTCACGGCAAAATCATTCCTCAGAATTATTTGTCGTGAGTGTATAATTTATCTCAAATACATGGTATTAGTAAATACAGACTATCTCCATTCCGTTTCGTGTATTATCCATTCCCTTTTTATTGAGATGAGTCTAAAAAAAACTGTCAAATATGTATCTTTTGCACTAATATGCTTTTAGGTTTTAAGGTTTGTGGGTTTTAAGGTTTTCAGGTCTTCAGCTCGGAATGCTTATAGCGATGCTGACCTCATAACCTTTTAACCTCGTAACCCTTGAAGTTTGGCTTGCGAAACTTCAATTAATATGCTTTCTCGTGAACACCTGCTACGGCTCTGCCTGAAGGGTCGTTCATGTTCTTCCAAGCCTCGTCCCATTCAAGAGCCTTGGCTGTAGAACAAGCTACGCTTGCCTCGTGAGGAACGGCCTTTGCTGCGCTCTCTGATGGGAAGTGCTCTTCGAAGATTGAGCGATAGTAGTATTCCTCTTTGCAGAGAGGTGTGTTGATTGGGAATCGCTCTGCGGCGTGAGCCATTTGCTCGTCGGTGACAGCCTTTGAGGTGATTTCCTTCAGAGTGTCAATCCATGAATAGCCGACACCGTCAGAGAACTGCTCTTTCTGTCGCCAAGCCACAGATTCTGGAAGCATGTCGGCAAATGCCTCGCGCACCAGTTTCTTTTCCATGACTGTGCCAGGACAGAGCTTATGCTCTGGATTGAGAGCCATAGCCACGTCGAGGAACTCCTTGTCAAGGAAAGGCACACGACCTTCTACGCCCCATGCTGACAATGACTTGTTTGCACGAAGACAATCGTAGAGGTGGAGCTTACCAAGCTTGCGGACGGTCTCTTCATGGAACTCCTTTGCATTTGGAGCCTTGTGGAAATAGAGATATCCGCCGAACACCTCATCTGCACCCTCACCTGAGAGTACCATCTTTATACCCATAGACTTGATGACACGGGCAAGGAGGTACATAGGAGTAGAGGCACGGACGGTTGTAACGTCGTAAGTCTCTATGTAATAGATCACATCGCGGATAGCGTCGAGACCTTCCTGAATTGTATAGTTGATTTCGTGGTGAACAGTTCCGATATAATCAGCCACCACCTTTGCCTTTGCCAGATCAGGTGCTCCCTTCAGACCTACAGCGAAAGAGTGCAGACGAGGCCACCAAGCCTTCTCGTCGCCCTCAGCCTCAATACGATGAGCAGAGAACTTCTTTGCAATGGCAGAGGTTACTGAAGAGTCAAGACCGCCAGAGAGAAGTACGCCGTAAGGCACATCACACATAAGCTGACGTTTAACGGCAGCCTCAAGAGAGTCGTGGATAGCCTCTACGCTCTGCTTGTAGGTGAGACTTGCAGTCTCTTTGATCTCTTCGCTTGAGCAGTCTGTTGGCATCTTCTCCATCCACTCGCGAGTGTACCATTTCTTCAGGCTCTTGCTATCGCTTGTGTAGTAGTGGCCAGGAAGGAATGGCTCGTACTCATCGCAGAAACCTTCGAGAGCCTTAAGCTCAGAAGCGCAGTAAGTCTTGCCATCCTTATCATGACCTATATACAAAGGAATAACACCGATTGGGTCACGACCAATGAGGTACTTGTCTGTTTCCTCGTCATAGAGACAGAAAGCAAAGATACCGCTTAGCTTCTCGAAAATCCAAGAAGGATCCTCAATGCCCATGCGTTTCCAGTCACGATAGAGCGCAAGGATTACCTCACAGTCAGAGCCTGTCTGGAACTCATAGCGACCTGCGTACCATTTGCGAATATCACGGTGATTGTATATCTCGCCGTTGACAGCAAGCACCATTTTCTTATCTGGAGAAAATAGTGGCTGCTGACCTGATTCCGGGTCAACGATACTAAGACGCTCATGCGCCAAAATTGCGGATCCACCTACGTAGATTCCGCTCCAGTCAGGTCCGCGATGACGGATCTTCTGCGACATTTTCAATGCTTTCTTTCTGAGTTCAGGAGTCTGCTCCTGAATGTCAAGGATACATGCAATTCCACACATGGTTTTCTGAATTTTTCTTTAGTTGATTATAAGTTTGCTGTTTTTTTTATATGTCTAAAGGCTAAGGACTAAAGTCTAAGGTCTTTTGCCTTTTTTTTCTTATTTAAACGCTAAGACGCAAAGACACAAAGCTTTACTTTGTGTTGAATCTCTGTGTCTCTGCGACTTTGCGTTTTATTTCGTTAGATAATTGAGCCGTTGCCGACCCAATTATCAATAGTTTAATTTTCAATTATCAATTATCAATTTTCAATTGGTTTCGGCTTAGTTGTAGCAAGCCTCACCATGCTCATAGATATCAAGACCTTCCTCTTCAATGATTCTGTCGCAACGGAGACCATGAGTGTATTTGATACCAAGGAAGATAATCATACCTGCAACGAATGCGAATGCTGCAACTGCAACTGCACCGAGAGTCTGAACACCTACTGTGCACTCTACACCGTCGATAGAAGAGTCGCAGAACACACCTGTCAGGATTGTGCCGAGGATACCACCTACACCGTGAACAGATACAGCACCAACTGGATCGTCAATCTTGCAGACCTTATCAATGAATGCAACTGAGAGACACATAACCACGCTGACTACACCACCGATGATGGCACTTGAACCGATGCTTACGCAGTCGCAACCTGCTGTGATACCTACGAGACCAGCAAGAACGCCGTTACATACCATTGAGAGTGATGGCTTGCCATCTACGATCCAAGTGTATGCGAGAGCTGCAAGACCACCTACTGCTGCTGCCATGTTGGTTGTAACGAATACGTGTGACATGCTAACTGCGTTGTCAAAACCTGTTGCTGCAACTGTAGAACATGGGTTGAAGCCGAACCATCCTACCCAGAGACAGAACACACCGAGAGCACAGAGTGCGAGGTTGTGACCTGGAATAGCGCGTGACTTGCCGTCCTTGTCATACTTGCCGATACGTGGACCGAGAACAATAGCACCAGCAAGGGCGAGAACACCACCGCAAAGGTGAACTACTGTTGAGCCAGCGAAATCGTGGAAGCCCATCTCAGAGAGCCATCCGCCCCCCCATGACCAGTGACCCTCGATAGGGTAAACGATGGCAGAAATCAGTATTGAGTATATGAAGTACATGGAGAACTTTGTACGCTCAGCCATAGCTCCAGAAACGATTGTTGCTGCTGTTGCGCAGAACACAGTCTGGAAGATGAAAGTACATTCTGCAGGTACGTTAGAGTCTGAACCAATAGCGAAGAAACCATCCCAGCCGATGAATGAGTTTCCGCTTCCGTACATTATAGAGAAACCAAGAATCCAGAACAGAACTGATCCGCACATGAAATCGCAGAAGTTCTTCATAAGGATGTTGGCAGTATTCTTTGATCGTGTCATGCCTGCCTCTACGAGAGCGAAACCAGGCTGCATCCAGAACACGAGCATTGCGCCGAGCAATACCCAGAGGGTATCAAGACCGTTAACATAGTCTTTTGCTTCTTCCGCAACTGCGGCGAGAGGCATTATTGTGGAAAGTGTTGTTGTTATCATATCGTATCCCATCTTTTTACTCTTGATGGGTTAAGAGCTTTAAATTGATTGTGTTGTGTTTGTCCGTGTGTGTTTGCGTTGTTGTGAGCTTTACCTATTTACATTGTACATTGTAAATGGTAAATTGTACATCTTTTTATTTCTTGTCTGCCAGTACCGTGTCACCATGGTCGCCTGTGCGGATAGAGTAGCAGTCGATTACGTCGCTTAGGAAGATACGACCGTCACCAACCTTGCCTGTGTGCGCTACGTTCATTATAACCTTGATGGTTGGCTCGGCGAACTGTTCACGGCAGATAATGGTTATCTTTACACGCTCAATCACATCAGTTGAGTACTGTACACCTCTGTAAATGCGCTCCTGACGGCTCTGGCCAATTCCGTGTACATCGTGGTACTCAAACCAGTCAATGTCTGAATTAAGGAGAGCCTCCTTAACATCCTCGAACTTTGTCTTACGGATGATTGCTTCAATCTTCTTCATACCTTAAACTAATTAAAATGTGAATATTTATGTCACTTTGTAACTTTCTGAGTGCAAAATTACTACATTTTGTCAATATTTCAAAGGTTTTGCTGTCACTTTGGGTTTAAGAAAATGCTTGATATTACTATTTGTAAAAACTTTTTCTGAAATATATTACAAATTGAAAGTATTGTGCCGCAAAAATGTTGCAAATTGTAAGTTGCGAGAATTTTTAATGCAGTAATGTCACTATTTATGCTTGTTTTCCGACAAAAAGTAGTAATTTTGCACTCAGAAACAAACAAAAAGCAATCGAATGGAGAAATCGACTATACAATTTACCAAAATGCATGGCGCGGGTAATGATTATATATATGTTAATACATTATTATATAAAATAATGGACCCAGCCAAAGCATCAATCGAATGGAGCAAGCCTCATTTCGGAATTGGTAGTGACGGGTTGGTTCTCATAGGAGAGGCTACAGAGCCAGACGCAGATTTCTCGATGCGGATATTCAACAACGATGGCTCGGAAGCAATGATGTGCGGAAACGGAACGCGATGTGTTGCAAAGTTCCTTCACGACAAAGGATTGACCGATAAGAATCCAATCCGCCTTCAGACTCTCTCTGGCATCAAGGTTCTCAATCTCCATCTCAATGCCGATAACAAAGTAGAAACGGTTACGGTAGATATGGGAGAGCCAATCCTCAAGCAACCGGCACAGTTCGGTGTTCATGGCGGAAAGGCAACAAACTGGGAACTTACAGCCGACGGTCATCAGTTCATCGGAACATTCGTTTCAATGGGAAATCCACATTTCGTGATCTTCCTCGATGACAAATACGAGCTGGATGCTAATCCCGATAGTGACAAGGAACTCTTTCCTATCAATCACTTCGGACCGATTCTCGAACATCACGACGTCTTTCCTCAGCGATGCAACATAGAATTCGCACAGATACTTCCTGACGGTACAATCCGAATGCGAGTATGGGAAAGAGGAAGCGGAATAACCCTTGCCTGTGGTACTGGAGCCTGTGCAACGGCAGTAGCGGCAAAACTCACAGGCCGACGCCCAAGCGAAAGCAACATCCAAATGGATGGCGGAACCCTTAACATCAAGTGGGATGAGGCAACCAACCACATTCTGATGACTGGACCCGCAGCTATCTCTTTCGAAGGAGAGATTGCTCTTCCTGAGTAAAGGGTAATGAGTAAAGAGAAAAGGGTAAAGAATAAAGAAAAAGCAAACTTACAACCACGAAGTTAGAAAGACCGTGCTTGGACTTTCATTACTTCAAAAAGAAAATTACGACATGGCATTAATAAACGAACACTATCTCAAGCTCTCGAACAACTATCTGTTTGCAGACATTGCAAAGAAGGTGAACGCCTACAAGGCCACACATCCAAAGGCAAAAGTGATAAGCCTCGGTATTGGAGACGTAACCCGTCCGCTCGTACCTGCAGTTATAGAGGCAATGCACAAGGCTGTTGACGAGATGGCTGTAAAGGCAACATTCCGTGGATATGGTCCAGAAAGAGGATATGAATTCCTCCGTGAGGCAATCATCAAGAACGATTTCCTTCCACGTGGTATCCACCTCGATCCAAGTGAGATTTTCGTCAACGACGGTGCAAAGAGTGATACCGGTAACATCGGAGACATAGTTCGTTGGGACAACTCAATCGGCATGACCGACCCTATCTATCCTGTTTATATCGACTCTAACGTGATGTGCGGACGAGCAGGAGTTTTCGAGAACGGATCATGGAGCAATGTCAACTATATGCCATGCACGGCAGAGAACGGGTTCACACCACAGATTCCTGATCATCGTGTGGATATGATTTACCTCTGTTATCCGAACAACCCTACAGGCACAGTACTTCCAAAGGAAGAGCTTCGCAAATGGGTTAACTACGCGCTCCATAACGATACTCTCATCCTTTTCGATGCGGCCTATGAGGCTTACATTCAGGATGATGATATCCCACACTCAATCTATGAGATAAAGGGAGCACGTAAGGTGGCAATCGAGTTCCACTCTTATTCGAAGACAGCAGGTTTCACAGGTGTAAGATGTGGATACACGGTCATTCCAAAGGAACTATCAGCAGCCACTCTCGACGGTACTCGCATAGAGCTTAACCATCTCTGGGATCGTCGTCAGTCAACAAAGTTCAATGGCACCAGCTACATCTCTCAGCGAGCAGCAGAAGCTATCTACACTCCAGAGGGCAAGCAGCAAGTAAAAGAGGTCATTGACTACTATATGACCAATGCGGCAATTATGCATCGCGCACTCACCAACATGGGACTTGAGGTCTTCGGCGGAAGAAATGCCCCATACCTTTGGGTGAAGACTCCTAACGGCATGGAGTCATGGAAGTTCTTCGAGCAACTTCTCTACGGGGCAAGCATAGTCTGCACTCCAGGCGTAGGCTTCGGACCATCAGGCGAGGGGTATGTCCGTCTGACGGCATTCGGCAATCGTGAGGATTGCGAGGAGGCAATGCGCCGCATGGCAGAGTGGATGGCAAAGTGAAGTTTCGCAAGCTCTACTTCATAGGTTATAAGGTTAAGAGGTTATAAGGTTAGAGGTCTGTATCGCTATAAGCACTCCGACCTGAAAACCTTAAAACCAATAAACCTCCAAACCTGCAACTTGAGCTATGCGAAAGTTGAAAACGACAATTCAACAACATACACACACATAAAACAACAACGGTTCCCGCTGGGATAACCAGCGGGAACATTACAAACACAAAAGAAAGGAAAAAGATTATGAGAACATTCAAGGTAATGGCTCTTACACTCGCCGGAGTGTTGAGCGTAGGCGTAGCAAACGCACAGGATGAAGTAGAGGTTAGTGTAGGGGCTGATGTAGTAACCAACTATCTCTGGCGTGGTCAGAAGCTCGGAGAAGGAAGCATACAGCCAACTCTCGGTATTAGCTATAATGGTCTTAGCATTGGTGCTTGGGGTAGCTACGGCATCACAAATCCTGATGACACCAAGGAGTTCGACCTCACTGTTGCCTACACCACAGGCGGATTCAACGTCGGAATAACCGATTATTTCTTCACCGATCAGTATGATGGTACTAAGTACTTCAAATATAATGCTCACGAAACAGCTCACGTATTTGAGTTCAATGTAGGATATGATTTCGGACCTCTCTCAGTTCAGTGGTTCACAAACTTCGCTGGAGCTGACGGATACAACAAGGACGGTGAGCGTGCATACTCTTCATACATGGAGCTTGCAGCACCATTTAAGCTTGGAGGTCTCGACTGGAGCGCTTCATTAGGCGTAGTTCCATTCGCAACAAGTTTCTATTCTGACGCAGACGGTTTCGCTGTGACCAACCTCTCTGTAAAGACTACCAAGGACATCAAGGTAACTGATACCTTCAGCGTTCCGGTATTCGGTCAGATCACAGCCAACCCAAGCAATGGCAAGGCATACTTCGCCCTCGGATTCACACTCCAGCCATAATTCGTAATTGACAATTGATAATTGTACATTGTAAATTGTACATTGTACATGATATCATTTGGTTAACTCATAAAAAATCACTAATTTTGCACTCGCAAACTTAGACCAAAAGTTATTTAAGGAAAAAGATCAACAAATTTTATAACTTTGCCCCTCAAAGCCTTTCCCGTTTGGGAGAGGTGGCAAGAGGCTCAATAAAAGATTAAGACAATGGCAAATTTAAGATTTCAGGTAGTCGCTGAGGCTTTCAAGAAGAAGCCAATCGAAATCCCAGCACCGGCAGAGCGTCCATCGGAGTTCTTCGGCAAGTACGTATTCAACAAGCAGAAGATGTTCAAGTATCTTCCTAAGAAGGTCTATGACAAGATGCTTGACGTAATCGACAACGGCGCACCACTTGATCGTGCAACTGCCGACAAGGTAGCTGAAGGCATGAAGAAGTGGGCTATGGAGCTTGGCGTAACACATTGTACTCACTGGTTTCAGCCTCTTACCGACACCACAGCCGAGAAGCACGACGCATTCGTTGAGCACGACTGGAAGGGTGGCATGATCGAGGAGTTCGAGGGTAAGTCACTCGTACAGCAGGAGCCAGACGCTTCTTCTTTCCCATCAGGCGGTATCCGTTCTACTTTCGAGGCACGTGGCTATTCTGCCTGGGATCCTACATCACCAGTATTCGTCATTGGTGATACTCTGATGATTCCTACTGTCTTCATCTCATACACAGGTGAGGCTCTTGACTACAAGACTCCTCTTCTGAAGGCTCTCCACGCTGTTGACGTAGCTGCAACAGACGTTGTTAAGTACTTCAACCCAGAAGTTAAGAAGGTACAGTCTAACCTCGGTTGGGAGCAGGAGTACTTCCTCGTTGACGAGGGTCTCTACTCTGCACGTCCTGACCTCCTCCTCACAGGCCGCACACTCATGGGCCACTCTTCTGCTAAGGATCAGCAGATGGACGACCACTACTTCGGTTCTATTCCAGAGCGTGTAAGTGCTTTCATGCGCGACCTTGAGATTCAGGCTCTCGAGCTTGGTATTCCTTGCAAGACACGCCACAATGAGGTGGCTCCTAACCAGTTCGAGCTTGCTCCTATCTTCGAGGAGACTAACCTCGCTGTTGACCACAACATGCTCATCATGTCACTCATGAAGAAGGTTGCCCGTCACCACGGTTTCCGTTGCCTCCTCCACGAAAAGCCATTCGACGGCGTAAACGGTTCTGGTAAGCACAACAACTGGTCACTCTCTACCGATACAGGCATCCTCCTCCACGCTCCTGCAAAGGACGAGGTAGGCAACCTCCGCTTCGTTACATTCATCGTTGAGACTCTTATGGGTGTATATAAGCACAACGGTCTGCTCAAGGCTTCTATCATGTCAGCTACCAATGCTCACCGTCTTGGTGCTAACGAGGCACCTCCTGCAATCGTTTCTTCATTCCTTGGCAAGCAGCTCACAGAGGTTCTTGACCATCTTGAGAACTCTAAGGATGATACAATCGCTATCGCTGGTAAGGCTGGTTTCAAGCTTGATATCCCATCTATCCCAGAGCTTCTTATCGATAACACCGACCGTAACCGTACATCTCCATTCGCATTCACAGGTAACCGTTTCGAGTTCCGTGCTGTAGGTTCTGAGGCTAACTGTGCATCTGCAATGATCGCCCTCAACTCTGCTGTTGCTGAGGCTCTCGTTAACTTCAAGAAGCGTGTTGACGCTCTCGTAGCAGGTGGTAAGGATCTCCACGCAGCTATCATCTCTGTTCTTCGTGATGATATCAAGACTTGTAAGCCAATCCGCTTCAACGGCAACGGCTATTCTGACGAGTGGGTAGAAGAGGCTACAAAGCGCGGTCTTGACGTAGAGAAGTCTTGTCCGCTGATCTTCGACCGTTACCTCGACAAGGAGTCAATAGAGATGTTCGAGTCTCTTAACGTGATGAACGCCAAGGAACTTGCAGCTCGTAACGAGATCAAGTGGGAGACCTATACAAAGAAGATTCAGATTGAAGCACGTATCTTCGGCGACCTCTCTATCAACCATATCATCCCACAGGTTGTAGCTTACCAGACAAAGCTCGCTCAGAACGTTGCAGCCCTCAAGGCTATCCTCAGCGACGAAGAGTTCAAGGTACTTGCTGCAAGCAACCTCGCTCTTATCTCTGAGATTTCAGAGCGCGTTAAGGCAATCGAGGAAGGCTGCGAGGCACTCACAGAGTCTCGTCGCGTAGCTAACAAGATTGAGTCTGAGCGTGAGAAGGCTATTGCATATCACGATACTGTTGAGCCACTTATGGATCAGATCCGTTACCACATCGACAAGCTCGAGGCTAAGGTTGATGACGAGGTATGGACACTTCCTAAGTATCGTGAGATGCTCTTCATCCGCTAGTTTGATTAGTGAATAGAGAAAAGTGAATAACGAATAATACTTAATACTGGTTGCCACCGACATGAGGTATTCGTTATGCTTCCCACACGGCGACAGCAGTATTTTTCACTAAGTATTATTATCTATTCGTTATTCACTATTCACTAAAAAGAAATACAAATAAACAATCTATTTCTTTTATTGGTTGTTTAAGTTTGCTGAGCCGCATAACCGTGAGGTTATGTGGCTCTTTTAATTGGTGGAATGCTGATAATCGTAAAAATTAATGCGATATTAATGTGTTATTAATGCGGTATTATATGTCTCACTCTGTGAGGAAACATTAATTCTCACAAATTTCACATTAATGTCGCATTAATTCTTCAACGCAAATATATTTTCGTTTGTTCCGTGTCTTCTGTGTTCTGTACGAACACTCTGCGTCTTTGCGTTTTGTAACCAACCCACATAAAAATAACCTGCGTTCCCAAAATGGGAATGCAGGTTATGGTGTTATTGTTATTGCGTGATTATATCACGTCATCCTCATCGATAGTCTCATCTCCTCCCGTGTATGTCTTGAGAGGAGGGGTATTGTGCTGATCGTAAGGATCATTATTACTGCCGACAAGCAGAGAGGTGACATTCATCAGTCTTTCTACGCTAATGCAAGGCTTTATATATTCTCTTTTCATAATTATATCACATCATCATCATCGACAATCTCATCATCATCATCATCGTATGTGCCGAATGGCTTATCGCTCAACTGATAGATATTTGGTTTTGCGCTACTTTGTAGGAGATGATATTTATGTCTCAGATTAGCCAAGCGCATCGTTGGCTCAATATATTCCTTTTTCATTTTCTTCATGTTTTAAGAGTGAATAGTGAATAACGAATAGTGAATAATACTTAATACTGCTATCGCCGAAAGGAAACACTTCGAAATCTCATACTGGTGTCCACCAGTATTAAGTATTATTCGTTATTCTCTATTCACTTTTCACTTAACTACAATCTTCTTTCCGTTCTTTACGTAAATTCCTGGCTTGAGGTTATTGCCATTAACCGCACGACCATTCAAGTCGTAAACAGATGATTCGGCATTAGCCTTGCGTAACTGACGAATGGCAGTCGTCTCATCCTCAAACACCATACTGAACGAACGGGCATTAGCCGAAGACGGAATGGTGAAGAATGCCTTGCGAGCAGGAACATTAGCACCAGCGAAGCTATGGAAACCGAAGTGATTGTTCTTGTTGCTAAGCATATAGAGCGTCTCGGCATCGTTAGAGGTGAGGGAAGTGCGAAGCGTAGGAATATCCACACCGCGAAGGTCGTTCTTAACGCTATACTCAGCAGCCGAAACATCATCGCGAGTCATGCTGATGTCGTTGTCCTCACCAACAATGATAACGGCAGTTCCCTTTGGAATCACCTTGCCAAGCAAGTGCAAGGTAATAACGTCGTTGCCCACCGTAGCGGTATAGGCACAGGCATTCTCTTCCTCATTAATACGATAGCCTGCATCACCACAATAGAAGGTAGTCCAGTTGAGATCCTCTATCAGACTGCCTTTAAGGCTGATCTCCTTCATAGGCTCCCATACAGCCGTAACACTCACGTTCTTCTGTGGCATTTGGAACGAGTTATCCTTGATAGTAACTTCCTCGCTTTTGTAATTTACCAAATCATATCCCGCACGATTTGCATAAAGCCATATTTTATCGTACAGCTCACCCATAGTGTAGTTTCTGATAGTAATGGCTTTGGTTGATGTTATGCCATAGCCGAGATTCAGATGAAGGAGAGGCCTGTTTTCGGCGAGTCTTGCATCAAGAAATGGGTAATCCACGTCCTCACCGTAAATATCCAGTCCCGTGCTGACATCGAAGTCGCATCTTTCGGGGATTTTGCCACTACCGATGACGCAACCTATAAATGAACCTGTGCCACTGATAGATGGATCAATAACGGTACACTTAGTAATTCTACCACCTTTGTTATTGCCTGCAATGCCACCAAGATACGAATCGCCACTTATAGATGGAGCAATAACGCTACAATTAGTAATACTACCACCATTGTTATTGCCTGCAATGCCGCCAATACTATTGGTACCGCTAAAGCTTGGGGCGATAAGGGTTACGTTCTTGACAATCGCAAACTTACCGATGCTGCTGAATAGTCCTACATTTCCTTCACCGCTGAATTTGAGTCCCTTTATTGTGTGTCCCTGCCCATCGAATGAGAAATTTATCGAAGATGAATAAATATCGATTGGCATGAAGTTTCCTCTTTGATTTGAAGTAATCTCACAGTCTAACGGCATATTTGTGAAGTTAAGGTCTGCCGCAAGTTTTACCTTATGGTCTTCGAACCTTATACTCTGTAATTCTTTGGCCAATTTAGCACCAAGATCAATTAATCCTTGCTTTTGGGAGATGACGTAGGTTGTATCATTTACGTCAAATGACATGGCAATGTCATTGAAGGAAACGCATGTGCAATCGACTCTATTACTGCTATTAGCTTTAATATTAAGATGAGACTTGATAGGCACCCGCATGTGTCCTGTTTTTAGGTTAACAGCCTTATATTTATCGTTGACATAGAGAACGCTGTTCCTGCAATCAATATAGACATAAATCGCTAATTTTGCACCTTTAAATGCATCCCTATAGATTGTTGATATGTTGACTGGTAGCATGAGGGTGCCATGCTCGTAATTTTGAAATGTATATCTTGGGATATCGGTCAGATTGGTGCATTCACGCAAATCTATGTCGCCTCTGTAGCCATTGAATGCATTTCCGTGGATAGTCGTGAGTTTGCTTCCTTTGGCAACGGTAAAAGTGCAACCATTAGGGTATTTTGTCCCCACGCCACAAAAAGCAGCGTTTGAGATTTCGCTGACACTTGCAGGAATACTTATCTTTATCAGAGCTTTAGCTTTATAGAAAGCGTAACCACCGATATATGTCAGCCCTTTAGGCAATATGACTTTCTTGATTTGTTCGCGATAATTATACCAAGGCACTTTATTGGCAGAGTTATAATTATACATATCGCCTTCACCACTAATGGTAAGCGTATGGTCGCTCTCCGTAAACACCCATGTCAGGTTGTCACCACATTTGCCACTATCATCCGCCCATGCAGTAGCGGAAGAGAATAGCATGACGAGCAGCACGATAGCTGCACTCTTTACGTTGCCGAGCCATGAGGCAGTCGGCATCAATGAAATTGAATTTCTTCTCATTTTTTTTGAATGTTATAAGATCATAATACTTCTTTTTCTTGATAAAGTCTTCATGTAATGTGTGTTTTTTGATAAAGTCTTCATGTGATGTACATTACAGAGTGCAAAGTTACAAAAAAATCATAATATTCTATCATTTTATTTCAGAAAATCACAAAAAAACTTAAAATTAATGCGAGTTCGACGAATTCAAGACTGCGAGGGCTGAAAGCCCGACACCTAATAGGGCAGTCCGTGAGGGCTGTTATTCGGTAGATACGTGATTAAAGGAGCGCTGTAAGTGCGACACCTGAAGACTTTAGGTGTCGGTCCTTCAGACCTCATACCCCCTATATCGACAAATATAACAGCCCTAACGGACTGCCCTATTAGGTATCGCTCCTTCAGAGCTCTTTCAGCCACATGATAGTCAACAATATACAACTGAATAAATTCGTCGAACTCACGTTAAAATTAATGCGATATTAATGTGTCATTTGTGATCATTAATGTAGGTTCGCAGAGCGAAGACATATAATATCTCATTAATATCACATTAATACCGCATTAATTTTCCGTAACTACTCAGCCCCCACTCGTAGGGTATTTTTTTTACGCGAATTTCCGTAAATTAACCGCAAATTATCCGAAAATTATTGTTGTTTACATATTAATAAAAAGAATTTACGATTAAATTCACGGATAATTCACGGACATTTACGTTCGCCGAAGGCAAAAAATAGGGGTGCTGAGTAGTTACAATTTTTCACGCTTGGATATTTCCGTGTTTTCCGTGTTCAGAAACAAAAAGCCCACTCATAATGAGCGGGCCATGAAATACGCCAAAACATAGAGCTTTTTATTCCGTGTGTACGACCAATTCCATATTGTCATCCAGAGGGATCCATGCAAGTTCACGAACTGTCTCTGCCATATATTCCCTATCCAGAATCTTAAGAACCATGTTGATTCTGCTTGTCATAGACTCCAAATTCAGGAACTTTTTCCATGTGTCGTTGTCCATTTCTATGATATCACACGATGGGGCAGCAGACATACGAAATATCAATCTAACCGCCAATCTCATCTTCATTTCCTTCTTGTTAGTATCAGTTTTCTCCATAATTGTATAAGTATTTTAGTCATTCATTGGCAAATGTAGTAAAAAAATATCAATTCTCCAAGAAAAATGCTCAAAAAATGCTTTTCGCATGCTATTTTTTCGCTATCCATTCTTTCTGCCTCCTAACCAAACTCTATGTGAATCCGTTATAGGTCCGTTCCTTAGACTATAGGATGAGCGAAGGCAGAACGGACTTATAACGGACCTGAAACGGACTTATAACGGAGGAAGAAGGGTAAAGTTTTTTTCTGAGGGAAAATGTCGGGAGTTACCCACACGTTAATGTATGTAAGGGCTCTATGAAAACGAAAAATAGACTTTTTTCAAATCTAAAACAGTCATACTTATTGCAGTATAAAGTAAGTCCGTTGTAATACCGCATTCTATGTTAAATTCCAAATAAAATTCTCTTTTTAACTATATATTTAACACTTTGTCCTCACGCAGCCTCGATAGCTGTATGATAATCGTAATCCGGATTGTGTTTTTCCCCTTTTCTCACCATGGCTGTAACGACATGCAATAATTTGTTCTTTACATTATTGACAGCAACAGGTTTCTTCTTTCCTGCCTCGACCAACCTGTGATAGTATATTGCCATCTGCGGACAGAAGTTGACCGATGCAAGTGCAGCTTGTGTGAGCAGGGACTTGATGAGTTTGTTGG